>Ga0213869_10000242_pt1 | contig 46082 bp, 32 predicted proteins | sample PICome_10_FD_160083 | JGI IMG/M metagenome (GOLD analysis project Ga0213869, IMG submission 160083) | Coastal seawater microbial communities near Pivers Island, North Carolina, United States - PICO132 | ecosystem: Environmental > Aquatic > Marine > Coastal | place: USA: North Carolina...
TCCTGTTACAGGATGAACATTTATAGTATAGAATCTGTTTCCTCTTATTTTTATAAGAAGTCATATTGGTATTACAGTCATCACAGACTAAAAACTTTGGGATCAATGGTGTCTCAACCCTGCCATTTATCTTAGGTATCCCAATCTGGTCAGATGCACCTTTTATATTTTGCTGCAACAGGTCGAATTCTTTTCTAGTTATAATGGGTGTCCAGTGCCCCTTTATCTCTTTGTTTGGAACCAGGCTGTTGGTAAAAAAACCCGCATAAAAGGGGTTGGACCACATTGCATTAAGACTCTGTTTTGGAATGTATAGCCCTTCTGATTTTAAATAATCAAGGATTTCACTATCAGTATAATTCCTGTACAACTTCAACTGAAAAGCTTCTTTTATGAGTAATCCGTCATCGTTGAGCTTTATTTCCTGCTTGGCCTGAACCTTAGTAGGGTCCTTCACTCTTGGCCCATAATGGTCATAACCTCTTGGAGCTTTGCCCAAAAACTTTCCCTTTTCGATCACGTTTATCATACCAGGGATGATAACATCCTGACGGTTAAAGTTTTCTTTTTGAGCATATAGCAATTGTGTGGAAAATTCATTTTCACTGCGCTCTGTAAAGGTGTTATGTCCCGTACTAACTGAATATAAAAACACATTGTATTTGCGCCTTAAGCTTACGAAAAGTTCAATGTGCTCGGATCCCGCTCTACCAAACCGACTGGGGGACCAAATAAGAATTATTTGTGGTCTTTTCGATTTAGAAGTTTTCTTGATCGCGCCTAAAAGCTCATTTAGTGTCTTTTGTGTGTTAACGCGCTTGGAACTTTCATATTCTGCATCGAACTCCCTTGTGATATTGAGTCCATTCTCATTGGCACATGTCTTTAATCGTTTTACTTGGGTCTCAATACTACCATTCTTTAGGAACTGTTCTTTTGAAGATACCCTTGTATATGACCATACTATGGCCCCGCTAAAATCTGAAATTGTCAGATGCCTGTTTCGTTTCATGCTTTCTTATTTCGATTGATCAAAAATGAGTTTTGTGAACTTAAATATACTTATGGCTATTTTACTTTTTTCAAAATCTGTCAATTCACAGAACTCAGATGAAAAGTATTTTTCAAGTTCATCATTGTTCAATAATTGTTTCTGTTGCAGTTCCCGTATTGGTTTTCGGCCCATAATGCGATAGGATAAAACCAGGCTGAATTTGCAGGAACTGATATGGTGATACAAAATGGTTCATGTTAATATTATTTTTGAATGAGTGTTATTTTATAGTTTCCACTTGATCTTATATCGATAAGGAGCTTGGATCCTTTTTTGATTTTGTTCTCTAGTATATATCGTGCCAATTGCTCACGAGTCTTATGCCGCTCAGTTACCGTAATGGGCTTTATGCTGTCATTTTCAAAAGCGATGACCACTTCTTTGGGTTTTTTAAACACAACTATATCACGTATCTGTCTTTCAATGTTGTTTAGATAGTATAGGTCCGCTTTCCCTTCATCGTTAAATTCCGAAGCCATTACCCTTGCCATTATTGGAACAAGTGGTATACATATCATGGTACTCTGCATGAACTTGCTCCCTAGATCTAGTATAAGCGCCTGGTCCCCATTATGAATAGCATGTGAGTTACTCTCTGGTGCATACAAAAGCGAATGGGGAAGATCTCTTTTTGTAAAGGCAGATTTGATCGCATCTGTAAATGGATTGATCTCCTTTCTCATTTGTTTGATAAACTCATCCCGTTTAAGATCTGATTTTAGTGCCTCAAGGTATTCTTCGCCTAATCCATGAGGATTTTTATCGATATGATACTTAAAGACCTTGTCTGCGTATCTTTCCTCTCTAGGTTTTTGCCAAACGTTTTCAGTGAGCTTCTCTAATTTTTCTAACGATATCTTATAGCTAAGCAGCTCATCTATAATATACGCCCATACAGACTGGGCAAGGCTGAGTCGCACCCATTTACGCTCGGACTTTCGATCATACTGCGTTTTCTTGGTTGAGTTCTCCTGTCTTTCAGTAAAGGGCATTAGTTTTTTATCAATCCAGTAGTTAATCCTACGAGAAGTAATGTTCAGCACACTTGGGTTGATAAAATTAGTGTCAAATACCTTTTGCCCCAATTCAATAATATATTGCTCTCTGCTTTTTGTCATGTTTTGAAAGTTATTCTTTTATATAACTCATCAAAGATATAAAAAATATTTGTAGATGCGACATCATATGTATTATAATGTTTTTTCACTACATTTACCATCCATTAGAAAAACAAATAAAAAAATTAGCTATGATATGTAAGAGCCCTGAATGTAGAAAACAGATAGATGAGAGAAAAAGTGCCAAGCGTTGTTACTGTAATGATCGCTGCAAGAATAGAGCAGCATACATACGACGACTTGAAAAGGATAAGCACATTATCTTGTTTGATAAGAAAATGAAGAAAAACTATCGCATACTTCAAAGCCTTAAAAAAAAGGAGTTAGGTCCAATAGGCTACCAGACATTAAAAAGTCATGAGTTTGATTTTGAATTAATGCACAAGGATATAATCGTAAAGACAGAAGATGGGACCAAAAAGATCATGTGTCAAGTTTATGATATTATATTTATGGTCAACGATAAAAAACAACTGGAATTCGTTTAAAACTTTTATAACATGCAGCAATTAAAACTTGATGGAATGGATAGTCTGTTATCTACAACTGAGCAGGCGAAGATTCTAGGGATTATAAAAGATAGTGAGGTTAATACAGAAACATCAAGGCCAAGTAATATGATGACCTATTACGCTCTTGGAATTATTTCAGTCTTGGCAGTAGGTGTTATACTATACAGTATTCACAGAAGTAGAAATCCCAAGGAAGAATAAATTGATCATAGATCAAATGAGTGTTAAAAAGGGTGCCGTAATGCGTGCCTTTTTTTGTTCTTTAAATAACGAGGTTTATCTTTTAAAAATTATTCTAGAAAATAAAGATTATTTTATAAAATAATATTCCAAAATCAATCAAACAGACTGGCCAGAAATAGTGTAAAGGGTGGTATATCGTATTAGAAACGCTGAAACCGTATTAAAATCGATTATTATACGGTTTTAAATATATCCATAGACTTAACAAAACCTTTACAAATAATAAAACTTTCTTTAAGGATGAACGTCTAAAAAGAATCAAAGCGCAGATACCTCAACTCTAAATCCAGTGATGAATCAGTTTGTGTTAACTCATTAATGCCATATACATTTAAACTTAAATAATACTTGACAGAACTAATTCCAATAGTTAATTCCGCCCGAACAAAACTTTAGATAGAAGTTCCTTCTATTTAAAATGAAAATCCCCACAATATGTGGGGATTTTCAAATTCATTTTTAATAGTTAAATCTTAGTTGTATCCTTCGTTTTGAATTAATTTAGAATTTATTTGTAATTCTGAAGCTGGGATAGGCCATCTAATCTCATTAGGTGTATATTGTGGTTGCGGATTTCCACTATTTGACCAAATGGGTTGAGAGGAGTTAATCGCCTCATAATAAACCCCATTTCTAACTAGATCATTTCTTCTCCACCCTTCAAAACACAGTTCTTTTCTACGTTCACTCAAGATTTCGTCTTTATTGTGTTGTTGGGCTCCAACAACCAAATCTGCTGCTACACCAGTTTTGACTTCATTAGGCCAAACACGTGCGCGAGCCCTTAATAAGTTGATAGTCATATCTGCATCAGCCTGTGTGAGTTTGTTTTGACCGTTTAAAGCCTCTGCATACATCAAAAGAATATCCGCATAGCGAATATATATTTCATCTACTGGGGTGTCGCCTCCCCAATTACTTGGACGAATATTATGCCACTTCCAAGGCTTCCATGCTCCTTTTCCTAATCGTCTTGCCTGACCGTATGTGGTTTGTCCGCTGTCACCAAACATACCGTCTTCTGGCCAATTGTTAATCCATTGTGATTGATTCACATTGGTTTTTGCAATGTTATTTCTTGATCGAATATCAAGGTCTTCGTAGGGTTGTGCAAAAGAATGGTTGTTTCTTGGAAGACCTCCTTTTCCATTGTTTGCTGTCCAATTTCCAGTGTTTCCAGGTCCCGTAGCAGCCCCTGCCAATTCCCAGTTTACATACCACATATTCCCATTAGCCGATCCGTTTTCAACAGACCCTAATGGACCATACAAGGTGCCAATGGCACTTCCTTGATCGATTCCAGGACCATCAAATCCGAAGGCAAAAATAATTTCTCCATTTTGTTCATTATCAACTTTGAAGATATTTGGATAATAATTTACCAAACTATAAATACCACTATCGATAACATCTTTCAGTTCTGCTTCTGCTTTTGCAAAATAGCTTGTGTCATTGATTGGGTGACCAGTCATTTGGAGGTATACACGACCGAGAACTGCTTGGGCTGCACCTTTTGTAACACGCCCTGCCCCTTGAGCTTCTTCCAAATTATCTTTGGCAAAAATCAAATCCTCCTCAATGAACTTATATACTTCTAAGGGTGTTGCTTGAGGAACTTCAAGGTTATCTAAAGAAGTAGTTTCATTTTTAATGAGCGGGATGTTCTCCCATGAACTCACCAAACCAAAATTGATAATAGCCCTTAAAAAGCGCACTTGAGCAACGAGCTTATTTTTATCTTCTATGTCAATTTGATCTTCAGTCATAGCACCTACTCTGTCAATGACACTGTTGACTTTGTTTAGATTGACATACATATTCTCCCAAATATCTCTTATGATGATATCTGATGGTGAAAGCGTGTGAAGATAGATAGGTTTGAATCTACTCCAACCAGGAGAGACGATTTCGTCGACTGCCATTACCCCCCACAAATTTAACCAACCGTTGTCCCCAGACTTGAGCGCAGATCGTGCGGCATCATAAGCCCCAACTGTGTAAATCTCAGCACCTGCCTTATCGGATAGCAGGGCGGCTGGGTCAATAATACTTGTTGGGTTTTCTTCTAGAAAGTGTTCTTGACAACCTGAAAACACCAAACTAAGTATGAAATATCTTACTGTTTTTATATTTTTCATTTTATTATTATTTAAAATTAAAATCTTGCTACAATTCCTGTTCTAAATGTTCTGGATCTTGGATAAGAGTCAACATCTAAGCCAGGCGTTAATTGATTGTTTCCTACGCTTACATCTGGATCCCATCCACTGTATTTAGTCCAAATATGTACATTATCCAAAGACACATAAAGACGTAAATGTTTAATTCCAATCTTTTTCATGACTTCTTTAGGAAAGGTGTATCCCATTGTAATATTTCCAATTCTGAAATAGGAACCATCTTCAAGGTACAGGTCATAAGCTGCTGAACCTACGTCTCCACTATTTCCGGCACTAAATGCGGTGAAGGTACCGTTAGGATTTTCAGGAGACCATCTGTCATCAACTATAGAAAACTTGTTTCTCCATGGAACAGCAGTTTGTGCCCCCTTTTTCAAAGTCTTGTTGTAGACATCATTTCCATAGGACCAAGAAGTTTGCACAGACAAATCAAAATTTTTGTAATTAAAGTTTTGAGTCATTCCACCAAAGTGTTTAGGAAGTGTGTTTCCAATGATGTGTCTGTCATCATCATTAATTACGCCATCTCTGTTGATGTCTTTAAATTTAGTCATACCAGGACGGTAGGTGCCATTAGTAACAAGCGCATTTACGGGAACTCCTTCCTTAAGCGTATACTGGTTTAAGGTCCACCACATTTCAGTACCATCTCCAACTGCAGCAGCATCAGCAACCAATTTGGCATTGGCATCATCAATACTCATTCCGTCGAATTCGACAAAATCTTGATAGTTGTAAACGCCGTCATAGGCCAACCCGTAGATTGAACCTAATGATTCTCCAACTCTGACTACGTAATCATTATTGGTTTGGTTATCCCCAATAGCTGTCACAAAAAATTCGTCGGCATCTCCTAGATCCAATACTTTGTTTTCATTGAAACTGATGTTGAAATTCATATTCCAATTAAAATCACGATTCTCAATCATGTTTGCGTTTAAAGCAAATTCATGTCCTTTGTTGCTAACCAAACCTAGGTTTTTAAATGCAGTTTGATACCCTGACGTTGCAGGTAGTGGAACTTCCAATAGCAAGTTCGACGTTTCCTTGTCATAATAATCAGCTTCCAATGTGATGCGATTGTTGAACAGTCCCAAACTAAGACCATAATCAATTTCACGGGTGGATTCCCAAGTAAGGTCTTCATTGGCTAATTGAATGATTGATGAACCTGCACTAAGTGAACTTCCTCCAAAAACATAGCTGGATATACCCGCCTGAGCTATTGATTTAAACGCGGGAATTTCTGTGTTTCCCGATTGACCATAGCTAAACTTCAGCTTGGCATCAGAAATCAATGAATTATTTTTTAGAAAGGACTCATTAGAAATTCTCCAAGCCAGACCAAGTGAGGGGAAATAATCCCAACGTTTTTCTTCTGCAAAACGAGAGGAACCGTCATATCGTAAACTAGCAGTCAACAGGTATTTGTTAAATGCATCATATTGAACCCTAGCTAAAAAGGACTCAACAGAGGAGTTAAATGCATAGGATTGTGTGGGCTCTGTATTGAGCGCACCTTGAAGTGCATCCAAATTCAAATTAGGAATATCAAATCCTGTAGAGTTTGATGTTAGATTTTCAGAAGTTCTTTGTTGTCGCTCATAAACCAAAGTAGCATTGATACGATGATCTCCAAAATCTTTTAGATAGTTAAGGTTTTGTTCAGTAACCAAGCTGCTACTGTTGTAAAACTTTGTGATGGACCTTCCGCCAACACCCCTAGCCCAACCAAACTTGTTGGTAAACCAAGCTTTATTTTTTACTGCCATGGAAAACCCTCTTATCGATGATTTGAAAGTTAAACCCTCGGCCAATTCATATGCCAAATAGGCATTTAGACTTGTTTGTAGCGTTGTGCCTGTGTTGGTGTTTTCTGAAAGCATTAACTCTGGGTTACTCACATCACCGTTACGATTTGCAATTAAACGGCCAGTTTCTGGGTCATATTCGTTTTGAAACCATTGCGTTGGTGATTGAACAGGTGGAAACAAAATGGCACTTGTTACAATACCTGAACGACCTTGGCTGTTGTTTGAGGCAGCTGTTACAACGCCAGATCTATAAATATGTCCCACATTACCATTAAACCCAGCCTCTAACTTGTCATTGAGTTTGGTTGTAATATTAAAATTACCTGTGTAACGTTCAATCTCAGAAGTTCTTATGATTCCCTCTCTATCTTGATAAGAAAAAGAAGCATTATATCTCGTATTTTTATTTCCCCCATTAGCAGACAACCTGTAGTTTTTGGTGATTGCTGAACGAGTGATTACATCTTGCCAGTCATCAATCAAAATGGGAGGGTCAAATGTCATGGTGGCTAGGTCTATAGGAATATATGTTCCTGTGCCGTCGTCTACCCTAAACCCCTCAGCTAAGAATTTATTTTGATTGGTATCATCGTTTATTGCAGCAAATGCAGGAAACCATGTTTGATAATCATTGCGAAAATCTATAAACTCTTGAGCCGACAATACATCTAATTTATTTGCGAGTCTTGAAACTCCAAAGTATGATTCAAAAGAAATTTGTGATCTTCCAGGCACACCTTTTTTGGTGGTAATCAAAATAACGCCATTTGCACCACGAGATCCATAAATGGCTGTTGCTGAGGCATCTTTTAAAATGTCAATAGATTCAATACTGCTTGGGTCTAAAGTAGCAAGTGGGCTAGTTGAGCTATTTCCCTGTCCAATGGAAGTAGAAACGCTGCCTCCCATGATTGGGAAGCCATCAATGACATATAAGGGGTCATTGCTAGCATTGATTGACGTGCCTCCCCGAATTCGAATTTTAAAAGCTGCATCGGGTCCACCCTCAGAGCGTACTACTTGCACACCAGCTGCTTTAGATGCTATGGCACCTTCAAAACTAGTAGTTTTAATTTTTTCAATCTCATCGGACTTGATGGTTGATACAGCTCCAGTCAAATCTTTACGCTTGACAGAACCATACCCTACAACCACGACTTCATCGAGCTCGGAAACATCTGCAATAAGGTTCACTTCTAGGTTGTTTCTCCCTTCAAGATCAACCTCTAGGGTTTTAAAACCTACAAAACTGAAAACAAGTACGTCGTCTTTATTTGCGGGAATTTCGAAATTCCCATCAAAGTCAGTAACTGAGCCAACTTGGTCACCTTTTACTGACACACTGACGCCTGGAAGCAAACTACCGTCACCAGTGACAGTTCCCTTTACTTTCAATTGTTGTCCATACACAGTTGTGAATGAACAAAACAGCACTAGCATCGCAAGGAAAGTCGTTATTGAAAATTTGCTAATTATTAGTTTGGTCATAATTTTTTGGTTTTCAAAGTTTATATTAAAAATTTTATAATTTCAAAACTATCAGTATATGTTAATTGAAAATGCCAATCTATTAACAAAATGTACTCAAAAATTATCAATTTGTTAATATAGGCTTGATAACCTATGGCATTTAAAGGGTAATTTTATATGTTTTAAAGTCAAATTTTTTGTAGTTTTTTGATAAAAATTATTCCTTCTATGGTTCGCAGTTTTATAAAGATAACTTATTACTTGATTTTTATTTATTCAAGCCTACTTTCAGCCCAAGCAGATGATATGATAAAAAATATCTCACTCAACGGAAAATGGGCTATTATTTTTGACCAAGATAATCGGGGAGGTGTTGAAAAATGGCATTTAAACCGTGTATTTGAGAAGCAGAAAGAGGTGTCAGACATTCAAGTGCCAAGTCATTGGGAAACCATCAAAAAAGATTATGAAGGCGTGGTCTTCTACAAAAAATCATTTCGGGTGCCCGAATCGTGGAATGAGGGCGTTTTTAGTCTTCATTTTGAGGCTGTCAATTACAAAACCGAAGTTTGGGTCAATGACCAAGCCGTTGGTACTCATGAAGGCGGTTTTACTCCTTTTTCATTTCAAGTCGATGAGATTCTGAAACCCGGCGAGATAAACCATATAATTATGAGGGTAGTCGGTCCGATACTAATGACTGACCAGCGCATCGACGAAATGGGTCGTATGGAAGTGCCCCAATGGAGAGGTGCCATTACAGGAGGAATCTGGCAAGACGTTTGGATTCAACGAAGAGGGAATGTTACCATTCATGATGTTTTTTTACAACCCGATATTGACAAATCTCAAACGAGTATTGATATAGAATTGTACAATCACCAATCTGCACAACAAAAAACAACACTTTCAATTAGGGTTAATGACGCAGACGGCAACACGGTAGGTGTTTTTGAAAAAAATATGCTATTGGATTTAGGAAAAAATAGAATAAAAACATCCGTCGATATTCCAAATCAAAAGCTTTGGTCACCTAAAAGCCCACACCTATATTCAATTGACATCTCACTTGCAAATGGCAAAGAAACAACGGACAACTGGACACACCGTTTCGGTATGCGAAAGTTTACAATCAAAAATAATCAGTTCTATCTAAACAACGAACCGCTGTATTTAAAAGCAACCTTTTTTGAAGGTCTTTACCCTGTAGGACTCGCTTATCCTGACTCTAAGGAAATGGCGATTAGAGAAATTCAACTTGCTAAAGATGCGGGATTCAATATGATAAGACCTTGGCGAAAGCCTCCACCCAAAATGTGGCTTGACCTGTGTGACGAAATGGGTGTATTAACCGTGGGTAGCTTGGCAATAGAATGTATGAACAGACCTATCCAATCGGCTTATTTGCCTATGCGTGTCGAAAACGAACTAACTCAAAGTATTTTGAGAGATCGAAACCGAACAAGTGTGGTGATTTGGGAGCTTTTCAATGAGCTTTTACAACCAGTTATGATTCAAATGCTTCAACCCATGTCGCTCAAAGCCCGTGAGCTAGACCCAACCAGACTTATATTAGATGAATCAGGCGGCTGGGCCAAGGGTGCAAGGATGTATTTGCCCTACAAAAAAACAGGAAATCAGTTTAACGATATTCATGATTATTCAGGTTCTCAAATTACGCAGGATATTTATGATGGATATGCCAATATTGGTGCCTCAAATGAAGAATTGAAAAAGAAAAACCTTTCTGGACTAAAAATACCAGGGAAAAATGTTGTTTCTGGGCGACTCTCATTCGTTTCTGAATTGGGTTATGGCAGTTTGCCTAACCTCCCTCAAAACAATGAGGAATTTAGACAAAAAGGAAATCCCCTAACACCCACCATGCGCTATCACCTAAGACTTGAAAAAGAGCTTGAGCACATGATGCAAAAAACAGGTTTTGATCTTTTGTTTGACAATTTTGAGGAGTTCTGTCTGGCTCAGCAAACGGCACATGGAATGGCGAACAAAAGATTGCTTGAAGCCACACGCTCCAACCCGAATGTAATCGGGTATTGTGTTCATGCGCTCACAGCAGGAGATTGGATAATGGGTGCAGGATTGTTGGACCTATGGCGAAATCCAAAAACAGATGTTTATGAAATGACCAAAGAGGCGAACCAAGAGCAAATTGTTACCCTCCGTGTGATGCCTAGAAACAGTTTTTCAGGTGTTAACCCAAAAGTAGAAGTGATTGGTGTAAACGAAAATATGGAGATGAAAGCCCAAATCCATTTTCAAGTATTTGATGCGTCAGAAAACCTTCTTATCGAAAAAGAAGTACATAAACCTTTAACGCAAGGCATAACATCCTACCTGAGTGAAGAAATTAACATGTCTGGCTTAACGGGAAGTTTTCAAGCACGTGTAAAATTAAAAGACAAAAAAGGAAAGCTTATTGCCAAAAATAGTTTTGATTTTGACATTTTTGAGCCTGTTGTTTTTGATAGCGATGCGCCGTTTCGCGTCATAGATCCACAAGGAGAACTAAAAATATTTTTAACCAAAAAAAATATATCTTTTGTAGATTTTGATTCTAATGAACATGCTGGGGGATTAATAATCAGTGGTATGGTGCCGCGATCTGGAAAAAAAGATTTTAATGCATTGCTCAAAAATGCCAAAGCTGAAGTTGGTAAAGGAGGAAAACTCATCATTTTAGATGTACCTGGAAAAACACCCCCATATTTTGGAAGAAAATTTGAATCTAACTCTGTTGAAGGACTCCCCTTTTCAGCAAATATGTTAAACAAAGGGACCACCCTAGGACTATGGGCTGGAAAACCTCATATGGTTAAGGAACACCCCGTGTTTCAAGGACTACCAACGGGTGTGATTATGCAAGAAGTTTATCAGAACGTACATCCAAAAACCACGATGATGATGCAACAAGGCAAAATGATATCGGGGGTGGTTAGCTATGACCATTTTCAAAATGTAGATTTGATGCTTCGTCATTATCCTGGTCCTGGGAACATTTGGTTTGGTGCCAATCTTTTAGAAACAGCGTTTGGAGAAGGAACTATGCTATTATCTACTTTTGATATTGTTGGAAACCTAGGAAAAGATCCGGTTGCCGAACTTATTTTAAATAATATGATAAATTACGTAAATCAATAAATTGATGAAAAAAGTAGTCACTTTTGGTGAAATCATGTTGCGTTTAGCCCCTCCTGGCTTTTTACGTTTCTCTCAAACCAACTCTTTTGATGTAATCTATGGCGGTGGCGAATCTAATGTTGCTGTTTCTTTAGCAAATTATGGCGTTCCAGTACGTTTTGTAACCCGTGTTCCCAGTAACGACATCGGAGAATGTGCGCTTATGGAAATGCGCAAACGAGGTGTGGAGACGGATTTTATGCTTCGTGGAGGTGACCGTTTGGGGATTTATTTCCTAGAGACTGGTGCTGTCAGTCGGGGCAGTAAAGTGGTTTATGACAGAGCCCACTCGGCCATGTCTGAGATTGAGACTGGAATGGTGGATTGGGACAAAGCCTTTAAAGGCGTGGAATGGTTCCACTGGACTGGGATTACCCCTGCCATTTCACAGTCTGCAGCAGATGCTTGCCTGGAAGCTGTGAAAATCGCAAGTGAAAAAGGAATCACCATTTCTACAGATTTGAACTACCGTGCCAAGCTTTGGAAATATTGCAATGATGCGCACCGTGAAAAAATCATGACCGAGCTTACATCGTATTGCGATATTGTACTCGGAAACGAAGAAGATGCAGAGATGCATTTTGGTATTAAGCCCGAAGGACTAACGGTACAAACCCAAGGTCATGATGTAAAAGCGGAAGCGTTTTTGTCTGTGTGCAAGCAAATGATGGAGAAGTTCCCAAAGGCCAAAAAAGTAATTACAACCCTTAGAGGTTCGATATCAGCTTCACATAATACATGGGCTGGCGTATTATACGATGGAAAAACCATGTACGACACCACCCAGTATCAAATCACGGACATTGTAGATCGTGTAGGTGGTGGCGACTCGTTTATGGGTGGTCTTATCTATGGACTACTAAAATATCCAGACAACGACCAGCTTGCACTAGACTTTGCAGTGGCAGCCTCTTGCTTAAAGCATACCATAAAAGGAGATGCGAACCTTGTAACAGTTGCAGAAGTAGAAAAACTAATGGGAGGCGACGCATCAGGTCGTGTAGCCCGATAAAACAAAAGATATGGCACAATTTACAAGAATAGAAGTAGCACAAACGATGAAAGAGAGCGGCATGGTGCCTCTTTTCTTCGACAGCGATATCGAAGTCGCCAAAAAGGTATTAAAGGCCTGCTATGACGGCGGTGCACGCCTTATGGAGTTTACCAACCGTGGCGATTTTGCCCTTGAGGTATTTACCGAACTCACAAAGTATGCGATCAAAGAACTCCCTGAGATGATTATGGGCGTAGGCTCTGTAACAGACGCAGGGGCTGCATCTGCTTATATGCTTAACGGGGCAAATTTTGTTGTAACTCCTGTACTTAGAGAAGATATTGCTATGGTGTGCAATCGCAGAAAAGTGCTTTGGTCACCAGGCTGTGGTTCACTCACCGAGATTGCAAAGGCTGAGGAACTCGGTTGTGAGATTGTTAAACTATTTCCAGGAAGCACCTATGGACCAGGCTTTGTAAAAGGAGTGCTAGCACCCCAACCATGGACAAGCATCATGCCAACGGGCGGTGTATCACCAACAGAAGAAAACCTCAAGGGTTGGTTTGATGCAGGTGTTACTTGCGTGGGTATGGGTTCAAAACTTATCAGCAAAGTGATTGTTAAGAACCAAGATTTTAAGAAATTAGAAAACAGTGTGCGTCAAGCTCTTGCAATCATTCAAAAAGTGAGGACTACTTAAGCTCTAATTTTTTAATCTTCTTGTAATCCTCCCCCCTAATTTCTTTGAATCTGAGAATCATTTCGTTGAGTTTTTCTGGCTTTGACTTTGCCAAATTAACTTGTTGGCTTATATCTTGCGAAAGATCGTAAAGTTGGTAGTTGTTACTATTACCGATTTCAATATTAACAGCTTTTAGCTTAGCAGGTCCAATGTAAGGAGGAATCATAACCCAATCACCGCTTCTAAGAGCAGTGCGTGTTGTAGCCTCCAAAATCAACTCCTTCCGCCCCAGATCACTATTGCCCATAAAGGTATCTAACAAATCTAAACTGTCATCGGCTCGAAGATCACTCCCTGTCAATCTGGCCAAAGAAGAAAATAAATCCAATTGACTCACCAAGGCATCAGATTTTTTGGGCTGAATCTTTCCTTTCCAATAGGTAATGAATGGAACCCTTGTGCCCGCTTCAAAGAGGCTGTATTTACCTCCTCGCAACACACCTGCTGCTGTATGACTTCCATTTTTTTCAACAGCATCATCATAGTAACCATCATTTAGCACTGGTCCGTTATCACTTGAAAACACGATAAGGGTATTTTCCATAAGACCCTCTTCGTGTAGCGTTTTCATCAGTTCACCAACACACCAATCAGCTTCAGCAATCACATCTCCCCTTGGCCCTAAAGAAGTAGCTCCAACAAAGCGAGGATGGGGCGTGCGTGGTACGTGAGGTTGTTGCATGCCATAGTACAAAAAGAATGGTTTATCTTTTTTTGATTTGATATATTTTTTGACCTTATTAAGGAAATGATCTGCCATATCTATATCACTCCACTTTGCAGATTCGCCCCCTTTCATAAAACCTATTCTAGGAACGCCGTTTACGATAGTACCGTTATGCCCATGGTGCCACATCATTGACAATAATTCAGGATTATTTTTTCCTGTTGCCTGACCTTCATAATTCCTTTTGTAACTGATTTCAATGGGGTCTGATGGATCTAAACCATCCACGTAACCATTCTCAATATAAACAGTTGGCACTCTATCCTGTGTTGCTGCCATAATGTAAGCGTGATCAAATCCTATCTCATTTGGTCCCGGACTAATATGGGAATTCCAATCTACTTGCCCTGTGCCTAGGCCAAGATGCCATTTTCCAATGACTGCTGTTTCGTATCCTTGATTTTTAAGCATTTTGGGCAATGTTATTTGAGCTGTATCAATAATTAAAGGGGCTGTTCCAGGAAGGATGCGAGCTCGTTTTTCTTTCCAAGGATAGGTCCCTGTTAAAAGCGCATACCTACTGGGTGTGCACGTAGCGGATGAGGCATAACCTTGGGAAAATTGAACACCATGATTTGCTAAAAAATCCATATTGGGTGTGCTAATTTCTGTAGCTCCATAAGCACTTACATCTCCATAGCCCAAATCATCAGTGTATATAATAATTATATTGGGATTTTGTGGGTCTTTTGCACAACCTACAAGGTTTAGAGCTATAAAGACAATAAATAGAAACGTATATTTTTTCATTGTGGTGGCATTATTAGTTTCAAATCTAAAAAACTATTGAAAGTTTAAATGGTGTCATATTATCTTAAAACTGTTGATAATTATCATTTTTTGATAATTTGTATTGACAAAAAGGTAATTGCTATTATGACAACAACTGATTTATGGTTTATTTTTAACTATACAAAAGTGATTTGAGAAAAATATGGATGTCAAAATACTTCTTCTGCTTATTTGTTTCAGCTTGGTTACTAAAGCCCAAACCACAGTGGGTACTGTCTTTGGGGATGGTATGGTTTTACAGCAACAAAAAGACATCTATTTATGGGGTACAGATAATGTTGATGCCAAAATTAATGTTGTCAGCTCATGGGGAGAGACAGCCAAAACAACCACATCAAAAAATGGAAAATGGAAGATGCAATTAACAACTCCTAATGCGGGTGGACCACACACCATTACAATCAAGGGGTCATCTACAGTTACAATTGATGATGTATTGATTGGTGAGGTGTGGGTAATCTCGGGGCAATCTAATATGCAATTACCTCTTAAAGGAGGATTGGATGGTAATTTCATTGAAGGTGGGTTGGATGCAATTGTGAATTCAAAAAACGACAGAATCCGTTTTTTTACTGTAAAACAAAATGCAAGTTTAAAGCCGATGGACAATGTCAATGGTAGATGGGAAAAAGCAGCACCTTCAACTTCGGGATCCTTTAGCGCAGTTGGATACTTCTTTGCCCAACAACTTGAGAAGGTATTAGATGTTCCAATTGGGATAATCGTGACAGCCTGGGGTGCTTCTACAGCAGAAGCATGGACAGACTCTAGCACATTAAACGATTTAGGTTTAGGATCAGCTGAAAAAATGGTCAAAATGAAGCAACAAACGCCAAGTGTGTTATACAACGCCATGATACATCCACTTATTGGATATGGCATAAAAGGGGTTTTGTGGTATCAAGGAGAAGCAAATCGTCCTAATGCCAATGAATATGAAAAAATAGTCAATGCTATGGTTACTTCATGGCGAAAACAATGGAATATTGGAGATTTCCCTTTTTATTATGCCCAGATTGCTCCTTTCAATTATGGAAAAAATAATTCTGCTTTTTTAAGAGAAGCACAACTCAAGAGTAGCCAAAGCTTACAAAATGCAGAGATGGTAGTTACGTTAGATGTTGGCGATTGCACCCAAATCCATCCATCAAAAAAAAGGGAAGTTGGCAAGCGTCTGTCATACGTAGCACTAGCTAAAGATTATGGTATTAGTGGATATGATTTCAAGTCACCCACATTAACAAATTACTTTATTGAAGAACAAGAGATTATTTTAACTTTTTCAAACCGTGTACACTTAAACAAGAATGTAGATCCCTCAGAAAATTTTGAAATAGCAGGAACTGATATGGTGTTTTATCCAGCAAATGCAGCTATGACGAGTCCCTATCATAAAGATCAAAAAATCAGGGTTTTTTCAGAAAAAGTACCCCATCCAAAAGCGGTGCGTTATGGATTCAAAAACTGTGTATTACCAACGCTTTTTGGGAGGAATGGCCTCCCTGTTTCATCATTTCGAACCGATAATTTAAATGTCAATGAATAGGGTTTTATTTGTTTATTTTTTTATCATTGTTCTCACAGTCCAAACATCACTTTTACAGGCTCAAAAACCCAACATACTTTGGATTTATGCAGAGGATACCTCTCCATGGATGGGATGTTACGGCAATGATGTTAACATTGATGCAACTCCAAATATTGACGCGATAGCGCAAGCAGGGGTACGTTTTAACAGGGCGTATGTTCCGGCACCTGTTTGTTCTGCTACAAGATCTGCAATGATTATTGGTCAGTCAGCAATTCGTTTTGGCGCACATCAACACCGATCATCTAGAACCCCTAAAACGCGTATTCCACTTCCTCAAAACTACAAGCTACTGCCTGAGTTGCTCTCTGAGCAAGGGTACACCACTTTTAACTTTGGTAAAGCAGATTATAATTTTGCTTGGAATCAGGGTAAAACCTATAATCACAAGCTCAAAAAAAGAACCGATTTCTCTGAGTTAGTGAATAAACAGCCGTTCTTTGGTCAAATTCAACTTAGGGGAGGCAAAAACAATACTGAAAACATAAATAAAGAAATTAAAGTTGATCCGAATAATGTTGCTGTTCCCGCGGATTATCCAAATAACAAAATCTTTAAAGAGGTAGTGGCCCAACACTATGAAGCAATTCGAGTAGATGACAATATTATAGGGAAGATTATACAGCAACTAAAAGACACGGGGCTTTACAAAAACACCATCGTGGTTTATTTTTCAGACCATGGTGCTAACAACCTTTTGCGCCACAAACAAATGCTCACCGAGGGTGGATTACATGTACCATTTGTAGTTATGGGGCCAAATAAATATGTTCCAAACGGTAAAGTTCGTAATGATTTGGTTAACATGCTAGACCTTTCTGCCACTACATTATCTTGGGCAGGAGTTGATGTACCAAATTGGTATGAAGGGCAAAATTTATTTTCAAAAAACTTTACACCACGAGTATTTGTTGCTGCACACAAGGACCGATTAGATCATACGATTGACAGAGTAAGAACGATAAGAACTGAAAATTACAGATACGTTCGAAATTATAAATTAGATCGTATTTTTTTGCAACCGCAATACAGGGATTCAAAAAACTTTACGAAAAACCTCCATTATTTGTACAATTCAGGGAGGCTTTCGAAAGTCCATAAAGAAATTTATTTTGGTGAACGTCCTGCAGAAGAACTCTATAATGTAAGTAAAGACCCTGCAATGATTTATAATTTGGTTGGAAATCCTACATTTAGTTTAGAACTTGAAAGGCATCGTAAGTTGCTAGACGAATGGTTAGCAGTTGGTGACATGGGTTCAGAAGCTGAACCTATTGCAAATCTTAAGGCAAATGGCGATGGGAAAAAATGGGGTGAAGGAGTTAATCCAGAATACGAAAAATATCGCGTGGATTATGATGGTGATGGCTTGTCTGACAGCTGGGAAATAGCCAATAAGAGGGACCCAAGTGATGGGCTGCTTTATTTTGATTTTGACTGTGGGGGTTGGCAAACAGAAGGTTGGGAATCGACAGACATTTCTTCCAATTTGGCGGGAAGCTTGGGCTATCTGGATTTTAAACTTGATAGAAAAAAAGGAACGATACATAAAACAGGGTTACAAATTAGAGAAACCAATCATCAAAAAATCATTACCATTAAAATGAAATCAAACGCCAACTTGAAAATTTTTGTTGCAAATGATTATGGTGACTTGGGTAGTGCAGAATATTCGGGTAATTCATCTTTTGAAGAAGTTTTGATTCCTCTAAACAAAAACATGAGTTTGAGTGGTACGACAAAGCTAAAAATTTCGTTTCGTGGCAAGAAAAATGACTTGGTTGAAATAGATTATATCAAACAAAAATAAAGACATTGAAGATATGTTAACCAGCACAAAATCATGGGTAATATTTAGCACCTTAGTATTACATTGTTTTATTTATTTTGAGCAGTTGTATTGAACCATTCATAAAAAAATGACATGCTTAGACATATTTTTACTTTTTCACTCATCTCTTTGTCTTTAATAGCCACATCACAAGAACAGCCAAATGTATTGTTGATTATGGCAGATGATCTTAACGATTACATTGGTGCTTTTGGTGGACATCCCGATGTTAAAACACCCAATATGGACCGTTTGGCAGCGTCGAGTGTACAGTTTTCAAATGCACACACCAACGTACCTGTTTGTCAGCCTTCTAGAAACAGTTTGTTTACAGGAGTTTATCCACACGATTCTGGAGATTTTGGCTGGACACCTATGTCAAAACAACCTGTGCTTAAGCACAACAAAACCATGATGGAATATTTTGCTGAAAACGGCTATCAAACGCTTGGTACTGGCAAGTTAACTCATGGGGCACCTCAACAACATTGGCAAGAATGGGGCAATAATCCCAAACACAATTATGGTCCTTTTTACTTTGATGGTGAAAAAATTGGCGTATTGCCAACGGTGCCAGATCCCTACCGTCAAATTGGAACCATAGACGGTTCATACGGACGCATTTCTGCGGCAGGTGTATCTAGTGGTAAATATGGAGAAATCGGTTTGGTTTATGGGTGGGACAAGAAGCCGTACAGATTTCAAGGCAACGATGACAGAGACCTACTTCAAGGAGAATTACATGCTCAATGGGCCATTGAAAAGTTCAAAAAAATTGCAAATAACAAAACAGCAAAGCCTTTTTTTATGGGTATAGGCTTTGTGAGGCCTCATACACCGCTTCATGCCCCCGACGAATATTTTGATATGTATCCAATCGATGAAATTGAGCTTGATAATTGGCTCGACGGCGATGAGTTGGACACCTTTTGGAAAGAAAATTTTCAAGGAGATTTATCACTTGAGGGTGATGTAAAAACAGTTTATGGATACAGAGGAGGAAATCTTAAAGGGCCATTGCTGTTAAAAACATTGGTAGATTCTTATGGGGGAGACAGAGAATTGGCTCTTAAATATTTCCTGCAAGCTTACTTAGCATGTATCACATTTGTTGATGATCAGGTTGGTAAAATATTAGATTCTCTAGAGTCAACAGGTTTGAATAACAATACCATTGTTATTTTGACGAGTGATCATGGTTGGCATTTAGGCGAGAAAAATCATTTATTTAAGAATTCTCCTTGGGAAGAAAGTACACGTATTCCGTACATTCTCCGCATTCCTAATAGCGAAGTGAAAGGTGTGGTAAACCATCCAGTGTCACTAATTGATATTTTTCCAACATTAATTGACTATTGCTTCCTATCAGGTAACACCAAAAAATCAAATTCCGGTGGAAATTTGGGCGGGTATTCCTTGCGCGCATTTTTAGAGAATCCTAATACGAAAAATTGGGTCGGTCCAGATTATGCATTGACGATTATAGGAAATTATGGTAATCAGGTGCCAAAAGAAAAGCAGAATTACACCCTGCGCACAATTGATTACAGATACATTAGATATTCAAATGGTAAAGAAGAGTTGTATTGCAACAAAAAAGATCCATACGAATGGTACAATGTGGTCAATGAAAAAAATTATAGAAAAAAGCTAAAATTGTTGCGAAACCAACTTAATCAAATATTAAAATAAACATGGAGTCTAAATTTTTTTTAACATTAATTATGTTGTCGGGTTTGTTGCTTTCGGCTCAGCAAGATAAAGACAAACCCAACCTGATTGTTATCATGACCGATGACATGGGTTATGCAGATGTTGGGTTTAATGGCTGTAAAGACATCCCTACACCAAATATTGATTCCATTGCTTACAACGGTGCCCATATAGTTAATGGTTATGTGTCATTTCCAGTTTGTGGACCTAGCCGAGCTGGTTTTATCACTGGGAGATATCAAGACAGATTTGGCTTTACAACAAACCCTACTATTGATCCGACAAATGATATTGCTGGTCTTCCACTTGATGAAAAAACAATAGCTGAGGTTTTACACAAAGAGGGTTACAAAAGTGCTATTGTGGGAAAATGGCATTTGGGCACACATCCAAATTTCCATCCTCTTAAAAGAGGCTTTGATTATTTCTATGGTTTTTTATCTGGAGGGCATAATTACTTTATGAATCAATTGACTATTGAAAATCTTGAAAATGTTAAATCCAAATGGGCTTGGTATAAGACCAAGCTACGGGAAAATCATAAAACACTTGAATTTGAGGATTATAAAACCGACTACTTAACAGATGAACTCAGTGAGGCAGGCCTTCGCTTTATTAACAAGCAAGCTGAAAATAACCAGTCCTTTTTCTTATTTCTCGCCTATAACGCTCCACATACACCTATGCATGCGACTGAAAAATATCTATCAAGATTCCCAGACATCGAGGATAAAAAAAGAAAGACTTATGCAGCTATGGTTAGTGCTGTAGATGATGGTGTCGGCAATGTACTTCGAACCCTTAAGGATAATGGAATCGAAGAAAATACGCTAATAGTTTTTTTATCTGACAACGGAGGTGCACATAACAATGCTTCTCAAAATACACCGCTTAGAGGAACTAAAGGAAGTGTTTACGAAGGAGGTTTAAGAGTGCCATTTGCCATGCAATGGAAAGGCGTAATTCCTGCAAATACAAGTTATGAAGAGTCCGTTTCGTCACTAGACATTATGGCGTCAATAGTTGATATTTTAGACATTAAAACAAATCCAAAAAAACCACTAGACGGTGTTAATATAATTCCATATTTGACAGGTAAAAAGAAAGGAGCGCCACATGAATATTTGTTTTGGCGCAAGTGGGAGCAAAATGCGATGGCTGCCATTAATGCCGATTATAAGTTACTTAAAGTAAAGAAAAACGCAGAGACAGAATTTTACAACTTAAAGAAAGACGTTTCAGAAAAAGAAAACATCAAGGGTTCTAATTCTAAAAAGGTGCAAGAAATTCAAAAAGAGTGGGACAAGTGGAATGTACAACTTAAAGACAGAGTGTTTCCAACTCTTGGAAATGATAAATGGTGGTTACGAATCCAAAGTAAATCTCATGATTAAATACGCATTACTTTTTCTATTTATTTTTAATATCTCAAACTTAACTGGGCAAGAAAAACCCAATGTGTTAATGATTGTTTTGGATGACCTCAATGATTATGTGGGTGTTTTGGATGGGCATCCACAGGCAAAAACCCCTAACATTGATAGGCTTGCTAAAGAAGGTATTTTGTTTACAAACGCACATGCCAATGTTCCTGTATGCCAACCATCCAGAGCAAGCTTTATGACAGGCATTTCTCCATTGCGCTCTCGGATGTGGGGTTTCTCCAATTGGTTGAAAAATGATTTGTTGGCGCAAGCAACCACCCTTCCTGAGTTTTTCACTGCAAACGGATATGTTAGTATGCAATCTGGAAAGGTGTTCCATAGCCCAAAAAAAGGTGCTTGGAGCCTTATGGGTATTAAAAAAGATTATGGCCCCATAGCATTTAATGGTAAAAAATCAGTTCCGCATCCCTCATCTCCAAAAGGTATGCGTGAATTAGGAGCTCTTGATGCAACATTTTTCTCTTTGGCAGACATCCCAGAAGTTTCATCTTCTGATGATGCACCTGGAGCAAAAGGATGGTATAATGGTAGCTGGGGAGGGAAACCATTTCGTTATGTAAATGATACTGATAGAGATTTAATGACGGATGAGAAAAGTACTATTTGGACCAAAAAACAATTGGAAAAGCTTGAAAAAGAAAACGCCAGCGATCCCTTCTTCATGGCCATTGGTCTTCACAGACCCCACACCCCCTTAGTGGTTCCGCAAAAATACTTTGATATGTTTCCATTAAAAAAGATTCAAACGTCACAAATAAAAGAGGAAGATTATGCGGATACTTTTTTAGAAAACAACAACCTTAAGAAAGGTGGAATGTCAAGAGGTAGAAAGGCATATATAGGTTTAGTTGAAGGATATGAATCAAAGGAGCTTGCACTTAAAAAATACACACAGGCCTATTTGGCAAGCGTTGCTTTTGCTGATGATCGTGTTGGGGAACTGCTTGAAGCATTAGAAAATTCGAAGTTTGCCAACAATACAATTGTTATTCTCTTTAGCGATCACGGATACAATTTAGGGGAAAAAAAATATCTATGGAAGTACAATCTGTGGGAAGAAACGACACGCGTACCACTAATTATAAAAGCACCAAAATACAGCGCAAATGCAGGAAATAAAGTAAACCATCCGGTTTCATTACTAGATATTTATCCCACAATACTAACCCTTACAGGAAACAATGTTTCAAACCTTATACTAAACGAAAAAAACCAGTTAGATGGATTCAGTTTAGAGCCATTTTTAAAAAATCCTAAAACCAAATCGTGGGATGGTCCTGATGCGGCATTAACAGTAATTGCAAGCTGGAGGTCTCAATTCCCTGAGCGACAACACCTATCTGTAAGAGGAAAAAGATATAGATATATTAAATATGCGAATGGTAATGAAGAGCTTTATGATCACAAAAAAGACCCTCACGAATGGTATAATCTATCAAGTAGTGCTGAACATAAGACTGTCAAACAAAAACTTTCTAGTATTTTAAATCAACAGTTAAAAATTGTAAAATAGTTCATACTTATACGTTTATTATCATTGTCGCATTCAATGCGCTCAAAAAGACTAATTTTCCAATAAACATCACCATTGACCATGAACACCAATGAATCCGACATCATTGTAAAATCCCCTGGCCGCATCAACCTAATTGGCGAGCATATCGATTACAATGGTGGGCATGTGCTTCCAGCAGCTATTGATCGCAAAGTCACCATGTGGTTTCGTAAAAAGGATAACAGCCTATGTCGGGTTAACTCCGAAGATGAAGGCGCTTTTACTTTTGATATCAACAAGCCCTTACAAATCAGCGATACCCATTGGGAAAACTATGTACTTGGCGTTGTCGATGGGGTTGTAAAAGCTCGTCCTGATCAGCTTGGAGGTTTTGATTGTGTGATATCCAGTGAACTTCCGATTGGGGCCGGTATCAGCTCATCGGCTGCACTAGAATGTGGGGTAGCCAAAGGCTTAAATGATTTGTTTGATTTGGGGCTTTCCAATTTGGAGCTTATTGAGATCTCTCGCATGGCAGAGCACAACTTTGTGGGTACCAAGTGCGGAGTGATGGATCAGTTTGCGGTCACAATGGGCAAGCGTAAAAAACTATTACTTCTCAACTGTGAGACCTTAGACTATAAGCTCATCGATGCAGAGTTTGCGCCTTATAAGATATTGCTACTAAACACCAATGTGTCGCATAACCTTGCTACAAGCGAGTACAACACGCGAAGAGAAGAATGTGAAGAAGCCCTTGCTGTTATTCAAAAAGATCATCCTCAGTATCCATTTTTAGCCGATGTTCCAGAAGCAACCATTGAGACTTACAAGGAAAAACTCTCTGGGAAAGTCTATCAGCGGGCACTTTTTGTATCTCGTGAAAACGCCAGAACCTTAAAGGCTGCTGAGCTTATCCAAAGTGGAGATATTAAGGGATTTGGCAAGCTGATGTACCAAACCCACGAAGGACTTTCCAAAAACTATGAAGTAAGCTGCCGTGAACTCGATTTTTTAGTGGACCTATCAAAAGACATCCCGCAGGTGGTGGGTAGCCGTATGATGGGTGGTGGTTTTGGCGGTTGTACCATCAACCTAGTGGAAGAAGGCTTTGTCAATGAGTTTATGGATTTGGCAAGCAAAGCCTACAAACAAAAGTTTGATATTAACCTTACCTCCATATTGGTAGCAACCTCTAATGGCGTAGAAACTGTAAATTCTGAGTCATAGATGGATTTTAACAACACCCCACACAGAAGAAAAAACATCCTCACTGGCGAATGGGTACTGGTATCTCCACACCGCACCAAACGCCCATGGCAAGGCAAAAAAGACAAGCCTCAAGAAGTGGAACGCTTGGAATACGATACCAACTGTTATCTATGCCCGGGCAATGAGCGCGCAGGAGGTGCCAAAAACCCAGACTACACAGGCACATACAGCTTTCAAAACGATTTTGCAGCCCTTCTTGAAGGTCCAGAAGAAACTTTTAAAGAGGGACTGTTAGAAGCCGAAAGCGAGTCAGGAAAGTGTAAGGTCATTTGCTATTCCTCCAATCATAGTCTGACGCTGCCACTAATGGAGGTTGGTGATATTATTGAGGTAATAAACCTTTGGCAAAAGGAATACACTGACCTTGGGAGTGACCCAAACATCAATCACGTACAGATCTTTGAGAACAAAGGGGCGATTATGGGCTGCTCTAACCCACACCCACATGGACAGATATGGGCACAACGCTCCATTCCGCAAGAGGTACAGAAAAAGGTAGTGCGCCAAAAAAGCTATTGGGAACAAAAAAACAGCAGTTTATTGGGAGGTTACCTTAAACAAGAACTCGAAACACAAGAGCGCATCGTTTTGGAAAACGAACATTTTGTAGCATTAGTCCCTTATTGGGCGGTATGGCCGTTTGAGGCGATGATTGTGCCCAAAAGACATGTTACTTCTATTTTAGAACTCTCACAGCAAGAAGTATCGGATTATGCAAGCATCCTAAAAGCACTCACCATCAAATATGACAACCTTTTTGAGACCTCATTTCCGTATTCTGCAGGCATACACCAATCGCCTACAGATGGAAGGGATAACAGCCACTGGCATATGCATATGTCGTTTTATCCGCCCTTACTTCGCTCAGCTGAGGTTAAGAAATTTATGGTGGGCTATGAGATGTTTGCCAATCCCCAGCGTGACATCACCGCTGAGCAAGCCGCACAACGCTTACGTGATTGTGCAACCACACACTATTCAAACAACAAGAATTAACTATATTCATAAAACCAAAATTAAACCAACATGGATTTTTCAACAATAGATATTACCATATTTACGCTTTATGCCGTACTTATTTTATCCATCGGGCTCTATGTGTCTCGCCAAAAAAAGGGGGAGACCAAAAGCGCGGAAGATTATTTTTTAGCAGGTAAATCCCTGCCTTGGTGGGCGATTGGGGCCTCGCTCATTGCTGCCAACATCTCTGCCGAGCAGTTTATCGGCATGTCTGGATCGGGTTTTGCACTTGGATTGGCCATAGCCTCTTATGAGTGGATGGCAGCCATCACACTACTTGTGGTTGGAAAATACTTTTTGCCGATTTTTATTGAAAAGGGACTTTATACCATACCGGAGTTTATCGAAAAACGATACAGTACCAACCTAAAAACCATACTGGCGGTATTTTGGATTGCACTCTTTGTGTTTGTCAACCTCACAACTGTCCTCTTTTTAGGCGGTAAAGCATTGGATACCATTATTGGAGCAGGAGATGGTGGCATATTGCTTAACAGCATCATTGGACTCGGTCTGTTTGCAGCGGCTTATTCCCTTTGGGGCGGACTGGCGGCTGTGGCTTGGACCGATGTGGTGCAAGTGGTACTGCTTATCATTGGTGGTCTACTCATGGCCTACTTTGCCCTTGCCAACGTCACAGACTCGGGCAGTGTTTTTGATGGACTTCGGTATGTCTATGAAAAAGCACCAGAACGCTTTTCTATGATATTATCTAAAGGAGAAATCATCACCCCCAACGGAAGAGATGCTTGGTGGGATTTGCCAGGATTGGCCGTTATCATAGGCGGTATGTGGGTTGCCAACCTTTACTACTGGGGTTTTAACCAATACATCATTCAAAGAACACTGGCAGCTAAAAGCTTAAAAGAAGGACAAAAAGGGATTGTGTTTGCAGCTTTTCTAAAGCTCATTATCCCTGTGATTGTGGTACTTCCAGGCATCATCGCCTATGTGATGAACCTAGACCCAGAGACAGGCACCCTAAACATGGGAATGCTAAGCAGTGAGGGCTTTTTAGGAACCGCTGGTAACGTGGCCAATGACAACGCTGCGCCTTGGCTGATTAAAAACTTTATCCCAGTGGGACTCAAAGGTCTTATCCTAGCTGCCCTAGCCGCAGCAATCGTATCCTCACTGGCTTCGATGATTAACTCCACATCCACCATATTTACCATGGACATCTACAAATCGATGTTCAATAAAAATGCCAACGACAAGCAAATGGTGAAAGTAGGACGCCTTACAGGACTAGTTGCCCTTATCATCGCTATGCTGATTGCACCGCAGCTGGGAAGTCTGGGACAAGTGTTCCAATTTATCCAAGAATATACAGGGGTCGTAAGCCCGGGGATTTTGGCCGTGTTCCTAATGGGGCTCTTCTATAAAAAGGCAACCAACAACGCAGCCATTTGGGGTGTAATATTGTCCATTCCGATAGCGATGTACTTTAAAGTGGCACCCAACGGCTGGAGCGATGCGGCGATGTTTGTGAATATTCCGTTTATGCACCAGATGATGCTGACGTGTATCGGTACAATACTGGTAATTGCTGGCATCAGTAAACTTGAGGGCAATCAGGATGACCCTAAAGGCATCGTGCTGAGCAAACAACTCTTTGCTACAAACAAAACGTTTAATGTAGGGGCTTTTGGAGTGCTGCTGATTACTGCGCTTCTGTATGCGTTGTTTTGGTAGGAGTGCGCAATAATTTTTAATTATTATCCTCGTAAATTTTTATGTAGTCCAATACAAGTGCATTGGGAAAAGTAGTGTTTTCATCGCTAACAACTCGCATTAGTCCGTTGTTTATAACCAAACACATGGGTTTGTCTGGCCAGTCAGCTGATGGAACTTCCACACCTTTGGTCTTTGTATGTACGAGCTGGTCATCGATATACCAACTCATACGATCTTTTGTCCAAAGAAATCCATAGGTGTAAAACTGATTGAATGCACTATAAGTTTCCTGAAAATTCTCAATGGGCACACTGTGGTCTTTTTTATCGTTCCAAAGTCCATATATGTAACGCATAAACATTTCATCAGTTCGATTGGTATTAAAAAAGCGACCAAAATATTCCCATATATCGATTTCAGGGGGCCAGCCTCTGTTTGTGGAATCATCAATTAACCAAATGGCAGGCCAAACTTTATCGCCCTTTGGGAATTGGGCTCGTATTTCAATGTACACTCCTTTCTGTGTTCCATTAAAATTGATTTTTTGGAGTGAGTTTATCCAACCTGTAGTATAGTCAAACTGTCCTACAGGGTCTGTTCCTTGTATTGTTTCTTTTCTGTTTTCTAAAAAAAGTAATCCGTCACTAACATAGACATTATCGTCTAAAAGATATCCATCATAATTGTCATTCAGCAGGTGCTCACCCCCTGTACTTTTATTCCAAATCATTCGAATGGATTCATCGGCGCCATGAGTAAGCCCCTTTGACCAATTTCTTGCATCAAAAAATCCAAAATCATCATGCCTAATTAGATCATAATTTGCTAAAACAGGATTTGTAGATGAATTGTTTTCATTTAAATCATCTTCAGAAGTACCCGAGAGGCCATTGTTTTGAGAATTACATGAAGTAACAAAAATAAAGAGAAATGAAATTACAGTGTTTTTGTTGGCAAAAAAACTTCTCCATAGACCCATATCGTGACATTAAATGATTTGTGCTAAAATTCGATTAATTCACAACAATTTTGGATTTAATCGTATTGGCTTTGTTCTCGAGCTTTAGAAGATAAACACCAGAGCTAAGAGTCTGATCTAAAATAATTTCATTTTGACTGGCTTCTAAAAAGCCTTGTTGCTTTGTTCGGCCCAATATATCAACCAAAGCATATTGATAAGGTTTATCTATACCAAAAAGTACTACTTTTTCAGACATCATAGGATTTTGAATGTAAACCTTATCGGATGAAGCATCGGATTTGTTTGAAAGAGTAATTTCTCCATTTTTCGCATTGCTAGCACCTATATTTGGGGTAAAATCTCCTGTTATTGAATTGCCAAAGAAATCCACTGTCGGGTATTCCTCCACATTGGTAAAAATGGTAGATGCACCCACTGGAATGGCTGGATGTGCATAATTCCCTGTATAGGCTGCACCTGCATCTATTGCTTGGCTAGAACCATTGATTTGAAATCCATATTGGTCACCGATTTGTTCATTGTAAAAAACAGGATTAACCTCCAACCTATTTGAGTCAAGGGTTTTGAAATTATTTCTAATATTTCCAAAAAACATGTTGTTGGTCATCATTAAGTTCGGGTCGCCATAATTCCCTTGCTGATTACCGATACCAGAACCATTGGTAGCGTAAAAAATATTATTAAAAATTCGGGTGTTTTGCCCATTGATATCAATTGCTGTATCGAATGCATCATTTCCGCTTTTATTTATGACAACAGTATTGTTGTATATATAGCTGTCAATAGAAGGGTGTCCGCTTTCACCTCCAATTTTATCATTCAACCAGATGGTATGATCGCTGTTAACCCAATTGGGGTGTACACGCCATCCATCATTTACGCTAATATTAAAGCGATAAACAGCACGTTGGTTTCCACCAAGAATCTCAACAAATCCACCCTCGCAATCTTGCATGTAATTGTATTGTATAAAGGTGTCCACGTTCGAATGGTCAACATGAATTCCATGGGAATCCATAATCCCTTTGGCATTTATGGCTTGGTTATACTGAATAATGGTGTTGATGCTATACCAATTCCAGACAGCACTACCCCGACCAATCATTTTGTCGTTGGTTTTGGCACCTGGTTGGTTAAAAATATTATTCTCAATCAGGCAATTCTCAGTTCTTACTGGAAGCACACAAGTACCCCCAATTTGAAAAAACTCATTGTTTCTAAACACAAAATTTGTATTTCTCTTAGTAGAGGTTTTACCCATTGTATTTTTAATATGAACACCAATTCGCTGCAAGTCTGTAAAGTAAGAGTCTTCAACAATCACATTATTGATAATCCCACCCCAAGATGAAATAAATGTCAGGCCTGATACTTCAAAATCATTGAATGCATTTTGATTTGCTGGGTCTACCCAATAAAGACCATAGACGTTTTTAAATGTCATATTTCTAAAGGAAAAATTATTAAGGTTTGCATTAGAATCAGACACTTCTATTCTTATTCCAAAACTGATCAAATCTCCTACACCAGAACGCGATATTGTTCTGTGATTTTGTATCTCTAAATTGTCAAAAACCATATTGTCATGATTGGTTACAAGCATTGCTTCTCGATAATCTCCACCCCCATCATCATGGTCCGAACCGCTTATAATAGGCTGATTTCCGTTTCCATAAGATGTAAAAGTGATTGGGCTCTGTTCTGTTCCTGACCCATCAACCACAAAATGCCCACGAAACGTATCTCCCTTTTTGAAAAAGACTGTATCGCCAGGACCAAGCGTGGTATTGCTAATTTTAGATAATGTTTTCCATGGCTGTGTTTGCGAACCATCGTTGCTGTCATTTCCAGTTGAGCTGCTCAAGTAGTATTGATTTTGAGCACATAGAGAATAACTTAAGAGCAATACGAAAATTGGATATTTAATTTGTTTGTACATAATACAGTTAATTTATTTTTTAATTACAGGTTGAATGATAAAAGAATAGGTGTAATCTTTGGGCCAAATCAGGTATTGGTCATGCGGCTTGGCACCCCAAGAATTGTCACCACCAACGCCCATTTGTCGATAGTCAATATTTAGATTCAACAAATCTCTTGGTTTAATATCGTTAAGATGACTGTTTTTAGGATTTCCAAGCGCATCTTTTCGTTTGGAATTTTTCCAAGCTCCATCATCATAATCATCCGTGGTGTTGTTGTGTACGGCAAATGAAAATTCAGGAGCACCAATAAACATCAGTCCATTTCCGTTTTGATCTGTTATCGAAAGCTGTTTGGTTTGTGTTCTATACCCATTTTCTTGTGGTCTGCCGTAATCAAACTTCATCTCGTTTACTTTAGCACTGTAACTCCCCATAAAGGCTGAGGCCTTTCTGTCGATATAATTTTCATGTGGTCCACGTCCATACCATTCCACATTCTCTAATGATGGAGAAAGCTGCATATTGAGTCCAACTCTTGGTATTTCGGTTTTGTCATGAGAACCGCCATAGTCAAAGGAGTGGGTAACTCTAACGCTGCCATTGGGTTGAATCAAATAACTCATCACCGCTTTGGAGTTGACAGCAGCTAACTTAAATATGCTTTCTACAAGATGCCCCTGCTTTGTTTTTTTGTGACTGAAAGAAACCAATGTTTGATTTTCAGAGGCTTTTTTCCATGCTTTTAGTCTTGTATGCATTTTGTTTCCATAGTCATTGTCTATAGGTGCGCGCCAGTAGTGAGGTTTTGGGCTTTTTAAAAGCATCTCACTTCCCGAAACATCCAAGGTGGTTAAATATCCGCTTGATTTGTTAAATCCTAGAGATAATTCGCCAATACTGAAATGAATTTCGTTTTGGTTTTCAACAACCTCAATCTTACCATTCTGTACACCATCAGAGGTTTCAATCTCACCTTCCTGCAACAGTAATTGTTCGGAAAAGGCTAGATGACTCTCTGCCAGAAGTGCATCGGCTTTTTTTAGCTTTCCGTAAATATTTACATGGTAATCACTGCTATTTTCTAATTCTGACTTAAAATTCATTGGGATGTATGCTGTTTCTTGGGGTAGTGTTTGTAAATTATGCGTGTAAGATTCTATCTCAACCCCATTTTTTAAAAGGACAAATTCCAGCTTGTAAGCAGCCAACGAAGTAAAAAAGTTTTCGTTGTACAACATGATTTCTTTCTTGTTCTCATCTATCCAGCTGGCATGAGCGTTCTGATACACATGCTTTACTTCCTCTAGTGCAGGATGGGGTGTGCGGTCTGCATTGACAATCCCGTTCAAACAAAAATTTCCATCTGTATGGTAGTGGTCGGGTGCAAAATCGCCTCCAAACTTCCAGTATTTGGTGCCATCTTCATCCGTGGCTGCCAAGCCTTGGTCTACAAAATCCCAAATAAATCCACCTTGCATTTGGCGTTCGCTGCGAACCATATCCCACAAATCGGCGATGTTTCCGTTGCTATTGCCCATGGCATGAGAATATTCGCACCAAATAAAAGGTCGGTCTGGGAATTGACCTAAATAATCTTTTTTAATCATTTCCATCGGGGCATACATCCAAGAAAAATAGTCGGTATGGGGTTCTAAATCAATATCAATGTTTGTCTTTTTGTAATACGGATGTTCAGAAGTACGCTCATACATTACAGGGCGTGTGGGGTCATATGCCTTTGCCCACTTATAGCCTTTGACAAAAGATGGTCCATCTCCTGCCTCATTACCCATAGACCAACTAATGATACTGGGCTGATTTTTGTCTCGCTTTACCATACGTTCTATTCTATCCAGATGCATGGCCTCAAATTCAGGTTTATATGCGGGTGTGTCTTCTTTTTTGTAATGAAAACCATGGGATTCAATATTGGCCTCATCAATTACATAAATGCCATATTGGTTGCACAACTCATACCAGTAGGGATCGTTGGGATAATGCGATGTGCGTACGGCATTGATATTATTGGCTTTCATGATTTCAATATCCTTTCGCATGGATTCTTTAGAAACCACATGGCCAGTCCACTCGTCGTGCTCGTGACGATTAACACCTTTGAACAAAATGGGTTGACCATTGACTAGAAACTGCCCATTTTCAATCTTAGTTTCTCGAAACCCAACAGCCTGACTCAGTGCATGTGTTTCATTTCCTTTGCTATCAAAAACGCGAATCCAAAGCGTGTATAGATTAGGAACTTCAGCACTCCATAACCGCATGTTTTGGGTAGGGATTACCGATTTTACCAAGCTTACATTCCCTTTTTTAAGTGAAAATACTTTTGATGTTTGGGCAATAAATTTGTTTCCGTCCATAAGCTCAAGGGAAATGTGCCCTTTGGATTTTTGTCTGGAAAAATTGGACAGCAATACATCCACTTCTAGTGTTGCTTGGGTATATGATTCGTTGAGATTTGTTCGCACAGTAAAATCTCGTAAAGATGCTTTTTTGGGACTGGCATACAATCGAACATCGCGCTCAATACCACTAAGGCGCCAAAAATCTTGATCTTCCAAATAAGTGCCATCGGACCAGCGAATAACCTGAACAGCAAGTTGATTGTCTCCAGCTAACAAATAGGAACTAATATCAAATTCGGCTGGGGTTTTACTGCCCTCGCTATAGCCCACTTTCTCACCATTTACCCATACATAAAAGGCAGAGTTCACACCTGCAAAGTGCAAAAATACTTGATGCTTATCCCAGTTTTCGGGTATCGTAAACGTACGAGCATAGCACCCCACTGGGTTGTAATCTTTGGGCATAAAAGGTGGATTGATTTCGTAGGGATAAACGATGTTGCTGTACAGTGGAAAATCGTCTGTGTGGAACTGCCAATCGGCTGGAACAGGAATATTTGTCCAATCAGAACGATCAAAATCATTGGCGAAAAAATTTGTCGGCGCTTTGTCTGGCGTCGTATACCATTTAAAATCCCACATCCCATTGAGGGACTTTTCCAAGCTCGATTGATTACCCTTTTCCTTTTGGGTCTGAGATGCAAACAGTTCAAAGTGCGCATGCGGCGCTGTAGTATTGACTTTAAAGACCGATAAATCCTCCCATTCAGGAGATTGTGACTGTGCAGTGATAGAAAACATAAATACAAACAACAAAATAAGCTTGTGTGGCATGGATTATTAAATTTTACTGCCAAAGTAAAGCAATTATTAATCTTGGTAATGTATAGGAACTGAGTATGCTAAAAAATGATATTAAGATGATAATTGCTGCAAGCTGAGGATACAATATTAGTTGTTGGTTTGTATAATCAACAACTTAACATTTGTATTTATGAAGTTTTATCAGCTTTCGGTCCTTGTTATTATGGTTTTATCATTTTTTGGGACTGCTCAAGAATTGGTATACGAACTTGATTTTGAAGACCAGACAGTAGGTACAGAAATTACCAAAAGGAATACTCTTCAATTTCAAGGTTGGAATAAATCGGTGTGGATGGTTGGGCAAGAAGAAGACAATAAAGTAGCTACTTCTACAACTCAAGCAAAGGTTTTTTTAATTAAATCATTAGATGTAACTCCGGGTGATCATTACCGCTGGACATTAGAAACGAAAGCCGTTAATAATGGTCCTGCATGGAAGCGCACACATGTACTCTCTGTAGTTTGTGGAAAAGGGGACGAAAGTCAACAACTAGCTAAGGAAAATATAGCAGAACCTAATAATGGTACATGGGCTTCTCGTAGTTTGGATTTTACTGTACCACAAAATAAATCTGAAGTGACACTTCAATTATTTCGATTTGCAGAAGGAACTGAAGTCTCGATAGACAATTATAAACTCGTTAAACTTTAAACTCAAACATTATGAAACATTTATTTACACTATTATTTATTTTCATTTTAAGCTTTCAAACACATGCTCAAAACACCCTAATTAATGAAACCTTTGAAGCCGGCTGGGCAGCTGGTGACAATATTCTTAAGGCGGGAAGTGTAGCAGGTTCACCTGCCGACAACCTTGGCCTTCAAGGCTGGGGAGATGGTTTTACTTACACCATGGCTAATGAAGATGGAAATGGGGCTGCTTCATCAGATTTCTTTGGAAAAATGAATCATGGTGGGGTAGCTAATTTCGCGGTAATCCAAAGAGCTGTTGCAGCGACCGCCGGGGACGTATTCGAATATAAAATCTCATTAAAACCTGACCTTGCAGGTCAAGCGGGGGCATATGAATTAGAAGTAATTGATGCAGTTAATAATAATGCTGTCGTTGCTGGTCCTGTAACGCCAAGTGGGGGCGACTGGAGCGATTTAACCATTTCCTACACAGCTGCAGCAACTCAAAATTATTCATTTAGAGTTACAAAAAATTGGGGAAATGCAGGGTTAAGTTTCGATAATATTTCTTTAACCGTCGTGCCTGCAACAGCCTCGGTTTCTGATGTTAACGATTTTCAATTCAATATTTACCCCAACCCCGTGAAAGATGTCATCAGGTTTCAATCTGAATTGCCATTGGAGCGAGTGGAGATATTTTCACTTACCGGTTCCAAAGTGCTCTCACAGTCAAATAATGTCAGACAAGTAGAGGTTGGAAACCTAGCCAAAGGCATCTATATGCTAAAGGCTTCTGCTGTAGACGGAAAAGTAGCTATACAAAAACTGATCAAAGAATAATTTTTTTGACAGAAAACTATTAATCAAAAACTTCCTTAGTAATTAACTTGGGAAGTTTTTTAACGTAACGAATTATGTACACGCATAACGTCCTTTGGAAATTGAAAGAAAATGCCAATGGCATGAACCGTGCTCAACTCGCACAAGAAGTCAAGCGACGCTTGGACGAGTTGCCTTCGCACATTCCAGAAATCCTCTCTTATGAAACGGGAATCAATGTGGGGGACTACGGTGCTTCATTTTTTGATGTCAGTTTGGTTTCTACTTTTAAAAACAAAGATACTTTTTGGACCTACACCAAATATCCAGTACACGACGAGGTGGTGGCATATATTCAATCCATACAAGAAGCTGAGGAAATCGTTGATTATTTAAGTTAGAAGATAATTAGTGACCAATATATGCTAAACAATAATGAATAAACAACCTAAACAATTTTTAGTTTGCACTTGATAAACACAATTAAAAATTAATGACTAAAATCACCAACATTGAAACTTTTGTACTGAAAGACACTTTAGAAAAAAGTTTTTTCTTTTCTCAATGGGAATATTCAGAGCGCTGTATATGTATTGTTAAAATTTCCTGCTCTGATGGCACTTACGGTTGGGGAGAAGGCTATGGTCCTGCTCTCATTTTGGAGTCTGGAATTGAGTTTTTAAAATCTCAGGTGATTGGACAAAATCCCTTACACAATGAAGTGATTTGGAACAAGATGTACCGCAAAACACTTGATTTTGCCCGCCGTGGTGTTTTGGTAGCCTCGATGAGTGCTATAGACATCGCCATTTGGGACATTAAAGGAAAATTATTGAATCAGCCTGTGGGTGCATTGCTAGGGGGCGTACACAGAAATTATGTAGTTCCTTATGCCACTGGAATGTATTTTACAGAAAAAGACAATCCGACTAAAGATTTTGAGGAGGAGGCCAAAAGGTATTTGGAAAAAGGGTTTAAGGCCATCAAGATGAAAGTGGGTCTAGGTATTGACAGAGATGTTTCTAATGTGAAGCATTTACGCTCCATCATTGGAGACGATATCAAACTTATGATTGATTCAAACCATGCCTACACCTATATGGAGGCACTTGAATTGGCGAAAAAATTAGAAGCCTACCAAATATCCTGGTTTGAAGAGCCTGTCTCTCCAGAATTCTACGAGCAATATGCCGAACTACGGCAAAAAACCACCATACCAATTGCAGGAGGTGAATGTGAGTACTTGCGTTTTGGCTTTCATCAACTCCTTAGAAACAAATCGGTTGACATTATCCAACCCGATATTTGTGCTTGTGGCGGACTGACAGAAGCCAAGCGCATCGCCTCGCTAGCCTCCACCTACGGAGTAGATGTGGTACCACACACTTGGGGTAGTTCTATAGGCCTGCATGTAGCTCTGCATTTCATATCCAACTTGGAGTCTGTTCCTGGACGAATGTTTAGCCCTGATTTTCTGTTGGAATTTGATCAGACAGAGAATGCGTTGCGAGAGCAGCTTACATTTCCTATATTTGAAATGGAAAATGGAATAATACAAGTGCCAGACAGTCCTGGACTGGGACTAGAAGTTAACCCAGATGCGCTTCATAAATTTACCAATCCAACGAACGGGGTTGTTGATATTAAAGAATTATTGAAATAAAGAAATATGGATTTCGGTTATCATAAAATGTATATCGGCGGGGCGTTGGTAGATAGTGTATCCAAAACCAGGTCAGATGTTATTTGCCCAGCTGACGGCAAACCCATAGCTCAAATTGCAGAAGCAGGGAAAGCGGATGCTGAAAAGGCACTAGAAGCTGCCCAAAAAGGATTCGAGTTTTGGTCAAAATGCTCTTTGTCAGAACGTACCCAATGGATGTTAAAGCTCAGAGAAGCCGTTCTTGAAAACGAACACTTGCTTAGATCCGCCATTGTTTATGAAATGGGCAAAACCTATGACGCTGCTTGGGAGGACATTGAAGCGGTAGTCAATGCTTTAGAGTGGTATCCTAACGCCATGAAAAATTTACGTGATGAGCAAATCCCAGATTACGAAAATACCCATACCCACAAAATGATTCAACAACCCGCTGGGGTAGCAGTCGCATATTTGGCTTGGAATTTTCCGCTCCTCAATGTGGGTTTTAAACTAGGCCCCGCCTTGGCTTCTGGATGCTCAATTATCATTAAACCCTCTGCATTGTCGCCACTTTCAGCTTATATTTTAGGTGAAATCATACATGATATTGATTTTCCAGCTGGTGTGGTCAATATTTTGTCTGGGCCTACTAGCGAAGTTGCAACTACGCTTAGCAAAAGTAAAATACCCTCTGTCTTGACCATGATAGGGTCGACGGCTACTGGTCAACGTGTGATCGCAGACAGTGCTACATCTATCAAAAAACTCAGTATGGAACTTGGCGGTAATGCGCCATTTATTGTATTTGAAGATGCAGATATTGACAAAGCACTCGATTTGGCAATCGGAATAAAATTTGGTAATAGTGGTCAGATTTGCGTTGCTGCCAACAGATTTTTTGTGCACAAGAGCTTTTATAATTCGTTTTTAGAAAAATATGTTGAACGCGTTAAAAGTCTTAAGCTTGGTTTTGGTATAGACCAAAAACCTGACATGGGACCTATGGTCACAAGAAATGACAGAGATCGCATGTTTGATTTGATCAATGATGCCAAAGAAAAAGGAGGCGTTCTGTTAGCGGGAGGAGAAATTCCAGAAGGAATGAAAGATGGAAATTGGATGATGCCCACCGTAATTTCAGGAATGACCACAGAAATGCGCCTGTTTAGGGAGGAAACCTTTGGTCCTATCGCCCCATTTATGTCATTTGAAACAGACGAAGAAGTATTAATGCTTGCGAACGATACTGAGTTTGGGTTGGCTTCTTATATTTTCACCAACAACAGCGATCGCATCCATCGTTTTTCAGAGCAGCTCGCATTTGGTGAGGTTCAAGTCAATGGGGTAAAATATGCCATATACTTGCCTCATGGTGGCATCAAAAACAGTGGTATCGGGCATGATTGCTCTCACTTAGCTTTAGAAGATTATTTAGTTAAAAAGAGAGTTTCAGTAGCACTTTAAGATGGAAATCAACAAGCTCAAACAGAAATTGTTGGACGGTCAGACTGTATATGGCCCCTTTTGTAAACTTCAAGACCCTAGCGTAGTGGAAATTGCAGCACTGGCAAACTTTGACTTTGTTATTTTAGACATGGAGCACGGACCACTTAGTGTAGAAAGCGTTCAAAATATCAGTCGTGCGGCTAAAGCCCAAAACCTAGAGGTCGTTGTTCGTGTAACCGAAAATAACCCTGCAAATATATTGCGAGTACTTGATGTAGGTGTACATTCCATTCAGGTACCCCAAGTGAGTACAAAAGAAGATGCCCAAGAAGTAGTCAAGTCCTGTTATTTTCACCCACAAGGCGAACGGGGTATGTGCAGGTATGTAAGAGCTGCGGATTATACGAATACAGAGAAACAAACCTATTTTTCTTCAGCTGAATCAAACACACTAACCATAGTGCACATCGAAGGATTGGCAGGCATTGAAAACTTAGCTGAAATCATCAGCATTAATGGGATTGACGTTATTTTTCTAGGACCTTATGATTTGTCACAATCATGTGGTGTTCCTGGAGAAGTGCACCACCCACTTGTTGTTTCAAAAATGCTAAAAGCGGTTGCACTTGCCAAAGCCAACAACAAAATTATAGGTACTTTTTGCGAAAGTCCATCTGATGCGCACAAATGGCGTGACCTCGGTGTTCAGTACATATCCTATTCAGTTGACGTTGGTATAATCCTTAATGCTTATAAAGAAATAACAAAACAACTTAAAAACTAAAATTATACAGACATGGAATCTATTGTATTACCTTTTTTATTGATTATTGTTGCTAGTTTTTTTCAGGGATCATTTGGTGTTGGTATGAAATATATGTCACCACTGAAATGGGAAAACTGGTGGTTGGTTCATGTGTCTATTGCTATGGTACTTTTTCCTTTGTTGTGGACTTGCTTATCCGTTTCTGGTTATATGCCGGTAATTGAAGACGTTTTTGCAGATCCAGTTGCTCAACGTGCTGCATCTATTGCCATATTGTTTGGCTTTCTTTGGGGAATTGGCGGTATTATGTTTGGTGTTAGTGTGCCTTATATTGGTTTGTCTTTAACTATGGGTATTGTAATGGGTATAGCTGGAACGCTGGGTGCACTTATTCCACTGCTTCAAAACCCAAATGCAACCAGCTTACCTCAATTTCCTTATGTAATAGCAGGGCTTGGTATCACCATTATTGGTGTGGTATTGACGGCAAAAGCAGGTATAGATCGCGACAAGATGCAAGGCACATCATCTCTATCGGGCGGTAATATTATAAAAGGCATTATTATCGCAGTTGTTTGTGGTGCATTATCATCGCTGTTGGCAGTTGGTCATACAAACGTGAACGACGATGTTACACTAATTGCGGAGAATTATGGAATCAATGGTCGCAATGCAAGTTTGATTGCTTGGCTGATTGTATTTATCGGGGCCTATGCTATGAATGCTTTGTATAGCCTTGTACTAATTGTCAAAAATAATAGCTGGTCCAACTTTTCGGTAGCAGGATCTAAAAAGGCCTATATGTGGTCTATTATTGCTGGTTTGTGTTGGTTTGCAGCATTGGGCCTATATGGCCAAGGTGCCGCACTCATGAACGGTGCTTCAGAAAATAACCTAGGTAATATTGTCGGTTGGCCCATGTTGTTAGGGTTATCACTGATTGTAAGTAACATTTGGGCATATAGATCGGGTGAGTGGAAAGGGGCAAAAAAACCGTTTAACGTATTGCTCGTTGGCTTGGTGGTTCTCATCTTGGCTTCTGTGATTCTTGGTTACTCAAATAGTTTGAGCTAAGAGGAAATATTGTTCAGTCTTTGATATTTGCTCTTATATTCACTGGCTGATATTCCCTTTACAGCCTTAAAAACTCGGTTGAAACTCGAAAACGAGTTAAAACCCGTGTCATGACAGATTTGTGAAATAGATTTTCGACTGTTAATAATCATTTGACATGCCCTACTGATTCGATATTCTCGTATAAATTGAAAAGCTGTTTTACCCGTTCGTTCTTTAAAGAACCGACAGAACGAATTGGTTGTCATAAAAGCCAAATCTGATAGCTCCTGAAGACTGATTTCACGAACGTAATTTTCAGTTATAAAGTTTATAATGCGTTGAAGCCGATCCTCCTTTTCGATATTTCCTGTGGCTGGATTAAAGTTTTCTGATGCCAAATGTCGTGTGTTTTCAATACGAGACAATCGATCCAGTGTTTTAAGCAATTGAATCAAACGATTTGCACCACTAGACTCACAAATACGAATGATGTCATCCAGTAGAACATAGCTGTCCATGGATTGAAAAATAAGACCCCTTCGGGCCTTTTCAAGCATTGTTTTAATATTGGAAAATTCGGGTAAATGATCCACGAAAGAATGGATCAGAGAGGGGCTAAATTTGATAACAATACAGTCCACCTCCTCTGAAGAATCATGCACTTCATTTTTAAACAAATGAGGTAACTGACTTCCCAAAAGAACCAATTCATTTTCATTAAAATACTCCATGCAATCCCCAACAATACGTACCCCAGTTCCGATGATAGGATACAACAATTCGTATTCTTCATGATAGTGCCAATCTACTCCGAAATAGGGTATGGTTTTTCGCTCAACAAAAAAACTCTGGTGATCTTCGTTTTCGGTTATGGAATACTTGAGTTGCAACTTATTTTTTTTTTAAAAATACAATTTTTTAGCAGAAATAGAAGTGTATTTCTCTATTAAAAAGTAAAGACTTAGTTGTCTTCAATCAATGTAATTCCTTGCGGCACCATTGGGTAAGTAATATTTTTCATCAAAGCTCTCATATTTGTTGTCTTGGGATGTGATTTACCAAAAATTAGATTGTTTCGTTCTTTTGGATCTAAATTTTTATCATACAACTCCTCTTGCCCAGTGTTGTATACGATGTAGCGATAGTCTTTTGTGCGTATTGAATAGTGATGATTTTCTGGGATGTTTTTATTTAAATCCGAACTGTAAACTACTGACAAAGCCCCCTCTGGACCTTGCCAATTATCTGTATTTGGATTTTTTAAAAAAGGAGCAAGAGAATACCCATCTAGTCCATGCCCTTTTTTGTTTTTTCGCGTTTCTAGATCAATTCCTGCCAATTCCAAAAGAGTAGGATATACATCTATTAAAGAAACAGGATGCTCAACGACCGTATTTGGCACAGTCATATCTGGAACTCGAATAATTAGAGGTACTCTTGTGCTTTCTTCCCATAATGAGTTTTTGTAAATGTGATCTTTCTCTCCCATAGTCCAACCGTGGTCACTCGTCAATATTACAATCGTATTGTCTTTGAGCGAAGTATTGTTAATAGCATGCATCACTTGACCTACATTGTCATCAACAGCGGTTACACAGGCCAAGTAAGCTTGCGTAAAACGCTTTAAGCCTTCGTTTGGATCTTTATAAGAGGCTACCAGATTTTCAAACATTTCAACCGATCGGGTTCTTCTATTTTTTGTTTCAAACTGGTCTACCAAATGCAGAAAAGTATCTTCTTTATCACCGGGTAAAATATCTGCCAACTGAATGCTGTCTAGAGGATACATGTCAAAATATTTTTGAGGGGCTATAAGCGGGGTGTGCGGACGAAGAAACCCAACTGACAAGAAAAAAGGAGCGTCCTGGTCTTCTTTAGCCATCTCCAAGAGGCGCTTTTCAGCCCATTGTGCATTTAATTCATCGGGCGTTAAATCACGGTCTTTATCATTATGATATTTTAGTTCTTTCCCACTTCGAAACCCGCCATAGACCCACCATAGCCGTTCGCCATTGAAAGTTTGTTCCCCAAAGTTTTTCATAGGGCCATAAGAACCATCTATAAAACCACCCCCCATATTGAGTCCATCAACGATACGATTGGTTCTAAAAGGAGCGGGTACATCAGGATGAGAGATAGGCTTTTTCTTACGGTCATAATCGCCTGCGTAAACAAAGGGGCTGTAATCTGCTTTGTATTTAAATTCAGACCACACATCCTCTTTGTTGTGATGAAGGACTTTGCCACTTCCAATTACATGGTAACCATCATCTTTAAATTTTTCCATAATGGTCTTGGTGTTGGCCAGCACTTCGTTATCTAACCACGATTTCATCCAAAAATGAGATGCGTTGTGTGGGTATACACCCGTAAACATACTCGCTCGTGAGGGGCCGCACATAGGGTTGTTTGAATAGGCATGTTTAAATCGTGTGCTAGAGACTCCCAAAGCTTTCATGTGTGGCGTTTTAGCCTGTGGATGTCCATAGAAACCTTCAGGAAAATCGTTTAAGTCATCAATTATGATAAGCACTACATTTGGTTTTTTGGAAGGTTGCCCCTGAAGATTAGAAAAGCATAGGATTGCCAAAATAAATATAAGATAACGAGTAATCATATGAGACGGTTTTTAAAATCTTAGTTTTTACTGAACTTTTAAGTGAGTTAAAATTAGGAAGAAGATGGAATTTACTAAAGTAATTGATTTACTTACTAGAACTAGTCAAAAATTAGCCATTTTAGAACAGATTTTATCGAGTTATTGTGAAAGAGAGTAATACTAAAGATAAAAAAATCAGGATGATTTATTTTTCTTTCGCAGGCTATTAAAGTCAATCAAGTAGTTTATTCGTAGCGAAAATTGGTGCTGCGTGGTTTGATCAAAAAGATTGCCTAAGCTTTTGAGATAATCCAGTTCAGTGGCGTTGTCCCTACTGAACAATTGGTTTCGGTACAACAACACCAAATTACTTCCAGGGGCAAACCACCACTCAAAATTAATGTCCAGGTTCCAGATGTTGAAATTTGTGTCTGGATCAAAATCTAAAATTGAAAAGTCTGTTTCGGTACGTTTTCCGTTATCATTTAGTCGAAACAGAGTCTGATCGTATTTGGCCCTGCTCCAATAATTTCTTAGCCTGAGGTTAATCCATTTCTTGCTATCAAAAAAGTAGCTAAGGTTAATGTTGTTTTCCACAGATCGAATATCTCTTCTGCCAAAATAAATATCTTGATTTATTGTTTTAAGATATCCAACATCGTCTTTAAAACTACGATGGTTGGACTTTATTGTGAGTGAAAATTGTTCTGAAAAACGATAAAGCGTAGAAATATTAAGTCTGTTTTGAGACCAATTTTCATCATAATCTTCATCGAAATAAGAAAAATTATTCCATTGAATTTTATATGAAAAGTCTTTGTTTTTATTGGATTGCACACCCAGTTTTACTTGAAAATTTTCTGGTTCAATAACAAAGCGGTTATAGACTCTAGGCTCATCAAAATTTTTAGTAATTGAGTTGTAGGCAAAATCAGCCTCAAAAACCATTAAATTTTGTGTTGAGAAATCATTTCCAAATCTGAGGCCCCAAAACTTTCTATCAAAAGAGTGAAAGGTATGTGTGTCGTTAAATCTTAAGTAGTTGCTATACTTTCTTAGAAAGCCATACTCATTAAGGAGTTGATAACTTATTCTTGCAGCATAACTTTGATGGTCTATAAAATTAAAATATCCCAATTCATTCTGCTTGTAATGTTTATCAACACCCCACCAACTGACGTTGTATCTAAAATTGCCTTTTAACTCACTTAGGTTTATACCCGCTCTAAATCCGTTGTCACTGTTTTTTTTTGGTGTTTTACTACCAAAAACTTTCATTTTAATATTGAAATCTCTATTGTCATCAAACAGGTCTCCTACAAATGCCATATTGTTTCCATACAAACCATCACTTCCAGTTTTATTGGTGTTGAGTACACTAACCGATGAGTAGTCATTCAACAGTTGCTGAGATAAGGAAATTACATTGTAGTTTACTAAAGTTTGTATGGTTTGTTTTCTTCTTTGATTTGAAGATGAGTTTTGGATTTCAGCATCAACCTTGTCAGTAATGGCATTTAAGAAACCTATGCTTAGATTTTTGCTTGTTGTTCCAGTAACCTTAACCGTGTTTAATAGTTGTGGGGTGTCATCAAAATTAAAAACCTGCTCATCATTCTCTAATAAATCATCTCTTACTGATACTTTTTCACCAATCCTCCGACTGTAAAAAAACGATCCACCTCCCATATCCCCGTCTGCAATCTCAAAAAGGGTAGCGCCTTCAGTAAAAAAAGCCCTATTTTCAGAGAACTGTTGCTCAAATGGACCCAGATTTAGTTCTACGATATCAAAGGCAACTTGGCCAAAATCTGGAATCAGAGATGCGTCTAATGTAAAACTGCTACTTATCCCGTATTTTACATCCATACCAGCTGTATAAGAAGATGCAGGCCTTATTCCTTTTCGAAGATTAATTGATGACTGAACATAGGGATAAAAAAACAGTCTTACGGGTGGGCTAATATTCTCAATTCCAGTGAGCGTTCCATTGGACTCATGATAATTTAACTCATTGACATTAACAGGACTCCAAACGTAAGTTTCATCCAAACTTTGGATTTTTCTTCCAAAGTTCAAGCCCCATAGTTGTAACTCTTTTTCTGGAAAACGAAGTGCACTGTAAGGGATTACCATTTCTACACTCCAACCATCTGAACTGATGTGTACTTTGGCATCAAATACAGTATCATATAAAAAATCATCTGACGCTATAGGTCCTGAAGAATACACATCACCAACTGTACCAGCGCTTGTTATCTGAAAACCAAAAAAGTTTAAATCATCATTGTATGTATTGAAGGTCACAAAAAAAGTTTCCGCATTTACATCCCAGATATCATCACGCTGACTAAACTGTTTGGGCATCTTGTCGGGATTTGGATGTTTTAAAGTTGCACCGACGTAAATCGCATTTTGATTGTAGCCTACATAAGCAGTAGTCTCATATTCTTCAGGTAAATTCTTACCTTGACTTGTTTCAGGCCATATTAATGTAAAGTCTGTAGCAGGATTTAAATCGTTCCAGATTTCTTCTGAAAGGATTCCATCAATAACTGGGACGTTTTTTACAGGAGATGCTACTAAGCTCTTGCGTTCTTGAGAAGCTAGAGTAACATGAAAAAAGAAAAAAATTATTGTAATTCTACTTAACATCTTAAAAAAATCATATTGTGATTTAATAGTATAAAAAACGAAAATAATCTACTTATAAATGATTTTATAATTAAAGAGTACCTAAATGATATATTAAATTACCATGATGAACAATAAACAAGTTAAATTATAATCTATTTTGGATAACCACAACAATAGTTGACTCTTTTGGATTTGATATTTTTAAAAATATTCTACACAATTTTGTATAATTTAATTTCAAGAATTTAATTGGAACTATCAATAAATATTAATCTTTTAATAATTTGAAAATGGAAAACCTAATGGCCGTAATGGCAAGTTTACTTTTACTGAGTTCCTTAAGCGCGCAAACTCTAAATGTTTCAGAAGCAGTAATCCATTGGAAGGGCTCTAAATCATATGAGTACCACGAAGGAACCCTTAACATAAGCTCTGGAAGCCTGACTTTTAAAAACGATGTTCTTGTGGGCGGAAACTTCACTGTTGATATGAACTCAATTTTATGTACTGATTTATCGGAAAAAGATGCAGCTAGATTGGTAAGGAACCTAAAGTCCGATAACTTTTTTGCTGTTGCCAAACATCCAGAAGCCAACTTGACGTTTACTTCAATTACTGCGACAGATGGTGGTTATGAAGTAACAGGTGACTTTACCATTCGCGGAATTACCAATAGCGAAATATTTATGCTGCAAATAGAGGACAACAAGGCAACTGCAGATTTAAAAATAGATCGATCTAAATACAATATTAAATTTGCTTCAGGCAGCTTTTTTGCGAACCTTGGCAATAGACTTATATATGACGAATTAGATCTTCGCGTAAGCTTTGCTTACTGAGACTTCTTGCTCCTTTATAGGGCAGCTTTTTTAAACAAGTCAATACTTACTACAGACTCAGTAAGAATTTATTTTTTGAAGAATTTTTTACATATTGATTATGAAGTTTAAATATTTATATATGTCTGATTTTATTGAAATGAAACATGTTCTATTTCTTTTTTTATCTATTTTTTAAGGGTGTCGTGTTTAAAAAATTTAATTACTAAATAGTTTTGAAAATTGAGCTAAGCTCTCAGTAATTGAGTTCGATATTTTTTCTGCGCGCGCTACCAAACAAGACAAAGCGAATAAGAGCGAGGGTAGATCTTTTACAATGACTTAAGAATCTTCTAAGTCAAGATCTTCGATCTCATCAAAAAACTCTTCATTTAATTCACCACGCTCTTCATCAAATTTTTGAATGACTTGATTCAACCTTTTTCCTGTTTTGACTAAATATACTGTATCGTCGTTTTTTATTTCTACGGCTAAAATTTCATCGCCATTCGCATTATTAAATTTAATGATATCATCGTCTCCATAGCCGTCAGGAAATTTTTGTAAAAAAAGATCAAGAATGTCTGGGGTCAATTTTTCAAAACCAATAATAATTCGTTTCATTTTTAATAGTTTAGTATGTA
>Ga0213869_10000243_pt1 | contig 45957 bp, 47 predicted proteins | sample PICome_10_FD_160083 | JGI IMG/M metagenome (GOLD analysis project Ga0213869, IMG submission 160083) | Coastal seawater microbial communities near Pivers Island, North Carolina, United States - PICO132 | ecosystem: Environmental > Aquatic > Marine > Coastal | place: USA: North Carolina...
CCTTGAGGCCATGCAAAAAGTGCGGCCCGCCTTTCAGCGTGACGGCGGCACAGTCACCGCAGCCAACGCGTCCGGCCTCAATGATGGGGCCGCTGCCGTGTTGTTGATGACCGCAGAAGACGCTGAAAAACGTGGCCTGGAACCATTGGCCCGTATCGCCAGCTATGCAACAGCCGGGCTTGACCCAACGGTCATGGGGGTCGGACCCATCTACGCCAGCCGCAAAGCGCTGGACAAAGCCGGTTGGTCTGTCGGCAATCTGGACTTGGTGGAAGCCAATGAAGCCTTCGCCGCTCAGGCCTGCGCAGTCAATAAAGACATGGGTTGGGATCCAGCTATTGTGAACGTCAACGGCGGCGCGATTGCAATCGGTCATCCAATCGGCGCGTCCGGTTGCCGGATCTTGAACACATTGCTGTTTGAAATGCAGCGGCGCCAAGCCAAACGCGGCCTGGCCACGCTCTGTATAGGTGGTGGCATGGGCGTGGCTATGTGCCTCGAACGGCCCTAACTCGCGGATTATCACAGCTAAGCACGAATTTATAAACGAAATATTATTGCCAATTCATATCACGTATCGTAATTTGATTGCGCAATAAAAACACACAGGAAGTAAAATGCCCCGTATCGCACTTGTCACTGGAGGCTCCCGAGGGATCGGTGCCGCCATCTCCCTCGCGCTGCAAGCCGCAGGCTACACCGTCGCTGCCACATATGCAGGCAATGATGAAAAGGCGGCTGCATTCACCGCCGAAACCGGCATCAAGACCTACAAATGGGATGTGTCTGACTATGACGCCTGTACCACCGGCATTGCCGCTGTCGAAGCTGATTTGGGTTCGATCGATATTTTGGTCAACAATGCCGGCATCACCCGCGATGCGCCGTTTCACAAGATGTCACGCGATCAGTGGAATGATGTCATACGCACCAATCTTGACGGTGTATTCAACATGACCCATCCGCTCTGGAAAGGCATGCGCGAGCGTAAATTTGGTCGTATTATCAATATTTCCTCGATCAATGGGCAAAAAGGCCAATTCGCACAAGCAAACTATTCTGCCGCCAAAGCTGGCGACATTGGGTTCACCAAAGCCCTGGCCCAAGAGGGTGCGCGGGCAGGCATTACCGTGAACGCGATTTGCCCGGGCTATATCGCCACAGAAATGGTGATGGCTGTTCCAGAAAAAGTACGCGAAAGCATCATCGCGCAAATCCCAGCAGGTCGCCTCGGTGAAGCCTCAGAAATCGCTCGCTGTGTGGTCTTTCTCGCCTCTGACGATGCGGGCTTCATCACAGGCTCCACCATGACGGCCAATGGCGGACAATATATGACCTGATCGCCGCGATCATGCTACTGTTTCGAAAACGGCCGTCCTACCGGGTGGCCGTTTTTATTTCTCAGGCTGTGTGGTGGCCATTAACCTCCTGATAAACGAGAAATTTCTTCCTTCAAGAGGAGTTTTTTCTTTTTCAATTCCGCGACATGAAACTGGTCTGAAGTTGGAGATTTCTGTGCGATCTCCACGGCCTGAGATAGGCTCATATGCTTGCGTTGCAACGCGGCGATTCGGGAATTTAAGGTCATGGTTTCTCCTCATGATTTGCGTATATAACCAATCGAGCATATTCATGACACACTGTCACCTATTGCTTTTCATGGGGCGCTAAACTCGAGTCAATGCGCAAAAGCTTGCTCAAAAGTTAACGGCGCCAAGAAAATGCCGCGCCTTCCCGCAACATTGCCGATACCTCCGGCGCATAATCGGGATGACCCTGAACATGCTCGGCTCCGGAGTGCAGGTTCTGCGCCGATAAGAGCTGAAAAGCTGCTCGTCCAGATTTTCGCGCCTGTAGGAGGATCAAATGCGCTGGCCGGCCAGCCCGCGGCGCCAACGGCTGGACGACAATGGACCCCAAAAGTCCCTCAAGCGCCATCAGTAGATCCGGCAAACGCTCCGCCCTTTGAATGACAGTCAAATATCCCTTTGGCCGCAATCGTTTGGCGGCCGTGTCCACCCAATGGGACAAGGCCACTTGCTCCGACCGTCCCGAAGCGCGCCCAGCATCTGGTGATATGGAAGAAGTATCTGCCACAAAATAGGGAGGATTCATGATAACGTGATGAAAACTAAAGTCATAAAATGGCGTCGGCCGTACAGACACATCTCCCTGACGCACGTCAAATTCGAGGTCATTTCGAGCGGCGTTTTCACGCGCAATCTGCGCATAGTCGTCCAAAATCTCGACACCATGCAGCGCAAGGCCCGGCACGCGCCGCCCCAAACAAAGGCTGGCCACGCCAACGCCGCAGCCCAACTCTAATACCTCTTGTCCGCGTTGCGCCGAGCAGGCCGCGGCCAGGAGCACCGGATCAATGCCCGCGCGATAGCCGATTTTGGGCTGTTCCAAACGCAGCCGACCGCCCAAAAACCCATCGATGCTGACCTGCATTATCGCCCCAAATCTACTTGATTGTCGCGCATCACAGCGGTGGCGACGAAGTGATCTCTATCCGCCACCATCAAACGGCGCGGCAAAATGCCAATGCTGCCTTCGATAATGCTGGTATTTACGTCAAATTCGAAGCAAGCTATGTCTTCTCCGCGGAGCAGCATCTGCGCGAAGGCCATAAGCGTCGGATCGGTGGTGCGTAACAATTCTTTCATGCCCTATCACATAGGGTCTGATGTGCGGGTTTGTCGAGAGCCTTGAGGAAAATCGAACATGTCTTTGGACGATGCAGTATCAAAACCCCATGATCGCTTGGCGGAGGCCTTGGCCGATGATCTGACCGCCGTCAATCATTTAATCCGCCAACGCATGGCCTCCGAACATGCCCCCCGCATACCTGAGGTGACCGCGCATTTGGTTGAAGCCGGGGGCAAACGCCTGCGCCCAATGCTCACCTTGGCCACCGCACGGATGTGCGGCTATAACGGGCCCTATCACATCCATCTAGCGGCCACGGTGGAATTCATCCATACCGCGACTTTGCTGCACGACGATGTGGTGGACGACAGCGCCCAACGCCGCGGAAGGCCCACCGCAAATTTGCTTTGGGACAATCAATCAAGTGTTTTGGTTGGCGATTATCTGTTTTCACGCTCCTTTCAACTTATGGTGGAAACTGGAAACCTGCGCGTTTTGGACATATTGGCCAATGCCTCCGCAACCATTGCCGAAGGCGAGGTGCTGCAGCTCACCGCCGCGCAAGACATTACGACCAGTGAAGATATATATTTCAAAGTCATCCGTGGGAAAACGGCCGCACTGTTTGCCGCCGCCTGCGAGGTGGGCCCGGTGATTGCTGGCAAAGACGGTCAAGCGGTTAGGGCCCTTGCAGCCTATGGCGACGCACTGGGCATTTCTTTTCAAATCGTTGATGATCTATTGGATTACCAAGGCAGCACGGCGACAGGGAAAAACATTGGGGATGATTTCAGAGAACGCAAATTGACCTTGCCCGTGATTAAAGCAATTGCTGCCGCAGATGACACTGAGCGGGCATTTTGGCACAAATGTATCGCAAAGGGCCAGCAGGAGGCAGAAGATTTATCCCATGCCATCGCCCTAATGGCACGGCATGGCACCCTCGAGGCCACCCGGGCTGAAGCCCTATATTGGGCCGAGCAAGCCAAATCCGCCCTCAAAGATCTGCCAGATCACCCGCTGAAGCCGGTGCTCAAGGATCTCAGCGATTATGTCGTGGCCCGCACAAACTAGAGCCCTCGCAGAGATGTCAGATCAGGAGTGCGCCGCTGGCCACCCACCAGGCCCGCTGTGTAGCTTGAATGGCGGCGGCACAGTCTTTCGCAGCGGCCAAACTCTCGAACAGAGCAAAACACGTTGCGCCAGACCCGGACATACGTACCAGCAGCGGATCCTGTGCCGCCAAAGCCTCGAGAACATCCGCGATCATAGGCTCCACCGCCAGAGCTGGCGCTTGTAGATCATTGCGCTGCCGTTTCAGCCAAGCACAAAATTCTGTAGCCGCGCGCGGTGGCGGCTCAAGCGGCAAGTTAGATTTGGATGCCAATTGCTCAAACACCCGCGCCGTGGACAAGCCACGCCCCGGGTTAACCAAACAAGCGAACAGAGGCGGTGCATCACCCAATGGGGATATCTGTGCACCAATTCCCTGCATCAAAACCGGTTTGCGACCCATGCAAACAGGCACGTCAGCACCCAGTGCCACCTGTGCTGCCACAACAGGCAGAGGAAGATCCCATAGCAAGGCCATCGCATGCAAGGTCGCAGCCGCGTCGGCACTGCCCCCACCAATGCCAGAGGCAACCGGCATGGTTTTATGCAGACGTATCTCGGTTTCACAGCGGCTCGGAAAGAGCGCCACTGCTTTTAGGACCAAATTATCATCCTGCAAAGGAAGATCTGCGGCCTTTGGGCCAAGGATATTCAGCTGGGTGCGATCAGATTTTCGCAGCTCCACCCATTCACCACAATCAAGGAACGCAACGGCACTTTGCAAGTCATGCAATCCATCGGCACGCTGCCCCACAACATGCAGGCAGAGATTGATCTTTGCCGCAGCGTTGCGCCTAATCGCCATCAGCCACTTTCAAGGGCGGCGCCCCCTCCTCGGCCAAGACAGTCACTAGGCCCACCTCTAATTTGCGATGAATGCGTTTTGGATCGACCGCCTCCGGGCCAGAGTAATCGGTGGCAAAACTCAATGCCCGGCGCCATTGGAATTGGGCCTCGGTTTTACGCCCGACGGCCCAGTATACATCCCCAAGGTGGTCATTTACAATTGGATCTGTCGCCATCAACTCCACAGCGCGCTCCATATGAACCACCGCTTCGTTGTAATATCCAAGCCGATACTGCGCCCATCCAAGACTGTCGATAATGTAACCCGCGTCGGGCTGTGCCGCGACAGCCTTTTGGATCATCTCAAGCGCCTCGCCCAGCTGTTCACCGCGATCTACCAGAGTATAGCCCACATAGTTCAGTACTTGAAATTGATCGGGTGACAGCGCCAAGGCACGGTCAAAATCACGCATCGCTGCCGGCCAATCTCCCAGCCGATCATGCGCTGTGCCACGGACATAATGCAAATACCACTGCCCGCGCGCCGATTGATCAATCAACTCAATCGCCATGTCATAGCTGCGCACCGCGCGCGCATATTGCTCATCTTGGCGCAAAAAATCGCCTAGAGTCATGTGAACAGCGCGCAGGTTCTCAAAAGCTTCGGACAATTGTGTCAAAACCTCAATCGCGGTTGTGCCTTCGCCGATCAGCTGCAAAGCCTGCGCGCGGCCCAATTCTGCCTCTACATAGGCTGGATGGCTGCGCGGCACCTGAGCGTAGGTTTCGATTGCCAACTGCGGATTGCCAAGCTGTTCGAGCAGCCGAGCTGACAGCAACAGCGCTTGCATATTGCGCGGAGCCATATGGCTGGCCAGGCGTGTGTAAAGCAGCAGACCATCTTGACCTTCGCCATTTTGCAAAGCCTGCGCCAAGAGATGTAACACTTCGCCTGCGCCTTCACTAGCGCTGCCCAGGAGATCAAACTCGACCAATGCGCCTGCCTCAATTTGCGCCATCAGACTGTTAACCGCGTGATCTGCACCAGACCCATGAAAATCGCGCAAAAACGTCAAGGCGTCCTCCGGCCGATCCAACTGCACCAATATCTGTGCCCAGGCCAAACTGCCGCGATAGTTCAGGGCAGGTGCGGCCTGCCCTTGGCGACTAAAACTTGCCGCTGCACCTTCGAAATCGCCCGCTAATGTCTGAGCGAGACCTTTTTGATACAGCGCAAAGCTGCGCATACCCTCTACGGGCACCACGGCGTCAAAGAGGCGTAAAGCCTCTGCCATCTGCCCCAACCCCACGAGCGCCCAGCCTTTCAGTAATTCATCAATTGCGCGGCCGACTACGGTTGTCGAATCCAAATGGTCCAGCGCCGCCTGATAATCATTGCGCTTGAAGTGCTCGGACAGCACCAAAACCTCGGCCAGAGGGTAGCTACCCTCACCAGCCATCAACAGACGCGCCAAAGCATGGGCTTTTTTTACATCCCCCGAGGCTAAAAATGCGGTCATGGTTTGTGACACAAGCACGGAATCGCGCGGAGATTGTGCCAAAGCACGGGCGAAATAATCGGAAGCGGGTTTGTAATCATGAGCAAGCGCTGCTTGGCGCGCCGCAATATAGGGACCAGACGCCTGATCCGCCGCTGCACTGGCCCCAAGGCTCATGCTGAGCAGCACACCATACATAAATTTCGCAGATCGTTTCAAAATCGGCCTCCCTGATAGGTCATTCTTAGGCTGAGCCTTAGGCAAAAACAATCGGGCCACTCAGCTTTTTGCTGGCGGCCCTCAAGATCAAGCGGTGACGTGTTTACATATTGGGATAATTGGGCCCATCACCACCCTGCGGCGTCACCCATGTAATGTTTTGACTTGGATCTTTGATATCACAGGTTTTGCAATGCACGCAGTTTTGGAAATTGACCACGAAGCGGACCTCCTTCCCCTCTTCCTGCACCACCTCATAAACCCCAGCCGGGCAATAGCGCTGCGCCGGTTCGGCATAGTCCGGCAAGTTCACCAAGATCGGCAAATCGGGGTTGGTCAGTTGCAAATGTGGCGGCTGGCTTTCTTCGTGGTTTGTCATGGCAAAGCTCACGTTGGTCAGACGATCAAAGGACAGTTTTCCATCTGGCTTTGGATAGTCAATCGGTGCATAATCCGCCGCTTTTCCAGTAGATTGCGCATCGGTTTTGCCGTGCTTAACCGTGCCAAACAGGCTGAATTTGAAGATAGATTGGAACCACATGTCAAAGCCGCCCAACGCCAAGCCGCCCAACGGTCCAAAGCGCGCCGCAAGCGGGGCCACATTGCGCACAACCTTGAGGTCTTTGCCCACAGGACCCAAGCACAAAGCAGCATCATAGCTCTCAAGCACATCACCGAAGCGTCCAGCGCTGATGGCCGCGAAAGCCGCCTCTGCTGCTGCCATACCGGAATACATGGCATTGTGATTGCCCTTAATACGTGGCAAGTTAACCAGCCCAACCGAACAGCCCAACATGGCCCCACCCGGGAAGGCCGCTTGCGGCATAGATTGAAATCCCCCTTTTGTGACGGCACGCGCGCCATAGGCCACCCGTTTGCCACCCTCCAAAACTTTAGCAATCCGTGGGTGATGCTTAAAGCGCTGGAACTCCATATAGGGGAAGAGATGCGGGTTTTTATAGTTCAAATCAATAATAAAGCCGACATAGACTTGATTGTTTTCCAAATGATACATGAAGGAGCCACCAGACTGCTTGAACCCCATCGGCCAGCCCATGGAATGGGTCACTTCGCCCTGGTTGTGATTTTCCGGCTTCACTTCCCAGATCTCTTTCATACCAAGGCCAAACTTGGGCACATCGCAATCCGCGTCCAAATTGTACTTGGCAATGACCTGCTTTGATAGCGAACCACGCACGCCTTCAGAAAGGAACACATATTTGCCATTGAGCTCCATACCGGGCTCATAAGCCTCGGACGGGCTGCCATCAGCAGTCTTACCAAATTCGCCGGCCACCACACCTTTGACCGCGCCATCGTCGTGAAATAAAAGTTCAGAACAGGCCATGCCGGGAAAAATCTCAACACCCAGTTCTTCGGCCTGTTCGGCCAACCAACGGCAAACATTACCCATCGAAACGATGTAATTGCCGTGATTATTCATCAAAGGCGGCATGATCGCATTGGGCAAACGTATTTGCCCCGCCTCACCAAAGACATAGAAATTGTCTTCCTTCACTTCGGTGTTCAATGGCGCGCCCTTGGCTTTCCATTCCGGGATCAATGTGTTGAGGGCCGAGGGATCCAGCACAGCGCCAGAGAGAATATGCGCGCCCACTTCTGAGCCTTTTTCCAGCACCACAACTTCAAGGTCGGCGTTCAGCTGTTTCAAGCGGATCGCAGCAGATAATCCCGAAGGACCAGCGCCTACAATCACCACGTCATAGTCCATGGTCTCTCGTTGAATATCTGACATGTCACTTTCCTTGTTGCCGGCCCAATCCATAAAAAAATGGGCGAGTTCTACCGACTTGCTGACAGGTTTATGCCACGTTTCAAACGCAGGTCAATCGTGACGCGGCTTTCCAGAGCCCAAGGCGACGATATTTCGCAGTTCGCACAGGCACCGGACTGCACAAATGCCTCTATTCTTGATCGCACTGTTTAAACTGCGATCAATCGGTGCGGCACCACAAAAAAATATTACAATCGTAATCTAACCCCTTGCCAAACCCCGTCGCCTTCGGTCAGGTAGATTAAACTTCAATCATGAGTGTTGTTTCAATGGAAAAAATCCCTTTAACCAGATCAGGTGCCGTTCAGCTGGAAGCTGAAATGAAGACCTTGAAATCTGTGGAACGCCCAACCATCATAAAGGCAATTGCGGAGGCGCGGGAATTGGGCGATTTGAAAGAGAACGCCGAATATCACTCTGCGCGCGAGAAACAGGGATTCATTGAGGGACGAATCAAAGAGCTTGAAGCTATCTTAGGCCGAGCCGATATCATTGATCCCTCCAAACTGTCTGGGTCGGTAAAGTTTGGTGCCACCGTGACTTTGGTCGACGAAGACACCGATGAGGAAAAGATCTATCAAGTCGTGGGCGAGCCTGAGGCGGATATTGAAAGCGGCAAGCTCAACATGCGCTCACCATTGGCTCGGGCTTTAATTGGCAAGGACGAAGGCGACAGCATTGAAGTGCGCACCCCTGGCGGCGCGCGATCCTATGAAATCTTAAAAGTCGAATTCATCTAACACTGTGAGCGCAGCAAGCGGGAACGCCGACAGCTTTTAGGGCAGGCCAAAACTGGCGTAAGGCAGAAAGCAAACCGTTTGTCCCGGCAAAATTTCAGCCGCTACGTCTGGCAATTCCACCAAGCCTTCTGCCCAAGACAGGCCCGAGACCCGACCAGACCCTTCAGAGGCGAAGACCTCAACCGCGCCATCACGCAAGCGTCCCCGCAAATATTCGCGCCGTCCGGCTTTTTTTGATTTGGAAAATGCAGCCGGCAAATGCAGCGCTTTAGGTACTTGGAACCCGGCACCCGCCAATCGCAACAACGCAGGACGGGCGAAAATCAACGTGCAGACAAAGGCTGCCACCGGATTGCCTGGCAGGCCAAAAACCGGCACGCCGCCCCAAACACCCAAAGCCAGAGGCCGCCCAGGCTTCACGGCAATCCGCCATAGCGCCATGCCGCCTCCCGCGCGCAACACCGCAGACATATGATCCTCATCCCCAGCACTGACCCCCCCTGAAGTCAGAATGACATCCGCGCGCGCTGCAGCCCGGTCCAGCGCGGCCCGCACAGCAGCAGCCTCATCGGGCACAATGCCAATATCCACCACCTCCATGCCCCAGCGTCGCAGCAGGGCGCACAACATAGGTCTATTTGCATCAAAAATTTGATCCACGCGCGCCGCCTGCCCTGGCGCGCGCAGTTCCGCACCCGTGGAGATCACTGCCACTTTAAGCGGTTTGAACACAGAAACTTCGCCCAGACCCGCAGCCGCCATCACTCCAAGCTCTTCTGGCCTGAGCTGATGACCTTCCTGAAAAATCTCCGCGCCTTGCTGCATGTCTTCGCCAGCCGCACGCGCATTAGCCCCAGCTTTGAGCGGGCCAACAACCTCGAGCTGGCCTCCCTCTATCTGAACGTCTTCTTGCAAGACCACCGTATCGGCACCCTCGGGCAGAGCTGCGCCGGTGAGGATGCGCAATGCTTGACCGGGCAAGAGTTGACCTGCGAAAGCCTCTCCAGCAGCAGAGCGCCCCTGCCGCAATTCAAAACTCTGCGCGCCCGCTTGAAGACCACCAGAAAAAGCATAGCCATCCACCGCTGAATTGGTACAAGGCGGATGCGATCTCGCGGCGAAAACAGCGTCTGCTAAGATCCGCCCATCGCTTGCCTCAACGGCACATGTCTCCACCGGAACGCAGCACTGTAGGCGCTGCTCAAGCAGGTCAAGCGCCTCACTCACTGGAGTCCAATGTACTCCAGCTGGCAGTGCAAAACAATCGTTGCGCAGTTTTGATAGCGTGCTCACCAAGTCATCTCCAAATGCGCCAGAATAAAATCTGCCACTGCCACAGTGTCATTGAGATCAAATACCGGGCGATCAAGCTCGAGGGCGGTGTCACTGGCGATAGCCAAAATCGTTGGATCATTTGGCGCAATTAGTGGGTGGCCCGTTTCTGCCCGCCAAGCCTCTATTTTTGGATGCTTATCACGTTTCCAGCCTTCGACCAGCACCAGATCTACCGGATCCAATTTGGCCAAAAGCACGGCCAAGCTCGGCTCCGGCGCACCGCGATGCTCGTTCATCAGGGCCCAGCGCTCCGTTGAGGCCAGCAGAACCTGCGACGCACCAGCTTTACGATGCCGATGGCTGTCCTTTCCTGAGTGATCAACATCAAAGCTGTGATGGGCATGTTTGAGAGTTGAGACCTGCAATCCACGACAACAAAACTCCACCACCAATCGTTCCATCAAGCCGGTTTTGCCAGCATTTTTCCAGCCGGTTACACCAAAAATATTCATGCCATCGCCTCAGCCTGAGCCAGGTCTTCTGGCCGATTGATATTGAAGAAGGGATCAAAGGGATCCACCGGGAACAGCGCTTCTGCAAAGCCATGTTGATCAGTCCACAGAACCACTTTGCGCAAACCGCCCTTCAAAGCGCGCCGCAAATCCTCACGCAGCGCCACGGGCCAAAGCCCGAACGTAGGGTGACGATATAGCCTATCCGGCCCGGGTGTTGCGGCCAAAGCAATCGGCAACCCGGCTGCATCCCGTGCCACCGCCAAGCGTGCCTGAAGATCCGCAGGAAAAAACGGTGTGTCCGCGGCCACGGTGAGGATATGCTCGGCGCCCTCGGCAGCCGCCCAATCCATTCCAGCCAAGACCCCTGCCAAAGGGCCCTGAAATTCCGCCATAGAGTCGGCGATCACCGGCAGATCAAAAGCCTCAAAGCGCGCCGGATCACCATTGGCGTTCAGCGCCATGTGAGTCACTTGAGGACGCAATCGCTGCAAAACATGATCAATCACCCGTCGCCCGGCCAAAGGGCGCAAAGATTTATCCCCCCCGCCCATGCGGCTGGCCCGCCCACCGGCTAAAATCACCCCAAGAGGCGCGCTCATTGCGCGGACTTCCGGCGGTGCTTGGGATCCTCTTCTTCCATCGAGGGGTCTGCGTCAAAAACGAGCCGTTCCTGACCCGATAAGCATTGAAACCTTTGCCCGCGCATCCGCCCAATTAAAGTCAAGCCGACCTGTTTGGCCAATTCCACACCCCAAGCGGTGAACCCGGAACGACTGGCCAGAACTGGAATGCCCATCAAAGCGCATTTGATCACCATCTCAGAGGTCAAGCGCCCGGTCGTATAAAGGATCTTATCAGCGCCGGAGGTTTGCGTCACCCGCATCCACCCGGCCACCTTATCCACCGCATTGTGGCGCCCCACATCTTCCATATAGACCAAGGGTTCATCACGCAGGCAAAGCACCGTGCCATGGATCGCGCCCGCGCTGAGATAAAGGCTTGGCATTTGGTTGATCTGACGCGTCAGGCTATAGAGCCACGAGGTCTTGAGCCGCGCCGGAGGCAGACGTAGCCCCTCTATCCCCTCCATAATATCTCCGAAGACAGTCCCCACCGCACAGCCCGACGTGCGGGTCTTTTTCTGGAGTTTGGCCTCATAATTGGTTGGTCTATTGGTGCGCACCACTACGGTTTCCAACTCTGCATCAAAATCAACCGACTGAACGATCTCCTCTTTGGCTAGCATGCCTTGATTGCTTAAAAACCCCTGCGCCAGATACTCGGGATAGTCCCCGATCGTCATGGCTGTTACAATTTCTTGACCGTTGAGCCATATGGTGAGCGGGAGCTCCTCCACCACATTCAACGAAATTTCCGTGCCCAGATGGTCCAGACCTGCGACCTGCCGCGTCAACCCTTTTTCCTCAGGGTTTGGAGCAATCAAACAGAGCTTGGCTTGGATCATCGAAATCTCCTATACAGAGCACACAATGACACCCCGGGCAGATAGGTCAAGCGTCTGCAATCTTTCAGACATGACTTTTGGGCGGGGCTCCGGGGCGCTTTGCCATTTTGCGTTGTCGTTGCCCCCTATGGGATGGTGTTTGGTGTCTTAGCAGCCGAATCTGGCCTGGATATTTTCACCGCAGTGGCCTTTTCCATGGCTGTAATCGCCGGCGCCGCGCAATTCACAGCTTTATCTCTGATGCAAGATCAAGCACCAGTTTTGATCGTGATCATTGTCGGACTAGCGGTCAATCTGCGTATGGCGCTCTATTCGGCCACGCTGGCCACCCATTTGGGTGCCGCCCCGTTCTGGACCCGTGCCTTTGTCGCCTATGCAATTTTAGATCACAGTTTTGCCCTTGCCGATCAGAAGATTAAAAATGAACCGGATATGAGCCTATCACGCAAATTATGCTTTTATTTCGGCGCCACCAGCTTGGTGGCGGTGATCTGGGTTGTGGGCACAGGTTTTGAAGCCTGGCTGGGCTTAATCATTGCAGCATTGGTCGCACTGCTTTTGGGCGCAGAGGTGGAGCGGCGCTTGAGGGATACATCATGAGCATTTCAACCGCAGAGCTTTGGTTTGCGATTGTCGGGCTTGCCTTTGGCTCTCGGCTCCTGCGCTTTTCGTTTTTGGGTATTATCGGTAACGCAGAACTGCCCGAATGGATCAAACGCCATCTTCGCTATACGCTGGTGGCCGTGTTGCCCGGAATCATCGCACCAGTCCTTTTCATGCCGCACGCCACCGATGGGGCATTTCATCTGCCGCGTTTTTTGGCCGCGCTGGTAACGCTGCTGGTGGGCGTTTGGAAAGGCAATCTCTTGCTTGCCATCGCCGCCGGCGGCGTTACGCTTTATTCATTGTTGAACTTTGGCTTCTGACCTACCCAACCATAAAAATCCGTGCGTTTATCCCTGTCCTAGGGCTGTGAAAATAGCGCCGTTCGCAGACCCGTTTGGGCGGCAAAACTATCCATAAGGGTTATAGGAAAAAACGTCGGGCGAATGCCCTCAAAGCCAGCTGTGGACCGCAACAGCGCGCTGACGCTCTGCGCGCAGAACGATTGCATCACAGGCCCGTGGTGCATCACGCGTGTCAGGAGACCTGTCGCCACCGCATCGACATTTCGCGGTTGTGCCATTGTGTCATGGGTGTTGCAGGTGTGGTAGCCAATATAACTGTCCACAATCGCCGGGTTGGCGCCGTGAATCACATCGCCGCGCTCTGCGAAACTCCTTTGTGACAAACTTCTTGCCGGACCAAAAATGACTCTCTAATCGCCATTCACGATCAGTGCAGAATGCACACCGCTGCCGTCCCGCATGCTCAGCATAGTGATCAATGTCACAGCTGCGCTGCCGGAATGCCGATAAAGCAGCAGATCCGCTTAACGCGCAGGATTCCCCCCGGAAGCCGCGCTGAATCTCACAAGGCACATAAACGCCAAGATCGATGCACCGTGTCTCGTCAATTTAACCGTTTATGAGATACAAAAGTACCAATGACACGAGGATCACAACTGTGCTTTTGGACACGAGGCTCATAAAACCTGCAAAAATCTTTTCTTGGGCTTCTGTACTCATTGTGCCGTGTTTGTGTTTTTGGTCAGCCATAGCGCACCTCCGTTTTGTGTTTTGTACTCCCTAGCCCTCAACGTGGCATTTGTCACGCACACAGACCCACCCAGCGGCAAAAAAGCGCGCGTCAGCCGGTACTAATTCATCACCCAGCGATAAGCGCCATCTTGGTGCAAGCTGCGGGTCACCTCCCCAGCATGCCAAAGGTAATTGCAATGGGCCAAAGCCTCGACCAGACCAAGCCCATATTCCCCATCGCCAATTTGACGCTTGAATATAGCCATCATGACCTCTCCGACGGTTTTTGGGGTTTTCAAATCAGCGCGCAATCGTGTCAAAGCACCATGGTGGTTTTCTTCCAATTGCCGCAGCCGCAAGGGCATACCGATAAAAGGCAATTTATGACCAGGCAGCGCCAAATGATCAGCGCGCGCAAAGTCTTGCAAGCGCGCGCAGCTACGCAGCCAGTCTGCCAAAGGGTTCGCATCTGGCTCAGTGAGGTAGACCCCAATATTTGAGCTGATCGAAGGGATCACCTGATCGCCGCAGAGCACCAAATTATCGTCCCGGCTCCAAAATGTCGCATGATCAGGCGCATGCCCATGATCGACGCGAACATCCCAACGACGCCCACCCATTTCAATCACGTCACCCTCTTGAATGCGGGTAAAGCCAATGGGAATGGGATGCACCATGTCGGAAAAATTGAATGGGCGTTCATCCTGCCGAGCGGCGAGTAAATCCGACCGCATCCCAGCCCGGCGGTAGAACGCAATTTGACCGGTTGTGTAGCGCTCCTCAACATCCAAAGTCAGCATACGCCCCATAAGATAGGCCACCTGCGTTGAGACATATTCCGCGCCAAATTCTTCGACAAACCAACCGTGAAGGCCAATATGGTCGGGGTGATGATGAGTAGCCACCACTCGCTTGACCGGCTTTCTGCGCAAGGGCCCCTCGAGCAGCGCTTGCCACATTGCCTGCACGCGGCGCGTTTTCATCCCCGTGTCAATCAAGGTCCAGCCGTCGCCGTCATCTAGCACATAGATGTTCACATGATCCAATTTCATCGGCAAAGGCAGCCGCAACCAATGCACCCCCTCCGCAATTTCGACCATCTCGCCATTTTCAGGTGGCGTTTCCCAAGGGTATCTTATGGTTGTCATAGGCCGGGGTTACGCGGCAAAATCATCAAGCTCAAGCGCATAAAGATCTGCAGCTCCTGCTTGCGCCTGAGCACACAGAGAGGCGGTCTCCGGCAAAAGGCTGTTGATGTAGAACCGCGCCAAGCGTTGACGCTTGGGTTGACCAGACATTGACGCCACCAAATGAAAGTACCCACCCAACATCCGGGCAAAGGCTTTTTGATAGGCCACCGAGCCCGCAAACCGCTCATTGAGCTCTTGTGACACCACCCATTGAGTAGTGGCGCGTAATTGCGCAATAGCGGCCAAAACCGCTTTGGCCAAATCGCTGTTTGAGGCGGAGGCCAATGCAGCCATATCATCCATCAAAGCAAAGGCCGCGGCTCCCCCATCCATCATCTTACGCGCGACAAGATCCATCGATTGAATACCATTGGTGCCTTCGTAAATAGGGGTGATCCGCGCGTCACGCAGATATTGCGCCGCTGCGGTTTCCTCAACAAAACCCATGCCACCATGAATTTGCACCCCGAGATCAGCCACTGCAACGCCGGTGTCGCTGCCAAAGGATTTGGCAATGGGAGTCAAAAGCGCCGCTCGTGCATGCCAATCGGCATCGCCCGTGGCCTTGGCCATATCAATGGCGATCGCACAGGCCACTCCAATGGAGCGCGCCGCAAAAATATCGGCTTTCATCTGCGCCAGCATCCGCCGCACATCAGCGTGATCAATAATGGTTCCGGTTCCATCAGCAATGGGCGAGCGCCCCTGCTTGCGATCCATCGCATAAGCCAGCGCATGTTGGTAGGCACCCTCAGCCACCCCAACGCCCTGCATCCCCACAGCCAAGCGGGCGTTATTCATCATTGTGAACATGCATGCCATGCCGTTGTGTTCTTCACCCACAAGCCAACCCGTTGCACCGGAAAACTCCATGACAGCGGTCGGACTACCGTGAATGCCCAGCTTATGCTCCAAGCTGACACAGCGCAGATCATTGCGCACGCCAAGACTGCCATCAGCGTTGGGGATAAATTTTGGCACCAAAAACAGGCTGATCCCTTTTGGTCCGGGCTTGGCACCTGGAAGCCGAGCCAAAACCAAATGACAGATATTTTCTGCCACATCATGTTCACCCCAAGTGATAAAGATTTTCTGGCCCAAAATTTTATAGCTGCCATCAGCTTGCGGCTCGGCCTTACTGCTCAATGCGCCAACATCGGATCCGGCATGGGGCTCTGTGAGGTTCATTGTGCCGGTCCATTCACCAGAAATCAGCTTTGGCAAATATAGGGCCTGCAATTCGGCATTGGCGTGGTGTTCCAGCGCCTCAATCTGACCCTGAGACAACAGCGGGCAGAGATTGAGAGAGATACAGGCGCCACACATCATATCATGCATCGCTGTGTTCAAAGCCATCGGCAGGCCCATGCCGCCGTGCTCAGGCGTGGCGGAAATGCCCACCCAACCACTTTCGGCTATCGCCGCATAACCATCGGAAAAGCCCGGTGGGGTACGCACAACGCCGTTTTCCAATCTGGCAGGGTGCAAATCACCTGGCCGTTGCAGCGGCGCCATCACCGTATCGCACATCTTGCCACATTCGCTCAAAACTGCATCCGTCAAATCCTGCGTCGCTTCGGAAAAGCACGCATTAGCGACCACCGGCGCCAAAGGCACCACTTGGTCGAAGATGAACTGATATTCGCTGACAGGGGCTTGATAGGGCATGAGGAACTCCAAGGATGGCGTAATCGATTGACATCGTCTTACCCAAGCCCCTAGCACAAGGAAATAGCTATCGCCCGAAACGCAGCGTCAGGCTCGGCCTGCTTGCCCTGACAACAGGGTTGGATCGACCCCGATTGAGGCCAGAGCCGCCGCCCATTTGGAATCATTGTCTGGATTAAAAATCAAGTCAAACTCCGCATCACAAATCAACCAGCCGTTGCCAAGAATTTCCGCCTCGAGCTGCCCCACCGCCCAGCCAGCATACCCCAGCGCCAACAAACTTGTCTTCGGCCCCAAGCCCCGCGACAAATCTTTGATCGCATCCAAAGTTGCCGTGACAGCAAAACGTTCGTCAATCCGCAAAGTATCAGGATCGCCAACATATTCTGCGGAATGCAGCAAAAAACCGCGCGACGGTTCGACTGGTCCGCCAAAATGCACCGCAACCTCCGGTGTCAAAGCGCCAATAGGGATATCAAGATGTCCAAGAAGCGCTTTTAGATCCAAGGCTGAATTGGCTTTATTCACAATGAGGCCCATTGCGCCATCCTCAGAATGGGCGCTGATATAAACGACAGAATGCTCGAATCGTGGATCGCCCATGCCCGGCATGGCCACCAAGAGCTTTCCAACAAGAGTCGTCTGCGCATCAGTCATACAAAGAACATGAATAGGAAAGTACAAAACAACAAGTGCTTTCATACGGATTTTTCGACTTCACGGCAGCCTGCGCCAAATTGTTCCGTCTGGCTGCCAAAACGACCACTTGCAAAGACGGCCGTAGACAAAAAGTGAGTTCGCATTTCTGTCCAAAGGCGTTAGAAGGATCCCTATGAAACACGCTATGCACCGCATCATCACATGTGTCCTCTGCGTATTTTGCCTTGCTATGCCCGTCGTCGCGCAGGATCTCGACGAGATTGTACAGGCCAAATTGCGGCCAGGGTGGCGTATGGCGAAAGGCACCCACATGGCAGCACTGCAGCTGGATCTGGCGTCGGGATGGAAAACCTATTGGCGCCAACCCGGCGACAGTGGCCTCGCGCCACACTTTGACTTTTCACAATCTGAGGGCGTGCAGACGGTCGAGGTTGTTTATCCAACACCAGAAGTTTCTTGGCTGGGGAGTAGCCGCAACATCGGATATGACACTCAGGTCATTTTCCCGTTGCAACTCTCCGTGGACGACACCGCAGGCATTACCTTGATCGGGCGTATAGAAATTGGTGTATGCCGCGAGCTATGCATCCCAATTACGTTGGATCTTTCAGCGCAATTATCCGCACAAGCGCCTGTCGACCTTCTCATTGAAACCGCCCGGGCCGCGGTGCCAAAACCCGGCGCGGGCAAGCTCACCTGCGCGTTTTCAGCGGCGGAAGATGGCATGAAACTGGAGATTATAGTGCCATCCTTCGAGCTTGCCTTTGATCATGCAGCAATCGAACTGGGCAACCAGAGGCTGTGGGTCGATACCCCGAAACTTGAGCGGCAAGACAGGCGGCTGATTGTCACCACTCAGATTATGACCCCCACAGGTCAACCCATGGCCATTGGGCGCGATGGGGTGACAACCACTCTATTTTCGCCCAACGGAGCGATCGAATACCGAGGCTGCTTGGGCGCCTAGCGCCGCAAATGCCGCGCAAAGATCAAGGCTGATACGGCATAAAGCAGCAACACAACCAGCGCCGACCCGCTCAAAAACAGCACAAGCCCGAGTGGCAAGGGCGACAGATAGGCCGCCAGGGGCAGACTCATCCAAAATTGCGGCACGCTTCCACTCACGATCACCGTCCCAAGGGTCGCGGCAAAAAGAGCGGCCAGGCTGATCAGCGCCGCAAAAACGGGCAACCGCGGTCCGCGGCCGCGCCATAGGCCGCGCAGGGCACGTTTAACGCTCGCCACTTGCGCGCCCACATCCGCTTGCATGGCCATCAACGCGGGCACCACGATCAAGACTAAGATCACTCCAAACCCAAGCCCAAAAACCAGCGTTATCACCGTTGGTTTGAGAAACTGCGCTTGTGACGACGTTTCATAAAGCAACGGGGACAGACCGAGGACCGTGGTCAATGTCGTCAGTAACACCGGCCTCAACCGATCTGTTACCCCATCGACAATCGCCGGAAAAAGGCCCCGCTCTTTAGAATATTCATCAATTGTGGTCACCAAGACAATGGAGTCGTTGATAATAATCCCGACCATGCCAATCAAGCCCACGACCGAAAACAGCGAAAGCGGGATGTCATACCACCAATGGCCGTAAATCGTGCCAATCAAGCCGAAAGGAATAATAGCCATGACCACCAAGGGGCGTGTCCAACTGGAGAAAATCCACGCCAAAGTCATGAAGATCCCAGCCAAGGTTAAAACCAAACCCCGTGTGGCGTCGGTGCGAAAATCATCTTCCTGCTCCGCCAATCCAGCCAGAGCAAAGGCAACTTGAGTTTCCTCAGAAATTTTTGGCAAAATCGTCTCTTCCAATTCCGCCACGATCGCCTGTGCGCGGACCGGATCATCCTCGGAAATATCGCCTGTCACAGAAATCACTTGGATGCCATTCTCACGTCGAACCGTTGAAAAGCCGGTGCGCTGTTGCACGGTGACAATGTCTGCCAGCGGCACGTAGCCCCCATTCGGAGTGCGGATCAGCATACTATCGGTAAAATCAGCTGTCAGTTCACCGGCCGGCAGCTCCACACGAATGGTGGCAGAGCGCGGTCCATCAGGAAAGCTCGCCGCCTCAATCCCGTTGAGACGATTGCGCAATATCCGGCCCAAAGTATCAATGGTGAGCCCCAGAGATTGCCCCTGTGGCGTCAATTCCAACACCAATTCTTCTTTGTCGTAGGAGAGCGTATCCTCAACCGCTGAAACTTCTGGGTATCGCGCCAGAGCGGTTTGCAAGGCCTCAGAGGCGGCTTTAAGTCGGCGCGCATCGGCGCCGGAAAATTGCACGTCCAGAGCATCACCGCCCGGGCCAGATCGCCAGCCACGAAAACTAATCGTCTCCACTCGAGGGTGCCGGATCACCGCGTCCTGCAAATCCGCAACAAAGGCAAAAGACGAATAAGACCGCAAATCCGCATCAATCAACTCCACGGCGATCGAGCCCAATTGATCGGCATCCTTGGTATCCGCTCCCGCCAGGGCACGGCCCGTATTGCCCCCAATTTCGGCCATAGAAAAATCTACCGGATTGCGGCCGTATTTCTCTTCGTATTGAGTACCAACGGTTTCTACAGCAATTTGAAACGCGCGCATTTGCTCTAACGAGTCTTCCCGCGTGGCCCCGGGCGCCATAGCGAAATTGCCCGTCACTGAGCCGCGCTCTGGCGCATTGAAAAACCGCCATTGGACATCTCCATTGATAAACAGCACCACTTGACTGGCCAAGGCCACCACCACAACAGCAAATACCGGGTATCGCGCCCAAATGACAAATCGGATGAAAGGCCGGAACAGGTAGTACTTAAACTGATCCAGTAAATAATTCATAAAATATGACGGCATGTCATACCACCGGATTCGCGAGCCCTTGGAAATAGAATGCGCCATGTGATGAGGCAAAACCAAAAAGCATTCCGCCAGCGAAGCAATCAAAACTACGATGACGGTAAAAGGAATATCGGCAATCAAGTCGCCAAACCGCCCGCCAATCGCTACCAAACCAAAAAAGGCGATGACGGTCGTCAGAGTCGCTGAAAATACAGGGGTGAACATGCGCTTGGCGGCATTTTCCGCGGCCACAACGGGGCTTTCGCCCAAATTGCGCGCGCGGAAATCTGCATGTTCTCCCACAACGATGGCATCATCGACCACAATCCCGAGGGTAATAATCAAAGCGAAGAGCGAGATCATATTGATCGTCAGCCCTGACAAATACATCAGGGCCAAAGCCGCCGCCATGGCTGCCGGGATTCCCGCCGCCACCCAAAAGGCCGTACGCACATTCAAAAACAAAAATAGCAACAAAAGCACAAGCCCCAGCCCCTGCAGGCCATTTTCCATAAGCATGGCCAGCCGCGCTGAAATTGCCTCTGATCGGGTGCGGATCAAGTCAAGCTTCACATCAGGAGGCAGGGACTCCATCATCGCCGCAGCGGTGGCTTGCACCTGCTCTTGAATTTCAATCGCATCTCCCTGATCAGAGCGGTCAATGCGGATGGAAATGGCCGAGGCGTCGCCCACGAAATAGGCGCGATTGCGATCAACCCCCTCTTCCGTCACCCGCGCCACATCCCCCACGGTGAGCGAAGAGCCATCGCCATTGGACCGCAAAACAATCTGCCGGATATCCCGCGCACTGCGTTTGGCGATCCCTGTACGAATACGCGCACTGCCGGCTACATCACCGGCGGGATCTGCCTCGGCTTCCTCGGCAATGGCACTGGCTATCTGCGCCATGCTTACGTCATGACGAATAAGCGACAAACTGTCGACTTCCACAACGGTTGAAGCTGCAGCCACACCGCGAATGGTGGTGCGTGTCACTCCAACGGCGAAAAGCCGCGTGACGAATTCATCGGCAAATAGAGCCAATTGCTCCACTCCAACTGGACCGGAGATCACCAAATCCGTGACCCGGTCACGCCAAACCCCACGGGTGACTTTTGGATCATCGGCATCATCGGGAAACTGACTGGCTACGGAATCTAGAGCAATTTGAGCATCATCAGTGCCGCGGGCCATGTCCCAGCCAGGCTCAAATTCCATAGTAATCCGCGCTGAACCTTCCGAGGAAGTTGCGGAGGTGCTGTTAACCCCTTCAATCCCAAGCAAGGCCGGTTCGACCACCTGTACAATCGCCCGGTCAACATCCTCGGGTCCAGCACCATCCCACCGCACGCTGACAGTGACCCTGTCGATAATCACATCGGGGAAAAATTGTGCCCGCATTTGCGGAAAGGACACAGCCCCCGCAACCAGCATGATGAGCAAAAATAGGTTTGCCGCAGTCCGATGCCGGGTCATGTAGGATAAAATCCCGCCTGTGGCGGTGCGTATTACGGACATCTCTTATCCCCCCATACGGCCTTCGAGCCGCTCAACCACTTCTTTGCGCACCTCCGGTTCTTGCAACTGCGCCAAGATCCGCTCCTTAACCTGTTTGGGCATGCGTTTGTTGGCCTCGACAAAGGCAATCAGCTTGGCCCGCCGCTCTGGATCAAGCGCGATCGTTTCTGGCCCAGCAAGTGGCGCCTCGCCCTCAGCCCGCAACACACGCACTTTGATGCCCGCACCCAGCAAGGGTGATCGTTCCGCAACGATCTGCGCTCCGCTCAGCTCACGCGAGCGCACTAAAACATCATCACCCTGACGGCGCATGAGGAGAACATCGGCCTCCGACAGACGCTCATCTTCGCCGACAACTAGAACCTGGTTATTACCGCTCACTGCCGTGGCCGGCAGGCGAGCAACCCAATTTAAGGCTGGTTCTGTGATATTGACCGTCACAAAATCACCAGGTCGAAGACCCTTGGAGATTGCAAGACTGGCAAAAAGCAATCGCCCGGTCAAACCTTCGCCGACGACAGCCGCTTCGCGAGTGATCTGACCGCTTGAGCTCATCTCCGCACCGAGCAAGTCCAGCGTCACCAAGACCTCAGCTGCCCGCAGCTTGCCAGCATCATCGAGCAAACGCCGATGCTGCGAAGTGCTTACTCGAAAGGCCACTTCCAGCGCCAAAGGATCGACTAATTGACCAATTTTTTCATTGTTGGCTAAAGTCCCACCCTGCAAAACAGTGACATTGGCCAACTGGCCTGAAAAGGCCGCACGGACAACTGTATCGCGCAGATTGCGCTCCGCTTCCGCCAGTGAAATTTCCATCCGCATGACCCGCGCACGCGCTTGATCTAAGCGCGCTTCAGCAGCCAGCAGCGCTTGGCGCCGGGCCAGAACTGATTGCCGCGCCGTCGAAGCGGCCAGTTCCGCAGCTTCCACCGAGGCCGCGGTGCCGACCCCCCGGGTCACAAGATCTTGTTGCCGCACCAATGCTTTTTGACGCAGGACGGCTTGCTCTTGCGCGGCGCTGATTTCATCTTTGGCCAACTCCAGCGCCCGTACAGCCTCGCGCAGGTCCGCTTCCGCATCAGCCATGTCAGCCTGTACCAATGCCAAGGCTGTTTGTGCATTTGACGGATCAATCCGCAACAGCACATCACTCTCCAATACAGCACCGCCGTTTTTAAAGTTGGGGTGCAACTCAATGACGGTCCCGCCAATTGCCGGTCGAATATCAAGGCTGCGCTTGCTTTGAACCTCGCCAAAGACCTGTAGCACCGGAACTTGCTGACCCGGTTCAAAAGGCACGGCATTCACAGCAAAAATACGCTCTCGACCACCGCCACCGCGCCGCTGATCATCGCCTTTGTTCTCGATCGCGCCCCGGACCATCATGATGGCGTAGGTAAACAGCGCCAAAGTCGCCGCCAGAAGGAATAGCCCCATTAAACTTTTGCGCAGAAACCGCATCCAACAATCCTCTCGATCTTCGTTACAGTCGTTTTAGTGCAAAACGTCTCCACGTCACGAAGATTCAGCAGCGCGATTTATTTTCTTTTCAGATGCTCATCCAGCCGTGGCATAATTTCGACAAAATTACAGGGTTTATGTCTTATATCCAACTGCTTGACGAGTATTTCGTCCCAAGCATCTTTACAGGCGCCCGGACTGCCCGGCAATGCAAACATATAGGTGCCATTGGCCACGCCGCCCGTTGCTCGGCTCTGGATCGCCGATGTGCCAATCTTTTGCATGGAAACATAGGTAAAGACGGTTGAAAATGCGTCAATTTCTTTTTCATAGACATCCCGATGGGCTTCAACGCTCACATCACGGCCCGTAAGCCCAGTGCCGCCGGTGCTCAGAACCACATCAATTGATGCATCGCGCGACCATTGGCGCAATTTCTCGGCAATCACCGCGCGATCATCGGTTGAAATATCGCGGTCGGCCAAGATATGCCCGGCCGCTTGCAGGCGCGCCACCAGCGTATCGCCAGATTTATCATCGTCCAGGCTGCGGCTGTCAGACACGGTTAAAACCGCGATGCGCACCGCGACAAAGTCATGTTTTGTTGCTGCATTGCTCATGTCGTGCCTCCTTCGGATTGCGTGCGAAGCCAAGTTTTGAGCATCAGCAAATCCTGCCATGCCTGTTTCTTCCGCGCGGGCTGGCGTAGCAAGACCTGGGGGTGCAGCATAGGCAAGATTGGCAGCGCAAATCCCGCTTGCCATGCTCCACGCATCTTGCTCAGGCCGCGTTTGCCCAGAAGCGCCTGACAACTGATGTTACCCATGCAGATGACAACCTGTGGCGCGGCTAAGTTAATATGCCGGCGCAAGAAAGGCTGCATCATGGCTATTTCAGCCGCGCTGGCCTCGCGGTCTTGCGGCGGGCGCCAAGGAATGACCGAGGCCCTATAAACCTCCGCGCGCCAGCTCAAACCGATGGCCGCGCACATTTTGTCGAGCAATTGACCGGTCGGGCCTGCGAAAGGCAGACCTTGCAGATCCTCCGCCCGACCTGGTGCATCTTCCAAGACCATCACCCGAGCCCCAGCATTGCCTCCTCCAAACACCAAATTGCGGGCCCCACGGCGTAGATCGCAAAAGGAAAAATTTTGCAGTGCAAATTGCAAGGCCGGCAAATCTTTCGCCGCAGACGCAGCCGCTTCGGCCAAGACAACCGGATCCACGGCCGTCATAGCTGCCGCCGGCGCGTCCGCAACCGCTGATGGGCCTGGCTGCGTCGCCGCACCAGTGGGCAGTTTTGGGCTTTGCGCCGGAACCTCATAGCGGTCGATTGGCACATCACCCACTGCCTCGCTCACTCCGAGCTCTGCCTGCCACTGCAAAGCGGCACGTGCCATATGCCAATCCAAATGGTCCATAGCATCAAACTATGCCGTTCTGTTAGGAAGGTAAATCACTCAATCTTGGGGGCAGCGCAGCAAAAATAACGCGCCACGGGCCCAAATGACATTTCCTTGCGCCCGGCCCTTGCCGTGGGCAGTCACTCTTCCTATAAAACGCCAACCGGAGAGGTCTATATGCAGCTTCAGCATCTATTGGGGATAGAACCCCTGCATCCCCAAAGCATAATCGAAATATTGGATTTGGCAGATCACTATGCCAACCAAAACAGGTCCGGCGCCCGCAATAGCGAGGCGCTTGCGGGCTGTACTCAGATCAATATGTTTTTCGAAAACTCAACCCGCACTCAAGCCAGTTTTGAAATCGCAGGCAAAAGATTGGGAGCGGATGTGATGAACATGGCCATGCAAGCCAGTTCAATTAAAAAAGGTGAGACCCTCATTGATACGGCACTGACGCTCAATGCCATGCACCCTGATCTTCTTGTGGTGCGTCATCCGCATTCTGGTGCTGTCGATCTTTTGGCGCAGAAAGTAAATTGCGCAGTGCTCAACGCCGGTGACGGGCGGCATGAACACCCCACGCAAGCACTTCTGGATGCGCTCACCATCCGCCGTTCCAAAGGCCGTTTGCACCGCCTCAATATCGCCATTTGTGGCGATATTGCCCACAGCCGCGTGGCCCGCTCTAACCTGATTTTGCTCGGCAAAATGGAAAACCGCATTCGCCTTGTGGGCCCAGCAACGCTGATGCCAGCAGAAATTGATGCGTTTGGTGCGGAAGTCTTTCACGATATGGCAGAAGGTCTGAAGGATGTGGATGTAGTCATGATGCTACGCCTGCAACGCGAACGCATGGATGGCGGCTTCATCCCCTCCGAACGCGAATATTATCACCGCTATGGATTGAATGCCGAAAAATTTAGCCACGCCAAACCAGATGCCATTGTCATGCACCCCGGCCCGATGAACCGCGGCGTTGAAATTGACGGTGAGATCGCCGACGATTTAACCCGCAGTGTCATACAGGAACAGGTTGAGATGGGTGTGGCGGTGCGCATGGCAGCCATGGATATCTTGATGCGCAACAGGCGCCGAGCCGCAACGGAGGCACAGCCATGACCCGAGGCTTCACATGCGTCCCCCTTGGCAGGAGACTGTCCGAATGAACGAACCGAAAGATCCCCGTATGTCGGGGAAAATTGCCATGTATGTGCTAATTTTCAGCGCCGCTCTGGTGGCCTTGATGGTGTGGGTGGCCGGATGACCTCTCTACGTATCACAAATGTTCAACTGGTTGATCCAGAGAACCAGACCGTCGAGCTGGGCAGTCTGAGCGTTAAAAATGGCCGTATTGCCGCCGATGATCCTGGGCTGCCGAGCTTTGATGGCCGGGGTAAATATCTCGCGCCGGGCATTGTCGACATTGGTGCCAAAGTTTGTGAGCCGGGTGAGCGGCACAAAGAAAGCTTTCGCTCGGCAGGCCTGTCCGCTGCCGCAGGCGGGGTGACCACTTTGATCACACGGCCAGACACAGATCCGGCAATTGATAGCCCCGAAACTCTTGAATTTGCAAACCGCAGGGCACAGTCCACTTGCGTAGTGCGCTGCTATCAAATGGCGGCGCTTACAAAAGGGCGCTTGGGCAAAGAAATGACCGAGATTGGATTTTTGCAAGACGCCGGAGCGATTGCCTTTAGCGATTGCGATTCGGTGGTTACCAATACCAAAGTACTCGCTCGCGCGCTCACCTATGCGCGGCAATTGGGGGCTTTGGTCATTGGGCACCCGCAAGATCCAGGCCTGTCGCAGGCGGCTGCAGCCACTTCTGGAAAATTTGCAACCCTGCGCGCGATCCCAGCGGTCTCTCCCATGGCTGAGCGTTTAGGGCTTGAGCGAGATTTGGCCATGGTAGAGATGTCCGGCGCGAAATATCATGCCGACCAACTCTCCACCGCTCTAGCCCTGCCGGCCTTAGAGCGGGCCAAACACCAAGGGCTGGATGTGACTGCCGGGGTCAGCATTCATCACCTCACGCTCAACGAACTGGATGTCGCCGATTATCGCAGCTTTTTTAAAGTCAAACCCCCATTGCGCTCCGAAGAGGATCGGCTGGCGATGATCTCGGCGCTCGCAAGCGGGTTGATTGATATCATCAGCTCTATGCATACACCGCAGGACGAAGAGTCCAAACGTTTGCCCTATGAGCAAGCCGCCTCTGGGGCCGTGGCCTTGGAAACACTTTTGCCGGCCGCCCTGCGCCTTTACCATGCCGAGCATTTGAATTTTCCGCAGTTGTTCCGTGCCCTTTCGCTCAACCCGTCACGGCGCTTGGGTCTTGACAGTGGTCGATTGAGCCTGGGTGCACCTGCCGATCTTATCTTATTTGACCCCGATGCGCCCTTCGTTCTGGATCGCTTTTCGCTCCGGTCCAAATCCAAAAACACTCCTTTCGACGGGCAACGCCTGCAAGGCCGAGTTTTGGCGACATTCGTCGGCGGTAAGGAAGTATACGCAAGATGATTGTTGAACTTACCAGCACAGCAGAACTCTTGGCCTTTTGGGCCATTGCCGGCTATTTCTTGGGCGCAATCCCGTTTGGAATCGTCACGGCACGCTTCTTAGGTCTTGGAGATTTGCGACAAATTGGGTCGGGAAATATTGGGGCCACGAACGTGCTACGCACCGGCTCGAAACTCGGTGCAGCTTTTACCTTGATCGGTGATGCGGGCAAAGCGGGTGCCGCAGTTCTTTTGGCCCGCGCATTGGCCGCCGAAGATGCGGCGCAAATTGCCGGGTTCGCGGCTTTTTTTGGCCATTGCTATCCCATTTGGCTGAAGTTCAAAGGAGGGAAGGGCGTGGCCACCTTCTTTGGCCTGCTATTTGCCCTGGCCTGGCCAATTGGTCTCGCCGCGGGTACCACATGGCTCGCCACCGCCGCCATTTTTCGCTATTCCAGCCTCGCCGCGCTCATGACTGCCGCGTTGACACCGATTTGGGCACTTCTATTTGATCACAAGAGTTTATTTTCGTTAATTATTTGCCTTGCATTCATCATTTTCTGGCGTCACAAAGAAAATATACATCGCCTGATACGTTCACAGGAGGGTAAAATATGGCGAAAATAACCTTGCAACTCGGAACCTGATCGTAACTTTTACAGAATCCATTAAAACTTATTTTATAAAATATATCACCTACTCTGGACGCGCATACCGTTCCAAATTTTGGTATTTTATATTGTTTTGCATTCTGGCAAATACCATCTTGCCCTCCTTCGATGGTGTCGTACGCGGAATGTGGTCCATACAGCCGGTTAGCACAGTGTTCAGCTTAGCGACGTTTTTACCTTCAATATTCGTAACCCCCAATCCGCTGCATGATGGCAATCGTAGGGGTTAGTAGCAATTGATCTGGCTGGCGCCTTTGCATATTATCAATACCCAAACCGAACCAGGCGCGCAAAGTCTTGCGATCATTGCTGTGCTTGCGTGCCTCATCATGCTACTCCTCTTTTTAATCCGAAAAGGCATGAAGGGTGACAACCGCTTTGGCTCAAATTCTCTTGCAGCTAACACTTGAGTCGAGGCCGTGAGCGCCGTCAATACGGCGCTCATTTTCCAGATCTAATAGGAATACTCTTCATAAATTCGCGTCAGATCCCCTTGCCAATCGCCATGGTAACGCGCCAGAAGTTCGTCGGCAGGGGTTTGGCCAGTCTCAAGGCTGTCTTGCAGCGCGTTTAAAAAATGAGTTTCATCAAGCACAAGCCCACCTGCCCCGCTTCGCCCACGCGCAGTGAGCCCCAGCTGTGAAATCCCCACCGCTTGCCGGGCCAGATCCATCATTTTGATCCCTCCCACCTCGGCTTGCAGCCCATCAACGGACGCACCAATCCGCAATTCATCACGGGTTTGCGCATCCAAGCCTTTGACCAAATCCCAAGCGGCATCCAGAGCTGTTTGGTCGTACAAAAGCCCAACCCAAAAGGCTGGCAAGGCACAAAGACGGCGCCACGGCCCACCATCTGCCCCGCGCATTTCCATGAATTGCTTAATACGCGCTTCCGGGAAGATGGTTGTCAGGTGATCGGCCCAATCGCTCAGTGTAGGCACTTCGCCAGGCAACGCAGGCAGTTTGCCTTTGAGGAAGTCGCGGAACGATTGACCCAAAGCATCGATATATTTTCCGTCACGATAAACAAAATACATTGGTACATCTAAGGCATAGTCCACATACCGCTGAAACCCCATACCGTCTTCGAAAACAAAGGGTAGCATCCCTGTGCGGTCCGCATCCAAATCCCGCCAGACCCGCGCCCGCCAGGATTTATGGCCATTCACCTGGCCTTCAAAAAAGGGAGAATTGGCAAAAAGCGCGGTTGCAACCGGCTGCAAAGCTAGAGCTACGCGAAATTTTTTCACCATATCGACTTCAGAGGAAAAATCGAGATTAACCTGTACCGTGCATGTGCGCCGCATCATCGTGCGGCCCATTGTGCCCACCTTGCCCATATAGGCGTCCATTAACTTATAACGGCCCTTTGGCATCAATCCCACGTGTTCGTGCTTCCAGATAGGCGCGGCCCCGAGACCGATGAACCCGACACCTATTTTGTCGGCAATTTCTTTTACTTCGCGCAGGTGCTGGTTCACCTCGTCACAGGTTTCATGGATAGTTTCAAGCGGTGCACCCGAAAGCTCCAGCGCTCCGCCCGGCTCAAGGCTCACATTGGCGCCATCTTTGGTCAGTCCGATAAGATAGCCATTTTCCTCGACCGGTGCCCAATTAAACTGATCGCGCAATCCTTGCAAAATGGAAAGCACAGACCGCTCGCCGTCATAAGGCAAGGGGGCCAGCGTATCTTTGCAAAAACCGAATTTTTCATGCTCCGTACCAATGCGCCAATCGCTTTTCGGTTTATTGCCTTTTTCAAGCAAGGATGCCAATTGATCAAAGCTTTCGATCGGACCTCCGCCAGATTGTGGAATAGACATGGGGGAGACTCCGCTTTTCGTAATCGTTGCCTCTCACAGGTGGCCTCTCAATAAGGGCAAGTCAAGACGGGGTTAATGAAGTTTCCGACGATTACGTTGCCAGATGAGAAATAAATCTGGGCCGCGCCCCTGACTGGCGGCCTCAGCTTGTGCATAGTTCACCCCCGGCAATGCTACCAAAGCATCAAAGAGCTTGCCCGTGCCCTCTGCATCACCAGGCACAGACAGCATGCCCTCGGGCCCAAAAAATACCCAAGTGGTGCGTCCGTGCATGTTGCGGTGCAATTCAATGCGCTCCAAAGTATCGAGTGAAATGGAATGACCCTTGCCTGCGGCCAAATAGCTCACTTGCCGCTCATCGACCTCCACAACCCCAGCGCCGCCATAACCTACAGGGAATTTGAAACGGCGATAGGCGTCATGGCCAATCAACGCGCCCATAACAGCGATCACACCGCCAGCAAGCCGGGTCGTGCCAAAGCTGCTAAACATGATCATCATCCCGGCGATCACAACCAAACCCGCAAAGATAAATCCCCGGTATTTTCGCAAACTGCGGAGCGCCTCGGGTCGTATAAAGCTCATTGCCAATCCCCCAAAGCACTCTGCCAAAGGGTCAGCGCCGCCACTGCGGCCGTATCAGCACGCAAAATTCTAGGACCAAGCGATACCCCATGCGCTTCGGACATCTCATTGAACCGGCCCCGCTCGGCTGGACTAAATCCTCCCTCCGGTCCGATCAAAACAGCCCATGGACCCGCCACAGAGGGCAGACCCGCGCCAGATCCCAGACGGGTTTCATCACAAAACATAATCTGGCGCTGCGAGTCCCACTCATCCAGCAACTTTGAAAGCTTTTGGAGCTCATGCACCACAGGCACATAGGTGCCACCGCATTGTTCGGCAGCTTCTATCGCGTGATTTTGCAAGCGGTCTTGGCGAATTCTTTCAGAATTGGTAAAGTCGCTCTGCACTGGCAGGATCTGCGCCACGCCCATCTCTGTGGCTTTTTCGACAATGAAATCCGTTCGCGCTTTCTTGATTGGTGCGAAAAGTAGCCACAGATCGGGCGGCAGCTGCATCGGCTTGGACTGGCGTTCACAAAGTAAGATGCCATTGCGTTTGCCGGCCTGCACCACCCGCCCCAGCCACTCACCGTCTTGACCGTTGAATAGTTCAAGAACTTCCCCCACGCCTTTGCGCATCACACCGAACAGGTAATGGGATTGCTCTCGGTTCAAAGGAACCGATTGCCCCACCCCCAGCGGGTGATTTACATGTAGTCGAATAACTGAAGCCATGGAGCATAAGATATGACGCAATCGGACAAAGCACCAGAGGGACAAGTCGCCGATGCGGTAAGAGGTAATTGGGTCGATCGTGACGCGCCAGCGGCCACCCGCCCCTATTTGCGCCTGTCGCGTGCCGACCGTCCGATCGGCACTTGGCTGCTTTATATCCCCTGTATTTGGGGCATCCTTTTGGCGGCGCTCCAAACTGGAGATTTCCGAGCCTGGGATTTGTGGCTGATTTTGGGCTGCGGTGCCGGCGCTTGGTTGATGCGCGGCGCGGGTTGCACATGGAATGATATCACCGACCGGAAATTTGATGCGCAGGTCGCCCGCACCCGGTCGCGCCCTATTCCATCGGGGCAAGTCACGGTGCGAGGCGCGCTGCTTTGGATGGCGGCCCAGGCGCTCATTGCGTTTTGCATTCTTATCAGCTTTGGCACGCCCGCAGTTTTGATTGGTATTGCTAGTCTTGGCTTTGTTGCGATTTACCCCTTTGCAAAGCGGTTCACCTGGTGGCCACAGGTATTTCTAGGCCTTGCATTTAACTGGGGCGCTTTGCTGGGTTGGGTGGCCCATAATGGTCGCTTAGATTGGCCAGCCGTGCTCTTGTATCTTGCGGGCATTGCTTGGACCCTGTTTTATGACACCATCTACGCGCATCAAGACACAGAGGATGACGCGCTGATCGGCGTGAAATCCACTGCGCGCCTGTTTGGTCAAAGCAGCCCGCAATGGCTGCGCGCCTTTGCCGTGTTGGCCACTGGTTTGATGGCCATGGCAATCTATCGCGCCCTGCCCGACGCTACACCAGCACAGATGGTGGTCGCCCAACTAGGCACAGCGGGATTTGCCGCCCATATGCTCTGGCAAATGCATGAGCTCGACATCGAAGATGTGCCATTGTTGCTGAATCTGTTTCGGGCAAATCGGGAGGCCGGCCTGATCCCTGTGCTATTTTTCGCCGTCACCGCTATGCTGTGATTGATCCCACGGCAGTCCCACTCTAGAAGTCTTCGGGAACCTAGGGAGATTTGATGCGCATTATTCCAGTTACTTTATCAGCAATTGCTTTCACCGTTGCAGGCTTGGGGGCGTATTTTGCCGCGGGCTTCACTGTGTCATGGATTGAAGATACCTCTGCCACGGCCGTTGAAAAACGCTTGGTCCTAGAAGGCTTTGATTGGGCCAGCGTGCAAACTGATGGATTAAAGGTTGTTTTAGAGGGCGAGACCGCCTCTGAGGCTCTGCGTTTCAAAGCCTTGGCCGCAGCGGGGCAGATTGTTGAGGCAGCGCGGGTGATTGATAATTTTACCATCACAGACAGCCGTCCTCCTGTGGCGCCCAAGTTTTCTGTGGAAATATTACGCAATGGCGAAAGTATTTCTCTCATCGGATTGGTTCCCACCAGTGCCGATAATGCCAACTTCAAAGACAGAGTCGCACGTATAGCCGGAAATTCACCTGTGGCCGATTTCCTCGAGACCGCAGATTATCCGGTCCCAGATGCTTGGTCCTCGGTAATGTCCTATGGTCTTTTGGCGTTGGAGCGCTTGGAACGCTCAAAGATTTCAATTGGTGAGACAGAGGTTGAGATTGAAGCCATCGGCGAGTCTGAAGCGCAAAAATCCAAACTTTTGGAAGAGCTGACCCGCCGCACCCCCTCCAACATCACCTCACAGATTGCTATCAGCGCACCGCGTCCGGTGATCACCCCATTCACATTGCGGTTTCGTATCACTGCCGATGGCGCCTCCTTCGACGCCTGCAGTGTAGATAGCCCGCAAGCGGCCGCACAAATTCTTGCCGCTGCCAAGGCAGCGGGACTGACTGGCGAGGCCGCCTGCCGCGAAGGTCTCGGCGTCCCATCACCTCTGTGGAGCAAGGCGGCAACACAGGCCATTGCGGCCCTGGCCCAACTGGGCGGCGGGTCTGTGACCCTGAGCGATGCGAATGTCACGCTCACCGCCCCCGCGGGCACTGACCCAACCCTGTTCGATAAGATCACCAGCCGGCTGGACGGCGATTTACCAGAAGTATTTGCGCTCAACCCCATCCTATTGATCGCCCCTAATACCGCAGAGGATGACACGGCCATCCCAGAAATGGTCGCAACGCTTTCACCAGAAGGCCAGGTACAAATTCGCGGACCCGTCATGAGCCCCCGCGCGCAGCGGACTTTGCAGACCTTTGCCTATGCGATGTTTGGAAGTGACGATATTTACCTATCGACCAAGCTACAAGAGAACCTACCCGAAGGTTGGATGGTCCGCAGCCTTGCGAGCTTGGCGGGTCTGAGCCAACTCAACTCTGGCCTTGCCACTGTATCACCCAATGCTATCAACATCGCTGGGTTGACGGGTCGCCGCGCCGCAAAAACAGATGTTGCACAAATTTTAATTGGTCGCCTCGGCGATAGTGCAGAATTTGAGTTAGATGTGACTTACCTGGAAGAGCTGGACCCGTTGGCCCGAATGTTGAAGGGTGAGGAATGTGTCGAAGAAATCACCGACCTGGCCAATGAAAATAAAGTCCAATTCGAACCCGGCTCTGCCACCCTTGACGCCAACAGCCGCGATACTGTGCAAGCCATTGCAGAGGTGTTTGACCGCTGCCTCGAAGCTCCCATTGAGATCGGCGGCCATACGGATAGTCAAGGGCGTGAAGAAATGAACCTCAACCTCAGCAAGGCGCGCGCTGAGGCCGTACTCACAGCCCTGCGCGGCGCTCGTGTTAAGCTCAAGTCCTTAACGGCGGAAGGCTATGGAGAAACCCAGCCGATTGCCGATAACAGTACCGAAGAGGGCCGCGAAGCCAATCGGCGCATCGAGTTTCGTCTTCTGACGCCAGCCACTCTCGAAGAGCCAGAAACGCAGCCCCAACCATCCGATACGGCCACCGCTGAGGAGACCAGTAATGAATAGAACCGAGTTTATCATCACCATCGCAATCATCCTCTTTGTAGCATTTTGCTTGGGATGGTTCGCAAATTGGCTGGTTCATCGTTTTAGCCGCGTCAGCCAATCCGATATTGGCGAATTGGATAGATTGGCTCAAGCGGTGCATGAGGCAGAGGAAATTCGCGACAAGGCCATCGCCTATATGGAACAGCGAGAAACCGACATGAACAACAAACTGTCACAAACCGAAGCAGAGCTTGGAGCAGCAATGGAAGGGCTGCGTGTTGCAAGGACGGAAGCTGAGGAACTGCGCAGTTACATCGAACGGCAAAACTCGGGCGGATAGGCTCCGCGGTCAGCTCTCTTTCGCAGCACTTTCAAGGCTCCATGCCGCGAGGGCCGCTTCATCTTGATCTTTGGCCGCCACCCAAGTGGCCGAACCCTGGGAAACTTCCTTTTTCCAAAACGGCGCGCGAGACTTGAGATAATCCATGAGGTAATCGGCACCGGCAAAAGCATCTTTGCGATGGCGTGCAGCGGTGACCACCATCATGATCGCCTCACCGGGGTGCAACCGCCCATAGCGGTGGATGATCAAAACTTTTTCCAATCCAAATTTCACCGTTGCTTGATCGGTGAATGTTTGAAGCGCTGCCTGTGTCATGCCAGGGTAGTGTTCAATGATCATATAATCAAGATTGCCTGTGTCGTCACGCACCACACCAGTAAAGCTGACCACCGCCCCGGACCGCGTCACCGCAGATTGAAACGCGGTCACCTCCGCCGCGACATCAAACGCCGCCTCTTGCACCCGTGCCAACATCTCACCCCCCCGTCATCGGCGGAAAGAATGCCACTTCGCGGCAATCTGCAAGCGGGGCCGTCAAATCACTCATCTCTTGATCCACCGCAACACAAACTGCCGATAAATCAGCAAAGGCCGCGGCATAGCCCTCATCCCGCGCCACCAGCTCGGCGATCAGATCAGCGACCGTTGCCGCTGAAGTCTGATAGGCTTCTTGGCTCAGGCCAACGCGTTCGCGCACCCAAGCAAAATAGAGAATATCCAACTTCATGACGCTCAATCTCGCAAATGCGGCAGGGCTTTGCGGAAATAATCCACCCCGGTGAAGATCGTGAGCGCAGCTGCAATCCAAAGCAAGGACAGACCGCTGTACCAAGTGGCATACATACCTAGGTAAATCATCCGCAAATACGTCGGATCTTCGTGTGTTGCGTCCAAAATTGACAAGACAATATCGCGATCCATTCCCACTGTTCCCATCACCAGATAATGCTCAAAAATTCCTACAGCAAAAAGCAATGCAATCGCCACCATCTGCACCGTGGTTTTCCATTTAGCGAGTTTTGTGACCTTCAAGGTACCTGCAACATCGCCCAAAAATTCACGCAAACCAGAGACAAACACTTCCCGAAACACGATCAATGCAGCGGGCAGAAGGAACAAAGCATCCAAGCCAAAGACGCTGGCCAACACCACCAAAGCGATAACAACCATGGCTTTATCAGCAATCGGATCCAACATGGCGCCCATCTTGCTTTCTTGTTTCCAAGCGCGCGCGAGATAGCCATCGACCCAATCCGTCAGCGCCGCACCGACAAATAGGATCAGCGCAGCCCAATCGGCATAGGGCCGCGTGAAATACAAAAACAACACAGCTACCATGGGCGCAGCGATCAACCGGATCAACGTCAATATGTTTGGCAAAGTCCACATATCTCGAAACCTAACCGGGTTCGAATCCGCGTGCCAGTGGTATCGAAAGGATTTTGCGCATTCACTGATAGTTTTTTTGTGTCTGGGCACTTTCCGAGACATTACGATCTCGAACTTTAACGCTTCCGCCTAGGATTGAAAATGATTAAAGATCTGCTCCGCCATCGCATCGGACACCCCATCTACAGCTTTGAGATCCACCAAATTGGCCCGCATGACGGCCTTTGCCGAACCAAAATGCGCCAGTAGCGCTTTTTTACGCTTAGGACCAATGCCATCGATATCATCCAATGGATTCTTCAAATTGGCCTTAGCGCGTTTGGCCCGGTGCGTGCCGATAGCAAAACGATGGGCTTCATCGCGCAAACGCTGCACAAAATAAAGCACCGGATCATTGTGCCGCAGCGCCATGACGGGTTTACCCGTGCGATAGAATTCTTCTTTGCCCGCATCGCGATCCACGCCCTTTGCCACGCCGATCATGGTGATGTCTTCCACACCCAAGTCGCGCATAATCTCGCGCACAGCGCTCACCTGCCCGGCTCCACCGTCGATCAGCAGCACGTCGGGCCAAGCCTCAGATTTGCGTTGGGGATCTTCTTTCAAAAGCCGTTTAAAGCGGCGGCCGAGAACTTCCTTCATCATGCCAAAATCATCGCCAGGCGTGAGCTCATCGCCCTTTATGTTGAATTTTCGGTACTGTGACTTGAGCAGACCCTCCACACCCGCCACAATCATCGCTCCAACCGCGTGGGCACCTTGAATGTGACTGTTGTCATAAACCTCAATGCGGCGCGGCACATCGGGAAGCTCAAACGCCTCGGCCAACCCTTTGAGCAATTTCATCTGCGAGGCTTTCTCAGACATACGTCGGGCCAAGCTCTCACGGGCGTTGCGCTGCGCACCAGCCACCAGATCCAGTTTTTCCCCGCGCTGTGGCACAGCAATCTGGACCCTGCGGCCCATTTTTTCGCTCAGCGCCTCTGCCATCAAATCAGGGTCTTCAATCGCATTGGACAGCAAGATCATTCGTGGCGGCTCACGATCAGAGTAAAACTGACCGACAAAGGCCTGCATCACCTCAGTGACCGATACATCGCCCCCCACTCTTGGATAGTAATCGCGGTTGCCCCAGTTTTGATTGCCACGAATGAAGAAAACTTGAACGCAGGCCTGCCCGCCCTCCATATGCACAGCAATAACATCCGCCTCTGGCACGCTTTGTGGATTGATCCCTTGCGCTGTTTGCACTTGGGTCATCGCTTTGATCCGGTCGCGCAAGGCGGCGGCCCGTTCAAATTCCATCGTTTCAGAGGCCCTCTGCATCTCTTGGGCAAGCTCTGCCTGAATATGCGTGGATTTTCCGCTCAAAAATCGCTCTGCATCTCTGACCAAAACCGCATAGTCCTCCGCGGTGACATAGCCAACGCAGGGCGCACAGCAGCGCTTGATTTGATATTGCAAACAGGGACGTGTGCGGATGTCAAACTGGCTGTCTGAACAATCACGCAACAAAAAGAAACGTTGCAGCTGGTTCAGCGTCCGGTTGACCGCCCCAGCGCTCGCGAAAGGGCCGTAATATGTGCCTTTTTCCGTCTTCGTGCCACGATGTTTTTTGATTTGTGGAAACCCATGTTCCCGGCTGACCAAAATATTTGGAAAAGATTTATCATCTCGCAAAAGCACATTATACTTCGGCTTGAGCTGCTTGATCAGATTTTGTTCCAACAAGAGCGCTTCTGTTTCGGTCTTGGTGGTCAAAAACATCATACTGTTAGTTTCGCTGATCATGCGGCTGATGCGGGCTGAATGTCCCTGGGGTCTGGCGTAACTCGAGACGCGGTTTTTGAGGTTTTTGGCCTTACCGACATAAAGCACGCGGCTCTCCCGATCGAGCATGCGATAGACCCCCGGCGAGCCATCTAGGCGGGTCAGATAGTCGGCAATCAGATCGTGGCCTGTCATAGGCGGTGTTTCATCTGTCATTACAGCCCTAGCTCTATGCGATTCGCGAAGTAGCTGCATCGAAATAACGCTGACTGCAAGAAATAACCCATCCACATTTTCTGTGGATAAGTCTGAGGGTAAATTGGAATTTTATATGTGAAACCTATGTTTCAATGGTAAATCCTCAAAGTGCACAATTTCCATGCAAATTACTAAATTACTGAAATAAAATAAAATAAAAAGTTAAATCGACAAGTTTCTGTATTTAATTAGTTTTTTCGAGTTTCGGTCATTTAACCAATCAAAAGTGCACAACTTTACGCGAAATGGCTCAGTCAAGGCCCAAAACATCGGGCGTTTGCCAGGCCAAATGCTGCCCACCATCTACGCAAAGCAGCTGCCCTGAAACCGCTGGCGCGTTTAAAAAATACCCTAAAGCCGCGGTGATATCACTCGGATTGGAGCCGCGCCCCAACACGGTGGCCGCGCGTTGCCGCATAAAGTGGTCGGCCGACTGCCGCACTCCTTGCATCGTAGGACCGGGCCCAATTGCATTGACACGCACATGTGGCGCCAGCCCTCTTGCGGCGGTTTGAGTTAAGGCCCAAAGACCCATTTTTGCCACCGTATAGCTGGCAAAATCCGGTGTCAGTTTGCGCACTCTTTGATCGAGCATATTAATTATCAACGCCGCAGCCATCGGCTCGCCTGCCGCATCCTCTTGCGCCTGTGGTACTTGCTTGGCAAATTCCTGCATCAGCACAAAGGGCGCGCGCAGATTGCTTTCAATATGCCGGTCCCAACTGGACCGGGTTGCGGTATCCAGCGTGTCATGTTCAAAGATTGAGGCATTGTTGACCAAGACGGTCAACGGACCGCCGAGCGCTTCCGCTGCGCGCGCAACCAAGGGCTGTGAACCGGCATCACTCAATAGATCTGCCTGTAGCGCAACAGATTTACGTCCCAACTCTGTGATCTCTGCACAGGTCTGCAAGGCCGCTTCGTCAGATTGCGCATAATGCACCGCCACGTCATAGCCTTGCCCTGCCAGATACACGGCCATTTCACGGCCCAATCGAATGGCCCCACCTGTTACCAATGCACGCATGTGATCCCTCCTCAGAGTAGTACTACAAAAAGATATGCCACATAGAGCAGGGTCGAGCCCGCGCCCCAAATCCGAGTGAAATTTAATTTGAAAAACACCATAGGAACCAACAGAAGCGACGCAGCAAGCATGATCCAAAGATCAAACCGCAAAAAGGCTGCATCGACCGGGATGGGACCAACAAAGGCTGCAATCCCAATGATGGCCAGCAAATTAAACATATTTGACCCGATGACATTCCCCAAAGCCACATCGCCTTGCCGTCGAAGCGCCGCAATTGTCGAGGTCGCCAACTCGGGCAAAGAAGTGCCAACGGCAATCAATGTCAAACCGATGGCCGTCTCCGGCACACCGTAATCTTTGGCGATAATTTCCGAATTGACCACCAAAATTCTCGCCCCAATGGGAAGCCCCACAAGGCCAAACACCAAATACAACGCAATTTTCCATCCCGGCATCGTGGGATCCATACCCTCAAGCCCGTCTTCGTCAACGGCCACCAGAGCGGCAGTTTTCGCCGTTTGTCTGTCTCGTTGTACGCTACGCCCCTGGTCCCATAAAATGCCCATTAAAACCGCTAATAAAATGCACCCGTGCCACCATGTAAATGGCCCCAAAAAAGCCAGTCCGATGAACAAAACCGTGGCCAAAACCATAAGAAAAAATGCTTTCTTAGGGAAAAAATCGGCCGTGTGCAATCCAACAATCAGAGCCGGTAGGCCCAAGACCAGCAAGATATTTGCGGTATTTGATCCGATCACATTGCCCATCGCCAAGCCAGATGCACCATCGGCCATGGCGGACAAAACAATCAATAACTCTGGCGCTGATGTGCCAAAAGCCACCACCGTCAAGCTCACCAATAGCGCGGAAATACCGAGCCGCAACGCTAAATTGACAGCACCGCGCACCAAAAAATCTCCAGCCAACAAGAGGGTGACCAGACCCAAAGCCACAAAAATCCAAGCCAATTTTTATCCTTTGCGATGAATAATATGGCCGCAAGAACAGGGACCTTTTCCGATACTATAGCGCCCACATTTCGCACATTTTGCATTCTTCAAACGCGTTTGGCCGGGAAAACGCAAACGCCCAAACATCGCCAAAATGGCGATCCCGATCAGGAAGAAGGTGACAACTTTTACCAACATTCCCTACATTCCAAAACGGGCAAAGGAGGCGCGTTCCTCAATGCTATGGCTGATGTCTCCCAAAAGAGACATGCCAAATCGTGACAGTATGGGCTTCTTTTGGCCCAAAACCCGAAAGCGGGTTTTTTCGCCAAATTTTTCCTTCATGGTCGGAACCAAATGGCCGATGGCATCGGCCAGACCATCATCAATTGCCTTTTGTCCGACCCATATCTCACCGGTGAACAGATCACGCTCCGCCAGTTTTGCGCCGCGCCGATCTTTTATGTGGTCCTTGAACGTCTGATGGATCCCATCAAGTAAGGATTTCAACCGGGTGACATCCGCTTTCTTCTGCGGTTGAAACGGGTCGAGCATGGATTTCGAGCTGCCCGCCGTATGAACGCGGCGTTCAATTCCGTGTCTTTCAATAAATTGGTTCAAGCCAAATCCAGAGGAAATCACACCAATGGAACCGACCACTGAAGAAGCATCAATGTAAATTTCATCCGCACTGGCCGCCAGCCAATAGCCACCAGATGCTGCCACATCTTCAACAAAAGCATAGACCGGCGTTTTAAACTCTTCGGCCAGTCGCCGAATGCGAGCGCCTATCAACGATGATTGCACTGGGCTGCCGCCTGGCGAATTGATCGCCAAGGCCACGGCGGCAGGTTTCTTAGCGAAGGCTTTTTGCAACACTGGAGCCAGACCGGCATCGTTGAGACCGCGGCCCGTGGAGATCATACCGTTCAAACGCAAAACACAAACGATATTGACGTTACGGCGAAAGGGATTTTTCATTTTCATATGTTTCAGATAAGACACCGAGCGCCCTGGAACAAGGCAGGCGACAAAATTTAGCTGCGAATGCGCCATCCCGTTTTGAAAATCCACCAAATGAAGCCCATACACGCGAGCGTAAACAGCCCAATTGCGCCAAGGCTGATGCCAATTGCCACATCCGCTGTTCCGAAAAACGCCCACCGAAACCCAGAGATGAGATAGACCACGGGGTTAAACAGGGTGACGGTTCGCCAAAATTCTGGGAGCATCGAAATCGAATAAAAGGATCCGCCTAAAAATACCAAAGGTGTCACCACCAGCATGGGCACGAGGTTGAGTTGCTCAAAATTTCCCGCCCAAATTCCGATGATAAAGCCCAAGAGCGAGAATGACAGGCAAGTCAGGAGCAAAAAGCTCATCATCGCGATCGGATGCTGAATATCCAAATCGACAAATAGATAGGCTGTGGCAAGAATGACCAACCCGATAAACAGGCTCTTGGTCGCCGCGGCCCCGACATAACCGATGACAATCTCAAGGAAGTTCACCGGCGCTGACAGCAACTCATAAATCGTCCCAATGAATTTTGGAAAATAAATCCCGAAACTGGCGTTAGAAATAGATTGTGTCATGACCGAGAGCATGATTAAGCCCGGCACAATAAAAGCGCCATAAACCACTCCATCCACAGCCTCCATTCGGCTGCCAATGGCGGTGCCGAAGACGACGAAATAGAGACTGGTCGACAGAACGGGAGAGATGAAGGATTGTTTAAGCGTGCGGAAAAAACGCGCCATCTCAAATGTGTAAATCGCCGCAATTGCTTGAAAATTCATACCCCATCCTCCTGGACCAAATCGACGAAAATATCTTCCAGGCTCGATTGCTGGGTTTGCACATCACGCATTTGCAGACCGGCGGCCTGCAAATCATTGAGCAGGCCAGTTATGCCAGTGCGCTCGGCATTGATATCGTAGGTATAGGTGAGGCCTGCACCATCGGGCGCCAGCTCCAGTCCATAGAGGGCCAGCTTGGCCGGGATCTCCGGCACAGGCTCCAGCAATTCAATGCGAATTTGTTTTTTGCCCATACGCGCCATCAATGCGGTTTTATCTTCAACCAAAAGAATTTCACCGCCGTTGATCACTGCGATACGGTCAGCAATCGCCTCTGCCTCTTCAATGTAATGGGTGGTTAAAATGATGGTGACACCCTGTCCCTTGAGTTTGGCCACCGTGTTCCACATATCTTTGCGCAGCTCTACATCCACGCCAGCTGTTGGCTCATCCAAGAACAAAACCTTTGGCTCATGCGCCAAGGCCTTTGCGATGAGGATCCGGCGCTTCATCCCGCCAGACAGCGACATAACTTTCGACTCCTTCTTGTCGAACAAAGAAAGAATTTTGAGAATTTCATCAAGATAAGCTTCATTTTTCGCCTTGCCAAACAAACCTCGGGAAAAGCGGATCGAGTTGATCACCGTCTCAAACGGCTCAAGTGCGATTTCTTGCGGCACCAAGCCAATCATCGCGCGCACCTTGCGGTAGTCGCGGGAAATATCCATGCCAGCGACCGTGATTGCTCCCGATGTCAGGCTAGAAATGCCGCAAATCGTGGAAATTAGTGTCGTCTTTCCCGCACCATTCGGTCCCAATAATGCAATGATTTCCCCCTCCTGGATATCCAGGCTAGCGCCCTTTAAGGCTTGAAACCCACCATCATAGGTTTTGCGAACATTTTGAACGGAGACGATGACAGACATATTTGATCCCTTATCACTTCGGCAGGTCTACACCCCATTTACCCAATGACACTGAATGACAACCCCTCACCGTGCCACGCAGGCGGTCGTCGGATTGTATTCTAGCGGCTACGACTGCGCGGATCCAGTGCATCCCTTAGACCATCTCCGAGATAGTTCACACTAAGAACCGTCAAAGAAATTAATGTTCCCGGCCAGATGACGCGCTCTGGATAGAGAGTCATCCGGTCTACCGCGTCATTGAGCAATTTACCCCAGGTCGGGAAATCTGGAGGGAAGCCAAACCCCAGAAAGGACAGGGCACTCTCGGTAATGATGGCCGTGGCGATTCCCAAAGTGGCTGACACTAAAATCGGTGACATGACATTGGGCAGAATGTGATTTAAAATCAAATTGCGCGGCGTGGTGCCAATCGATCGGGCCGCAAGAATGAACTCCCGCTCTTTGAGCGCCAAAACATCCCCCCGCACAATGCGCGCCGTTTGCATCCAACTGGTCAACCCAATCAGCCCCACGATGAGTAAAAACGTGCCCATCTCAGGCCCAAGCGACAGGGCCAAGCTCTCGCGAAATAACACGGAGGCCACCAAGATCAGCGGCAAAATCGGCAGGGCCAAAAACAGATCTGTCAGGCGCATCAGCGGGCCGTCACAGAGCCGGAAAAAACCTGCGATCAGCCCGACAAAGGTGCCCAGAACAATCGAAAGGATCATCGCGGTCAAACCAACGGAGATTGACACCCGCCCCCCAAACAGAAACCGCGCCAAATTATCCCGACCCAAATTATCTGTGCCTAGCACATAGTGCCAATTCACCTTCGCGCTCGGATCCCAAAGCGCAACATAGATCGGCCGCGTATCCCGTAGGGTGATAAAATCTCGTCCGGACGGCAGGTATTGGGCATCATGTGGATAGGCGAAAGGCCCAAAAAAAACACCCAAAATGATGAACCCAAAGACCACAGCTCCAGCCATCGCACCTTTGTGAGCGCGAAACTGCCGCCAAACCTCCATCCAACGATTGGAAGGCGGGCGGTTGATATCGAGGGGATCGGATAGCTCAGTCATAGCGGATCCTTGGGTCTAAAAGGCCATAAAGCACATCGGCAATCAAATTGAACAGCACGATTAAAATTGCGAAAATGAAGGTCAAGGTTTGCACCATCGGCAGATCATTGGCCTGAATGGCGGTGATGAGCAATTGACCAATACCATTCACCTTGAAGACTTGCTCGGTAATGATCGCGCCGCCAAAAATCGAAGGCACCCCAAGGGCAATTACTGTCACAACTGGAATCATCGAATTGCGGAGAACATGAACCAAAACCACAGTGGCTTCGCTCAACCCCTTGGCCCGAGCGGTGCGCACATAGTCATGGCTAAGATTGTCGAGCATCGAAGCGCGCATGAAACGGCTGATTTGACTGGTGATCTGCAAAGCTAGAACCATGACAGGCAGAAACATCTGCCAAATTTGCACTTTAAAACTGGCCCAATCATCAACCACATGCATCGTATCATAGATCGACGGGAACCAACCCAGCTGTACTGAGAAAATCACAATAACCAAAACCCCAGAAAAAAACGGGGGCACGGAAAATCCAATCATCGTGATGAATGTCCCGGCTTGGTCGAAGATGGAATATTGTCGATAGGCAGAGATTATTCCAATCGGCAAAGCAATGAGAATACCCACCACATAGGCCACACCCACCACCCAAAGCGTTTGCGGCAAGCGCTGGATCACGATGTCAATCACCGGTGAGCGGGTTTGCCAAGAGATTACTCTGAGTTTTCCTTCTGCCAAGCCCGTGCCGAAAAGCGCATCAATACCATTCAAGGGCTCAATCCAAAAAAATTGAAGGATCCATTTGAAATATTGAATATGGATCGGCTGGCCAAGGCCAAGCGCTTCGCGCATCTGTTGCTTCACCTCAGGCGGAACGGTCAAAGGCACCTGTGCCATCGGATCGCCTGGAGCCAATTGCAGCAGTAGAAATATCACAAGGGAAATAAACAAAAGCGTCGGAACCGCGAGGATAAGACGTCGAATAGTAAATGTTAGCATCGGCGATTTAGCTCATTTTCTTTGAAATAGTTTGAGATTGGGCGCCCCACCCCAAGGCAGGGCGCCGCAAAACTTACTTCAAACGGTGCCAATCAGCAGCATTCCAAAGTTCGCTGTCCCAAACATTCAAGACAACACCACCCAGAGTATTGGCATGGGCAGACAAGCGGCCCCGATGAACCAGTGGGATCATCGCGCCCTCGGAGACGGCCATATCGTTCAGCTGGCGTGCAATAGATGCGCGTTCACCGGCATCGGCTGTTGTGGCCAATTGCGCATGCAAGGCGTCATATTCCGCTGAACAGAAGCGTGAGATATTCTCACCCTGCCATTGAGAGGCAGGCGATGGCGCTTTGTCACACAAAAGGTTCGCGAGGTAGGACTGAGGATCTGTGCCGTTGAAAGTATTGGCGTACATTTCCAAATCTGCGTAGAACTTTTGGAATGTATCAGGTGATCCAGGGTCACCACCAAAGAAGACAGACGCGCTGATGTTACGCAATTCTACGTCAATACCAATCTCGCTCCACCACTGCTTGATCAAAGCTTGGAAGTCCTGACGCACAGCGTTTGTCGAAGTTTGATAAGTCATGCGCAGCGGCACACCATCTTTTTCGCGCACCCCGTCACCATCGGTGTCGACAATACCAGCCACATCAAGCATCGCATTTGCACCCGCGATATCTTGGGTCGAGCAATCGAATGTGTCTGAGTTCACCGCGGCTGGTGCCGGCACCCAGTTACAAGTCACTTTGCCCGCCTTGCCATAGCCTATTTCCACCAACAGCTCTCGATCAATCGCCAAGGACATGGCTTTGTAGACGGCAGGATCTTGCAGGTAAGGATGCGGGCGGATCACCGCACGCTCGTCAGGGCCCAGCGCTGGATCTGGGTTGGTGTGGTTGAGCATGATGCGCTCGACCAAAGGACCAAAGCCCGCCACCGGCGTACCTTTGCCGGCAGTTTCCATTTGAGCAATCACATCTGGTGCCAACTGCAGGTTCCAAGCGTAGTCATATTCGCCAGTTTCCATAACAGAGCGACCTGCTGCCGCTGCATCGCCACCACCCTTGAAGGTGACTTTGCCAAAGGCCGGCTTGCCCGCCTCGCGGTAGTTTTCATTCGCCGATAAAACAATCACGTCATTGGGGCGAAATTCTTCAACAACATATGCACCAGTGCCAATGGGGTTGAAGTTCTCTTCGGTACATTCGGAGGCCTTTGCGCCCACACAATCGGCAAATTGCGCCGCTTGCAAAATCGGGCTTTCCCCGCCGACGAAGGGTCCGTAGGGGAAGGGTGTTTGCTGTTCAAAATTCACCACAACGGTCTGTGCATCTGGTGTATCGACAGAGCTGACGCCATTGAATTTTGTTACCTGCGCACAGCCACCTTCTGGATCGGTGCAATATTCATAGGTGAACTTCACATCCGCAGAGGTGAAGGGCGTACCGTCAGACCACATGATACCGGGCGTGATGTTCCAAGTGATGGAGGTTAGATCTGCGCTCACGCCGCCATTGGCCACAGTCGGAACACTGTCCACGAGCCAAGGCACCAATTCACCTTTTTCATTATACCGCGCTAGAGGCTCGATCACTAAAGACGCGCTTTCCACATCTTTCGTGCCGCCTGACAAAAATGGATTTAGAATCGACGGCGCTTGCCAATAGATAATCTTGACTTCGCCATCTCTTCCCCGGGCTTCATGGCCATCGGCCACTGCCATTGTGCTCATCCCAACCAGCGCTGCTGATCCGAACATGAGTGCAATATGTTTCATGTTTCTCTCCCTTA
>Ga0213869_10000244_pt1 | contig 45859 bp, 35 predicted proteins | sample PICome_10_FD_160083 | JGI IMG/M metagenome (GOLD analysis project Ga0213869, IMG submission 160083) | Coastal seawater microbial communities near Pivers Island, North Carolina, United States - PICO132 | ecosystem: Environmental > Aquatic > Marine > Coastal | place: USA: North Carolina...
TCAATGCGGGGAAAGCGAAAAAGGTCGCAATTACCGCCATCATGCGTCGCATCGTCGTTCTGGCAAACACCTTGCTGCGTGAAGGGCGCGATTGGCAGCCAAAACGGCCTTGACCAAGACGGATACTGGAACTGTCAACTTCGCTGTCCTTCTTCGCACCGGGCGCCTTCATCCGTGAGACCGGCCCGGCCCAGACCATCGCCATGACCGGCCTTGAGGCCAATTTCCGTTTCTAGATCCTGTGAGGAGCATCATCATGCCGCCAGCGTCCCAAAGCGCATCCCCCCTGCCCGGCCTGCTGTTGCTGCTGTCGGCGACGACCGGCCTGGTCGACGCGGTCAGCGTGCTGGGCCTGGGCAAGGTGTTCACCGCCAACATGACCGGCAATGTCGTGTTCCTGGGCTTCGCTGCGGCACAGACGCCGGGCTTCAGGGTGGCGCCCTATCTGGTCGCGCTGCTGACCTTCTTCATCGGCGCGCTGATCGCCGGCCGGGTCGGCCAGGGCTTGGGCAAACGCCCGCTGCGCCACTGGCTGACGGTCGCCGCGCTGATCGAGGCGGCATTGCTGTGGATCGCGGCGGTGGTCGCGCTGAACTTCCATGTGCCCACGCTCCAGCCCGCTGCCGGCCTGTTCACGATCATCGGCCTGACCGCGATCGCGATGGGCTTTCGCAACGCCACCATCCGGCAGTTGAAGGTGCCCGACCTCACCACCACCGTGCTGACCCTGACCGTCACCGGCATTGCGGCGGATTCCAGCCTAGCGGGCGGCGCCAATCCCAATCTTGGCCGGCGGATCGCGGCGATCGTCGCCATCTTCGCGGGCGCGGCGGCCGGCGCGCTGATGGTGGTGCATATGGGGCTGGCGCTGCCGCTGCTGGTATCGGGCGCGATCGTGCTGGTCGGCACCCTGCTGTGCGTCCGCCACCCGGCGGCCGCACTGCCCCACGGGGGCTGAAGATCAGGGCAGCGCGACCCGCGCGAACCGCCGGTCGGGCACGAACCAGAGCGCGACGACCAGCACATAGAGCGCGACCGCCAGCCAGCGGCTGACGAAGCTCAGGGGAATGGCCGCGCCATATATGGCCAGCGTTCCCCAGCCCTTCCAGTCCATGCCGAGCGCGCGGGCGAGCCTGGAGCCTGCGCCATTGCAGGCGATGATCGCCCGTTCGGTCAGGAAATAGCCGATCGCCGCCGCGCCCAGCACCATGCCATAGGCCGCCGTCGCGCCGGTCGACCAGGCGCTCTCGTCCAGCCAGCGGATGACGAACGGGACCAGGCTGAGCCAGAAGAGCAGGAACAGATTGGCCCACAGCACCCGGCCGTCGATGCGCGGGTTGAGCTGGAACAGATGATGGTGATTGTTCCAGTAGAGGCCGACATTCACGAAGCTGAGCAGATAGGCGATAAGCAGCGGCAGGCATTGCGCAAGATCCGCGAGCGATCCGCCGCGCGGCACCTTCAGTTCCAGCACCATGATGGTGATGATGATCGCGATCACCCCGTCGGTGAACGCCTCCAGCCTTTTGCTGTTCATGCCTGTGCCGCCAATGGCGATCCCTGCCAGGTCCGGCGCCAGGACAGCGGCGTGGTGCCGACCAGCCGCTTGAACAGCCGGGTCAGGTGCGCCTGGTCGGTCAGGCCGCAGGCGCTGGCGATGTCCGACAGGCTGTGGCCGGTTTCCAGCATCAGCCGCTGTGCCCGGCGGATGCGCTGGCGGATGACATAGGCATGCGGCGTTTCGCCCATGCTGACCTTGAACGCGCGGCAGAAATGACCGGGGCTCAGGCTCGCCACCAGCGCCAGTTCCTCCGTCACCAGCGTGCGGCCCAGCCGCGTCTCGACATAGGCGGTCACCTTGCGCAATTGCCAGCCGGCCAGCCCGCCGGTCGGCGGCGAGCAATGGCTGTCGGGACGCCGGGCCAGCATGACGGCGCCGTCGTCCGCATCCGTGCCCTGCCGCAGCAGGTCGCGCAGTTGATCGAGGCACAGGTCCGCCCGGTTGGGGTCGCGATGCAGCAGCATCTGCGCCCGCGCCAGCAGGTCCAGAAGCGGCGCGGCGTCGAGCCGATGCGGCAGGTTGGGGCGCGTGTTAAGACTGGCGATATCCGGCATGGCGGGAATGATGCGGCTGCGTCACGATTTCCCAAAGCCCGGATGGAGGGGGCGAGCGCCCCTCTAACGGGGGGCTTGTATCGCATCGGCCCGCAGCGCTACGGCTGTCGGTTCCTCCCGCCCCAAGGCCCCCATGTCGCGACCGAGCAGAAGATCATGAAGCGCCGGGCGATCATCACGGCGATCGCGGCCATGCTGCTGGCCCAGCCGGGGCAGGCGCTGGACCCGAGCCAGTCGATCAGCCAGTTGCGCCACAGCCGCTGGACGCTGAAGGACGGGGCGCCGGGCAATGTCCGTGCGCTGGCGCAGGGCAAGGACGGCTATCTGTGGCTGGGATCTTCGACAGGCCTCTACCGCTTTGACGGCATCCGGTTCGAGCGCATGCTGGCCGATCGCGACGACCCGCGCCGATCCTTGCAGGTCACCGCCCTGCTGGCGGCGCGCAATGGCGACATCTGGGTCGGCCATGATTTCGGCGGCATCGCCCTCTATCGCGACGGCCATCTGCGCGATGCCAATCCCTGGCCGGCGCAGGGCGGCGTCGCCGGCATCGTGGAGGCGCGCGACGGATCGATCTGGGTCGCGGCCGAAGCGCGCGGCAAGATGCTGCTATCGCGTTACCAGCATGGCCGCTGGCGCCGCTATGGCGCGCAGCAGGGCGTGACCGACGGCATGATGGGGCCGATGCTGGCCGCGTCGGACGGCAGCCTTTACTTAGCCCTGCCGCCGCACCTGCTGCGGCTGGCGCCCGGTGCCGCGCGCTTCGCCCCGCTGGCGATGCAGGTCGCCCCCTTCGCCGCGCTGGACGAGGACAGGGCGGGCCGGATTTGGCTGGCGGACGACAACGGCATCCGGCCGATTTCCGGCGGGCAGGCCGCGGCCCGGCTCGATCCCGTCAACACCCCCTATGTCACCCGCCATATCCATGTCGATCGCCAGGGCACGGCCTGGATCACCGGCCAGAATGGTGGTCTGGCACGGCTTCCTGCGGGCGGCGACAAGGTCGAGGTCGCGGCCGGGCACATGCCGCTGTCGCTCGCCGCGCTGGAGGACCGGGAAGGCAATATCTGGGTCGGCACCGAGACCGGGGTGGAACGCTATGCCGCCGCCAGCCTGATCCGCGCGGGCGAGGAGGCGCTGGTGACCGGCTTCGTCGCGCCGGTCCGATCGGCCCATATCTTCTATGCCGGTATCGGCGGCGTCTACCGCGTCGGGCCGGGCCAGCGCCAGCCCCGGCTGATCTTTCCGCGCGCCGACATTGGCGTGCTGTGCGGCGACGACCGGCAATTGCTGGCGATCAGCCTGGAAGGCGCCTTCTTGCTCGACCTGGACGACCGCGGCGATGTCCGCCGCACGACGTCGGTCGAAGGGCCGCTGTCGGTCAGTTGCGCACGCGACGATCGCGGACAGTTCTGGACCGGGATGGACCGGCTCTACCGGCTGGACGGCGGGCGGCTGGTGCCGGCGAGCGGCGCGGCGGGGCAGCCGGGCGGCACCATCACCCTGTTGCGCGCCGATGGGCATGGCGGCCTGATCGCCGGGCGCAGCCGGCGCGGACTGCTGCGCATTCGCGATGGCGAGGAGACGGCGCTGCTGCCCGCCGGGACCAGCCCGATCGGGTCGATCCTGACCCTGCGGGCCGATGGCGACCAGTGGCTGATCGGCGGGATGAAGGGGCTGGCGCGCCTGAAGGGTGGCCGGTTGCAGTCATTGGGCGAACGCACCCATCCCTATCTGGCCGGGATTACCGGCATCGCCCGCACCGCCGATGGCTGGACCTGGATCAACGGCGCGACCGGTATCGTGCGGATGCGCAGCGATGCGCTGGACAAGGGCCTTGCCCAGCCCGATCGCCCCATCCTCTACCAGCGGGTCGGCCAGGAAGGCGATTATCGGGCGCGATCCAACCTGTTCGAGGCGAACGACATCGCCCTCGATCGCGACGGCCAGCTCTGGTTCGCCACCAATCAGGGTCTGGCCTGGAGCGATCCCGCCCGGCTGGCCCGCAATAGCGTGCCGCCGCCCGTGGCGATCCGGTCGCTGCGGGTCGATGGCAAGGCCTATCCGCTGACCGCGGGCAGCATCGCCCTGCCCGCCCATAGCGGCCGGGTGCAGATCGACTATAGCGCCCTCAGCCTGACCGATGCGGCGCAGAACCGTTTCCGCTATCGGCTGGAGGGCAGCGGCACCGGCTGGTTCGATGCCGGGACGGAGCGGCAGGCGCTCTATACCAATCTGGCGCCCGGCCAATATCGCTTCCATGTGATAGCGGCCAACAATGACGGGGTATGGAACAGGCAGGGCGCAGCGCTCGCGTTCGAGATCGCCCCCGCCTTCTACCAGACGCGCTGGTTCCGCATCCTGTGCATCAGCCTGATCCTGCTGGCCGGCTGGCTGCTCTACCGCCGGCGCCTGCATGTCGTGACCGAGCGGGCACGCAGCCGGGTCGAGGCACAGTTGACCGAGCGCGAACGGATCGCACGGGAACTGCACGACACGCTGTTGCAGGGGTTCCAGGGGCTGATGCTGCGCTTCCAGGCGGTGGTCGAGTTGCTGCCGCGCGGCGAACGCGCCCGCACCGAGCTGGAAGGCGCGCTCGACCGGGCCGAGGATGTGCTGGTCGACAGTCGCGAGCGGGTCCATTCGCTGCGACAGGCATTGCAGCCGGTGGCGATGGCGGTCCGTCTGCGCGCGCTGTTGGACGAGATGGTCGGCGACCGGCTGGACTGGCGCGTCGAGGAGGCCGGCACCGTGCGGCTGGTCTGCGCCCCGGTCGCCGACGAGATGATGCGGATCGCGCGCGAGGCGATCAGCAACAGCCTGCGCCATGCGGCGGCGCGGACCATCATCGTCGAGCTGCATCATGGCACCGACCGGCTGTCGCTGGCGATCATCGATGATGGCATCGGCCTGTCCGCAGCGGTGCTGGCGGCCGGATCGCGCGAAGGCCATTATGGCATGGTCGGCATGCGCGAACGAGCGCAACGGATGGATGGCGCGGTGGAGATCATCTCCACCACCAGGACCGGCACGACCATCCGCGTGACCGTGCCGGCCCGTGTCGCCTATCTGTGAGCGTCAGGCGGTGGCGGCACGCGGCGCGCCGCTGCGGCGGCTGAGCAGCAGCGCAATCAGCCCGAGGCTGGACGCAGCGGCCCCGGCGATCGCGACGAACGGCAGGTTCAACCCAGCGGCGATCACAGCGCCGCCCAGGGCTGCGCCGATCGCATTGCCCAGGTTGAAGGCGCCGATGTTCATCGAGGATGCGAGGTTGGGCGCGTCGGCCGCGGCGCTCATCACCCGCACCTGCAGCGGCGGCACCAGCGCGAAGCTGGCAATGCCCCACAGGAAGATCAGCACCGCCGTCGGCCCGGCAAAGGGCATGGCAAAGGCGAAGGCGATGAGGATCGCCGTCAGCGCAGCAAGCGTCACGATCAGCGTCCTGTCCACCGACCGGTCGGCAAAGCGTCCGCCCAGCCAGTTGCCGATGGTGAGGCCCACGCCATAGAGGACCAGCATCGCCGTCACGAAGCCGATCGAGCCATGGGTCTGATCGCGCAGGATCGGGGTGATATAGGTGAAGACGGTGAACATCGCGCTGGCGCCGACCACGGTAAGGCCGAGCGCGGCGAGCACCGGCCCGCGCATCAGCACGCGCAGTTCGGACCGTGCATCGCCCTCGGTCGGGGCCGGCATGTCGGGCAGGGTCAGGCGCAATGCCGCGATGGTGAGGACTCCCAGCGCCGCAATGCCCCAGAAGGCCGCACGCCAGCCCATGACTTCCCCCGCCCAGGTCGCCAGCGGCACGCCGACGACATTGGCGATGGTCAGCCCCATGAACATGGCGGCGACCGCGCCCGCCTGCCGCTGGGGCGGGACCAGGCTGGCGGCGACGATCGATCCGACGCCGAAGAAGGCGCCATGGTTGAGCGAGGTGATGATGCGCGCGAACAGCAGCATCGCATAGCTGGTGGAGAGCGCCGCGATCAGATTGCCGATGGTGAAGATGGCCGCGAGGCCGATCAGCAGGGTGCGGCGCGGCAAGCGCCCGGTGGTTAGCGTCATCAGCGGCGCGCCCAGCATGACGCCGATCGCATAGGCGCTGATGAGCAGGCCGGCGGCGGGGATGGAGACGCCAAGGTCGGCGGCGATGACAGGCAACAGGCCCATCGGCGCGAATTCGGTGACGCCGATGCCAAAGGCACCGGCCGCCAGCGCGAGCAGCGGTGGATTGATCTTCATGATGTTCCTCCCGTCAGACAAGCTGCGGGTTCAGCCGGGCGAAACCGGACTGTTGGTGATAGGGGGCGTGGGGATAGGCCGGCATCTGGTAGCTGGCCCGGTCGAGCCGGGCGACCTGATCGGCGGTCAGCGACCAGCCCACCGCACCCAGATTCTGGCGCAACTGTTCCTCATTGCGGGCGCCGATGATGACCGACGACACGGTCGGCCGCTGCAACAGCCAGTTGAGCGCGACCTGCGGCACCGTCTTGCCGGTTTCCGCCGCGATCTCGTCCAGCGCGTCGACCACGCGATAGAGATGCTCCTCCTCCACCGGCGGCGCGAAGGCGGCGGTCTGGTGCAGGCGGCTGCCCTCCGGGATCGGGCTGCTGCGCCTGATCTTGCCGGTCAGGCGGCCCCAGCCGAGCGGGCTCCACACCAGTGCGCCCACGCCCTGGTCGGCGGCAAGCGGCATCAGATCGGCCTCATAGGCGCGGCCGATCAGCGAATAATAGACCTGGTGTGCGACGAAGCGCGGCCAGCCATGACGATCCGCCACGTCCAGCGCCTTCATCAACTGCCAGCCGGGATAGTTGGACACGCCGACATGGCGCAGCTTGCCGGCGCGGACCAACTTGTCGAGCGTCGCCAGCAATTCCTCGACCGGGGTCGAGGCGTCGAGGGCGTGCAGTTGCAGCAGGTCGATATGATCGGTGCCAAGGCGACGGAGCGCGGCTTCAATGCCGCCGATCAGCCGGTCGCGCGACACGCCCCAGTCATTGGGACCATCGCCGGTCGGCAGGCCGAGCTTGGTCGAGATCAGAAGCTGATCGCGCCGTCCCCTGATCGCCGCGCCCAGCACCTCTTCGGACGCGCCGTTCGAATAGACATCGGCAGTGTCGAACAGGGTGATGCCGGCGTCGAGGCAGATGTCGAGCAGCCGGCGGGCCTCCTGCGCGTCACTATGGCCCCAGGCGCCGAACAAAGGCCCCGAGCCGCCGAAAGTGCCGGTGCCGAAACTAAGCGCCGGCACGCGCAGGCCTGATGCCCCCAATTGCCGATATTCCATCTTCATCCCTTTCCATTCCGTGATGGACGCATAAATGGAAGGCAGGACTCTCCGCGTTTAGAGGGCCGCAAGGCGAAGGATCTTTGCAATGGATGAAAAGATACCCTTTCATGCCGATCGGGCGCGGGCGCTGGAAACCTTTGCCACCGTGGTGGCCGAGGGCAGTTTTTCGGCCGCCGGGCGATTGCTCGGGCTGACGCCGTCGGCGGTCAGCCGCGCGGTCGACCGGATCGAGGATCGGCTGGGGGTGCGGCTATTGCTGCGCTCCACCCGCGCGCTGACGCTGACGGCGGAGGGCCAGGCCTATCTGGCCAGCGCGCGCCGCATCCTGGCCGATCTGGACGAGGCGGAACAGACGATCGCCGATCGCGGCGCGCCGCGCGGGCGGCTGCGGGTCAGCGCCGCCCATTCCCATGGCCGGCTGTGCATCGTGCCGCTGCTCGGCGAATTTGCGCAGCTCTATCCGCATATATTGGTCGACATCAGCCTGAGCGACCGGCTGGTCGATATCGCCGGCGGGCAAGCGGATGTCGCGATCCGCTTCGGGCCACTGGCCGATAGTCCGCTGACCGCCCGCAAGCTGGGCGAGAATGGCCGTGTCATCGTCGCCTCGCCCGCCTATCTCGCCCGCCATGGCACGCCGGTCGTGCCGGAGGATCTGCACGACCATAACTGCCTGAACTTCAATTTTCGCCGCGCCGAACCGGTCTGGCCCTTCCGCAAGGACGGGCGCGACTATGCGCTGAGCGTGCGCGGCACGATCGAGGCGAATAATGGCGAAACGCTGGGGCAGCTGGCGGCCGATGGCGTCGGCATCACGCGGGTCGGCCGGTTCAGCGTCCAGCCGGAACTGGCATCGGGCGACCTGGTGCCGTTACTGGAAGACTATAATCCCGGCGATATCGAGACGATCCATGCCGTGTTCCTGGGCGGCACCAATGTGCCGGCACGGCTGCGCGTGTTCGTGGACTTCCTGGCGGAACGGCTAACGCGACCTGCATCGGCGGCCTGAGCCGGGCGACGCCTATATATCCCCGCGGCGGACCAGTTGCCGGCTGATCCGGGTCGGTGCCAGATGGCGGCAGAGCGCATCCAGTGCCGCCGTCATATAAGCTGCGCATCACTGTCATGCGCGCTTCATACTCCCCTCCTACCCGAGCGCCGAAAGGGGAGAAATATCATGCACTTCCGTTCTCTAGCTCTGGCCGCTATCAGCCTGCACGTTTTCGCTACGGCAACCGCCCATGCCGAAACGCCCGATGCCGCGTCGGCCGATTCGATCATCGTCACCGCGCAGCTGCGCGAACAGGACCCGATCGACGTGCCGATGGCGCTGAGCGTCGTCGGCAATGAACAGATGGACCGTATGGGCCTTTATGAGTTCGACGCGCTGTCGCGCTTCGTGCCCGGTTTCGACGTCCAGAACCAGTCGCCCAACAATCCCGGCTTCGTGATGCGCGGCATCACGTCGGATAGCGGCACCGCCAGCAACGAACCGCGCGTGTCTGTCTATCAGGACGGCGTTTCCATCTCCAAGTCGCGCGGCTCCTATGTCGAGCTGTTCGATATCGAGCGGGTCGAAATCGCCAAAGGGCCGCAATCGACCCTCTATGGTCGCGGCGCGCTGATCGGCGCGGTCAACATCATCCAGAACAAGGCGCAGCTCGACAATGTCGAAGCAGCGGGCCGGGTCTCCTATGGCAATTATAATAGCTGGCTGACCGAGGGCATGGTCAATGCGCCGATCGGCGAAGGCATGGCGATCCGCCTGGCCGGCCGCATCCGCAAGCGCGACGGCTATACCGAAAACCTGCTGGGCGGCGCCGACTTCAACTCGGCCGACACCAAGGCGGTGCGCGGCAGCTTCCATGGCGAGAAGGGCGATTTGAGCTTCGACCTGATCGGCAATTATCAGAAGGACACACCAAGCGGCACCGGCTTCAAGTCGATCGCCTATAATCCGACCGATCCGGCCACCGGCGTGGTGATCGGCGATCGCAGCCGCAACAGCGGCGCCGCGCTGGCAGCGGCCGATGGCTTCGAGGGTGGCAAGGGGCTGGGCCTTGATCGCCAGGTCTGGGGCGTCACCGGCATCGCCAGGCTGAAGCTCAACGACCAGTTCAACCTCACTTCCACCACTGCCTTCCGCCGCTTCGACGCGCTGGAAATCTTCGATGCCGACGGCATTTCCCTGCCGATGCTGACCGCGGCGGAAGATGCGCGCGGCCGCCAGTTCAGCCAGGAATTCCGCCTGACCTATGACAGCGGCCCGATCACGGCATTCCTGGGCGGCAGCTATTTCTGGGAAAATGGCACGCAGCGCGTTCCCACCCAGTTTGACGAGCGCGCCACCCTCGCCCGGCTGGCCGGCGCGCTGAACGGCGGCGGTGCTATCCCCGGCCGCGCCGCGAGTGATCCGGTGCCGGCCGCCCTGCTCGCCAGCCCCGCCTTCACCGGCGCGCTGCTGCAGGGTGTCGCCAGCGCCTATGGCGTCGCGCTGTCGAGCGCGCAGGCCCAGGCGATCACCACCAACCTCAAGTCCAACCATCTCGAAAGCACCACCAATGGCGCGCGCACCCGTGCCTTCGACCTGTTCGGCGACGTGACCCTGCGCCTGTCCGACCAGTTCGAGCTTGGCGGCGGCCTGCGCTACACCCATGACGACAAGCGCAGCACCTATATGTCGTCGGTCGACAATGGCCGGTCGATCCTGGGCGGGCTGATCGGCGCGCTGAGCCAGCCGGCGGCGGTGCGCACCGCGCTGCTGCAGGCGCTGGCCGTGCCCGGCGCGGCGAACATCCCGACCTCGGCCGCCTATCCGGTGCCGATGTTCGGCCTCGGCGCTCAGCCGACCGCCGGCAATGGCGGGGTCGACAGCGACACGCTGCGCAATGGCGGCTTTTCCTGGCGGCTGACCGCCCGCTACAAGCCGGGCACCGACACCAGCCTCTATGCCACCTATGCCCGTGGCCGTCGCCCGCAAGTGCTGGCCGCCAGCGCGCCGTCCGCGCCGATGGGCGCCACCCGCTTTTCCGTGCTGGACTCCGAAACGGTCGACAGTTTCGAACTGGGCGCCAAGACCGCGCTGATGAACCGCACCCTGTTCCTCGACGGCGCGGCCTTCTTCTACCAATATGATAATTTCCAGACCACGGTGCAGCAGGGCACGCAGTTCGTCCTGACCAATGCCGGCAAGGCGGAAAGCTATGGCTTCGAGGGCCAGCTGCGCTGGGTGCCGAGCGACGTGCTGACCTTGTTCGCGACCTATGCCTATAACCACAGCCGCTTCAAGACGGGGGTGCGCGACGGCAACCACTTCCGCCTGTCGCCCGACCATAGCGCGTCCTTCGGTGCGCAGGCGTCCCTGCCCGCCGGTCCCGGCCGCATCGTCTTCACGCCCAGCGTCACCTGGCAGTCGAAGGCCTATTTCGACGATGACAATGACCGCCCGGACCTGCAGCAGCCGCCCGCTGCGCTGGTCGCCGACAATATCCAGGACGAATGGCAGGGCAGCTATGCGCTGGTCAATGCGCGGCTTGGCTATGAAGCGCCCGGTGGCGCCTGGCGGATCGAGGGCTTCATCGAGAACGCCTTCGACAAGAAATATATCATGGATGCGGGCAATACCGGCGACAGCCTGGGCATGCCGACCTTCATCGGCGGGGCACCGCGCTTCTATGGCGTGTCGGCCAGCTTCCGCTTTGGCGGTGCGCAATGAGCGAGGACAGCATGAAGCTTGACCGTCGCGCGGCGCTGGGCCTGATCGGCTCGGGTGCCGCCCTCCCCGGCATCGGCATGGCGGCGACACAAGCCGCCGCCAGCTTCGTCCATGGCGTGGCCAGCGGCGACCCGACCGAGCGCGGCGCGATCCTGTGGACCCGCGTCACCCCGGTCGACCCGGCGCAGCAGGCGGCGATCCCCCTGCGCTGGCATGTCGCCGAAAGCGCCGGCGGCAAGCCGGTCGAAAGCGGCGCGGCGCAGGCCCGCCCCGCTCGCGACTTCACGGTCAAGGTCGAGCCGCGCACGCTCAAGGCCGGCCATGACTATCATTACTGGTTCGAACTGGCGGACGGCACGCCATCGCCGGTCGGCCGCTTTCGCACCCTGGCCAGAGGCGCCGCGGCCGATGCGGTGCTGGCGGTGGTCTCCTGCCAGCTCTACCCCGGCGGCTTCTTCACCGCCTATGACTCGATCGCCGCGCTCGACCGGATCGATGCGATCGTGCATCTGGGCGACTATATCTATGAATATGGCGCCGACGGCTATGGCGCGGAGATCGGCCAGAAGATCGGGCGCGGGCTGGAACCCGCGCATGAGATCGTGACGCTGGCCGACTATCGCACCCGCCACGCCCATTACAAGGGCGACAGGAGCCTGCAGGCGGCGCATGCCCGTGCCGCCTTCATCTGCGTCTGGGACGATCATGAAACCGCCAATGACAGCTGGATCGGCGGCGCGGAAAATCACCAGCCCGCGACCGAGGGCGATTGGGCCAAGCGCAAGGCGGCCGCGATGCAGGCCTATTTCGAATGGATGCCGATCCGCGATCCGCAGGGCAATGATCCCTGGGAAGCGATCAACCGCCGGTTCGACTTTGGCGATCTCGCCACCCTGCTGATGGTCGAGACGCGCCTGCTCGCCCGCAGCGAACAGGCCGGATTCAAGGGCGAGACGCCGGGCCGATCGGAAGTTGCGGCGGTGCTGGCCGAACGCAACCGGCCGGACCGCGAGATGCTGGGCGAGCCGCAGCGCGCCTGGCTGGAGAAGGAATTGGCCGCGTCGGTCAAGGCCGGCACGCCCTGGCAGATATTGGGCAATCAGGTGGTGATGGCGCGGGTCAACGGCCCGGACCTCGCCAAGCTGTTCGGCACAGAGAAGGCCGCGGCCATGATCGCGACGCTGGAACCGTCGGTGCGGGCGCAGGTGGAACTGGCGCAAGCGGGCTATCGCGCCGGCCTGCCCTTCAACCTCGATGCCTGGGACGGTTATCCCGCCGCGCGCGAGCGGCTGTACCAGAGCATCCGCCGGGCCGGCACCCATCCGCTGGTGCTGGCGGGCGACAGCCATGCCTTCTGGGCCAATCAACTGGCCGACGCACAGGGCAATGCCATCGGCGTCGAGTTCGGCACGTCATCGATCAGCAGCCCGTCGATCGGCGACATGCTGCCGAAAATGCCGATCGGCGACCTGCTGCAACAGGCAAGCCCGGAGGTCGCCTTTTGCGACCAGCGCGCCAAGGGCTATATCCTGCTGACGCTGACACGGGAAAAGGCGACCGGCGACTATATCGCCATGTCGACCATCTACGCCCCCAAAGCGGAAGCGCGCACGCTCAAGCGCTTCTCGCTGCCAGCGGGCGCCACCCGGTTCGACGCGACCTGAAAGCGTCGGGGGCTGCGGATGCCCTGCCCGCAGCCCCCGATCTCGCGAGACTTACCGCTCCCTGATGACGAGCGATTTACCCGCATATTTCGCCGGATCGACGTTCGGCAAGGTCTGGATCTTGCGCCCCTTGCGGCTCATCCAGGTGACTTCGACCTTGACCGCGTCCATGGTTTTCAGGCCGAAATGCAGAGGCGCCGCATTCTCCGAATTATAGCCGTCGCCGGTCGACAGCTGTCGCGTGGCCAATATCTTGCCGGCCTTGTCATAGAGGCGCACTTCTGCCCCCATACGGGTGAAACGCCCCTTCGCGTCGAGCAGCGTAACCGACAGGCTGCGCCTGGCCGCTGCCCGGTCCAGATCATTGTGGAACAGGAAATGGCCGCCCTGGCTGGTATAGCCACGCATCACCGACAGATCGAGCGCACCGTCCCGGTCATAATCGACCCATTGCACGCCATGGTCGCCGACATTGAGCTGCGACGTTTCGGCCAGAACCTGGCGGAAGCCCTTGCCCGCTTCATTATGGAAGAGGCTGTCCCTGGGCTGCTGCTGGTCGCGCGGGCCATGATAGGAGGTGACATAGAGGTCGAGATAGCCGTCATTGTCATAATCACCCCACACCGCGCCGACGGCATGATTGTCGATGCCGACCCCCATCTCCTTGGCGATGTTGGTGAAGGTGCCGTCGCCATTATTATGGTAGAGCGCATTCACGCCATAATTGGGCACGAACAGATCAAGATAGCCGTCATTGTCATAGTCGCCAACGGCGCAGCCGACACCGCCTTCCTCCTTGGAACGGCCCGGATTGTCCAGGCCCAGTTCGGGCGCGACATCGGTGAAGCTGCCGTCGCCATTGTTGCGCCACAGCGCATCGGCCGCGCCTGACTGATTGGCCAGGAAGACGTCCAGAAAGCCGTCGCGATTATAGTCGAACCAGCAGGCGCCCACGGTCGGCCGGCTATCCGACACGCCGGTGCCGGCCAAGACCTGCACGAACTTGCCCTTGTCGTTGCGATAGAGGCTGTTGGGGCCGATGCGATTGGCAGCATAGACGTCGAGGTCGCCGTCATTGTCATAGTCGACCCAACTGGTCTGGCGCGCGGAACGGTTGGGGATGGTCAGCCCCAGTTCGGGCGCGACATTGGTGAACTTCCTGCCGCCTTCGTTGCGGAACACAAGGCTCTGTTCGCCCGGCATGGTCGCCCCGCCCAGCAGGTCGATCCAGCCGTCGCCGTCATAATCGCCCCAGGCGACGCCGCGCATTTCCGGGCCGGATGTGGGAAGTCCCAGTTCCGGCCCGACGTTCACGAACGTGCCATTGTCATTGCGATAGAGGCGGATATCGCCCCCCTTGAGCGAGACAACGAGATCGAGGTCGCCATCATTGTCGAAGTCGGCCCAACTGTTGGACAGGGATCCGGCGATGGCGAAATCGCCCGGCTGTATGGAGGTGAAGGGTGGCTCGGCAGGCGGTGCCGCATCCTGCGCCGTTGCCGGCTGGCACAGCAGCATCAGCGGCAGGATATGGCAAAGCGTCCGGTTCAGCGATGGCATGGATATTCCCCTCTTTCTGTCAGATTTGGCTGGTTTTGCGCGTGTCGGGCATGCGCAGATAGACGATCAGCGACAGCGCGATCATGGCGGTGACGTACCAGTAGAAGCCGCCTTCCATCCCGGCATGCTTCATCCAGAGCGCGGCATATTCGGCGGTGCCGCCAAACAGGGTGTTGGCCAGTGCATAGGGAAGCGCGACGCCCAGTGCCCGGATATTGGCCGGGAACAGCTCTGCCTTCACGATCGCATTGATCGAGGTGTAGCCGGTGACGATCACCAGGCCGCCCAGCACCAGCAGGAAGGCGCCGAAGGAGGAGGTGACGCGTTCCAGCGCCGTGAAGATCGCGGTGGTGAACAGGACGCCGCTGATCCCGAAGCCGATCAGCAGCGGTTTGCGGCCGATGCGATCGGACAGCCAGCCGGCCATGGGCTGCAGCGGCATGTAGATGAACAGCGCCGACGCCATGATCGCGGTCGCGGTCTGGCGGCCGAAGCCGGCGCTGTTGACCAGGAATTTCTGCATATAGGTGCTGTAGGCATAGAAGGCGAGCGTGCCGCCAGCGGTGAGCGCCATGACCAGCAGCACTTCGCGCGGATGGCGGCGGATGAGATTGAGGCCGCTGGAGCGGGGCTGTTCGCTGACCGCCGCGCTTTCCTCGAACGCTTCGGTTTCCTTGAGGCCGCGGCGCAGGCGATAGACGCCGACCGCCATCACCCCGCCGATCACGAACGGCACGCGCCAGCCCCAGCTTTCGAGCTGATGTTCGGTGAGGAAAAGCTGGAGCAGCAGCAGGACGCAGAGCGCCAGCAACTGGCCCGCGATCAGCGTCACATATTGGAAGCTGGAGAAGAAACCGCGCTGGTCGCTCTGCGCCATTTCCGACAGATAGGTGGCGCTGGCGCCATATTCGCCGCCGATCGAAAGGCCCTGCATCAGGCGCGCGAGCAGCAGCAGGGCCGGCGCGGCGACGCCGATGCTGGCGTAGCCGGGGATGGCGGCGATCATCAGCGATCCGCCGGCCATCATCATGACGGACAGGGTGAGACCCGCCTTGCGCCCCCTGCGGTCGGCATAGATGCCCATCGCCCAGGCACCGATCGGCCGCATCAGGAAGCCGACGGCGAAGATCGCCGCCGCATTCAGCAGCTGGGCGGTGCTGTCGTCCGACGGAAAGAAGACCGGCGCGAAATAGAGGGTGAAGGCGGAATAGACATACCAGTCATACCATTCGATCAGATTGCCGATCGATCCGCCAAGGATGGATTTCAGGCGATCCTGGCGGGAAAGACTGGCTGGGGAGAGAGACGCAACATGTTCCATCCCCGTTGATACGGACGGCTGCGCGCGTTCTGCTAACTGCCTGATTGGGAAATGCGCGGAAGAGCGCATGTTCGATGCGGCACCGGCCCGCACCCCCACCCGACCACCCATCAGGATACCATGTCTGGGCGGTCGGGTGGGGGTGCGGGCCGGTGCGGATGCGCCAGAGGCGCATGCCCAGACAGGCTCTAACTGCCTTCGGCAGACACCAAAATTATCGAATTGTCGCTGCCCGGAACGGCGCGGATGCCGAAGCCGCTTTCGAGCGCGTCGACGAAATCCTGCGACCGGTCGAGGCGGAAGGCGCCGCCGACCCGCAGGCTGGCGATCGCCGGATCGCCGATCACCAGCGGGGTGGGGCGATAGCGGTTGAACTCCTCGACCGCCTGGACGAGCGTGTCGCCCTCGAACTCGACCATGCCCGCCTGCCAGGCGGTCCGCTGCCGGATCTTGGCCGGTTCCAGATGGGTGACGGCGATGCTGCCGCTGCGCACGGCGGCGCTGCGCCCGCTTTCGATCCGACGGACGGCGGAGTCGCCGTTGCGCACCGCCACGATCCCCTCGATCACGGTCAGTTCGGTGACATCGGCGCGCAGGCGGACGTTGAACATCGTGCCCACGGCGCGCACCAGCGTCCCGTCGGCATTGACGATGAAGGGCCGTTTCTTGTCATGCGCGACATCGAACTGCGCCTCGCCCTTCAGCAGGGTGATCTGCCTGATGTCCTCGCGCAGGGCGACCTCGACCGAGCTGTTGGTGTTGAGATGGATGCGGGAGCCGTCGGCAAGCTGCACTGTGCGGGTCTCGCCCAGGGCTGTGCGATAATGATCGACCGTGCCGAGCAGGCGCAGCGCGACGGTGGAGGCGACGCCGATCGCGGCGGCTGCGGTCGCCAGGCCGATGAGCAGGCCACGCCGGCCGACCAGTCGCGGCCGGATTTCGGCAATTGGTTCTTCCGGGGCGGGATCGTCGGGCAGCGCGATTGCCGGCGCTGCAGGTTCGTCCTGCTGGCTGGCGGGCAGCTCATTGAGCCGCTCGGTCAGTTCCCAGCCGGCCTCCGCCTTGGCAAAGGCGAAACCATGGGCAGGGTCCAGCGCCACCCAGACATAGGCGTCATTCCAGTCTTCCGGGGCGTCGCTCGCCCGCGCCTTAAGATACAGACGAGCCGCTTCGGCCTCGATCGCCTGCATGTCCTCCGCGCTTCTGTAGCGACCAACCAAATCCAGAACCCTCAAACTGTCCGATGGCTTGCATTATCTTCACAGCCGCGCGCGTCAAATGCTTGTCCACTGTAAAGACGGATAGCTGCATCTCCTCTGCTATCTCCTTGACCGATTTCTCATGGACCCGGCGCAGGATGAAGGCCCGCCGGCATTGCGCCGGCAGCGTGTCGAGAATGGCCTGGAGATGGCGCAGCTCATCGCGCGCGTGCAGCGCTTCCTCGGTCGAATTGTCGGTCTGGAGCACGTCGAGTTCGGCGACCAGTTCGAGCGATACGATCTTCTCGCGCCGGGCCTCGTCGATCAGCAGGTTGCGCGCGATCTGGAACAGGAAGGCCTTGCCGCTCTGTGCGCGGTGAATGTCGCCATTCGCATAGGCGCGGGTCATGCATTCGGCGACGATGTCATCCACATCCTGGCGGTGGGACACCACCCGGCGCAGGCGGGAGCGCAAGGCGCCCTCATGGGGCAGGATGGCCTGCTTGAACCAGTCCAGCCTTGCCCTGATCGAGTCCACGTCCACAGCCACGCTCGTCCCCCTGTGCTTATCATTCTCCCCTCCGGCGCGCCCGATCCGGCGCTGCGTCGAGGCAGTGCCAGACCGATAGCGAAGGCCCCCTCGTCACAAAAATGAGATATTTTTAAGCGTCGTTAGCAGAAACGCGATCGGCCTCCGTATCCACCACCGAAGGGCAAATAATTTCGCAGCCCAATCATTTCACGGGGGATATGATGTCGCGTAATTTTCGGAACGTTTCTCTGTGCGCGGTCGCAACAGTTGTTGCCCTCAGCACCCAGTCGGCGGCAGCCGCGGAGCCGGCGAAATTCAAGATTCCGGCCCAGTCAATGCAGACGGCGCTGACGCTCTTCGCCAAGCAGTCTGGCATCCAGCTTCTCTTTCCCTATGACCAGGTCGCCGGCCTGCATGCCCAGTCGGTCAACGGCAAGATGGCGCCCGATGTCGCGTTGCAGCGGCTGATCGCCGGATCGGGGCTGAAGATCACGCTGTCGAACAACAATGTCATTGCCTTGTCGCTGAGCGCCCAGGCCCACAAGAGCCGCGCCGTCGAAGTCGCGAGCCTGGGCGTCACCGCCCTTCCCTTCGCGATGCAGGCCAGCACCGTACCGCAGGCCAGCACCGCCGCGGCCGAGGAAGCCCCCGGCCCGGCAATCGTCGTGACCGGGTCGCGCGGCCAGGCCCGCACCGTCACCGACAGCCCGACGCCGATCGACGTTATTTCCGGCGCGGATCTGACCCGCACCGGCAAGGCGGGCGTGTTCCAGGCGCTCAACACGCTGGTGCCATCCTTCAACCTGCCGGTGCGAGCGGGCGGCGCCACCTCCACCGTCATCGCGACCGGCGGCCTGCGCGGTCTCAATCCCGACCAGGCACTGATCCTGGTCAACGGCAAGCGTCGCCACAAGACCTCGCTCATCAACGCGGTGTCGACGCTCTACAACGGCTCGGTCCCGGCCGATCTGGACATGATCCCGACCGCCGCGGTCGATCATATCGAAGTGCTGCGTGACGGTGCCGCCGCTCAATATGGGTCGGACGCCATCGCCGGCGTCATCAACATCATCCTGAAGGATGACAGCAGCGGCGGCTCCGCCAATTTCACCGCCGGCCAGAATTTCGACCGGTCCGATGGCGAACTCTATCAGGCCGACCTCAATTTCGGGATGAAGCTGGGCGAGAACGGTTTCGCCAACCTCTCGCTCAACCTCAAGAAGCAGGAAATGTCGAACCGTGCGCTGCCGCTCGCCGACTGTTCGGTCACGGCCACCACCACCTGCCTCTATCCGCTGGTGAACGGGCAGCTCGATCCGCGCGACGCAGCCGCAGTCGGCACCGAACGCATCGTCACCACCAGCTATGGCGTCATGCCCTCCCGCAGCATCAATACTGCGCTCAATGCCGGATATGATCTGGGCGGCGTCGAACTCTACGCCTTCGGCACCTACAGCCAGCGGCGGTCGGACCTGTGGTACAGCTATCGCTACCCCAAGGACATCAACAATGTCATGGGCATCTACCCCAACGGCTATCGCCCCCATATCATGATCGACGAGGAGGATTTCGAACTCACCGTCGGCGCGAAGGGCGAAGTCGCGGGCTGGGACTGGGACTTTTCCACCGGCTATGGCCGCAATCGCGCCCGCCAGTCGTCGGAAGGCACGCTCAACCCCTCGCTGGGCACGCTCAGCCCCACCGAATTCTATATCGGCACCCTCAAATCCTCGGAGTTCGTCACCTCGCTCGACGTGACCCGCGGCTATGATGTGGGTGGCGGCAACCTGCAGGTGTCGGCAGGCGCGCAGCAGCGCCATGAACGCTACCAGACCTTCGCCGGGGATGAGGCCAGCTATGCCGTAGGCCCGGCGATCGTGTCGGGCATGACGCCGGGCGCGCAAAGCTCGGCCGGCTTCCAGCCGGGCGACGCGGCCTATATGTCCCGCGACAATGTTTCGCTGTATGCCGACGTGGCGTGGGATCCCAACAAGGATATCACGATCGGCGCCGCCGCACGCTTCGAACATTATGACGATGGCAGCGGCAACACGCTGATCTGGAAGGTCAATGGGCGCTATGCCGCGACCGACTGGATCGCCTTTCGCGCGGCCGCCAATACCGGCTTCCGGGCGCCCGCCGTCGCCCAGCAAATCTATACCCAAACCACCAACCAGTTCCGCACCGTCAACGGTGTTCCCAACCAGTTGCTGCAGATCAAGACTCTGGCCGTCGACGATCCGGCCGCGATCGCGCTGGGCGCCAAACCGCTCCAGCCCGAAACATCGTTCAACATCTCCGCTGGCGTGGTGCTGACCCCGCTGCCCAATTTCAACCTGACGATCGATGCCTATCAGATCGACGTGGATGACCGCATCACCATCACCAGCACGCTGACCGGCACGGCAATCTCCAACATCCTGATCGCCAGCGGCGTACCCGAAGCGGAGGCGCGGACGCTGACAGCGCAATATTATACCAACGCGATCGATACCCGTACCCGCGGCATCGACGTCGTCGCATCCTACAAGCATGGCCTGTTCGACACGGTTAACATGCAGTGGAATCTGGGCTTCAACTACAACAAGACCAAGATCACCCACATCATCGACAATCCGCCCGAACTGGCCGCGCTGGGCAGCGACTATGTCCTGTTCGATCGCGCGCGTCGCAGCAACATGACCAACAATCTGCCGCGCACCAAGCTGTCGATCAGCAACCTCGCCACCATGGGCGACTTCACCCTGTCGTCGCGCCTGACGCGCTTCGGCGGCTTCAAATCCTATCAGAACGGCGTCACCAGCAATGGCGTCACCACCTATCCGAATGATCGCAGCTATGGTGCCAAGTGGATCACCGACCTGGAGGCCAGCTGGCAGGTCACGCCACTGGTCAACATCGCGATCGGCGCGAACAATATCTTCAACGTCTATCCCGACAAGAACCGGGCCAGCGACGTCAGCGCCACGCTGGGCCAGGGGCTCTATGCCGGCACCTCGCCGATCGGGTTCACCGGCGGCTTCTATTATGGCCGCGTCGGCCTGAGTTTCTGATCCATCACCGACCAAGGCGCCGCTCCGCACGGGGCGGCGCATTTTCTGCACTGACGGGAGAATGATGGCGATGCGCCATATGACGATCTGGCTGGCGGCCCTGGCTGCTTCCTCCGCGATGACCGCCTCGGTAGCGGCCCCCTCCACCCGTTGGGGCGGCGGCGAAATATTGTGGGACAGTTTCGGCGTGCCCCATATCTACGCAAAGACCGAGGAAGGCGGCTTCTACGGCTTTGGCTATGCCCAGGCCCAGAGCCACGGCAACCTGCTGTTGCGCATGTATGGCGAAAGCCGCGCTCGCGCTGCCGAATATTGGGGCGAGAAATATGAGAGCCAGGACAAATGGCTGGTCGCCAATGACGTGCCGGCCCGCTCCGCCCAGTGGTTCAGACAGCAGACGCCGCAAATGCAGAAGAATCTCGAAGCCTTTGCAGCCGGGGTGAATGCCTATGCCGCCGCCCATCCCGACAGAATCGCGCCGGAAGTGAAGGTCGTGCTACCGCTCCGGGGCGTCGACATCATCGCCCATGCCCAGCGGCTGATGAATTTCGGCTATATCGCATCCGACCGGAAGGTGCTGACCGATCCGTCGATCAACGAGGCCGGCGGGTCGAACGCCTGGGCGGTCGCGCCTTCGCGCTCGGCCAGCGGCAAGGCGATGCTGCTCGCCAACCCGCATCTGCCCTGGGCGCCGAGCCAGCTCACTTATTATGAGGCACAGATCACCGCGCCGGGCCTGGCCATCTACGGCGCGACGCAGGTCGGCCTGCCGGTGTTGCGCTTCGGCTTCAACAATGATCTGGGCTTCACCAACACCGTCAACACGATGCAGGGTTTCACGAGCTACAAGCTGGTGCTAGAAGGCGATGGCTATCGCTTCGACGGCAAGACGCTGCCGTTCGATACGGTGACGAAGAGCTACAAGGTCAAGCAGGCGGACGGCACGCTGAAGAGCGTCAGCTTCGAACAGAAAAGCACGGTCCATGGCCCGGTCTTCACCCTGCCTGACGGCAAGACGACGGTCGCGCTCAAGGTCGCCGGCCTCGACCGGCCCGGCGTGCTGGAGCAATATCTGGAGATGGGCAAGGCGCGCGACTGGGGCGCGTTCGAAAAGGCGCTGCGCAAGATGCAGGTGGTGATGTTCAACATCATCTATGCCGACCGCGCCGGCCATATCCTCTATCTCGACAACGGCCTGCTGCCCAAGCATGCGAGCGGCGACCTCAAATATTGGTCGGCGCCGGTGCCGGGCGATACCTCGGCGACGCTGTGGAAGGATGTCCACAGCTATGACGACATGCCCAAGCTGCTCGATCCGGCCACCGGCTTCGTCCAGAACGCCAATGATCCGCCATGGCTGGCGACCTGGCCCCGCGCGCTCGATCCCAAGAGCTTCCCTGCCTATGTCGCGCCGGTCGGGCCGATGAGCCAGCGGGCACAGATGTCGGTCAAGCTGATGAGTCAGACGCCCAAGATCAGCTTCGACGATTTCGTGTCGCGCAAGCTGACCACCACCTCGCTGATGGCGGAACGGATGTTGCCCGACCTGCTGGCGGCAGCCGCCGGATCGAACGATGCCGAGGTGCAGGCAGCCACGGCGTTGCTCAAGGGCTGGGACCATCGGTTCGAACCCGACAGCCGCGCCGCGCTGCTGTTCGAAACCTGGGCCGGCCTCTTCGCGCCCAAGAATTTCACCGACCAGTCCAACTATGCCGTCAAATGGACGCTGGACGACCCGCTGAAAACGCCACGCGGCCTGAAAGACCCGACGGCGGCCGTCGCCATGCTGAAGGAAGCGGTGGCGAAGACGAAGCAGCTATACGGCGCGATCGACCGTCCGTTCGGCGATGTCTCGCGCTTTCATATCGGCGATGTCAGCGTGCCGGCCAATGGCGGCTTCGGCAATACCGGCGTGTTTCGCACCATCACCTGGGGGCCGATGAAGAATGGCGAGCGCACGCCCGTCCATGGCGAGACATGGGTTTCCATGGTCGAATTCGGCACGCCGATGAAGGCCGTCGGCCTGATGAGCTATGGCAATAGCAGCCAGCCCGGTTCCCGGCACAATAGCGACCAATTGCAATTGCTGGCCGACAAGAAGTTCCGCACCCTGTGGATCAGTCGTGCTGACGTGGAAGGGCATCTGGAAGAGAAGACCGCGTTCTGACAAGCAGCGCGCGCCGGGGTGCAGGTGCTGCGTCCCGGCGCGCGCGAATGGATGCGGCTGTGCTGCATCACGCAGGCACAAAGCCGCTCCCCTTTTACCCCTCTTCGCCCATCAAAGCCTCGTCGTCGCAACCCCGCGTTGCGGCTCAGTGATGCGCACGCCCCCTGCCCAGACCGCTCGCCATCCGAAAATATGACCCTCCACGCATATTTGCGTTGACTTCAATCAACTGCGTTAATATCAAAATTGCACAACCGTATAAAAATAAACCGAGAGGATGGGGAGAAGTGCAATGCGAGGACGAGCGTCTTCATTATTCCTGACGGGTACCGCCCTGTTCACGATGGTGAGCGCGGCCGCCGCACAGGAGGCCACGCCGCCGACGGACGCCCAGAGCGGACAGGCATCAGCCCAGGATATCGTCGTCACCGGAACCCGCATCGTGCGCGACGGCTATACCGCGCCGACGCCGGTGACCGTCGCATCGACCGAAGAGCTGGTGAAGGCGACCCCATCCAACATTCCCGACGCGCTCAACAAGCTGCCGCAGTTCCAGAACTCGTCCAGCCCGTCGCGCAGCTCGATGAATTTCGCCAACACCGCGGCGCACGGCAATGTACTGAACCTGCGTGGCGTCGGGCCGTTGCGCACGCTGATCCTGTTCGATGGTCAGCGGGTGGCGCCGACCACCTATCTCGGTACGGTCGACGTCAATGTCATCCCCAACCTGCTGATCCAGCGGGTGGACGTGGTGACCGGCGGCGCTTCGGCGGCCTATGGCTCCGACGCGGTCTCGGGCGTCGTCAATTTCGTGCTCGACAAGAAATTTACCGGCCTGACCGGCGTCGCCCAGGGCTCGACGTCGCAGCGTGGCGACAATCAGGGCTATCGCTTCGGTATCGCCGGCGGTTTCGACTTCGGTGGCGATCGCGGCCATTTGTTGCTGAGCGCCGAGACTTTCAAGAATAACGGCATGCTGCGCAGCGACCGCAAGCTGGGGCGCGGCGCCTACAGCTATGTCGGCAGCACGGTCGGCTGCACCAATCCCAATGCTGCGGCCGATCCCACCGCCTGTTCGCCCGGCGGCACGCTCAATCCCTATATGATCGCGTCCGGCGTGACGCTCAGCGCCGCATCGGAATATGGCAAGATCACGTCGGGGCCGTTCACCAATTACCGGTTCGACGCCAATGGCGCGCTGGTGCCGTTCAGCAACGGCACGGCAACCGGATCGCCGGGCTATTTTGTCGGGGGAGACGGTTATGCGATCTCGCCTGACACGCGGGCGGTCGCCCCGCTGCACACCTATCAGGCCTTTGGCCGGGCGAGCTGGGACTTCACGCCGGACGTGACCGGCTATGTCCAGGGCAGCTTCTCGCGCAGCGACCTGTCCTACACCTCGCTGGCCAACAGCCTGGTGCCGCCAACCGCCGCCACGCTCTACAGCGGCAATCCCTATCTGCCGGCCGAACTTCAGGCCGCCTTCACCCCGACCAGCCAGTCGATCACGCTCGCCCGCTATGGCGCCAATTCACCCCGGCCCCACACGACGGAACACACCGATTACTGGATGGTCAATGCCGGGTTCGAAGGGACGCTGGCGGACAAATGGAAATGGAATGTCGCCTTCAACCATGGCGACTCCAATTTCTCGGTCGCACAGGAAGGCGTCTGGGATTGGCAGCATTTCTATGCCGCGACCGATGCCGTGCGCAATGGCAGCGGCCAGACCGTCTGCCGGGCCAGCCTGAGCGCCGATCCGACGATCGCGGCCCGCTACGCCAATTGCCAGCCCTTCAATCTGCTGGCCACCGGCGACGCCTATGCCAGTCAGCCTGGCTATGACTATGTCGTGGGTACGTCGCGTTACCGCGCCCGCATCTGGCAGAACGCCATGTCGGCCAGCATCCAGGGCGCCCTGTTCGACCTGCCCGCCGGTCCGGTCGACGTCGCGCTGGGTGCGGAATATCGCCGCCAGAGCCTGCGCCTGACCAGCAATGCCAACCCCGCCGATCTCGACACGACGGCGGAACGCAGCGCCTATTTCGCCGGCCTGCGCGGCGTGCCTTCGTCGGTTTATCATTATTGGCTGACCAATGTCGGCGAGGCGTCGGGCGACCTGAGCGTCAAGGAGGTGTTCGGCGAACTGGCGGTGCCGCTGCTCAAGGACCAGCCCTTTGCGCAGGAACTGAGCCTGAACGCGGCCGGCCGCTATACCGATTACAGCACGTCGGGATCAGTCAAGACCTGGAAGCTGGGCGCCACCTGGAAGCCGATCAGCGACCTGCTGCTGCGCGGGTCGGTCTCGCGCGATATCCGCGCGCCCAATCTGTTCGAGCTGTTTGCCGGCGACCAGAGCGCGATCAGCCTGCTGGTCGATCCGGTCAGCGGCATCACCGCCAATGTGCCGCAGGTGACGGGCGGCAACCCCGATCTGCAACCGGAAAAGGCCGATACGCTGACCTTCGGCGCGGTCATCACGCCGTCCTTCCTGCCGGGGCTCAGCCTGTCGGTCGATTATTACCGGATCAAGATCAAGGATGCGATCGGCACGTTGAGCCTGACCCAGATCGTCAACAATTGCAGCCAGAGCGGCGGCACCGCGCCCGAATGTGCGCTCGTCACCCGCGACACGCCGACATCCTTCCCCAGCCAGATCCGGGTGGCGCCCGCCAATATCGCCTATCTGGAAACCAGCGGGATAGATTTCGACGCGTCCTACCGGACCGAACTGGCCGGCGGCAATCTGGGCCTGCGCCTCTATGCCAGCTATCTCGACACCTATCAGACCCAGCAGTCGTCGACCGCGCCGGTGCTGGAATATGCCGGGATCAGCACGATCAGCAGCACACCGGAGGGCCGCCCGCGCTGGCGTGGCACGCTTAGCGTCAATTATGAGATTGGCCGGGTCGGCGTCTTCCTCAACCAGCAGTTGATCGGCAAGGTGAAACTGGGCATTCCCGGCGGCCTGGAAAACGGCCTTGGCCAGACGATCGGGGCGGTCGGCTATACCGACATGACGCTCAGCTACCGCCTGCCGGTGGCCAATGGCCATGTCGAATTCTTCGGCACCGTCAACAATCTGTTCGACAAGGATCCGCCGTTGATCCCCGGCACCATTCCGGGCGTCAACATCGCCACCAATTTCGCGCTTTACGACACGGTAGGCCGCGCCTTCACGGGCGGCATCCGCTTCAAGTTCTGAAAGCCGGACGGCGGCCTGGTGCCGCCGTATCTCTCTCCCTGGGCGCCGGCTGCCAATGCAACCGGCGTCTCTTTTTTGTCCAAGGAGGTCGCCTTGCCAAATGCTTCGCCCCATCCCGTCCATCGCCCGTCCAGCAGGGTCTTGAGCGCGACATCCTCCCTCGCGCTGCTCATGGCGCTCTCAGCGCCTGCCGTCGCCCAGACCTCCGATGCTTCGGCCGCGAAAATCTACGGCCGCACGCCGGCGGAATCCTCGCCGCCCAGTTGGCCTCAGCCGGTCCACGCCGCCAAGGGGGCTCCCAATATCCTGATCGTCATGACCGACGATGTCGGCTTTGGCGCCAGCAGCACCTTTGGCGGCCCGATCCCGACGCCGACCTTCGATGCGCTCGGGCAGGCCGGGCTGCGCTATAACCAGTTCAACACCACCGCCATCTGTTCGCCGACCCGCGCCTCGCTGCTGACCGGGCGCGATCCGCAGGCGGTCGGCATGGGCTATGTCGCCAACTGGGCGACCGGCTATGATGGCTATAACAGCGTCATCCCCAAAAGCGCCGGCACCATGGCCCAGATCCTGAAGGAAAATGGCTATAATACAGCGATGATCGGCAAGGGGCATGTCACCCCGGAATGGGAAATGAGCCGCGCCGGACCATTCGATCGCTGGCCCACGGGCCTGGGTTTCGAATATTTCTACGGCTTCCTGGGCGCCGACAGCAGCATGGCCGAACCCAATCTGGTCGAAAATACCGCCCATGTGCAGGCGCCAGCCGATCCCGCCTATCATCTGGAACATGACCTGGCCGATCATGCGATCCGCTGGATCGACGAGCAGCATGCGGCCGCCCCGGACAAGCCCTTTCTCCTCTATTATGCGACCGGCACCGCCCATGCCCCCAACCAGCCGCCCGCGGATTGGCTGGCGCGCTTTCGTGGCAAATTCGATGCCGGCTGGGACGCGATGCGGGCGGAAACGGTCGCCCGGCAGAAGCGGCTGGGCGTGATCCCGCAGGGGGCGGACGATGCCCCCCGGCCCGACACATTGCCGCGCTGGGACAGCCTGACCGCCGATCAGAAGCGCCTCTATGCCCGCTATATGGAGGCTTATGCCGCGTCGCTCGCCTATGCCGACGCGCAGATCGGCCGCGTCATCCAGCGGCTGCGCGACAATGGCGAGATCGACAACACGCTGATCATCTATATCCAGGGTGACAATGGCGCGAGCGCGGAAGGCAGTTTCGACGGCAAGCTGTTCGAGCAGTCGGCGCTGAGCGGGGTGAAGGAAAATCCCGATTATGCCCTTGCCCATATCGACGATATCGGCACGCGCAACGCCTATAATCTGATCCCCGGCGGATGGGGCTGGGCGCTCAACGCTCCCTTCCCCTGGGCCAAGCGCTATGGCTCTCATTTCGGCGGCACACGCAACGGCATGGTCATGTCCTGGCCGCGCCATATCCAGGATCCGGGCGGGCTGCGCAGCCAGTTCCACCATGTCAGCGACATCATGCCGACCGTGCTGGAGGCCGCCGGGGTCAAGGCGCCCGAGATACTGGACGGCGTACCGCAAAAGCCCATCACCGGGATCAGCATGGGTTACAGCTTCGCCGCCAAGGACGCCCCCTCGCACCGCACGACCCAGGTGTTCGCGATGGCGCAGAATCTGAGCGTCTACAAGGATGGCTGGGTGGCCGCGACCGCGCCGATGGTGACGCCGTGGGAACGCACGCCGCCGCCGCCCGTGCCGATCGACCAGCGCGTCTGGCAGCTATATGATACCCGCTCGGACTTCAGCGAAGCGCATGACCTGGCCGCTGCCCAGCCGCAAAAGCTCGCCGCGCTCAAGGATCTGTTCTGGGCTGAAGCGGCGACCGCCGGCATCCTGCCGATCCATGGCAGCGAAGGCGGGCAGAAGGGCCGACCCGACCATAATGCCCGGCGCACCCACTTCACCTATCATGGCCCGATCGGCCCTATTCCGGAAAGCGCGGCGCCGGGCCTGGTCGGCCATTCCTTCACCATCCGCGCGCAAGTGAACGTGCCGGCCGATGGCGGCCGGGGCGTCATCGCCGTGCATGGCGGCCGCTTCGGTGGCTATAGCCTGTTCCTCGACAAGGGGCGGCCCAGCTTCACCTATAATCTGACCCCGGCCCATATGAGCCGGATTGCCGGCACCGCGCCCCTGACGGCGGGGCGGCACGATATCGGCCTGCGCTTTGTCATGGACCGGGAAGCGCCGACTAGCGGCGCCACCGCCACGCTGCTGGTGGATGGAAAGGAGGTCGCGCGCGGCCGGATCGACCGCACCTTCGCGCTCGTGGTGTCGCATACCGAGGATTTCGAGGTCGGCCAGGACAGTATCAGCCCGGTCGATCCTGCCTATGATGTGGTCAGCAGCCGCTTCACCGGGACGATCGAGCAGGTGGATATCAGCCTGCCCTAGGGGCCCTTTGCTTTCCGCATTTTGCGAGCCGTCAGCTGTGCCAGCTGACTTCAAAATGCTCTAGCAATAGCGCGCCAGCCAGGCCTCCACCGACACCGGCAGTTCGGCTTCGCCCGGCGGGGCCAGCAGGCTGGCGCGTGCGCTCATCATCACGTCGCGGACATGCGCCTCCAGCGGCACGGTGCGATCCTCGGGCGGCATATGGTCCCAGCGGACCAGCAGGCTCTGCAGCATCATGTTGCACAGCAGGATGCGGTTGCGCGCGACGTCGGGATGCACCCCCTCCATCAGCGCGCGCAGATGGCCGATCACCCGGAACAGGTTCTGCGCCCTGCCTTCAACCGCCGCAAACAGGCTGGAGGTCAGCGACCAATATTGGGTCGCGAAATGCAGCAGGAAATGGGCATAGGGATGGGCGCCTGCTTCATCCTTCAGGTCGAGCTGCGGCAACAGCAATATGCCCAGCAATGCCATCGGATCGCGCAGATGGCCGTTCGCTTCCGCCTGTGCCAGCATCCGGCCGCGCACCGGATCCATCTGCTCCACACGGGCGCCGAAGACGGCGGCGAGCAGCCCGTCCTTCGATCCGAAATAATAGGTGACGGCATTGGTGTCGCCACAGCGGGCGGCCGTGGCAATCTCGCGCATCGACACGGCATCGATGCCGCGCGCCGCGAACAATGTTTCGGCGGCACGGACGAGCCGCACCATCGGCGGCTCTGCATGTCGCACCCGCTTCCTGGTGGCGCTCAACTCTGGCAAGGCAATCATCTCCCGGCAATTGCGGGGCAAATTATTGCCGGATGGCGCTGAAAACCAGCCCCTTTCGACAAGCGGGGAGCGCGGAATTTAGCAGCACCGGCCCGCTTTCGCGCATCGCGCCGCCGCCAGGATCACGCCCCCCTGCGCATCAGATAGATGTCCATGATCCAGCCATGCCGGGCCCGTTCCTGCGCGCGGAGCCCCGCGATCCTGTCCCGCACGACCGCCAGCGGCCCTTCGATCAGGAGTTGATGCGCCATGCCGAGATAGGCCCCCCACCAGATATGGATGCCGGCGGGATCGAGCGCGTCGAAGGCACAGCCCTGATCCAGCATCACGGCGACGCTGTCGCCGTCCGCCGGCCAGCCATCGTCGCGCAGCCGGCGCCCGGTCGTGATGACGACCGGCGCGCCCAGCCGATTGAGCGGGATGGCATGAGCCGCAGTCAGCGCCTGCAGGCTGGTGATGCCCGGCACGACGCTTACCCGGATCGCCAGCCCCCTCTGCGCCAGCCGGTCGGCGATCCGCAGGCTGCTGTCATAAAGGGAGGGGTCGCCCCAGACCAGCAGGGCAAGGCGGCCGCCATCGGGCAGGTGGCGCGCGATCTGTCCGGCCCAGGCCCGGGTGATGGCATCGTGCCAGTCATGGACGCCGCCCATATAGTCGCCCCGCGCATCGCGCACGGGCAGGTCGAACTCCACCACGCGCACCGCCCGCGTCAGCACGGCCGCACAGATGGTGCGGCGCAGGTCGACAAGGTCGGACTTGGCGCTGCCCTTGCGCGGCAGGAGGATGAGGTCGGCGCTGTTCATCGCCCGTACCGCCTGGGCCGTCAGATGATCCGGATTGCCGGTGCCGATACCGATGAGGTGCAGGTCGATCATCATGCGCTCGCAATCATGTGGAAGAAGGAACCGCTGGCCCAGCCGCGCCGCGAGCCGGTTTCCGCGACCGCAGCACCGTCGGCATCGGTCACCCGCATCAGGGACGCGTCATCTTGGCCCAGGATGGTCGAATAATGGAACTCATGGCCGCGCAGCATGGTGCCGGCGCGCAGCCCCGCGACAGGCGCCAGCAGCTCCGCCCGCCGATAGCCCAGATGCAGGCGGCGATCCGCATGGCTAGTGACAAGGCCGAGCAGCCCGGCCATGCGATGGGCGGTGCCGTCCCGGTCGATCAGCGCATCCCCCAGCACCATATAGCCGCCGCATTCGCCATGGACCGGCCGATCCTCGGCATGGCGGCGCAGACCCGTCAGGAAGTGCTGCGCGCCGGCGATGGTCCCGGCGTGGAGTTCGGGATAGCCGCCGGGCAGCCAGATCAGGTCGGCATCCTCCGCTGGCGCCTCATCGGCCAGCGGGGAGAAGGGCATGATCTGCGCCCCGGCCTGTCGCCAGCCCTCCAGAAGATGCGGGTAGAGGAAGGAGAAAGCCACGTCCTGCGCCACCGCGATCCGTTGCGCCGGGGGATCGGGCAGACGCCCGCGGGCCGTGACGCCGTCCGAGCGGGCCGCGTCCCGAACCGCGGCGAGATCGACCCGCTCCCGCATGAGTGCGCCATGGCGCTCCAGCGCCTGATCGAGCCCCTGCTGCTCGCCGGCCTGCACCAGCCCCAGATGCCGTTCGGGCAGGCTGAGGTCGGCGTGCCGGGGCAAGGCACCGAACACAGTGATACCCGCCGCCGCCAGCCCTGCCCGCGCCAGCCGTTCATGGCGCGGGCTCGCCACGCGATTGAGGATGACGCCCGCAATCGTCACATCGGGATCGAAGCGCGCAAAGCCGAGCGCCGTCGCCGCACAGGATTGCGCCTGTCCGGATATGTCGAGCACCAGCAGCACCGGCCAGCCCATGCGGTGCGCCACGTCGGCGGCGGTGCCATGGCCGGCCGCGCCCCGACCTGCCACCCCGTCGAACAGGCCCATCGCCCCTTCGGCCACGATCATGTCGGCATCGCCGGCCTCGGCCGCCACCCGGTCCAGCAGCGCGCCGTCCATCGCCCAGCTGTCGAGGTTGAAGGACGGCCGGCCACAGGCAACGCGATGGAAGGCCGGGTCGATATAGTCCGGCCCGCATTTGAACGGCTGCACCATCACGCCCGCGTCGCGCAGCGCGCGGAGCAGGCCGAGCGTGACGGTCGTCTTGCCGGTGCCCGATGCGGGCGCCGAAACGAGCAGGCCCGGCACCGTCACTCGGACGACCCGGCGTAGCGCGATCCGGCATGCTGGGGCCGGAAACGCCGGTCATAGCCCTGCGCGTAGAGGCTGCTTTCGGCAAAATCCGCCGCGTCCAGCGCCGGGCCGACCAGGATGATGGCGGTGCGCTCCATGCTGCCCGCGACCGCCGCCTCGATCGACGAGAGGGTCGCCCGCACGATCCGCTGGTCGAGCCAGCTTGCCCGCCACACGACCGCGACCGGGCAGGATTCCCCATAGGCAGGGGTGAGATCCGCCACCACCTGCGCCAGATTGTGGATCGACAGATGGATGGCCAGGGTCGCGCCCGTCACCGCGAAATTGGTCAGGCTCTCGGCCGGGGGCATGGTGCTGGCCCGCCCCGGCGTGCGCGTCAGGACGAGCGACTGGGCCAGTTCAGGCAGCGTCAGCTCCACCTCCAGCGCCGCGGCCGCCGCAGCGAAGGCGGGCACGCCGGGGGTCACGGTGAAGGGGATGTCCAGCGCCCGGAGGCGGCGGATCTGCTCGCCCATGGCCGACCAGACCGACAGGTCGCCGGAATGGAGCCGCGCCACATCCTGCCCGGCGGCGTGGGCGGCGGCGATCTCCGCCATGATGGCGTCCAGGTCCATGGGCGCGGTATTGACGATGCGCGCGCCGGGCGGGCAATGGCCCAGCACCTCCGCCGGGACCAGCGATCCGGCATAGAGGCATATCGGGCTGGCCGCGATCAGATCGCGGCCGCGCAGGGTCAGAAGGTCGGGCGCGCCAGGGCCGGCGCCGATGAAATGGACGGTCATGATGATGCTCCTTGAGCGATGGCGCAGGTCGCCATGCGATCGGGGGAAAGGCTGCGGGCGGCGCGCAGGCGGGCGCCTTCCCCCGCGCCGGCCAGGGCACAGGCCTCGGCGACGCTGCCGGTGCCACGCGCGGCCAGCGAGGCCGGCGAGCGGCTGATGGTGGGCCAGGATGCGAGGCGATCGGCCGCAATGGGGATGAGCGGCAGGGCCAGTTGCGCGGCCAGTTCCGCCAGTCCCCCGGCCTTGTCCGCCAGCGTGGCGAGATGGGTGACGTCCCGTCCGCCGCCGGCCGCCGCCAGCGCCGCCCGCAGGGACGCGGTGGTCGCGCCGGCACGGAAGCCGAAGCCCGCGACGATCATAGCGTGACGCTCCACTGCACCACCGGATAGCGCGACCGCCAGCCATGGCGATTGCCGAGCGGTGCGGCGTCGGCCAGTTCGATGCGCAGCAGGCTGCCGCCCCACCGCCCGTGCCAGAGCGCCAGCAGCGCCTCCGACTCCAATGTCACCGCATTGGCGACCAGCCGCGTGCCGGGTGGCAGCAGCGCCTCCAGCCGTTCCAGCAGCGCCTGCGACAAACCGCCACCGATGAAGACCGCCTGCGGCATCGGACCATCAGGCAGCACGTCCGGCGCGCGACCGATCATCAGCTCCAGCCGATCCACGCCCAGCGCACGGGCATTGGCGCGGGCGCGATCCGCACGGGCCGGATCGGCCTCCACCGCGCAGGCGCGATTGGCCGGATGAGCCAGCAGCCATTCGATCGCGATCGATCCCGACCCGGCGCCAATGTCCCACAGATAGTCCCCCGGCCGGGGCGCCAGCGCCGACAGGGTCAGGGCGCGCACCGGCGCCTTGGTGATCTGTCCGTCATGCTCGAACAGCGCGTCGGGACGACCGCTGGCGACGGTCAGGACGGGGCCGTCACCGGCAACCTCCAGCCCGACCGCCACGGGATGGGCGATGTCGGCCGGTATCGTCGCCCCCGCCTTGATCGACCGGATCCGTTCGCGCGGGCCGCCGAGGCTTTCCAGCACATGCAGGCGCGACGCGCCAAATCCCCTGGCCGACAACCAAGCGCCAAGCCCCGCCACCGCCGCCCCGTCGCGCAGCAGCACCAGCGCCCGCGCGCCCGGCGCGAGGTGCGGACGCAACCGATCCAGCGGCGCGGCATGCAGGCCAAGGCACGCGACATCCTGTATCGCCCAGCCCAGCCGCGCCGCCGCCAGCCCGAAGGTGGAGGGCGCGGGATGCGCGCACCATTCATGTGCCGCCAGATGGCGCGCGATGCTGCTCCCCGCGCCGAACCAGAAGGGGTCGCCCGACGCCAGCACCACCACCGGCCGCCCACGATGCGCCAGCAGCCGCGCAATCCCGTCCGCGAAGGGCACTGGCCATTCGACCATCAGCGCGCTAATCCCGCCCAGCAGCGCGAGGTGCCGGGCCGGCCCCATGACCAGGTCCGCCGCCGCCAGTGCCGCGCGGCTTGCCGCAGACAGGCCGTCCATCCCGTCCTCGCTGATGCCGACGATCGTCAACCAGGGGGGAGAATTCATGTCATCCATGCCCAACATCCTGCTGCTGGGCGGCACGACGGAGGCAAGCGCGCTGGCGGCCTTGCTGGCGGCGCGCGGCATCCGTGCGACCTTCAGCTATGCCGGACGCACGGCCAGCCCGCGGGCACAACCCCTGCCCGTGCGGGTCGGCGGCTTTGGCGGGGTGGCGGGACTGGTCGCGCATCTGCGCACGGAAGGCATCACCCATCTGGTCGACGCCACCCATCCCTTTGCAGCGACGATGAGCGCCCATGCGGTGGCGGCCGCGCATGGGGCGGGGATCGCCCATGCCGCGCTGACCCGTGTCCCCTGGACGCCCGTCGCCGGCGATCGCTGGCACGCGGTGCCGGACATGGCAGCGGCGGTGGCGGCGCTCGACGGGCCGCCTCAGCGGATCATGCTGGCCCTGGGGCGCATGCATGTGGAGGACTTCGCCGCCCAGCCCCAGCATCATTATCTGCTGCGCTTCGTAGATGTGCCGGACGCAGTGCCGCCCCTGCCCGATCATGCCCTGATCGTGGATCGCGGCCCGTTCACGGTGGCGGACGACACAAGCCTGCTGCGCGATCATCGCATCGACCTGATCGTCGCCAAGAATGCCGGTGGCACGAGCGCAGCCGCCAAGCTGGACGCCGCGCGCGCGCTGGGCCTGCGCGTGCTGATGATCGACCGGCCGCCGCTGCCCGAGCGGCAGGAGTTCCATCGGCCCGAGGATGTGCTCGACTGGATCGCTCATCCCGCCGCCTCGTCGGGGATGCCGCGCGGCGTATAGAGGATCGGCCCGCGCGCCCGCTCGATGATGCGGGTCCGGCTCGACCCGACGATCACCATGGTGCGCATGTCCGCCATGTCCGCCCGCGCCTGCCCCAGCGGCACGATATGCAATGTCTCCTGCGCGGTGGTCACGGCGCGGGCGAAGAGGATCGGGCGTGCATCGCCACAAAGTTCCCGCAACAGCGCCAGCGTGCGCACGAACCCTTCCGGCCGGGACGCCGAGCGAGGATTGTAGAAGGCCATGGCGAAATCCGCCTCCGCCGCCAGTCGCAGCCGCTTTTCGATCAGGGACCAGGGCTTGAGATTGTCCGACAGGTTGATCGCACAGAAATCATGGCCGAGCGGCGCGCCCGCACGCGCAGCAGCAGCCAGCATCGCGGTGATGCCGGGCAGCACGCGAATGTCGATGTCGCGCCAGGGAGCGGGGCCGGCCTCCAGCGCCTCGAACAGCGCGGATGCCATGGCAAAGACGCCCGGATCGCCCGAGGAGACGACGACGACCCGACGACCCTGCGCCGCCAGGTCCAGCGCATGGGCCGCCCGATCCAGTTCCACCCGATTGTCCGAAGGATGCAACATCAGCCCCGCACGCGGCGCGACCCGCGCGACATAGGGGATATAGCCCACCACGTCAGTCGCGGCAGCCAGCGCGGCGTCGACCTCCGGCGTCACCAGCGCTTCGTCCCCTGGCCCAAGCCCCGCGATCGCGATCCAGCCCCCCTCTCCCGCCGCAAGACTCATGGCCGACGCCCCTGACCGTGGATCAGCAGGATCGAGAAATAGGGCGTGACCCTGTCGACATCGGCCAGCCGGGTCACGCGCTGTTCCGGCATGGCGGCATGTTCGACCAGCCATGCTTGATCGCTGCGCCCGGCCGCCGCCACCGCGCGGCGCAGCTTGGCGAGGTGGCGGCCGATCTTCATCACCACCAGCGCGTCGGTATCGCGGATGCGGCGGACCAGTTCCTCTTCCGGCAGGGTTGCCATCGCCACGGTCAGCACATCGTCACCCCAGGTGATCGGCAGGCCGGTCGCATTCCACGCCCCCGACATGCCCATGATGCCGGGGACCACTTCGACCGGGACCAGCCCCGACAGCCGACTGTGCAAATGCATGAAGGAGCCGTAGAAAAAGGGATCGCCCTCGCACAAGACGACCACATCCTCGCCCGCCTCCGCGATCGCCAGCAGCCGGCCAGTGCAGTCGGCATAGAAGGCGGCTAAACAATCATTGTAGCGCGGATCGGTGAGCGGAATTTCGGTCGTCACCGGATATTCCATCGCCAGTTCGATCGCATCGTCCCGCAACATGCCCTGCGCGATGCGGCGCGCCTGCCCCGGCCGGCCAGCCTTGCGGAAATAGGCGACATGCCGCCCGCTCCGCACCAGCCGGTCGGCGCGCACGCTCAGCAAGTCCTGCGCGCCGGGGCCGAGGCCCACGCCATAGACGGTGCCGCTCATTCCGCGCGGCTCGCCAGCGCATTGATCGCCGCGACCGTAATCGCGCTGCCGCCCAACCGCCCGTCGACGACGCAGCAGGGCACGGGCTGCGCCGCCCATAAAGCGGCCTTGGATTCCGCCGCGCCGACGAAGCCGACCGGGCAGCCGATGATCGCTGCGGGACGCGGACAGGCCGGATCTTCCAGCATGTCGAGCAGGTGGAACAGCGCCGTGGGCGCATTGCCGATGGCAACCAGTGCCCCGGCAAGATGCGGCCGCCACAATTCCAGCGCGGCGGCGGATCGGGTATTGCCCATCGCCCGCGCCATGTCCGGCACGGCGGTGTCGTGCAGGGTGCAGAGCACGGCATTGTCGGCGGGCAGGCGCGCGCGCGTGACCCCTTCCGACACCATGCGCGCATCGCACAGCACCGGCGCCCCTGCGATCAGGGCCTGCCGCGCCGCCGCTGCAAAGCCCGGCGAAAAGCGGATATGGCCCGCAAGGTCCACCATGCCCGCGGCATGGATCATGCGCACTGCGACCGGTTCCTCCTCGGCAGCAAAGCGCCCGAGGTCGGCTTCGGCGCGGATGGTGGCGAAGGACTGGCGATAGATCGCCGCGCCGTCCCTCTCATAATCATGGGGCATCAACAGGCTCCGAAATGGGCAAGAAGGTCGGTGGCGGTGAGGTCAGGACGGACGGGCGCCGATCCTGCGCAGGCATGGAAGGCCAGGTCGTAGCGCCCGTCCCGCCCCGTCAGCACGATGTCGGCCGGAATCGAACTGGCGCAGCCCTTGGCGCAGCCGGAGACATGAAGGCGGCCCGCCACATGGGGTGCCAGTTGGCGGGCGAGGTCGCGGGTCGCCACGCTCGCCTGCGGGCAGGCAGGCGCGCCGGGGCAGGCCTCCACATGGATCAGCGGGTCGGCCGCGTCGGCGCACAGGCCTGGCAGTTGTCCTTCGGCCAGCAGCATGCGCCATGGGGTTAGCCGCATGGCCGGCGCGTCGAGAAGATGCCGCGCGTCGATCCGGCCGAAGGGAAGACCATAGGCCATGCCGCCATCCCATGCGCCGGGGACCAGTCGCGGGCGCGGCGACGCGGCCTCTGCCCTGCCCGTTGCCCAATCCGGCAGGGGCGCATCATGCCGGGCCATGCGCCCCGCGCGCGCGCCATCGCTCTCCACGAACCATCGGGCGAGTGCGAGCAGCGCATCCACTTCGCCGCCGCTATCCACCGGCACGCCTTGTGCCCGCCCCTCCGCACGTAAGATCAGGCCGCCATCGCGCGCCCGTTCGATGCGAAAATCCCCCGCTTCGCCGGGCAGGAGCGGCGCGGCGCCGGCATCGATCACGAAGCCCATCTTGCCCGGCAAGTCCGGCAATTCGTCCAGGCGATCAAGCAACTGGCTGGCGATGCGATGGCTGTCGTCGCCCGCCCGCCAGTCTGGCGCGACCATCATCATGCGCGCGCCCTCGCGCCGAGCATCGTGGTCGACCAGGCCAAGGTCGAGCAGCCGGTCGAGCAAGGGGCGCCAACTATCGTCGCGCACGCCGCGGATCTGGAGGTTAGCGCGCCGGGTCATGTCGATCAGGCCGTTGCCATGGGCGATCGCCGCTTCGCCCAGCGCCGCCAGGTCGTCGGCCGAAAGACGGCCGAGGCGCGGCTTCACGCGCACGATCAGCCCGTCGCCCGCCGCCATCGGGCGCCAGGCGTCGGGACACCAGCCCCGAACGGCCGGCCCGTGGGCTACCGCATGGTTCGCGGTCGCCCTATCCCTGCCCGCGCCGGTCTGGCTCACAGGCACATCCTCCGCGCGCCGGGACGCAACCAGGCGGGGCTTGCCGGCATCGCCGGTCGGCGCGAGGCGGCAGGCAGGCGCGACAGGCGCCCGACACCACGCGGCCGTGCAGCCCCAGCCACACGCTTCGCCGCCCAGACGGAAGAGAGACCGTGCCATGACCAATCCCTGGGTCAGGACAAGAGCGACCGAAACGCCGGCAGGTCTCCTGGCTCGCGGGTCGTTGCGGGATGCACGCCTTCCCGGACGCTCTGTCCAGTGGCTGCCCTCATGGGCTCGTGCATCGCGCTATCCGCTTACAGTTGCAGGGACAGCCACGGAATAAGGGGCCAGGCCCCCGCACCGCATTCCCGATTAAGTTCCTTGCGGAACACCGGCGTCAGTTATGCAATGCGCCAGTATGAACCGGCGCATCGATGATGCCCTAATCGAAACATCGGGCTTCGCCAAGACATGGAATGGGTATCGGCAGTCCCGCTGCCGGCTCGACGCCCAAGGCATACCGACGGAAGATGCCGAAACGGAAACCGGAAGCAAGGAAAGCGACGCGGCGTCGGATACCGAAAATTATGGCTGGGGCGGCAGGATTCGAACCTGCGCATGGCGGCATCAAAAGCCGCTGCCTTACCGCTTGGCGACGCCCCAGCAATGCGCCGATCCAAGTCAGCGCGGGACCGCCATATAGCGGCTGATGCACGAAAGAAAAGCCCTCCTGACGATGGACTTCGCCTTTCCCTTTCCTTCCCGCCCAACCCATCTTAGGGATCAACGCCACGCCCCCTCCCCTCCAGCCGGAAACCCGCACCGATGTCCGTCCAAACCCCCTCGCCCAGCCAGATCGCACCGGCCTCGCCGCTGTTCCTGCGCGAGGACGAAATCCGGCGCGGCATCGAGATGCTCTATTTCGGCTATTCCGCGCTCACCCGCTCGATCGACGAGGGGCTGGCGGCGCAGGGCCTGGGCCGCGCCCATCACCGCGCCCTTTATTTCATCTCGCGCCAGCCTGACCTGACGGTGAAGGATCTGTTGCGCCTGCTGGCGATCACCAAGCAATCGCTCGGCCGGGTGCTCAATGACCTGATCGAGCGCGGCTATATCGAGACCCGGCCCGGCAGCAGCGACCGGCGGCAGAAACTGCTGCGCCTCAGCGCCGCCGGCCGCGCACTGGAGGCCGAGCTTTTCCGCGCGCTGCGCGAGAAGATGGCGGCCGCCTATGCCCAGGCCGGACAGGGTTCCGTCACCGGTTTCTGGCGGGTGATGGAGGGTCTGATCCCCGATGCCGACCGGTCGATGGTGTTCGGCCTCAGCGGCGGCTGATCGCGAAACCACGCAACCTTATGGCCGCTGCCGCGCTTTTAGGAGCGTCGTGCGGAAAAGTGGGAACCGGTTTTCCGCTTGAAACGATGCGACAACAAGAGATTAGGCAGCGCCGCGTCAGATATGATGCGGCGCTGCCCAAGCCTTGCCAACGCAATGAGGAGACATCATGCGCGCACCCCTTCTGGCCATCACGGCCCTGTCCGCCCTGGGACTGAGCCTGTCCGCCTGTTCGGAAAAGGCATCGGACAATCTGGAAAATGCCGGCTCCGCGATCGGCAATGACGTCAGCAACGCCGTCGACGATGCCGGCGCCAAGATCGACAACGGCCTCGACCGCGCGGGCGCCGCGATCGACAATGGCGCGGACCGGATCGGCGCCGCGACCGACCGGGCGGCCGACGACGCCAAGCGCGAGGGCAAGGAAGCCAAGCAGGATGTCGGCGCCTCGCTGGAGCAGGCCGGCAAGGACCTGCGCAACGACAGCCATTGAGACGTGCCGGGCCTCCCCATGGGGAGGCCCGGCCTCGGGCCGCGAGGCTATATCCGGGCGGCCTGGACGCGACTGGAAGTGGCTATTTCCCTCTTCGTCATCCCGGCCCCTTCGACAGGCTCAGGACAGGCTTGATCCGGGATCGCTTCAGCGCTCCCCATCCGCCGTAGCCCAGAATGGGTTCTGACTTTCGTCAGGGTGACGGATGTGGAAATTGTCGGAATTCGACCACTTGCGGCCGCAAACGGAACGCCATAGATTTATCGAATGCGGACATTCCTAGCGATTGCAACACTCTTGCTTCTGCCGGCATGTGATGCTTGGCCGACCATTGTAGATAATCACGCTTCAAGGCCCATCTCTGTTCAATATCTTCATCAGGACTATGATTATTGGTCCGCGCCATTTCCCATCAGGGCTGGTCGAGCAATGCCGTTTGCTCAAGCGCACTGGATTCAGGAAATTAAGGGCATCAAAATTAAGGATGGCAGGCTCAATTATAGCTGGTCCAAAGTGGAAATTGATCGCCTCGCACTCGCATGTCCCAGTAGCGAAATAGCCAGAAGAGTGTCTTTCGCCGGTAATTGCTATCTGATCTATCTCGGAGACGGACGCTTAAAGGCGATGACAGCCCTGCCGGATGGCATAAAATATGAAGGGATCGGGAACGACAGCTAAGCGCGTTCCTCGAAAGATAGCCGACTGTCCCCTTCCCACCCAACTCCGTCACCCCAGCGAAGGCTGGGGTATCAGGCGGCAGCAGAAAGAGGCCAGCCGTCTAGCGCTATCCGTTTATGCCGCGTGCGCCGGCCTGAGATGCCAGCCTTCGCAGGCCCCCCTATTTCGTAACTTTCTGAACACAGACATATAAAATAGGGGTTAAAGCCAACTGAGTGACCGAGCAAGTGCTCGGTCTGGTTTACTAAAAGCTCGGATCCACGTTCCCAAAGATTGGCGAATGGGCGGGATTTTTTTATCCCATGGTTTCGATGCATGAGGGCCACAGATAGAGGTTGGGCCGATCCAACCCGGCCCGGTCCGAAATGCGCGCAGCCGCTTTTGAAACCTCTCATCCGCGGAAGTTACGCGATGGCTGGTTGCCCCCCCTTACTCTTTGACAAAATAACGCTTTTCCGAGCATGAGGGGGTATCGAGGGGGACACTGTGGCGAATAGCTTTTACGAACGACCGATTTTAAATTCGCCCTATGAGGCTCCGTCGCTCTACCATCCGCTGGATGACAATGGGCAGCCGGTCGAAGGCGAACCGATCCGGGGGCGTCGACCGTCGAAATTTATTGTGCCCGTGCCTGCATCCCGGAAGAAAGCAGCCGCTGCACAGGGTTTGCTCGATCTGGAAACTTATACTGAGAACGCCAAAATCAACGAGATCCGTGGTTACATCGCAGCGTGGCGTGCGATCCCTAACCCCAGCGATTGGGGCGTTACGCCAGCAACACAGCGCCTGCTGGAGCATTGGCGCAGGCCAAAAGACCAATGGGCTGGTCCTCGTCCGTTCTTCTGTCAGATCGAAGCGGTCGAGACGATGATCTGGTTGACCGAGGTCGCGCCGCGTCGTGTAGCGACTCGGGGCCTGCTCGATCAGATCGCCAAGGACAATGAGGAGGCGAACCCCGCGCTGTTTCGCCTCGCCATGAAAATGGCGACTGGTTCCGGCAAGACGACGGTCATGGCGATGCTTATCGCATGGCAGGCGATCAACGCTGCCCGTAAGGAAACTAAGGATTTCTCGCGCGCCTTCCTCATCGTCGCGCCCGGCATCACTATCAAGGATCGGCTGCGCGTCCTGCAACCGAGCGAACCCGGCAACTATTACGATACCCGCGAGATCGTGCCGCCGGAAATGATGCCAGAGATTCGCCGCGCGGAGATCGTCATCACCAACTACCACAGCTTCCAACATCGCGAGACGCTCTCGATGCCCAAGGCTGCGCGCAGCTTCCTCCAGGGCAATGATCCCAAACCTATCCGCACCATCGAAACCGATGCCCAGATGCTGGGCGGGCCTGTGAGAAGCTGCTGCGGTTCGAACGCGTCAACGTTATCAACGATGAAGCCCATCATTGCTACAGGCACAAGGTCGATGGCGATGTCGAGGGCAAGCTGACCGGCGACGACAAGAAGGAAGCCGAACAGAACGAGGAAGCCGCCCGCCTTTGGATCAACGGCATTGAGGCGCTGGACCGGCAACTCCGAAAGGGGAAGCGCTCAGGAGGCGTGCGTGCCGTCTATGATCTGTCGGCAACGCCCTTCTTCCTTCGTGGCTCCGGCTATCAAGAGGGCACGCTCTTTCCTTGGGTGGTTTCCGACTTCAGCCTGATGGATGCCATCGAGAGCGGCATCGTGAAGCTGCCACGCGTACCTGTCACGGACAACCTCGTTCAGACCGATACGGTAGTCTATCGCGACCTGTGGGAAAATCTGAAAAAGGGTCCGAAACAGCTGCCGAAAAGCACATCGGCTGCCGGGAAACTCAGCCCTTTCGATCTGCCGCCATTGCTGATGACGGCGTTGAACTCGCTCTACAGCCACTATCAGGGCGAGTTTGAACGCTGGCAGAAAGCGGGCATCGGCGTGCCGCCGGTGTTCATCGTCGTGTGCCAGAATACCGCCATATCGCGCCTGGTGTTCGAATGGATTTCCGGTTTTGAGCGCGGCGATGCCGAGGATGGTGAACGCGTCGCCTTTCATGCTGGGCATCTGGACCTGTTCCGCAATTATGACGAGCATGGCGGTCGGCTCGCCAAACCCCGCACGTTGTTGATCGACTCCCGGCAGTTGGAAGCCGGCGAAGCGCTGGACAAGAGTTTCCGTGAAGCAGCCTCCTCGGAGATCGAGCAGTTCAAGCGTGAACTCGCCGCACGCGAAGGGGCCGGTGCCGTCAAGGGCGATGTCAACGAAAGCGACCTGCTGCGTGAGGTGATGAATACCGTTGGGCGCCCCGGTCGCCTCGGCGAGCAGATCCGCTGCGTGGTGTCCGTGTCCATGCTGACCGAAGGGTGGGACACGAACACCGTCACCCATATTCTCGGCGTCCGCGCTTTCGGCACGCAGCTGCTGTGTGAACAGGTCGTTGGCCGCGGTCTTCGGCGCCAGTCCTATGAGCTGAACAAGGACGGGCTGTTCGACGTCGAATATGCCGACATCATGGGCATCCCATTCGACTTTGCCCGGTCGCCGCAGAAGGTCGACCCCAAGCCGCCCAAGCCTGTTACCCGTGTCCATGCCGTCAAGGAGCGGGAGGATCTTGAAATCCGCTTCCCGCGCGTCAGCGGTTATCGCAGGGAAATCCCGTCCGACCGGCTGGATGCGACCTTCGACAAGGATAGTGAACTGGTCATCACCCCGGAGGATATCGGTCCGACGTCCGTGGTGATGGAGGGCATCGTCGGTGCCGGCGTCACCATCACGCCGCAGGTTCTGGAAAGGCTCCGCCCGTCAGAGATCAGCTTCAACCTCGCTAAGCACCTACTCTACACACATTTCAAGGACGATGACGGCTTCCCTAAGCAGCATCTGTTCCCGCAGATTCAGCGGTTGGCGCGGCGCTGGCTTGACGAGGGCTATCTGGTCACCAAGGGCGTGCCGATCGGAGCCATCCTCTATCAGGATCAGTTGGCGCGTGCGGCCGAGAAGATCGACATTGCCTGCACGCGCGGCGGCGGCGGTCACATCGTCGCCGTGCTCGATCCCTATAACCCCAGCGGATCGACCCGCCACGTCAACTTCATCACGTCGAAGGAATGCTGGAAGACCGGTGCTCAGCCGCCGCGATCCCATATCAGCCACGTCGTGAAGGATTCGAGTTGGGAGATCGCACTGGCACAGGCGCTGGAGGGCCACCCCCGTGTGATATCCTACGCCAAGAACCAGGCGCTGGGCTTTGAGATTCCGTATCTCGATGGCGGTGCCATGCGCCGCTACCTGCCGGACTTCCTCGTCCGCCTCGGCTCCGATGCCGAACCCTTCCATCTGGTGCTGGAGATGAAGGGGCAGCGCGACGAGACCGACAAGGCGAAAGCGCAGACCGCCCGTGACCTGTGGGTGCCGGGCGTCAATGCGCTCGGCGGCTACGGCCGTTGGGCCTTCGCCGAATTCACCGATCCCTATTCCACCGAGGACGAGTTCAGGACTTTGGTTTCCAATCTGATTGACGGGGTAAAGTCGTGAGCGCGCCAAATGGCAGCACGAACAAGTTGCTTTGGGTCAAGTTCGGTTGGTCGGATTATTATCGTGGTGGTCCGATCGATGGCAACTTCCCCTTCATCCAGGACGGGGAGCAAGGGCATGAAGCCTGGAATTTCCTGCGTCAGGATGATGGTGGATATTATTGTTACACCCCGCCCCAAGGCCGGGACGGATCGACGCCGTGGAATGATGACCCTAATGGATGGACGGTCGCCTGCCTCGCGAAGCACCCCAAGCAGAAAGGCATTCACCTTGTCGGCTGGTATGAGGACGCAGTGCTGGAAGGGCGATATGCCGTCAGGCCGGACGGTTTCGATCCCGGCGTGTCATCGCCCGTCGACGAATTCTATTATTCGATCCGGGCGCGCACGGCATATCTGATTCCGCCAGAAGTCCGCACCGAGCCATTCTCCCACACCAGCATCCGGCAGGGGAAATATTCGTTCCTGGCAGGCCCCGGCGTGCAGCTTACCGAGAACAAGGTCGAAGTCAGGGATCTGCTGGAAGATCGCCTGCGTCGGTTTGCCAGAATTGCCGTCCGCAACCCGGATACGACATCGGCGCCCGATCGCGACAATGATCCGGTCGATCCGCTTGGCGGTTTCGGCACGCCGGAACATCGCAAGGCCGTTGAAGAAGCTGCTGTAACTGCGGTGAAGCGGGAGTTGGCGAAGTCAGGATATGACTGCGTGTCACGAGAAAGTGATAATGTCGGTTACGATCTGGAGGCGACGCATAAGGACGGAACGATCCTCCACGTTGAGGTGAAGGGCACGGCGGGCGCTGAGCCGCGCTTCTTCATGACCCGTAACGAACATGACTATCGCGAGGCTTCAGAATGGCGGCTGGCGATGGTCGTCGATACCCTCGGCACACCGGGCGTCACATTATACGATCTGCGAGAATTTGAGCGAGCATTCGACATGGCACCCATGGTTTGGAAAGGCACACGGAAGGTGACTTCCTGATGGCCCGCAAGCCCGGCACCCCCAAACAAATCGATGCGCTTCGCCATGGCGAGGCGACCCGGCGTAACATCCCCACGGCGGAGATGGAGAGCTTCTTCCGGCGTGAGGAAGATCATGATCCGATGCCGCCGAAACATTACCCCCGCGCCCGCCCGCTGGCGGCCGGTGAGACACGAACTGAAGAGGAACCCAGCGTGCCCGAAATTATCTGGAACGGGGCGCGGATCACGATCTCCGACGCACAGGCGGCCGAGTTGGCCGAGACCGGCACGCTGACCCTTTCCGACGCGCAGCTGGTCTGGCGCGGCAAGGACCGGCAGGACTGGTCCGACCTCGTTGTCAACGTGCCGCCGCTCTACATCCAAGAGAAGATCCACCCCAAGGCGATCATCGATCAGCTCAAGAAGGCGACGGCGGACCGGCGCGAGGCGACGACGGATGCGCCCGACCTGTTCGCCGACTTCAACGGCGTAGAGCCCGACCAGCGCGCTGAATTCTACCAGCACGACCAGCACTGGTCGAACCGCATGATCCTGGGCGACAGCCTGCAGGTGATGGCCAGCCTGTCCGAGCGGGAGAGCCTGAAGGGCAAGGTGCAGTGCATCTTCTTCGACCCGCCCTATGGCATCAAGTTCAATTCGAACTGGCAAGTCAGCACCCAGTCCCGCGACGTGAAGGACGGCAAGCAGACCGACATCAGTCGCGAGCCCGAGCAGGTAAAAGCGTTCCGCGACACCTGGAAGGATGGCATCCACAGCTATCTAACTTACCTCCGCGACCGACTAACGGCGATGCGTGACCTGCTGACCGATAGTGGCTCCGTGTTTGTGCAGATTGGCGATGAAAACGTGCATCGCGTGCGGGCGGTTATGGACGAGATTTTTGGATCGGAAAATTTCATATCCGAAATACTTGTTAAGAAAAAAGGGAGTCAGAATAGCAATCGCCTAGAAGCAATAAATGATTATGTGGTTTGGTTCGGAAAAGACAGAAATCAAACCAAGGTAAGATCATTGTATGAGGTTAGAGATGGCGAAGAAGTTTTCAATGATTTTCCTTATGTAGAAATTGAAGGATCCGACCGCTGCGCAGTATCAGAATTGTCTAAGCGTGATGGAGTTGATTACCTCTCAAATTACGATGCGTTCGTGAAGGCGTATCCCCACGCACGTCTGTTCGCTGTAAGAGCCCGATCCGAAAGTTGTTGAGCAATACCAGTATGTTGTGATTCACGCCGTCTTTGCGACAAGATGGAGTGGATGGTGGCATGGACTGGTATTGCCCGGCGGGAGCATAGTCGGGAAGGTTT
>Ga0213869_10000245_pt1 | contig 45800 bp, 38 predicted proteins | sample PICome_10_FD_160083 | JGI IMG/M metagenome (GOLD analysis project Ga0213869, IMG submission 160083) | Coastal seawater microbial communities near Pivers Island, North Carolina, United States - PICO132 | ecosystem: Environmental > Aquatic > Marine > Coastal | place: USA: North Carolina...
ATGGCTGATGAGACCAAAAAAATTGCGCAAAAACTTTTATATAACATTTAAATATCATGCCAAGAGTAACTAAAGCACTAGCAGCAAAAGCAAAGCATAAAAAAGTACTGAAAGCGACCAAAGGTCATTATGGTGCTAGAAGCAGACTATTCAGAACTGCCAAGCAATCCAATGTTAAAGCTCTTCAATATGCTTTTAGAGATAGAAGAAATAAGAAAAGAACTTTTAGATCTTTATGGATTTCAAGAATCTCTGCAGCGTTAATACCGTTGGAAGTTTCTTACAGCAGATTCATTAATCAGCTCTCCACAGCAAATATAAAACTAGACAGAAAATCTTTAGCTGGCATTGCATTTTCTGATCCTGATACTTTTAAGAAAATCGTAGAAAAAGTAAGGGTATAATGTTCTCATGCAAATCCCTCAGGATTTAATTGAAACAGCCGCTCTCAAATTAAAATCCGTTCAATCAGAGGCTGAATTCTTTCAACTAAGAGCTCAATATCTTGGTAAAAAATCTTTTGTCGTCACTGCATTCTCAAAGCTAAGAGACCTTGAATCAGATGAGAAGGTAAATGTCGCAAAAGAGTTAAATATTCTTAAAAATAACTTAACTAAACTGTTTGAGACCTCCATTGAAGACATAGAAAGCAAAAGTGATCATAAGAAATTAGATGTATCTCTTCCTGCTGATCCATTTTTAGTTGGTTCTGAGCATCCAATAACTAAAATTTCACAAAAAATTATCAACTATTTCACCCCTCTAAATTATCAAATTGTTTCTGGAAATGAGATAGAAACAGACTTTTACAACTTTGAAGCATTAAATTTTCCTGAAAATCATCCTGCAAGACAAATGCATGATACTTTTTATCTTAATTCCAGTAGCAAGTCAGAATATTTATTAAGGACACACACCTCAAATACTCAGGTGCACGCAATGCTAAATGAAGGTTTGCCCTTGTATATGCTTTCTCCTGGCAGAGTATTTAGATGTGACTCTGATACCACCCATCTTCCTATGTTTACTCAAATTGAAGGATTGGTAGTTGATGAAGATGTTACTTTTGGTGATTTAAAAGGAGTTTTAATAGATTTCTTAGAAGATTTTTTTAATGAAAAAATGGAAGTTAGATTTAGGCCATCATATTTTCCCTTCACAGAGCCCTCAGCAGAAGTAGACATAAAATTTGGCAAACAAGGATGGTTAGAAATTCTAGGATGTGGAATGGTTCATCCTAATGTACTAAATGGCTGTAACATAGACACAAAAAAATTTCGTGGCTTTGCCTTTGGTATGGGAGTTGAGCGTTTAGCTATGCTTTATTATGGAGTAACAGATATTAGGGAATTTTACTCATCGAATTTAGATTTTTTAAATCAATTTCCATCATGAAAATTCAATATTCATATTTAAAGAATTTTCTTAATACAAGCCTTAGCCAAAAAAAACTTAGTGATGTATTCACGCAAGTTGGTTTTGAGTGCGAGATAGAGGGAGGTCTAATAGAATTTGACATCACTCCAAATCGAGGAGATGCGCTTTCACTCAGAGGTTTGGAAAGAGAATTCTATGCATATCAATCAAAAAAACCTAACCAAAAAATTGAGACCTCATCATTAAAACCAATCCAAGATAAGAAAATTATTAACCAAATAGATGGATCTGGTTGTGGAAATTATTACTTAATGATGGTTAAAGGTTTGAAAAAAATAAAAAATCTTGACACAAAAAAGCGGAGCTTCATAGAATCTGCTGGTATTCCATTAATAAGCCCTTTGGTTGATTTAGGTAATTATGTGATGTTAGAGCTTGGTGCGCCTATGCATGTATTTGATTTTGCTAAGTTATCTTTGCCAATTAATGTTCTTTTTCCTCAAGATAAGAATCATGCATTAACAGTTATTGGAGGTGATGTTAAAGATATTCAGTCTTCTTCATTAACCATTCAGGACCAATCTGGAATCCAAGCGATTGCGGGCATTATTGGTGGTGAGGCGTCTTCTGTATCATCGAGCACTTCTAGCATAGCTGTTGAAGCTGCATTTTTTAGACCCGAGGTTATTGTTAATCAAGCTAGAAAGTATGGGCTGGCTACTGATGCCTCTCATCGCTTTGAGCGAGGGGTGGATCCTGAATTACAGCAACTAGCATTAGAAAGATATCTATTTCTATTAGACCAAATAGCAGAGTATGACTCAGTTGAGCTTTATTATTCTTATTCCAGCAAGACTAAAAAGAAAAATGTTAAATTGGATGTAGCAAGATTTAATAAATTTTCTGGCTTAAGCTTAAAGGCAAGTAAAGCAATTCTTATATTGAAAAACCTTGGTTTTAAGGTGCATGCTAGGAGTGAACAGAATGTCACATTCAAAATTCCTAGCCACAGATTTGATATTTCCTTAGAAGAGGATTTATATGAAGAGTTATTAAGATCTTACGGGTATGACAATATACCTACAACAAAACCAAAGGCAGGGCCCATTACCAATAATAAACAGAATAATGTATTAGGTAATCTTAGACTTGGCCTTGTTCATTCTGGCTTTAAAGAACTTATGCATATGCCATTTGTTTCAAGAGACTCATTTCATCAATTAAATTCTAATAACTGGAAGCCTGCTGAATTACAAAATCCAATAAGTGAAAACGAGCCGTTTCTTAGAGGAAGTCTTTTCAGACCTCTATTTGCTGCAGTAAGCAGTAATGTAAAAAAAGGGCATACATCTATAAAAGTATTTGAAGCAGGCAATGTCTTTAAAAAAGAAAAAAGTGGCTTTGCTCAATCGTTACATTTATCCGGAATTATCTATCATCATGAGCCACAACAAACCTGGAGTCAGAAAGAATTAACATATGATTTTTTTTCGTTGAAGGCAGAAATTTCTAGATTATTACAAACCTTAGGCATGCAAAATATTGAACTTCAAAAAGCGAGTTTACTTCCGCCATTCAATGAAAATGTATTAGATATAATTATTGGCAAACAAAAGATTGGAGTGCTGGGTGAAATAGACCTCTCCGTTACAGAAAAACTGGTCAAGAAACAAGCTCATGGGTTTGTAATTTATCCCGAAAAAATTGCATTATCTTATACAAATCCAAAAATCGTCAAGACTAGCAAATTCCCCCTTTCCACTCGAGACATAAATATTGTCATAGATAAATCTGTTGCTTATAAAGAGGTTGAGAGTTTGATTTCTCAAGCAGCAATCAAGCACCTAGTCTCCTTCAATCTTATAAATACTTTTGAAGGAAAAAATATTCCCAGGGGCTCTGTCAGCATGACGCTAAGATTTACCTTTCAAAGCAATACTAAATCTTTATTAGAGACTGAAATTAATAGCTCAATGCAAAATATATTGCAGCTTTTAGAAAAAAGATTGAATGCTAAAATAAGGTCATGAATGTGACCAAAAAGGACTTAAGCGCAATATTAAAAAAAGAATTGAAGCTTTCAGTTGATATCTCTGATTCACTAGTCGATGAATTTTTTCAAGCGATAAAAATAACTCTTAGATCTCAAAAAAATATTAAGCTGTCTGGATTTGGCTCTTTTGAAATATTTGTAACAAAAGAAAGAATCGGAAGAAATCCTAAGAGCATGGAAAATTTCAAGATCCCATCTCAAAATAAAGTTCGCTTTAGCCCAACTTCAAAAGCTAAGTATTTCTTGAACTAAAAATGAAGAAACAGATACAAAATTTCAATAAATCAGATCTAGCGATTCATCTTTCAAGAAAATTCTCATCTTTGAATGATGAAACAATTATTGAGGGAATTGATTTAATACTGCAGGAAATAATTAATACTGTTGCATTAGATAATAGAGTTGAGATAAGAGGCTTTGGCTCATTCTCGAAAAAAACTATCAGACCAAGAAAATATATTAATCCTAAGACAAAAGAAGAGTCTTATTTAGGCGAAACCTCAATTATGCATTTCAAGGCATCCAAGAAGCTCCTGCATGCCCATGACTGATCCAAAAATAATTGTAGCTATTGACACATTTGATATTGAAAAGGCTAATGCGATTTTAGAACAACTAAATCCAGATCTTTGTCTGGTTAAAATCGGAAGCGTTATTTTTAACGCCCTTGGAAAATCATTTCTTAAGCATGCCTCTTCCCAAGGATTTAAAATTTTCTTAGATTTAAAATTGCACGATATTCCAAATACTGTTCATGAGACAATTATAGGCTTCAATGACTGCAAAATAGATATGCTAACAGTTCATTTAGCTGGCGGCGAAGAGATGCTCAGGAAAGCTATGCTTGCAGGTAAATCTATCAATACCAAAGTTATAGGAGTCTCTATGCTTACAAGCTTGGAAGAGAAAGATTCATTAGCTTTATTTGGCAACAAGCTTAAGTATCAAATCAGCAATTTATTTAAAATTGCAGTTAAAGTAAATATAGATGGAATTGTTTGTTCACCCCATGAGCTAAAAATAGCAAATACAATTTTAGGATCTCATTCAATAAAAATTACACCAGGTATAAGGGATATGAAAGTAGAAGATGATCAAGCAAGAACTATGAGCGCAAAAGAAGCGATTAAGAGGGGCGCTACATTTTTAGTTATTGGCAGACCAATTACCGAAGCAGAAGATATTTCTCAAACTTTACAGAATTTTAATAATTCCATTTATGAAAAATAGATCTACTAAAAGTATTTTTCTTGATCTGAAAAAACTTTCAAAGTCTCAAAATAACTACAAAAAACTATCCTTTAAGTTTCAATCTGAGCTTTTAGATTATCACTCCTATCTAAAGAACTTCTCTTCTGAGCACTATAAATTATTTGAAGAACTTGCACATAAATTGAATCTTCAAGACTCCATTAATGATCTCTTTAGTGGAGAGATTGTAAACAAGACAGAAAATAGACAAGCCTTACATCATCAATATCGCAATAATCAAACAGCTTCAGAATTTGATTTTAAAAAAATTACAGAACCTTTTATTAAAAGGATTAAAAAAGATGGGTTTAAGAATATTATTACTTTTGGAATAGGTGGTTCCTATGAAGGCCCAAAATTGCTTCAAGAGTTTACAAACAAGGGATCATCTAAATTTAATTATTATTTTATATCTGGGCCTGATAAGGATGAGTTTAATTCAATATTAAAACCATTAAGCGATCAAAAGAATTTTTACATCTTTTCATCTAAATCACTCTCAACAGATGAAACTCTTTCATGCTTAAGATGGCTGGGCGCAAAAAGAAATTCAACTAATTCAATAGTAATTACGGCCAACTCAGAAAAAGCAAAAACTCTGGGTTTTAATGAAAATTGTATTGTCCCATTTCCAGAAACAGTTGGAGGCAGATATTCAATTTGGTCACCTATCTCACTCAGCGCTGCATTAGAAAATAATTTTTCTAAATTTTTAAAGGGTGGCCTTTCTGCAGATAAAATGCTTCTAGGAAGTACAAAAATAGATCTGCAATATCAAAAATTTATTAAAATATTGGCATTTTCAGATTTATGGTTTAGCAACTTTTTAAATAAAAAGAATAGAGTAGTTCTCTCTTACAATTGGAAATTGCGATCTCTGCAAAGTTATATTCAACAACTTGAGATGGAGTCACTTGGAAAGAAGCCAAATCCTAAATCTATATTTAACGAAACGGGCCAGTCAATCTTTGGTGGTTTTGGATCTACTGCTCAACACTCATATTTTCAATTATTGCATCAGGGTACTGCAGAATTTTGTACTGATATAATTTACTCAAACTCAACCAATAGCCCATTATCAGGCGCTCAAGCAAAAGGGCAGGCTGCTTTATTATCATCAGAGTTTAAAGGTTCTGCAAATTTACTTGAAAAAACAAATAGTAACTCCTCAGTTAACCTTTTCCATTTAAATAATCTGTCGCTTGAAGGGCTCGGTTTTTTATTAGCAACCTGGGAGCATAGAGTTTTTATTAATGCATGCATGCTTCAAATTAATCCTTTTGATCAATATGGAGTTGCTGCCGGTAAACTTATCGCAAAGAAATTTCTTAGTTAATGGCGTTGGATTTAAAACAAGTTCCCAATACTCCTGGAATATATAAATTTTTTTCTAAAAATAAAATTATCTATATTGGCAAAGCGAAGGATTTAAGAAAAAGAGTATCTTCATATTTTGGTAAATCTTTTAAGGATAGAAAAACACAACAAATTAAAATTCTGACAGATAAAATAGAAACTTTTTCAACCATTACTGAGGCCGAAGCTTTATTGTTAGAGCAATCTTTAATTAAAGAAAATTTGCCTCGATTTAATATCCTTTTGCGGGATGATAAGACATATCCATATGTACATTTTTCTATGGATCATAAATATCCAAGCATAAGCATGAAACGATCAAAACATGCTGTTTCAAAAAACTTTTTTGGTCCCTTTATAAGTGCTCAATATGTTAAAGCAACAATAAAAGATTTGCAGAAGATTTATCAGATTAGAAATTGTAGCGATACAACATTTAATAACAGGTCTAGACCGTGTATTGAGCATCAAATGCAACGATGTTCTGCTCCATGCGTTAATTTAATTTCTGAGGTCAGTTATCAAGATGACATCGTATCTTCTCAACACTACCTATCATCTTCTGGAAAAAAAACTAAATCATTAATGACAGCTCAGATGCATAAACTTGCTGAAAACCAAGAGTTTGAAAGAGCGCAAGAGATAAAAAAAAGGATTAAAAGCTTGGATTTACTTCATCAAGAGCAGTCATTTAATAGCTCTTTAATCAGTGTTGATTTTTTTGCATGTGTTTCTAAGCTCGGCAGAACGGGAATATGTATATTGTCAGTGAGAGATGGAAAAATAAGAGGGACTAAGACTCATTATTTAAAAGGCAATCAATTGCATGATATTGATAACCTATTTCAAAGCTTAATATTTTCTTATTATCAAAATACCTTCTCTTTGCCTAAGAGAATTATTTTAACTATTAAGCCCAATAACATGCCTCTTATCAAAGCAGCAGTAAAACTTAAATTTGGGAAACAAATCTCAATTTCTGCAAGCATTAATTCAAATATGAGAAAAGTTTCTAAATTAGCTAGATTAAATGCTTATCAAGCTATTGAAAATAGGGTTAATCAGGCGGACAAATATTCGTTTGCAATCAAGGATCTTCTTTTAAACTTAGGTTTAAGTAAAAAGAGCCTAACAATAGAAGGTTTTGATATAAGCCATCATAGTGGCCAGGACGCTGTGGCTTCAGCTGTGAGGTTTTCATCTCATGGACCAGAAAAAAAGAATTATCGGCTTTTTAATATACCCAAGGAGTTTTCTGGAAATGATATAGGCTCAATGCGACATGTTCTTGAAAGAAGAATTAAAAAAAAAGGCATTAACCCATTGCCAGATATCATTTTAATTGACGGAGGCAAGCTTCAGCTGGAGGCTGCTTTGAGTGCTTTTTCTATTTTAGCTAAAAACTCACCAATGGTGCTAAGTATTGTTAAGGGATCAAAAAGAGTCAGATCTACAGAAACTATCCTTTCTAAGGATGGGGTTATTGAAATGCCAAAAGATAGCTCAGGATTTTTACTTCTTCAGCAAGTTCGTGATGAGTCACATAGATTTGCTATTACGAGCAATAGAAAGAAAAAAAGTAAGTCCATAAAGAAATCATCTCTTGATGGCATAAAAGGTCTGGGGCCACAAAAAAGAAAGAATTTAATGCATTATTTTAGATCCATTCAGTCAATCAAGACCGCTTCTATTGAAGAGCTATGTAAGGTTTCAGGAATAAGTATTAAACTAGCTAAAAAAATACATTTATTTTATAAAATATGAATTATCTTATTCAATTCCTCACATATTTCAGAATATTTTCTTCTCCTCTAATCTTTTTACTAGTCATATCTAATTTATATGGATGGGCTTTATTATTGTTTTTCTTGGCAAGCTCTTCAGACTACTGGGATGGATATTTGGCTAGAAAATATAATCTAGAATCAATTTTAGGCAGCATCCTAGATCCAATTGCAGATAAAATTTTACTTACTTTTTTAATACTTTCTTTTTCATTGCAAATGGAAAGTGCATATATTGCATTTGCTGGTGGGATAATTCTCATTAGAGAATTTTGGGTTGCGGCATTAAGAGATATTAATTCAAGAAACAATAATACGGAAGCAACAAAAGTTAGCCTTCTAGCAAAGGCCAAAACTTTTATGCAGTTTCTTACATTCGCCATATATTTAATGGGCCTATACTTAGGAAATGAGATCTTATTATTTATTGGTAACTTTGTCCTATTTGCGGCTCTCATCATTACACTTAAAACTGGTCTAGAGTATACTGTTAATACTTTTAGAAGATTTTAATTCTATATTTATATGTTTTATCAAAGTAATAATTTTGTATGAAAATATCAGTAATTAGTGGCGGTTTCGATCCATTGCATAGCGGGCATATTGCTTATATACAATCTGCTGCACAAGAAGGACAAAAGCTTATTATTTGCCTTAATAGTGATACTTGGCTAGAAAATAAAAAAAGTAAATATTTTCTTCCTTTTAAGGAAAGAAAATTAATTCTTGAAAATTTAGTTGGTGTTGATGAGGTTATAGGGTTTCAAGATGATGACTTGGGAAGCGCCATTAATGGACTGCTTGCTATTCAAAAAAAATATCCTGAAGATGAAATAATTTTTTGCAATGGTGGTGATAGAAATGATGGAAATATACCAGAAATGAGCCTTGCTGGAATAAATTTTCTTTTTTCAGTAGGTGGCGATAATAAAAAAAATTCAAGCAGTTGGATACTAAAAGAATGGAATTTAGAATCAGAAACTAGAGTTTGGGGTAAATTTTTTAATCTACATCAAGATAAAAATGTAAAAGTTAAAGAGTTAGTAGTTTTACCTGGCAAAGGAATGAGTTTCCAGAGACATTTTTATAGAAGTGAGATTTGGCTTGTTTCAAAAGGCAAATGCCTTATAAACTTTAGTAAAGACAAACCTGAAAATACCAGAGAAATTATATTAAATACTCATGATCATCTCATAGTTGAAACCAAAAACTGGCATCAAATAACTAACCCATACGATGTACCCTGCCATATTATTGAAATACAATACGGATTAAAAACAAATGAAGAGGATATCGAAAGACTTTATTATTTTGATGAAAAAAAATAATGCTAAACACGGCTGGATGGCAGAGTGGTTATGCAGCGGCCTGCAAAGCCGTTTACGCCGGTTCGATTCCGGCTTCAGCCTCCATACCTAACTCAGCCTAAACTCATAAATTATACTAATCATGCAGAAACATAATTCAATACAAGACTTCTTTACCAAGCTTCAGCCAATCAAGGACCAGGCCATCATTTTTATAGGTGTCGTGCTGTTTTCGATAATCATTACATTTTTTGTTGCCATTACAACACCTAATATCTATAAATCTACTGCAATTCTTGCCCCAAGTAATTCAAAATATAGTAGTAATTTTTCAGGTGTTCAATCATCATTGGGCGGCTTAGCAGCCCTAGCTGGGCTAGATTCTGAAGGGCAAGTTAGCCCAGACTCAATTGCCATTAAAACTATTCAATCTTATGATTTTTTTGAACAACTTTATGAGAATGAAGATTTTTTGAAATATCTGTTTGCCGTTGAAGATATTAATTTAGACACTTTACAATTATCATACGACGCAAAAATTTATAAAGATAATAAATGGATTGTAAAACCAACCATATCTCAAGCATATAAAACCTTCTATAAAAAGCACTTTGATATTTTTAAAGACAGAAAGTCTGGGTTCATTTATGTGCATATAGAGAGTGAAAATCCAAAACTTGCCTACCTAATAAATAACATCATATTGGACGAAATAGATAGTTACACGCGAAAGTCTGCTACCGAGGAATCAAGAAGGGCCCTTAATTACATTGAAAACAAGATTTCATTGACAGCTAGTAATGATGTAAGAAATGTTCTTGGCAAGTTAGCTGAAAGAGAATTACAAATACTTATCCTGTCTGAAGCGGGGACTGGATTTGCATTTCAAACCATACAATCTCCATTTATCCCATTTGAAAAAGATAGGCCAAGGAAGTCAATTATGATGTTAAATGGAGCTATAATAGGCGCCATTTTAGGATTGATGTTAGCTCTTTTATTAGATCGAATGAACATTAAAACCCTTAATTTAAATTTAAAAAGAAAAAATTAAAGACTTGCTATGAAACTATCTATTTTTGGCTCAGGATACGTCGGCCTTGTAACTGCAACTTGTTTTGCAGAAATGGGGCATAAGGTTGTTTGCTGTGACATTAATAATGAAAAAATTAAAGGTTTAAAAAAAGGCCACGTCGACATTTATGAGCCTGGATTAACAAATCTAGTTAGAAAAAATATCCAATCTAATAATCTTTCTTTTTCATCAGATATTGGAAAAGGCTTGAAGTTTTCTAATTTTCGATATGTATGTGTTGGCACTCCAGAGAATAAGGATGGTTCAGCTAATCTAAGTTATGTATTTGCTCTTGTTGACGAAATATTGAAACATGACAAATTTCAAAGTGCATTTTTGGTTATTAAGTCTACAGTCCCTCCAGGAACCTCGAAAAAGATAGACAATTATATTTCTGAAAACAAGAGTATTGAATCCAATATTTTTGTTGCATCAAATCCAGAGTTCCTGCGTGAAGGGTCTGCGGTAAATGATTTTCAAGAACCTGATCGTATAGTTGTTGGAACCCAACTTCCTAATTTTAAGAAAAAATTCAAAAATTTATATAAGCATCTAAGTAATAAAATAATATACATGGATACAGTTTCTGCTGAGCTCACTAAATATGCGTCTAATGCAATGCTTGCTACCAAAATTAGCTTTATTAATGAGATATCAAACATTTCTGAATTGATGGGTGGAGATATTGAGTCCATAAAGAAAGGAATTGGCTCAGATGGAAGGATAGGTAATGCATTTATTAACCCTGGGCCAGGATACGGTGGTTCATGTTTTCCTAAGGATGTTCAAGCTTTAATAAACGCTTCTCAAGATTTTAAATATGACCCCAAGTTATTGATAGCAACAGATACGGTGAATGATTTGCAAAAGGAGGTAGTTTATAAAAAAATATACAAACGCTTTAATGGGAATTTAAAGGGAAAAAAAATTTCAATTTGGGGAGTTGCATTTAAAGCAAATACTGATGATGTAAGAGAGTCTCCAGCAATCACACTAGTAGAGCATCTTTTGGCTGCTGGTTCGTTTATCCGCATATATGATCCAAAGGCTTCAAAAAATTTTCAAAATATCATTGGAGATAGCCCCAGTATCTCATATTTTAAAAATAGACATGAATGTATTAGAGATGCAGATGCTTTAGCAATCATGACGGAGTGGGACGAGTTCAAAAACGATGCCTTTAAAGTAAATTCTGCTATGTCCCAAAAAATTGTTTTTGATAGTAGAAATATTGTTAGTCAAAAGAAAATGAAAAAAAATAAATATGAATTACATAGCATGGGCAGAGCTTGATGAGTAATAAATGGGTAGTAGTATTTGGTGGTGCGGGATTTCTCGGATCTAATCTCTGCAGCTCTTTATTAAATAGTGAAAAAAAAGTTATTTGTATCGATAACTTATATACAGGCAATCTTAAAAACATAGAGCCATTTCAAGATAATAAGAATTTTCTATATTTTAATCATGATATTACAGAAAAATGGACGACAGACCTTGAATTAGAATCTATATATAATTTAGCTTGTCCAGCATCCCCGTTTCATTATCAAAAAAATCCAATTTATACCTTAAAAATTAATTTTAATGGCGCATTAAATGTTTTGGAACTTGCAGGAAGGCATAATGTACCAGTTTTTCAAGCCTCTACCAGTGAAATATATGGGGATCCTCAAGAACATCCTCAGGTTGAAAAATATTGGGGAAATGTAAACTCTATTGGTATTCGTTCTTGCTATGATGAGGGAAAAAGAGTTGCCGAAACACTATTCTTTGATTTCCATAGAGAAAATAATGTAGACATTAAAGTTGCAAGAATCTTTAATACATATGGACCCAATATGGATGTACAAGATGGGAGGGTGGTGTCCAACTTTATAGTTCAGGCTTTAAAAAATAATGATATAACCATATATGGAGATGGAACTCAAACAAGGTCTTTTTGTTACGTTACAGATTTGATAGATGGTTTCATAAGACTGATGAATACAAACAGCTCCCTACATGGTCCTTATAATTTGGGCAATCCTTCTGAATTTACTGTTAAAGATCTGGCTGAAAAAATTATCAAACTAACATCTTCTGACTCTAAAATTATTTATTTACCACTCCCCAGCGATGATCCTATAAGAAGAAAACCAGATATTTCAAAAGCCGCAAAAGATTTTAATTGGTCTCCCACTATTGATATAGAAGAGGGCTTGTTAAAAACAATTAACTATTTTAATAAAATTAATTGAATAAAAATATAAAATTAAAACTTGATCAGGGTAGTCTGACCGTTGGTATTATTGGCCTTGGGTATGTGGGTCTGCCGTTAGCGTTAAATTTCTCTAAAGCAAGTTCAAGTGTTATTGGGTTTGAAGCCAATCATAAATACATTTCTATGATAAATAGTGGCAAAAGCTATATTAGCCATATTTCTCATCAAGATATAAAAACAGCCATAAAGAGCGGTCTTCAGGCAACCAATGAGTATAAGAAAATTGCTGAATGCGATTTTATTGTTTTGTGCCTTCCAACGCCCTTAAATAATCACCGAGAACCAGACCTATCTTTTATAATAAGTGCAATGAATGAAATACTGCCATATATACGAAGAGGGCAAGCTATATCACTAGAAAGTACTACCTACCCTGGAACAACTGATGAGATCATTGCTCCTATGATTGAAACAAGAAAATTTATTATTGGAGAAGACATTCATCTAATTTACTCTCCTGAAAGAGAAGACCCTGGAAACAAAGATTTTTCTCTTCAATCCATTCCAAAGGTAGTTGGAGGAATGACTAAGAATTGCTTAAAAGCTGGATTAGAGCTTTACTCTAAAATTGTTGATTCTGTTATTCCTGTCTCCTCAACAAGAGTAGCTGAAATGACTAAACTTTTAGAAAATATTCATAGATCAGTGAATATAGGATTAGTTAATGAAATGAAGATAATCTCAGATTCAATGGGCATTGATATTAATGAAGTCATTTCTGCTGCATCTACAAAACCTTTTGGGTTTGTTCCATACAGGCCTGGTCCCGGGCTAGGTGGTCACTGCATTCCAATTGATCCATTTTACTTATCATGGAAAGCTAAAGAATATGGCTTAAATACCAGATTCATCGAGCTAGCTGGTGAAATAAATTTAAATATGCCAAATTGGGTAATAAACAAAACTATAGAAGCTCTTAATAATAAAAAAATATCTGTTTCAAACAGTAAAATACTAATTTTAGGTGTTGCTTATAAAAAAAATGTAAGTGATATTAGAGAATCTCCAAGCATCAGAATTATTGAAAAACTTATCTCCTTAAATGCAAACATAAGTTATTCTGATGAATATGTCGAACAAATTACAGAGCTTGCTGGTTTAAACAAGCCGTTAAAAAGTAAAGTTATTTCACCCAAGCTGCTACAGAGCTGCGATTGCATTCTTTTAACCACAGACCACGATAACTTTGACTATGAGCTTATCCAAAGACACTCAAAAATGATCATTGATACTCGAGGCAAATTTAAGAAGTCTAAAAAAATAGTCCAAGCTTAGCATGAAGGTTTTGTTTGTTATGCGGCCAACCACCACCGGCTTTAGCATGGAACAAATTTATACAAAACTTTGTGAACATCTTATCGAAAGAGGAGTCTCGTCTAGCATATATAAATTACAATCTACCTCACACTTCCCATTTAGAGATATTATCAAACTTAATAAAATTGATGCCGATGTATTTCATATAACTGGTGATATTAATTATTTATCAACATTTATGCCATGGAAAAATACCATTAATACAATCCATGATATTGGAAGATATTCAGAACTTTCTGGGCTTAAAAAATTTATATACAAACTTTATTGGATTACATTCCCAGTCTTTACCTCTAAATTTATTGTTGTTCCGTCAAATCAAACGAAGGTAAAATTGCTTGAATTATTTCCTTCAAAGAACCATAAGATTATTATCATCCCACATTTTATAGGTATAAATATCAAATATATGCCTATCAAAAATAATAGTGCGTTCACTATTCTGCATATTGGTACGAAAAGAAACAAGAATCTTACAAACCTTATTTTAGCTATACGAGGAATAAGCTGCCTCCTTCAAATTGTAGGGCTTATCGGGCCAAACGACTCGCAGTTGATTAAGAAATATAAAATTAATATTCAAAATTATATTCTTATCTCTGATGAAGAAATTAGCTCTCTATATGAAAAAGCAAACTTGGTTTCATTTCCTTCTTTCTATGAAGGTTTTGGTATGCCAATTTTGGAAGCACAGCTAGCTGGAACTCCTCTTATAACATCAAGAATTTCTCCCATGAAAGAAGTTGCGGGTAGTGCTGCTCATTTAGTTGATCCAAATTCAGTAAGCGAAATTAGAGATGCGGTTATTAATGTTATTGATCACCCAAAAGCACAACATGAAATGATAGAAAATGGGCTAAAGAATACTAAAAAATATTCAATTAAAAAAAATGCAGAAAGTCACTTAAATCTTTACCAGCAATCACTTGAAGAAGTTAAAAATAAACCAAACCCATCATGAAGGTTGTGATAGTTTTGCGGCGACCCACTAATGGGCATAGCATAGAATTGGTTTATCAAAAGATTTGCGATCAGTTAAAAATCATTGGAATTAGTGCAAGCATATACAAGATTAACTCTAAGTCATTTTTCCCTTTTAGAGATATAATTAATCTTAGTAAAATTAATGCAGATATTTTTCATATTTCTGGAGATGTGAACTATCTAGCAACATTCTTACCAACAAAAAAAGTCATTTTAACTATTCATGATGTTGGGAGATATTTTGAATTAAGTGGTTTAAAAAGAGTTATCTTCAAGCTATATTGGATTATATTTCCACTTTTATTTGCTGACCTAATATTTACATCCTCCAAAATAACTCAGTCTAGAGTTCAGGGTTTTCTCTCATTAACAAGAAATAAAGTTTTGCATGTTCCTATATGCACGGGGTTGAATATTGAACCAAAAATAAATATAAAAAATAATAAAAAATTTACCATTCTCCATATCGGCACAACAAAAAATAAAAACCTTACAAATGTTATATTGGCTTTGCAGGGAATAGATTGCGCACTTCGAATTGTTGGAAATATATTGCCAAATGACTATGAGTTACTCAAGAAACATAAAATAGATTTTCAAAATTATATAAATATTTCAGATCAAGAAATTATTGCGTTATATCAAGAGGCAGATTTAACTACATTTCCCTCATTTCATGAAGGATTTGGCTTACCCATCATTGAGTCTCAATTGGCTGGTACACCAGTGATAACTTCGAATATTTCACCTATGATTGAGGTAGCAGGAAATGCAGCACACTTAATTGATCCCCATTCTGTAAAGGAAATTAGCCAAGCAGTTACTTCTTTTATCAAAGACTCTAATTATAGGGCAGAAATAATCAAAGATGGATTTAGAAATAGCGAAAGATACTCTGCTAAAATAGTCACTGAAAAACACCTTACAATATATAAACAACTCTTGGAATAACATTATGAATAATAAAGCTATCATTACTGGCATTGGTGGGCAAGATGGCGCATATCTAGCCAATCATCTATTAGAAAAAGGCTATGAGATTATAGGAATTGCTAGACGTTCCTCTGTAAACAATCTACTAAGATTGGATGTCTTGGGGATTAGAGATAAGATTGAGATCACCTATGCAGATCTTGAAGAAAGCTTAACAATTCAAAAAATTATTAAGCAGCATAAGCCATCAGAGTTTTATAATTTAGCAGCTCAGAGTTTTGTTGAGGATTCTTTTAGAAATCCTGTGTATACCTCTTCAGTAAATGCTATGGCAGTTTTAAATATACTGGAATCATTGCTGGAGTATTCACCTGATACAAGATTTTATCAAGCATCAACATCTGAAATGTATGGCAAAATTAAAGAAAACCCTCAATCAGAAGAAACGCCATTTCATCCAAGAAGTCCCTACGGAGTTGCAAAACTTTATGCTCACTTTGCAACACTTAATTATAGAGAGTCATACAATATGCATGCGTCCTCAGGAATATTATTTAATCATGAGAGTCCTCTTAGAGGAGAAAATTTTGTCACAAAAAAAATAATTAAGGGACTTATTAACTATCAAAAACAAGGTCAGGCTATTGAGCTTGGTAACCTTGATGCTAAGAGGGATTGGGGATTTGCAGGCGATTATGTCATAGCAATGCATTTGATGTTGCAACAAAAAACTCCTGATGACTATGTAATTGCTACTGGCGTTACTCATTCAATTAGGTATTTTGCAGAAACAGCTTCATCAATATTAGGCATCAATTTAGAATGGAGTGGAGAAAATATGGAAGAAGTCGCTATTGATAGAGCCACATCTAAACCATTTATTACAATTAATCCAAAATACTTTAGGCCAGCTGAGGTTGATATTTTGCGAGGTAATCCTCAAAAAGCTATTGATAAGCTAGGATGGAATCCAGAGACGTCATTGGAGCAATTGATTGAAATGATGATTGAATTTCAAAGAAAAGATCTTTTTTGATTATGACTTAAGGAATGCTTGAAATTTTGTATTAAAGATTAGTCTCCAAAAGTCTTCAATATGATTTAATCTAATTACATGTCAAAACTCTCTCATTTTTTTCAAAACAGTCTATATCTTGGAATTATGAATGTAGTGTCCAGGGCGAGCGGCTTGGCATTGAATATTTTTCTTGTTCGCATGCTTACCCCAGAAACATTCGGTTTATTTGCTTTATTTCAAAGGCTCGTAGAAAAAGTAAGCAGCGTTATAAGAGTAGGGGGCTTCGAAGCATCTACTCATGTTCTGACTGCGTCAAACCAAACAAAAAATGTTGAATGTAATCCTTTTATTATTTCCACACCATTTTTTTTAAGATTAGGGATTTGTATATTTGCGGCTGGAATATTTTTTACTTACCCAGAATTTATAGCAACAAATATTTTAAAACAAGTTTCCGTTACACCTTATATGGCATTTTTAGCTATTGCAGCATGTGCGGCTTCAATAGAAGTTTTGAGTGAAGGCATTCTGAAAGGATTAAATCAATTTAAAATACTGTCAAAAGTAAATATAATTTTTGCCTTTCTGTTATTAATTGCTATATCACTTGCGTCCTTTTTTTATGATGTTGCAGGATCAATTATTTCTCTTAGCCTTTGTTTAATTGCTAGATCTGCCATCGTGACTGCAATAGCTGTGATTCATGCAAAAAAAGCTGGATTTAGATGGGTCCCTAAGGACTCTATCAATGTTTTATTTCAGCATGCAAAGATAGGACTGCCATTTTATATTCCAATTTTAATAGCTGCTCCAGTAGGTATTTATGCCCTATCGTTATTAATTGATATCGCTGGAATAGATGATATGGCTTATTATAGGGTAATAATTACTTGCGCCGTTTTTATCCATGTTATTCCTCAATCAATATTACCAGTCTTTATTACCTCCACTGCCAATGAAGAAAGCCCAGAAGAGAATTACGCTTTTATCTACTCCAATTTAAAATTTACGATTCTGTTTTCAACTATAGTATCTATTTTACTAATAGGCATTTTGCCACTATTTATATCTATAGTTTTCGGAAGCGAATACGCTCTTGCCGTAAAGTACTTTGTGATACATGCAATTACTATAGTTTTAGTAGTTATCTTCAACATTATTTCAAGTTATTTTTTAGCCAGTAAAAAAGTTTATTTTTTTCTTTTTTCAAGCATTTCTCAAAGTATTACATTTCTTTTTGCAAGTATTTTCTTTATTCCCCGATACGGCCTCCCGGGTTTTCTTATTGCAGAGCTCATCGCTTATATAATTTGCGTGCTAGTAGCTATTACTACCTTTGGAATAAAGATAGAACTTAATAACAAAATCTTTATTTTTGTATTGCGATGCTTGCCATTTGGAATTTTATTTATACTGAGCATGTTTGGCATTGATAACATTGAGTTGGTAGTCCTAAGATTTTCTGCAAGCTTAATCATCGCAATTTTTCTTGCATTATTTTTTTGGAAGACTATCCTTTCCCCAGATAACAAAGAAGTGCTAAAAACTGCTCTTTTTCAAAAATTATCATTTATAAGAACTAGAAAATGATTAAATTTGATCAAATAAATTTTTCTATATGTATTAAGCCAAATATAGCAGTGTTAATTTCCTATATTTTCACATTACTTATGGCGCACATTTTTTTTCAAGATAATTTTAAGCTTCAGTTTATTCTATTGAATCTTATTTTATTTCATTATCTTGCTTACGAACTTTTAAATTTTTATATAAAAGGTAAAAAATTATTTATAGTGCAGCCATACTTTTTAGTTATTGCCGCTTTTTTTATTTTGTTACATTTAATGCCAAATCTAAGATTATTTTTTGTTGATCCCACGGAAGTGCTGCCGGCAAGGATGGTTTTTTGGAGCGATGATCCATATAGACCACTTATTAAAACTATGTACTTATTGAATTTGAGCGCAGTGGCAATATTTTTAGGTTATAAAAATCAGGCGATGAAATTTATTGGAGAAAAAATTAGAAAAAAATTCAATAATATTTCAACCACAAGTTTACGGCCATCGTTATCTTTGCCTTATCCACTAATCTTTTTAATAATTGCTATAGGTATTGTCTCAGTTGTTTTGCAAATTAGTTGGGGTATATTCGGATATGGGGTTAGCGACCAGCTTTTGGCTGAATATGCATCATACACTCAATGGTTCTCTTATATTGCTAAAGCCCAATTGCTTTTAATATTAATTCTTGCATATATGATCTATGGGCATGAAAGCCCGCCAACTAGCCTGAAGATCATCTTCATTCTTTTATTAATTTTTCTAATCAGTCAAGGCTTTTTCGCTGCATCTAAGGGACAAGCTATCTTTCCAATATTTGCAGCATTCATAGGAAGTTATTTGGCTACAGGAAAAATATATTTAAGGCTATTAATGATGGGCGCTATCGTTTTGGTTCTTGCATTTATTATAATTGAGCCATATAGAGCTCTAAAAAATATATATCCTGACGCAGAGTTTTTTGAGGCAATTGCTTTGCTTCAGCAGGTTCCAGACGAATTGACAGAGCAGGTTGCAGAAGATGATATTACTTTTTTAGATAAGATGGGAGAAATGAGTGTTTGGTTTCTTGGCAGGCAGGATAATTTTAGCTTTAGTGCAAATGCTATCGAGTTTAAAGATAGGTATGGAATCCCTGATAACAATACACCAGATTTTCTCGGATCTGTAATATATTCACCTGCATTTGCATACATTCCAAGATTTATCTGGAAATCAAAACCTATAGATCAAATCGGAGCATGGTATGAGGATTCAATTATGCAAAGTCCCAATTATTCTGCAAGTGCATTTGGCGCGATAGGATATGCCTACTATGTTGGAGGGATCTTAGGTGTTTTCTTTATCTTTTTCTTTTTTGGGCTTATGCAGAGACTTGTTGCAGAAATTTTTTTACAGATGAATTCTTTACCAGGTTTTTGTATATATCTTGGGTTAATTCTTCCAATTACTTCTATTAACTCAGAACTTGGAGGTGTCATAACAGGTTTTTTAAGATCAGTGCCAGTTGTCATTATGGGAGTATTTATTATTTTTTATAATTATAAAAATATTTTTTCACTAAAATCACTAAAATCACTAAAATCACTAAAATCACTAAAATCACTAAAATCACTAAAACCATGAATGTTTTATATTTTGGTAGTGTAGAGGCGCCTTATCAAAATTCATTTTGGAAAGAATGCTCCAATTTATTTGAGACAAGAAGCGTATATCTTTTCTCACAACAAACTGGCCATTTATGGAGTTCATATAATTCAAGAAACACCTTATATCTGGAATATAATAATAAAAGAATTTCCTCATTAATTAATCTGTTTAGGCAGATTGCAAGCTTTAAACCAGATTTTGTTATAATTGGAGGCTACAAAATGCCCCTTTCATTTTCTTGCTTGGTTATAGCCCGTTTTTTTGGTGCCAGGGTATTTCTCTGGATGGAGAGACCTCTTCCAACTAACCCATTTTATGCTTTTCTTAAGGGGGTTTATCTCAAATCTTATTGCTTTCTTCTTCATGGAATACTAGCAATTGGTAATGATGGACTCTTAGCATATAAAAAATTTCACAAGCAAATCCACAATCTTCCGTATTCTATTGATACCTCTAAATTCAGTGAAAAGAAAAAAATAAATAATAAAAAAATTAAATTTATCTATTTAGGACAGCTAATTGAACGCAAGGGTATTATTGAAGCTGTTAACGGGTTTATGTTAAATAAATCACAGAATATAGAGTTTACAATTGTAGGAGGAGGAGTTTTAGAAGGCAGGCTAAAGGAGCTTATAAAAAATGATAACCGCATCAAACTCTTACCGTATGCAGATTATAATTCCATACCGAACATTTTAAGTAATCATGACATACTTATTTTCCCTTCCAAGCATGATGGCTGGGCTTTGACGTTGGTTGAATCTATGTGCGCAGGATTATTTATTATGGGAACTAGTGACACGTCATCATTTAATGAATACATCATTGATAAAGAAAATGGTATTAAGATTGCAGCGAATATAGATAATATCAATCAAAAAATCCAATGGTGCATTGACCATATTGATATAGTTTCAGCTGGGGGTAATAGAAATCAAAGTTTGATAAAAAATAGTATTTCGAATGTATCTTTCTCCGCACAAGAATTAAGCAGAGTTTTAAGTTTATATAAATAACCTCTAAATATTTTAAGGTATATTTTATACCTAAGAAGATTATAATTAACCAAATTATCTATTTAGAGCAAAATAACTTATTTTTATTATGTGTGGAATATCTGGTCTTCAGTATACAAATAATTTTGAAAAAAACTTTCAAGATAGAATTTTATTCTTAGATCAAATACTCCTCTCTCTAAAAAACAGGGGTCCGGACTCAAGTGGAACTTATGTCTCTGATTGTAAGTCAACTTTTTTGGGTCATACAAGACTGGCCATTCAGGACCTTGATCAAAGGGCGGATCAGCCATTCTCCTCAAGCGATGGTAGGTACCGAATAGTATTCAATGGTGAGATATATAACTTTAAAGATTTAAAAGAAAGATTTTTTAAATCTCATGCTTTCAAAACAAGCTCTGATACTGAGGTTCTTTTGGAACTTTTTATTATGAAAGGGCCAGAATTTTTAGCTCTCCTACGAGGTATGTTTGCATTTGCAATATGGGATGATAAGAAAAAAGAACTCTTTCTGGCAAGAGACTTGTATGGAATTAAACCTCTCTACTATATTCAAGAACATGACCAATTCTCATTCGCCTCTCAAGTAGGTGCGTTAGTGAACAATAGGGAGGATTTAAAAAAAATTGAACCAGCTGGCGTAGTTGGCTTTCTTCTAATGGGAAGCGTTCCAGATCCTTGGACAATATATCAAAATATTTTTTCTTTAGAAAAAGGATCATACATTATTGTAAAAGATGGAAAAATTCTTCAAAAAAAACAATGGTCAAGCCTTTTGTCTCACTGGCAACATTCTAACTATCCAGAAAATTTTAAAAATATTATTTCAGATGCCGTGCAAGATAGTGTTGAAGCTCACTTGATTTCTGATGTTCCAGTCTCAGTTTTTTTATCGGGAGGAATAGACTCAACTGCAATAGCTAGCTTGGCCTCTCAAAGAGCAGATGTGACAGGAATTAATATTAGCTTCAATGAATTTAGGGGAACTGATGATGATGAATTGCCATTGGCAAAAGTTGTAGCGGAATCTATAGGAATAGATCTTAAGAATAAGGTTGTTACTAAAGAAGAGTTTGAGCATGATTTTGAAGAAATTGTAAACTCAATTGATCAACCATCCATTGATGGTATTAATACATGGTATGCATCTAAAGCAGCAAAGGAAAATGGTTTCAAGGTAGTTCTTTCAGGAGTTGGAGGAGATGAGATTTTTTGTGGATACCCCTCTTTTGCTCAATTACCAAAGATTTTTTCAATTCAGCAAAAGCTGGCAAGAGTCCCTCAAGCTTCAAAAATTTTAGATTTAAGTTTTTATATCGCATCAAAAATTTTGAAAAAAGAAAAGATAAAATTTCTAGGCCATTATTTCGATTCGATCTCGAGACTATACTTGTTTAAACGTGCCAACTTTCTTCCTCATGAAATATTATCCTTGATTGGCTCGGATATATTTGAAGAAGGCATAAGTAAACTAGAGAACTCTAAGTCTGGGATTTTAAATAATGAGTTTAACAATAGTATTCAAAACCTGAATAGTTTATCTCAGGTCAGTTTTTTAGAGTCGAATTTTTACATGCAAAATCAATTACTTCGAGATAGCGATTGGTCCAGTATGCATCATTCCATAGAATTAAGAACGCCACTGGTAGACTCTTTTTTAGCTAGCTCTATTGCAAAATTTGTTCCAGCAATGAAAAATTTCCCAAATAAATCACTTCTTGCAACTGCAACCAACAAACCATTGCCATATGAAATAACAAGTAAAAATAAAACTGGTTTTAGTACTCCGCTTGAGAGTTGGATTAACAGCACTCTTGAAAAGAAAAAATGGAATATTAGCGCAGATCATATAAACCTTTCTTGGTCAAAAAAATGGGCGATTGCTTTGCTCCAGAATAAATTTAATTAATGAGAATTTTGCACACTATACCTAAAGTTGGTAAAACCTCAGCAGGCCCTTCATCATCTGTTATTAATTTATGTAAATCGCTTCAAAATTCAATTGAAATAGTTTTAGCTTCAACCGATCCAAAGGATATAACTATTAAATATCCTTTTATTAAGACGTTTCCAGCGATTCTAAGCTATGGTAAATATGAAATCTCGCCCTCAATGCACTCATGGCTTAATGATACATTGAACAAGAAGGAATTTGATTTAGTTCATAATCATAGTTTATGGTTGTTGCAAAACTTATACCCAAGCTGGGCTGCTAATAGATTTTCTATACCTATAATCATTTCACCAAGGGGTACCCTTTCTTCTGCAGCAATGAATTCAGGTTCAAAATTTAAAATGTTGTATTGGAAAATATTTCAAAAACCAGCCTTGAAGACAGCGACTTGTTTTCATGCAACTTCAGAGTCTGAGATTGAGGACATTCGAAGGCATGGGCTGCTTCAGCCAGTTATTTTAATACCTAATGGTTTGAATCTTCCCGAACTTAGTTCCACTAGAAATCCTGATATAACCAAGGCTAAAAAAAAATTACTTTTCCTTGGAAGGATACACCCGATTAAAGGACTTACTAATCTAATCAAGGCATGGAAAGAATTTGAGAAAGAAAATAAAGATTGTGAGCTAGAAATAGCTGGACCTGATTCCTATGGGCATCTTAAAAAATTGAAAAACCTCTCACAAAAACTAAATATAAGTAATGTTATTTTTTCAGATGAAGTAACAGGTGCTGAAAAAGAGAAAAAATACATAAGCTCAAATTTATTTATTCTTCCAAGTCACTCAGAGAATTTTGGCATGGTGGTAGGAGAGGCTCTGTCATATGGCCTTCCATGCATTGCTTCTCATGGAACTCCATGGAAAGAACTAAATAAAAAAAATGCTGGCTGGTGGACTTCGAATAGCCCTAAGCATTTGCTTGCAACCATTAAAGAAGCAACTAAATGCTCTGACAGAGAGTTGGAAGAAATGGGGCAAAATGGCAGAAATTGGATCAAAGAAGATTTTTCATTGAATAAAAATGCCGAAAAATGGTACCAAGCTTATAAGTGGATTCTAACAAACAAAAATAGACCTAATTTTATATATGACAAATAATAAAAACTCTATAGCCGTTATAATGATAACTCTGAATGAAGCTCATAATTTAGAGAGAGCCTTTAAGAACTTGCAGGGCTGGGCAGATGAAATTTTTGTATTGGATAGCTATAGTCGTGATAATACAGTAGATTTGTGCATCAAAAACCAAGTAAAAATTATACAAAAAAAATTTCTAGGTTTTGGTAATCAATGGAACCACGCATTAAACGCATTTCCAATAAAGTCTAATTGGATTATAAAAATTGATCCAGATGAAATCCTGTCTGAAGAACTTAAAAGCAATATTAAAAACCTGATAAAAGAAAATAATTTTGATGGTTATTATATTGACAGAAGATTATGGTTCTTAGATAAGCCTCTTCCCATTAATCAAAGAATACTGAGGGTTTGGAAAAAAGGTTTATGTAAGTTTTCTGATTCTTTGGTTAATGAGTACCCAAATGTGAATGGTGATTTGGGTTACTGTCCAGGCGAGCTAAAACATTTTGATAGCCCTAATTTATATCACTGGCTATACAAGCAGAATAAATATACTACAGCTGAGGCACTTGCAGTATACAGGCAGTTGGATTTTGCAGCCGTGCCAAAAATTTTCGGCACACCCTTAGAGCGCAGAATGTTTATAAAAAAATATTTTTATAAATTTCCATTTAGATACCAAATTCTTTTTCTTTATCACTATTTGTTTTTAGGAGCATACAAAGCTGGTAAGGTGGGATGGATTTGGTCAAATCTTCGATGCTTAGTTTATAGAACAACAGACTATAAAATATATGAACTCAAATTGCTCGGCGAATTAGAAAATTCTATAGAGCTAGGCTCTGGCGAGCCAGATCCTAGATGTGAACAGCATTAAGAAATAAAATATATTATGGTAAAATCTACAAATGCTTAACCTCGACAATTCTACTCTTTTAATTACTGGGGGAACCGGATCTTTTGGAAACGAAGTTCTTAGGCTATTTCTAAAATCTAATGTTTCTGAAATAAGAATCTTTAGCAGAGATGAAAAAAAACAAGATGATATGCGAAAGCATTACAATGATCCTCGGTTGAAATTTTTTATTGGTGATGTAAGAGATTCATTGTCAATACAGGGCGCGATGCACAGTGTGGATTATGTTTTTCATGCAGCTGCGTTAAAACAAGTTCCCTCATGTGAGTTTTATCCTATAGAAGCAGTGAAAACTAATATATTGGGCACAGAAAATGTTCTTAATGCGGCACTGGATTATCGTGTAAAGAAAGTCGTATGTTTGAGCACTGATAAGGCTGTATATCCGGTAAATGCAATGGGCTTGTCTAAATCATTAATGGAGAAGGTTTTAATTGCTAAATCAAGAGAAGGGGGCTCATCTACAATTATATGCGGAACAAGGTATGGAAATGTGATGGGATCTAGAGGTTCAGTTATCCCATTATTTATCGATCAAATTAATAAAGGTATTCCCTTAACAATTACTTCCCCTAAGATGACTAGGTTCATTATGTCACTTGAAGAAGCAGTTGGTCTCGTGATGTACGCATTTATAAATGGTAAAGCTGGAGATATTTTTGTTCAAAAATCACCTTCTGCATATGTAGAGCATCTTGCAATGGCAATCAGCAGAATCTCAGGAAATAAAGATTATCCAATAGAAATCATTGGCATAAGACATGGTGAGAAAATGTATGAAACTTTAATCAGTACTGAAGAAATGCCAATGGCTAATGAAATTGAAAATTTTTTTAGAATACATCCGGACGCAAGAGATTTAAATTACTCTCAATTTTTTGATGAGGGACATGATTCAATTATTTCAGAAGAATACAACTCCAATAATACTGAAATCTTAAGCTTAGAAGATGTTGAAAGTTTGCTCAGAAAACAAGACTTTGTTTCTGCATTGAATAAGTAGTGAAGATATTAATTACTGGTTCTTCAGGCTTTTTGGCCAAAAACCTTATAGCACATTTACAAGATAGAAATATCATTGATTATGAATTATTTAATAGATCTCACTCTATTGATCATCTTAAAAACTGCATCAAGAAATGCAGTCTAATTTTCCATTTTGCTGCAGCAAATAGACCTTCTCAAGAGATCGGATTTCATCAAGATAATGTTCAGCTAAGCAAAATAATTGCAGATGAGGTGTCTTCAAAGTCAGATCAAACTAAAGTAATAATTTCCTCATCAATTCAAGCAGGCCTTGATAATCCATATGGGAATTCTAAGTTGCAAGCTGAGCAGCAATTTGAGTCAGCTTTTTTAAATACTCATCACCAGTTGGTCATATACAGGCTAAAAAATCTTTTTGGTAAATGGTCCAAGCCAAACTACAACTCAGTAATCGCCACCTTTTGTGACAATGTTCTAAGGAATGTACGTTTAGATATTCATGACTCTGACAAAGTACTTGATATTATATATATTGATGACCTAGTAGAAAATTTAATGCAGCATTTAGAATTACCCCTGAATGACCCTGGCAATTTAGAGATTGTTTCATATGCAGAGACTATTGGTAGACTTGCATCTATTATACAAAGTTTTAAAGATTCTAAAGTTGTGGATAGTGTTGGTGATGGATTAATGAGAGCATTATATGCAACCTACTTAAGTCATAAACAGCCTGACGACTTCTCTTACCCATTGATATCTCATGATGACGAAAGGGGGCGATTTGTAGAATTGCTTCAAACTAAAATTTCAGGCCAATTCTCATTTTTTACAGCCAAGCCTGGAATCACTAGGGGCGGTCATTACCATCATTCAAAATCTGAAAAATTTTTTGTTTTGAATGGTGAGGCTGAGTTTAAATTTAAACATATTATATCCAAAGAGTCTTTTTCTATAAATGTATCTGGAGTTAATCCTGAGGTTGTTGAAACCATACCTGGGTGGGCTCATGATATTACCAATACTGGTAAAGATGAATTAATTGTAGCTCTTTGGGCAAATGAAATTTTTGATAAGGAAAAGCCTGATACTTTTTATAAGGATTTGCAATGAATAAAAAACTTAAAGTCATGACTGTCTTGGGAACAAGACCTGAGATTATTAGATTATCTGAGGTTATCAAAAAACTTGATAAGTATTTTTTGCATACCCTTGTCCATACCGGACAAAATTATGACTATGAATTAAACGAAGTTTTTTTCAAAGATTTAGGGTTAAAGAAGCCTAATATTTTTCTAGAGGTCTCTAAAAATTCTGCTCTTGAGAGCATAGGGGAAATTATTTCAAAAATTGAAAAGCATATTGATAAAGTTAAGCCAGATGCTTTTCTAGTTCTGGGAGATACAAATAGTTGTTTAGCTGCAATTTCTGCAAAAAGAAAAAAAATACCAATTTTTCATATGGAAGCTGGAAATAGGTGTTTTGATCAAAGGGTACCAGAAGAGACCAATAGAAAAATAGTTGATCACATTGCAGATATTAATCTAACTTACAGTGATATTGCCAGAGATTATTTATTGAGAGAAGGCTTTCCCTCAGATAGAGTTATTAGAACGGGAAGTCCTGTTGCTGAAGTCTTAAAGGAACATGCTTCAGAAATTGAAGATTCAACTATTTTAGAAAGTTTAAATCTTTCTAAGCATTCATATTTTCTTGTAAGCCTTCATAGAGAAGAGAATGTTGATGGCGAGAATTCAATCAAAGAAATTGGGAGAATGTTAAATGCAGTATCATCATCATTTAAATTACCTGTAATGGTTTCATTGCACCCAAGAACAAGTAAATCATTAAAAAAATATAAAATTAAACTTCACAAGAACATCGCCCTGCATAAGCCATTTGGTTTTATAGATTACGTAGCTTTACAGATTTCCGCAAAAGCAACTCTTTCAGACTCTGGGACAATTAATGAAGAGTCATCTATTTTAAACTTTCCTGCTTTGAATCTAAGAAATGCACATGAAAGACCGGAGGGAATGGAAGAGGCAGCTGTAATGATGACAGGCATAAAAAAAGAGAGAGTTTTACAAGGCCTAGAAATACTTAAAACCCAAAAAAGAGATTTAGAGAGGACTATTCAACCTGTAAAAGATTACTCGTATGAAAATGTATCTGAAAAGATCCCTAGAATTATTTTAAGTTATATCAATTATATAAATACAAATGTTTGGAAAAAATGAAGCTTCTAGTTGTTACTCAGTACTTTTTCCCAGAAGACTTTAGAATTAATGAACTTGTTAGTGATTTTGTTAAAAGAGGCCATGAAGTTACCGTATTAACTGGGCGACCAAATTATCCAGAAGGAAAAATTTTTAAGGAGTATGCTAAAAACAAAAGAAAGTTTAATCAATTTTCTGGTTCAAATATAATAAGATGTCCAATCCCTGCAAGGGGCAGCTCAAAAATTTCCCTTATACTAAATTACTTTGCATTTATTTTTTTTGGAACAATCTATGGCTTATATGCAGCAAAAAATAATAAATTTGATAATATTTTTGTTTTTGAGCCATCGCCTATAACTGTTTGCTTGCCTGCTATTTTTATAAAAAAATTTTTCAGGATCCCAGTGACCTTTTGGGTTTTAGATTTATGGCCAGACACTCTAGAGGCTGTGGGAATACTAAGAAGAAAAACTTTTATATGGAAAATGCTGGATAAATTGGTGAAATTTATTTATGAAAATTGCGACCTTATCCTGGGTCAATCTAGAGGCTTTGTCCAAGAAATAAAAAAATATTGCTCCGATGATGCAGATGTTAAATTTTTTCCAAATTGGATTGAAGAAGTTTATTCAAACCCTATTTCATCAAAAACTGGATTAATTTCCGAGGATCCAGCTATCCTTAAAATTATTTTTGCTGGAAACATAGGCGAAGCACAAGACTTTCCCACGATAGTGTCTGCAGTTAAATCAGTATCCAAAGAGCAAAAAATTCTACTGTATGTTCTTGGAGATGGTCGGTTTAAAGAGAATTTAAAAAGTCTTATTCAGATTAATGATTTGCAGAATAATATTATTCTATTAGGGAGGCACCCAATAACTGATATGCCAACTTTTTTTTATGAGGCAGATGCTCTTCTTGTTTCATTAAAGCCGAACAAGATTCTTGATAAGACAATTCCTGGTAAAGTACAATCCTACCTTAATTCAAAAAAACCAGTTTTAGCAGTTTTGTCAGGCGAGGGAGCATCGGTAATTCAAGATTCGCGTTCAGGCTTTGTTTCGAAACCAGGCCATGCCAATTCACTTGCTAGCTCAATAAAAAACTTAGCTTTGTTATCAAATAAGGAGAGATTAGCCATGGGTATGAGCGGTTATACCTATGCTCAAAAGCATTTTAAGAAAGATAAGATATTAGATGAGCTTGAGTTTTGGTTACTTCAACTTGCTAAACGTGCAGTTTAACTAAATGATATTGTTAACTGGCTCTTCAGGCTTTATTGGCTCATTTATTAGCCGATATTTTGAAAGGCACAATATTCAATATAAATCTATCAGCCGATCCAATAGCCTGAACCCAACTCATTTTCAGATCGATCTTAAGAAACATACATATCTTCATGATATTTTAGATGGAGTTGAGATGGTAATTCATGCAGCTGCAAAAGCGCATGTGATGAATGAATTTCATTCTGACCAAAGGAAAGAGTATAAAGAAATTAACACGCTAGCAACTCTTAACTTGGCTAAGCAGAGCATCGAAAATAATGTTAAAAAATTTATTTTTTTGAGCACAATCAAGGTTAATGGTGAGCGCACAATAGTTAATGAACCTTATTGCGAAATTTCAGCCACCAATCCAGTTGGGCCGTATGCTATTTCCAAATTTGAAGCAGAAGAAGGCTTGAAAGAGATTTTTAAAAATTCTAAAACAGAATTAATTATTCTTAGAATCCCGCTAGTTTATGGGCCTGGTGTAAAGGGAAATTTAAGACTGTTAACAAAAGCTATTAATTTATTTATGCCGCTTCCATTTAAGTCAATTCAAAATAAAAGAAGCCTTCTTTCGGCATATAATTTGGTAGATGTAGTAATTGCAATAATTAATCATCCAAATAAACTTAAACAGCTTTATTTATTATCAGATAATAATGCAATGTCTCTACCTGAATTAATATTATTATTAGGTTTGGCAATTGAAAGGAAACCATTTTTATTTCCATTCCCAGAGATTCTTTTGAGGTTTCTTTTCAAGATTATTGGTAAAAATGATCAATTTACTAAATTAACTGGGAATCTAGAGATTGATAATTCTTTAATTAAGAGTGATTTAGGTTGGAAGCAAGCTTATGATATCAAAAATTCATTTTTAGACTTTAAAAATAAATCCAATTTATGATTATCTACAAGGAAATTTTATTATTTTTTGCTCTTTCTTTCACATTAACTGCGTGCATTAAATACTTTCTTAAAAAATTTAAAGTTTTAGATTTTCCTAATGACAGAGGAATGCATCGTTCCATTGTCCCAAGGGGTGGGGGCTTGGCTATTGTTTTTTCCTTGATATTATTTTTTGTTCTTAATCTAAACTCCTCATCGAATACAGATCTATATGCCCACCTAATAATATATGTTTTGATATTTGCTGCTATTGGTTTCTTAGACGACCTTTTTTCAATTTCATATCAGCCAAGACTATTAGTTCAATTCATTGGTGCGATATATTTAATCTTTTTCTCTTTCCTCGCTGATTTTTCGCCTAGTGCTGAGGTATTTTTTATTTCAGGCTTTGCTTTAAAATTTATGCTAGTCATATTTTTTGTTTGGTTTATTAATTTATTTAATTTTATGGATGGAATTGATGGGCTTGCTACTACGCAAGCTATTTGCTTTTTTTTATGCTCAGCATTCCTATTAGCACGATATGAATATCAATATCCTGTTGAAGATTTATATATATATATATCAATATTTTGCGGCTTCTTGTTATGGAATTTCCATAAAGCTAAAATTTTTCTTGGAGATGTTGGCAGCATTACTTTGAGTATTTTAATTGGAATATATGTTTTGTACTTTCTAGGCATAGATCCAAAGCTCTTTTATGCTGGAATAATTTTAATGGCTTTGTTTATTGTAGACACAACTTATACACTAATAATAAGAGTATTAAGAAATCAATCATTCCATTCAGCTCATAATTCTCATGCATATCAAAATTTTGCTAGAAAACTAAATTCACATTCTCTAGTAACTTGCACGTGTATATTAGTAAATCTATTTTTTTTATTTCCTATTGCAAATTTACTATTTATTTTTGATGTTAATCCCATATTCTTAATTATTTGCTCCTATGTACCATTGTTACTAGGATGTATTTATTTAAAAGCAGGCACAAATATTACCAATAAATAATTACTTCTCGCTTTTAAAAGGATATTCTTGTCATTAGAAATTTCTAATTTTATATAAAAAAAAGTGTTAAAATTAGACGTTAACCTATATGCACAAAAAAATGAAAAATTTATCTAAGGTCCTCCTTCCATCAATCTTATTCTTCTTTGTTGTTCCAGCATACACTCAAGATTTAAGTGTTTTAGAAAATCTTGAGGGTATATTAGAAAATGTTGATACCAGCTCATCAAGTATTTCACTTGGTGGAGACCAAGAAAATTTTAGCTCTCTTACAAAAAACGAATATTCAAACGTAGTCTCTCAGCTTCAAAGCGTTAGTGATTCAAATGAAGACGAGGAAGTTCTATCTGAATTAAAAAAAGCAAGATTAGATTTGGCAACAAAGTTATGCAAAAAAGATCCAAGGGCATGTTTTTTGATTGATGAATATCATCAATTTTCAATGCAAAACTTTGATCAAGAATATAACGCTGATATTCTTTTTGGTACAGATCTTTTTGGCGGCTTCCCATTATCGACTTCCTTAGTTGAAGATATTCCATTAAATGATGAATATATAATTAAATCAGGGGATTATCTTGGGGTAATCATAATAAGTGATATCACTAAAGATGAATTACTCGAGGTTAAGCAAGATGGTAAATTAAATATTCCACAGGTTGGCAGTGTCTCAGTAGCAGGACAAACCCTGGGTGAAGCTAAGAAAAATTTGCAAAAGATTGTCTCAACAAAGTACATTGGTGCTGAGGTAACGCTTTACCTTGAACAAATAAGAGCTAATCGTGTTTTTGCTCTTGGCTCTGTCAAGTTTCCAAATGCTTATACTATTAATGCACAGGGTTCATTGATTAATCTCATGATAGCTGCAGGAGGATTTAAACAAAACTCGTCTCTTAGAAACCTAAAGGTAGTAAGGAAAAATTCTGATCCTGAGATAGTAGATTTGTACAATCTGCTTATTAACGGTGACAGCAGAGAGGATTATAGTCTCAAGTCAGGTGATGTTGTTGTAGTAACTGGCGCATCAGATATTGTAAAAATTTCTGGAGAGGTAAATCGCCCAGGTAGATATGAATTTAAGAAGGGTGAGACCGTAAAAGATCTACTATTCTTTGCACAAGATTTCTCCTCATATGCAGATCAATCATCAGTTACATTACAAAGATTGAATAAGCTGGGTCAATATGAAATTTTAAATGTTGAAGATTTTTCGATGCAATTGAAGTCTGGTGATGTTCTTGAGGTTAGAGCATCGCAAGGAGAGATCATCAATCAAATCAGTATTTTAGGGGCAGTTAGATCGCCGGGCCAAAGAGCATTTCAAGAGAATATGACTCTTGGATCAATTATAGATATAAATAGTGACCTCATAGAAAAGACTTATACTGCTTTTGGTTTGATAGAGCGGCAAGATAGGCTTACTAGGTCATCAGCATTAATAAATTTCGACCTTATGGATCAAAATTCATTAAATAAAATTCTACTCAAATCAAATGATAAGGTATATTTCTTTTCTCATGATGATGTTTCATTTCTTCACTCCAATATATTAGAGGCTCACCTTCATCAGAATCTTTTCAGCTCCATATCTGAAGAAAATGTAAATTCTAAATTCAAAAATTTGTACAATCAAAGCAATTCATCGCAATTTAAAAACTTAGAATCTGTTAAGCTTGCAAATAATATTACTCAGCTTCAATGCCTTACTCTAGTTAATTCCTATGGTGGCTCTCAGAATAATATTAAATTTAAATCAAAAATATCTATATTTGAAAGTAAGAACTCTGATATTTGCCCTGAATTATTAAATAACTATCCTCAGTTGACTCCAGTACTTTTGAATGCTGCAATCCCTGTTTACGGATCAGTTAGAAATCCAGGTCTTTATCCTGCATCAAAAATGGTAAAGGCTTCTGCTGCGTTAAAACTTGCCGGTGGTATTATTAATTCTGATAAAGAGGTCTCATACCAAGTTGAGTCTTTAAATGATGCTCAACCAAAGATTACCAGAGAGTTAGATGAAGATAAGAATAATTTAAAATCATTAAATATTGTTTTGGAGAACTCTCAGGATGACATAGGATTCGTAAATCTGGTTGGAGAATTTAAATATCCTGGAAAGTATCCAATTAATTCCAAAACTACACTTTTAGATATATTAGAAAGAGCTGGCGGTTATACTTCTAATGCTTATCCTGAAGGGGGTATTTTTACTAGAGATGCAATTCTTGAGCGAGAGATTATTGCGCTAGAAAGATCAAAGAAAGAATTAGCAAATATTCTTAGCAATGCTGCAGCGACTGGAATAGTTAAGCAATCTTCAAATGATATATTGGGACTTTATCAACTTATGAGTACAATCGCTGAAGCAAAACCAAGCGGACGAATTGTCACAGAGTTAGAGATAAGAAGAATCAATAATAATCTTCAATACAATATTATGCTTGAGCCTGGAGATAGTATTCTTATTCCTAAAAGACCTAGCTCTGTTTCTGTTGTAGGAGCAGTTTTAAATCCTGTAACGGTCCCATATGTTCCATCATATAATATTAAGGATTACATCGAATTTTCGGGTGGATTTCAAACAACTGCCGATAAAAGACTGGCTTATTTTATCTTGCCTAATGGTAAGTCTGTAAACCCGTCTGGAAATTTTAGTTTTATGGGTTCGGAAGATATTCTCCCTGGCTCAACTATTATAGTTCCTAGAAAAGCTAGGCCATTGCAAGGTCTTGCATTGGTAGAGGTAATTACCCCAATTTTAGCAAATTTATCTATTACAGCAGCTTCTATTTCAGCTATCTCTAATAACTAGAATTGAAAAAAAAACTAATAATAGTTTTTTTATTATTTTTAGCATCTGCAATTGATTTAAACGCATCCTCAAAAGATTATTTATACAAATCATTTGATCCGAGTTTCTCAAATTGGGGGACTACTGGGCTTCTAAATATGCCATCTGCAAGGTTTCAAGAACCAGGAACAATAGCACTAAGCTTTGCAAGTCATGAACCCTATTCAAGATTGGCAGGTGTAGCTTATCCATTTCAATGGATGGAAGCTATTTATCAATATACTGATATCAGAGATAGGCTATACAGCGAGGTATATGCATTTAGCGGAAATCAAACTTTTAAAGATAAAGGTTTTGATGTTAAGTTTAAGCTGTTAAATGAGTCAAGATTTTTGCCGCAAATCGCATTAGGCTTTAAGGACCTTGCTGGAACAAGCTTATTTTCCTCAGAGTATTTGGTTGCTTCAAAATATTATAAAAATATAGATTTTTCAATTGGCATGGGTTGGGGAATTATGTCAAATAACCAAATTTCAAATCCTATTGGTAAATTAGCCGATAGATTTTCTATAGATAGGGGAGCATATACTGGTGAAGCTGATAAGGGTGGAACTTTTTCAACCTCTTCATATTTTCGAAATGAAAAAGTTGGTTTATTTGGCGGAGCAGAAATTTTCATTCCTCAAGTAAAGGGCCTAAGGATTAAACTTGAGTATGATTCTACAAACTTTAATAAAGAGGGCAACAGAAAACAAGAGCTTGATTCACGTATTAATTTTGGCCTAGTTTACACAGTAAATAAAAATTTAAGTTTTTTTGGAGGCAGAGTAAGAGGCAACACTTTGCAGTTTGGCTTTTCTCTAAAGAAAAATTTTTCCAGAAAATCTTCAAGTATTCCTAAAAATGACCATAAAATTTTAGATTCGAGTGATGCGATTAAACAAGCAACCGCAATTAATTCTAGATATTTGTATCTTGCATCACTGCAATATTTAAAAGAAGAAGAGATTAATGTAAGAACAGTTGGAGTTGAAGACACAAAGCTATCTGTTGCTTTCTCTCAGTCCAAATATACTAGTTATTCTAAAGCATATGGAAGAGCCTTAAGCATCTTGGATCAAATTGCTCATGATGAGATTGATGAGTTCGAATTAATTTCTCAGAATAGAGCATTTGATTTATCTTCCATCAGTATAATGAGAGATGATTACACTGCTTTTAAAAATAATCGAGATATTACAACCCTTAAAAATAAAGCTTTAATTGATTCTGGCTATTCTAAAAATTCTAAACATCAATATCGACCCGCATTCAATTACCCAGTTTTTTTCTATTCACTTGCACCAGATTTTGCGACTCACATAGGTGGTGCAGATAGATTTTTTGCTGGCTCTTTAGATTTAAATTTCAAAACAGAAATATTATTTAACAATAGTTTAAATCTTCAGTTAGATATTTCTCACCCTGTGTTCAGTACGTTTGATGTTCTTGAACAAGGTTCAGACAGCATTCTTCCTCATGTAAGAACTGATGTGATTCAGTACTTAAAACAAGGTGATGGCTTGATGATAAAGAGAGCGCAACTTAACTATTTTCAACATCCGACTCAATCATTATTTTTTAAATTTTCTGGAGGCCTGTATGAATCTATGTTTGGAGGTATTGGTGGAGAAATTCTATATAGGCCTTTTGCTTCATTTTGGGGATTAGGCGCAGAACTTTATTCTGTCCGACAAAGAGCTTTTGATCAACGACTTAAATTTCAAGATTATAAAACTACTACAGGTCATGTAACTCTTTATGTTGAAATTCCATCCACCGATGTACTAGTTAAGTTAATTGGCGGAAGATATCTTGCGGAAGACTCTGGGTTCACATTAGATTTATCTAGATCCTTTAATAGTGGATTAAGAATAGGAGTGTATGCTAGCAAAACTGATATTAGCTATGAAGAATTTGGCGAGGGGAGTTTTGATAAAGGTTTTTACTTTTATATGCCTATCGATACTATTATCTCCAGTCATAGTAGAAAGTTGACTGGCTATGGTATGAGACCTCTCACAAGAGATGGTGCCCAAAGGGTAAACGTATCGCTTGATTTGTGGGGGCTAACTCATGAGGGAAGTAAAAACAATATTTACGATACATTTGAATATTTCTATGACTAGATTGTTATTAATACTTTGTTTTTTGTTGAATTCTTGTTCAGGTATACCTGCCGAGTTTTATAAGGAAGCATATTTGAGTGTGAGGAGCATGATTGGTTCCCCGGAGCTGGACTCAACAAAAGATTTTTATGAAAATTTTAAATTTTCTTATGCTTCTATAAGCATTGGTAATTCTGGACAATCAATAGTTGTGTTATCTTCCACTAATGATGGCCTGTATGAGTGGGTATCAGAGGATGGAGTGCTTATTTATACCTATGGCGGTAAAATCATTCAAACAGTTGGCTTGCAACATGATTCTAGTTTTAAAGCTGCAAATCCTGAATGGATTGATGGCTATAAAAGTAATATCCAGCTTGACTTATACAATCCTGACGCACTTAGCCTCATGGGAAAGCAATCTATTTCATTTAAAGGATCAACTTTTATAAGTCATGTTGAGCAGACTATTGAAGTTTCTCAATTCATGGAGAATATTTCAATCGACTCAATTAATTGGAGTGCTGTTAATCATTATGCAATCAATCAAGAAGGACAGGTATTAAAGTCTATTCAAAAAATTCATCCATATTTGCCTAAGATTGAAATACAGTATTTTTTTAAATAAGGTTTTTCATCGATAGATCAACAACAAAAAATCTCAATTAAATTTACCCGAGTGCATATTATGATTAATCAAGTATTTGATTATGATTAAATTTTAAGAAAAAAAAACCCTTGATAACAAGGGTTTTTTAAAAGGGATCAGAATTATTGTTGAACTCTTGTAGCTGTAGCCGTTCCAGGTGCAGTACCAGGAGTTGAAGTTTCTATTTCTATTTCTTGAACAACCTCTACAACTGCTTCAAGATCATCAATCACTTCAGTTACTTCTTCGTTTACAACCTCTACATCAACTTCGACTTCGTTGACTACTTCAACCTCATTGACAACTTCGACTTCGTTGACTACTTCAACCTCAACTACGTTCACGACTTCAACAACTTCTTCGACTTCAACGACATTTACAACCTCTTGTTCAATAACGGTAACTGATTCGGTAATAGTGCTGCCATTATTGAAGGTAAATGTTGCAGTTGCTGTTTCGGTTCCTGTTTCTGTAGCTGTTGTTGTGGCTGTTGCAGTAGCAGTTTCGGTAGCTGTAGCAGTTCCTGTTTCTGTTGCAGTAGCAGTTTCTGTTGCAGTAGCAGTTTCTGTTGCAGTTGCTGTTGTAGTACCAGTTGATGTGGTGGTACCTGTTGTTCTTGTTGCAGTACCAGAAGCTACTGTAGCTGTTGCTGTTCCAGTGGTTGTAGCAGTTCCAGTAATGGTTATGTCTTCAACCGTGTCGATCTCATATTCTTCTATTACAGTAGGTGCTGGAGTAGTAGGTGCTGGAGTAGTCGGTGCTGGAGTAGTCGGTGCTGGAGTAGTCGGTGCTGGAGTAGTCGGTGCTGGAGTAGGTGCAGCTTTTTTATCATCATCTGCTGCTACTACAGCAAGTGCTACAGCTCCAGCGATTAGGCCAACATTTAGTTTTCCAGATGCTTCTTCCTTAGCATCTTTTTTAGAATCTGCCGCTTTTGGAGTTTCGTCATCCGCTTGAGCAGTTATAGCAAGGGGCGCAAGCAATAAAGCAATTACATACCTCAAGTTATTTTTAAATTTAGCCATTTTTAAACTCCATTATAAATCTGTTGTTATAGGTTTTCTGTAAAAAGTTCTCTGTAAATTATGTTTCATAATTCAACATATGATAACATTTTAATTCTAATAATCTATACATTACTGTCTGAACTAGTACCAAAGATTACATTTTATCGATAAAATTCAACATTTCAAGTTATATAAATTTTTTTTAGCTGTTGTATTGGGTCAAAATCTAAACTTAAAAAATTTCGGGATGTAGCGCAGCCTGGTAGCGCACCTCGCTGGGGGTGAGGTGGTCGTCGGTTCAAATCCGGCCATCCCGACCAATTATTTGGATTTATTTATTACTTCTTCAGCGTACCAATTAATTTCGGCTATCATTCCATCAAGTGTTCTTTCATCAGGCCCACCTTCATAGGTGTTTCTAAATGCTACTATAACCTCTGTAGCACCCAATTCTTCTAACTGTTTAATGCCATCTGGCGAGTAGGCTGATTCTCCCATCACCTGAAATTGATAGTTTGGATGATCAAGTGTTCCATATTCTGCTCTAAATGCATTTATTTGATCAATCAGTGATTTTGTTTGCTCAAGATTCAACCCTGCGCTTATCCAGCCATCTCCGACTCTTGCCGCTCTTTTGAGCGCAAGCTTTGAATGCCCTCCAATTAATATTGGGACAGGTTTTGTGGGTGCAGGGCATAACTTTAGTTCAGGAATATCATAGAACTCCCCTTTATAAGCAAAGTATTCTCCATTCATTAGCCCTTTAAGAATATCAATTTGCTCATCCATTCTTTTGCCACGTTTTTCCCAGCGTTCTCCAGTGGCAAGAAAATCCTCATACCAAGGACTCACTCCTACACCAAAGTGAAATCTATTATTTGTCATAACACCCAGAGTGGTAACAAATTTTGCAGTTGTTACAGCCTGTCTTGGAGCTAGCTTATAAACTGATGTTGAAAACTCTAGCTTTTCAGTAACAGCTGCAATAGCTGGAATGATAGAAAATGGCTCCAAAAAAGGAACACCGTCCAGAAATTCTCTGCTTCCATCATCATTGTAAGGATAAGTTGAATCACATTCTTTTGGATAACAGATACTATCGGGGAATGTGATTGCATCAAAACCCGCAGCTTCAGCAGCTTTTCCAAGCTCCAGATAAAATAATGGATCGCACATTGATGGATGATATGAAAAACGCATAATTGTTACCTTTTGGTGTAATTTTTTTTAGATATTATAATAATAACAACTATTAACTTATCGATATATAATGACAGCGTTGTCAAAGTAAAAAATTTTGAAAAATCAATCCAGAAAAAATAATCTTATAAATGATCCTGAACTTAAGGAGTGGTTAGATGCACTAGAAAATATTATTAATGAAGATGGTAATGATAGAGCTTCATTTATTCTAGGCAAACTTGCATCAAAATTAACAGAGTCAGGAACCATTCCTAACTACAACCTAACTACCCCATTTAGAAATTCAATTCCAGTAAATGAAGAAGCTAAAATGCCGGGCGATCTTTTTATGGAACGAAAAATTAGATCTCTTATAAGATGGAATGCCTTGGCAATGGTATTGAGAGCAAACAAGTCCTCAGATGATTTAGGAGGCCACATTGCAACTTTCTCCTCTTCAGCAACGCTTTATGATGTTGGATTCAACTATTTTTTTCAAGGCTCTAATGATGGTCAAGAAGATTTGATATATTTTCAAGGACATTCTTCTCCGGGAATTTATGCTAGAAGTTTTTTAGAGGGCTATTTGTCAGAAGATGACTTAGATAACTTTAGAAGAGAAGTGGATAAACCCGGAATCTCGTCTTATCCGCATCCATGGCTAATGCCTGATTACTGGCAATTCCCAACAGTCTCAATGGGTTTAGGGCCAATCATGGGAATTTATCAAGCAAATGTTATGAGATATTTATCTGCAAGAGGCTTAGCTCCAAGGAATAATAGAAAGGTTTGGGTTTTTTGCGGCGATGGTGAAATGGATGAGCCAGAGTCTAAAGGTGCTATTGGTCTTGCTGGCCGTGAAAAATTGGAAAACTTAATTTTCGTAGTAAATTGTAATTTGCAAAGACTAGACGGGCCTGTACGAGGTAATAATAAAATTGTGCATGAGCTCGAAAGAGAATTCAGAGGTTCCGGTTGGAATGTGATTAAGGTTATCTGGGGCAGATTATGGGATCCTATTTTTGCTAGAGATAAGCAAGGTAAACTGCAAGAACTTATGGATGCAGTAGTAGATGGTGAGCTTCAAAATTTTAAAGCGAAAGGCGGTGCATACACTAGAGAGAAATTTTTTGGACAAGACCCTGATGTATTGGAAATGGTGGAAGATCTTACCGATGAAGATATATACAAATTAAATAGAGGGGGTCACGATCCATACAAAGTATATGCTGCATATCATAAGGCAGTAAATTCAAAAGGTGCACCAACAGTAATTCTTGCTTTAACCACTAAAGGTTATGGAACAGGATCAAGAGAAGCGGATAATACTACTCACCAAGTAAAAAAATTAACACTAGACAATATTAAATCGTTTAGAGATAAGTTTGATATTCCTGTTTCAGACAACGAGATTGAAAAGCTTCCATATGTAAGACCTTCAAAAGATTCACCTGAAATACAATATCTTTTAAGAACGAGGAACAGATTAGGAGGCCCGATACCCAGAAGAAGAGGGCATACTCAAAAGCTATCTCAGCCATCAGATTTAATTTTCCAGAAATTTACCAAAGGCTTTGAGGATAAAGAAATTTCCTCCACGATGGCTTTTGTAAGAATGATGACAGACATTTTAAAAGACAAAAATGTTGGAGATCGAATTGTTCCCATTGTGCCTGATGAAGCAAGAACTTTTGGCATGGAGGGATTATTTAGACAAATTGGTATCTATTCTTCTGAAGGGCAAAAATATAAACCAGAAGATGCTGATCAAGTCATGTGGTACAAAGAATCTAAAGATGGGGTTATGCTTGAAGAAGGCATTAACGAAGCTGGAGCATTTTCTGCTTGGACTGCACTAGCAACCGCATATTCGAATTATAACATTCCAATGATTCCTATTTATTTATTTTATTCCATGTTTGGTTTTCAAAGGATCCATGATCTTGCCTGGGCCGCAGGTGACTCCCAAGCAAAAGGATTTTTAATTGGAGCAACATCTGGAAGAACAACATTAAATGGAGAGGGATTACAACATCAAGATGGACATAGTCATATCTTCTCTTCAACAATTCCTAATTGTCGATCTTATGACCCAGCCTATGCATATGAATTGGCAGTTATTTTTAAAGATGGAATAGAAAAAATGTTTGTAGATCTTGAAAATTACTACTACTACATTACTGTTAACAACGAAAACTATTTGCAACCAGCTCAGCCAAAAGATTCAGAAGAAGGAATTATTAAGGGTCTATATAAGCTGAGTGATCATAACAAACCTCAAGTTACTTTAATAGGTTCAGGGTCAATTCTAAATGAATCCATCAAAGCTCAGAAAATACTAGATTCTTTTGGGATTGGATCTGATGTATGGAGTGCTACTAGCTTTAATATGTTAAGAAAAGATGGAATGGAAAAAGAGCGCTTTAATGAGTTAAATCCAACATCAAAACATAAAATAACTTATGTAGAGGAGTGTTTACCAAGCACTGACATTCCCATAATTGCAGCAACGGACTATATGCGTGCATATCCTGAGCAGATAAGAGGTTTCGTTAATGGACCATATTACACACTAGGTACTGATGGCTATGGAAGAAGTGATTCTAGGCAAAAACTTAGAGAATTTTTTGAAGTAGATGCAAACAATATTGCAAGAATTGCAATTTATTCTCTTTTTCGCAAAGGTGACCTTGGTAAAAAAGATATCAAAGCTTTTTACAAGAAATTAAAGGTTAATCCTAGTAAACCTAATCCTTGGGAAGTTTGATGGCTGGAACGATCATCAACATTCCAGACCTAGGCGATGCCGAGGATGTTGAAGTAATTGAAGTTTGTGCAAAAGTAGGTGATCAGGTTGAGTCAGAGGATCCAATTATTGTTTTGGAATCCGATAAAGCTGCAATGGAAATACCAGCCTCTGTAATTGGAAAAGTTACCTCTATTGAAGTTTCTGTAGGAGATACAGTGAACACAGGCTTACCTTTTTTAAAAATAGAGGTTTCCGAGGATGCGGTTCAAAAAGCTGAAGAAGTTTCTTATGAGGATCAAGATGAAAAAAATAAGGTTGCCCCCGCAAAAAAAGAACAAATTGAATTTAAGCAATCATCAAATGCCGAAATACAAATCAAACCTCAGATTATATCTAATGAAAATATTTATGCTGGACCGGCGGTCAGAAAGCTTGCAAGAGAATTTGGCATTGATTTATCAATTGTTCAGCCTACAGGCCCAAAGAATAGAATTCAAAAAGAAGATCTACACAACTTTGTAAAATTTCGACTTTCTTCAGCTCCGCAAGGAAATAGCTTTCAGTTTACTCAGCCTGATATTGATTATTCAAAATGGGGACCAATTAAGGAAGAAAAACTTTCAAAGTTTCAGAAATCCTCCCTTGCTAATCTTCATACATCTTGGATAAATATTCCTCATGTTACTCAACATGATGAATGTGATTTAAATATATTGCTTGAAGCTAGAACTCAATTATGCAAAAAGCATAAAGTAAAGGTATCTCCATTAGCTTTTATAGCAAAAATTATTTCTCAATTGCTTGCAGATTTTCCATTGCTGAATTGTTCTTTAGATAAGAGTCTAGAAAAAATTATTTTAAAAGATTATGTAAATCTGGGCATTGCTATAGACACTCCTGAAGGACTGATTGTGCCAAATATAAAAAATGCGCAATTAAAATCTACTATGGAGATATCATCCGAGATTAAGAAATTAGCCGAAGCTGCAAAAAAACGAAAATTAAAAATTGCTGATCTAAAAGGTGCGTCCTTTAGCATCAGCTCCTTGGGAGCAATTGGTGGAAGGTTCTTTACACCAATAATCAATCCTCCAGAAGTAGCTATACTTGGAATTTCAAAAACTTATGAGAAAGTTGTCTCATCCAAGGTTGGATTTGAAAATCGAAGCTTTTTACCAATCTCACTTAGTTATGATCACCGCGCAATTAATGGGGTCTATGCAGTACAATTTACTAGTCAGCTGGGAGAGGCCTTGTCTGATGATCAATTGATTAAGAAGAGTTTCAAATGATAGATTCAAATTTCCAAAAAGGTTGCGTCCTAATTATTGGAGGAAGCGGGGGCATTGGATCATTATGTGCTCAAGAATTTGCAAACTCTAATGCTAAGGTAGCCATAACCTATTATAAAAATAAGCAAGCTGCGATTGATGCAGCAAATGAAATTAATGCCGATGTAAATATTTATCAATTAGATAATAGCGATCCCAAATCTGTAGAAGATACTTTTGAGAAAGTAATAAAAGACTATGGTTCTATTAATACTCTTGTAAATGCTGCCGGATTTGACATACCTCAAAAATTTATCAATGAAATAGATATTGATTTATGGAAAGGAGTTATTGATGCAGATATTAATGGTTTTTTTAATTTAATAAAATCTGGATTACCTTATTTGCGTGAGTCTCAAGGTTCTATAGTCTTTATAAGCTCCGCGGGATTATTCAAGTATCCTCCTGGGGACATTTTATCTGTTGCACCCAAGGCTACTATTGAGCATGTCTTGAAAGGCATAGCAAAAGAAGAGGGAAAAAATGGCGTGAGAGCAAACTCAATTGCTTTAGGAGTAATCGACACTGGAATTTTTCACAGATTAAGAGAAGAAAATAACACTTTTTTTGATGATGCATGGCATGAAGCCGTTATGAATACACTAGCCATCAAAAGATTTGGATTTCCTAAAGAGGTAGCAGACACAGCAGTGTTTTTAGCATCGAGCAAAGGAGGTTACATTACCGGCCATTGCATCCCAGTTGATGGGGGTTACCATCTTTAAGATTTATACAAAATAGTCTGTATTCTCAACCCCTAATTGCATGGCTCCATAGTTCCTTGAAAAACTAACAGGATTATTTGCAACATGAGCTCTTGATGTATGAACATCTAGAAATATCTTTTGAATATCACTGCCTGCAAATACTGCACCACCGCCCGCATTTGAGAATAAAGTATCGACTACTTCTAGACACTTTTCTATAACTAAGGATGCATCATATCTAAACTTTACTCTGTCAATCATAGGGATACCACCCTGATTACCAGCTTGATCTACCATTACATCATAATTTCTAAACATAACCGTTTCTATGGCATCAAGTTTTGCGGATGCTTCGGCTACAATTGATTGTGTGTGAGTATCACCAGCCAATTTTGCAGGATCACTAGAAGCTTTATTATTGGCTCCATCTATAAATAGTTCTAACATTTTCTTTGTTGCACCAATTGCTGGAGTAGAAACAGCTCTAACAAATAATTGACCCCAAGGTATTTTATATAAATCATTTTTGTTAACTTCATATCCCGGATTAGTTAGGTTAAAGCCGTCAGATTGTTTATGAGTGCGATATTCTGGAACAAAAATATCATTAACATGAATATCTTGGCTGCCAGTTGCCTTTAAGCCCATTGAGTACCAGGTATCTTTTATTTCGTAGTCACTTTTAGGAATTAGAAAAGTCCTATATTCAGGAGCGCCTCCCTCAGGGGGAAAGATTAGACCACCAAGCAACGCCCAGTCACAATGCTCTGAACCGCTTGACCATTGCCAATGACCTGAAAATTTGAATCCACCTTCTACAGGAGTGACCTGCCCCATAGGAGCATAAGAAGATGATACAAGAGTATTGTCGTCTTCACCCCAAACCTCTTGTTGAGCCTTATCATCATAAAGAGCAAGCTGAAAAGGATGAATGCCAACAACACCTAAAACCCATGCAGTAGACATACAGCCCTGTGCAATTCTTAGTTGTACTTCTGAAAAAGTGTGCGGATCTAATTCATGCCCACCATATTGCTTAGGTTGAAGAATCTTAAAAAATCCAGCATCTTTCATATCTTGTATAGTTTCTTTAGGAATTCTTCGATCAATGTTTGCAGATTCTGATCTTTTCTTAAGAACAGGAATAAGAGCTTCAGCTTTTCTGATCATTTCGTTATGTAGGTCAAGATTTGTTCTTTCTTTAGTAATTGCTGCTAATGCCATTTTTCACCTCTTTTTTGTATTGAGAGTAATGATTCCATTAATACTTTGTTGATTCAACATAATAATTCATATTTATTGCTATTATTTTTACGATTAATAGAATAATTATTAATTTTTATGAGCAAACTTACGCTCAATATTGTGCATTCGTAAATTTTTTACTATATGCATCTATAATTGTTTGATGTCATATATGAGTGTTCACTGCAATGCAGGAAAATTTACTGGTGTAAATGATAATGATATAAATTTTTTTTATGGCATTCCTTTCGCAAAACCCTTGACTAACAAAACACAGTGGCAGGCGCCCGAAAAAATTGATTCTCAAATATCTTTTAATGCTACCAAAAGAGGGTTTAGTGCACCTCAAACAATTTATCGAGATTCTTTTTTAACTGATCCAAACATGCCAGATGAATCAGTAGACTGTTTGTCTCTTAACATTGCTTCACAAAATATAAATGGCAACATGCCAGTAATGATTTGGATTCATGGAGGAGCATATACTACCGGCTCATCTAATTCAGCTATCTATAATCTTGATTCTCTTCCTCGGCATGAAATTGTATTAGTTACAATGAACTATCGCTTAGGACCATTTGGATTCTTAAAGCTTGATGAAGTCTCAAATGGTAAAATTAAGTCTACAGGTAATGAAGGTTTAATGGATCAAAAGCTAGCAATAGAGTGGGTAAAAGAAAACATCGCTGAGTTT
>Ga0213869_10000248_pt1 | contig 45089 bp, 40 predicted proteins | sample PICome_10_FD_160083 | JGI IMG/M metagenome (GOLD analysis project Ga0213869, IMG submission 160083) | Coastal seawater microbial communities near Pivers Island, North Carolina, United States - PICO132 | ecosystem: Environmental > Aquatic > Marine > Coastal | place: USA: North Carolina...
TTGAATCAAATCAGCAGAAGAACTTCAGGCATATTGTTTTCCTAGGACCCTCTGCATCAGAAGAAGATTTTCTAGATTTAGATGACGTTGATTTAATCGTGTTTAACAAACCACCAAAGAAAACCTTAGGTGCATACTCATCGAAGACTTTAATTATACTAAATAATATTTTTTCAAAGCAAAAAAGCAGCGAAGTTATCGCATGGAAAAAAAAATACCCGCAAGCAAATATTATTAGTCAACAAGACATTTCTAATTCCATCAGAGCAGATATAGTTTTTGATCTCATCCCTTCTTCTATCCCTTTAGGTAGCCCTATGGGATTGCAAAGGACTTTATTTATTCTCCACTACTATTACACTTTTGAGAAAATAGAGCTACGTGGCTTTAATTTTTCTTTGACCAAAAATCCCTATAGAGACTGGTATCCTTCTATAATGAAAGAAGAGAACAATGAAGAGTTTAAAAAAGCAATAATACTAACAAATTTAGGTCATGATCTTGTTTTTAATATTCTTTTGACTAGACTGCTAGGTAGATTAATAGGCAATATTAGTGGTGAAGCCATTGATATATCAAATACTAACATCGAAGAGAATTTAGATAGATTTACCCAACTTTACGCTAAATGAAGAGTATAAATGGAAATTTTTAATAGAAAAATTGGACCGAATGAGCCCACTTATTTCATAGCAGAGATAGGCTCAAACTTTGACGGAGATTTAAATAGAGCTAAAGAACTAATCAAGATAGCTGCTGAAAGTGGAGCAGATGCAGCTAAGTTTCAGCATTATACTGCTGAAACTTTAGTTTCTGATTTTGGCTTTAACTCTTTGAATAATTCAGTTCAAACTCACCAGTCTGAATGGAAAGACTCTGTTTCTAGTACTTACAACAAAGCTTCTTTAGCTAAAGAATGGACTGAAGAGCTATCAGAGATATCACACAGTTTAGGAATGGGTTTTTTTACAAGTCCGTATTCAATGAACTTAGTAGATTATGTAGAGCCTTATGTTGACGCCTACAAGGTTGGATCTGGAGACATTACCTACATTGAGATCATAGAAGCTATGTCAATAAAAAATAAGCCTATATTGATAGCTACTGGAGCAGCCTCTCTTCTTGAAGTTAAAAATGCTATGAAGGTTCTAGACGGCAATTTTAATAATACTTGTATCATGCAATGCAATACGAATTATGAAAATGGTACAGAAAATCCTGATTTTCAAAATCTTAGAGTTTTAAATCAATATGCAAAATTATTTCCAGAAGTAGTTTTGGGTTTAAGTTGTCACTCGAAAGGCTGGACGGGGGTTTTAGGATCAGTAGCTTTGGGTGCAAGAGTTATAGAAAAGCACTTTACCGATGATGATAAAAGACAAGGACCCGATCATGGTTTTGCTACCACACCGGATGAATGGCGCCAGATGGTAGATGAAACAAGATCCTTAGAGGCTATGCTAGGAGACGGCATTAAAAAGGTTGAAGATAATGAAAAGATGACAGTCATAGTTCAACAGAGATGTCTTAGGGCTAAAGAAGACTTATCTAGGGGCGAAGTCATCACAAGAAAAAATATAGAAGCTCTTAGGCCCTGCCCACAGGATGGAATTAAGCCATTTGAGATCAATAAAGTTATAGGAAAAAATCTTTTAAAGCCCTTAAAAAAAGGTGAACACATTTCTTATGATTACTTAGATTAGAGGAAAAGAATGAAGAGAATTTTAGTAACTGGGGCTTGCGGATCTGTTGGAGAGGCTCTTGTGTCGCGCCTGTTAGACTCTAAAAATATAGTGTGCGCTTTTGATACGAGCGAGGATAAGTTGTTTCTTTTAAATCAGAGACTTAAATCTGAAAAAAAGGATAAAAATCTTAGAATTTTCATAGGCGATATAAGAGATGAAGATAGATTAATTTATGCATTAAATGGAGTGGATGAGGTATATCATTGCGCTGCTTTAAAGCATGTTGAGCTTAGTGAATATAATCCTTTTGAGGCTTTAAATACTAATGTCTTAGGCACAAATAATGTTATAAATGCGTCGATAAAAAATAATGTAAAGAAAGTTTTATTAACAAGTAGCGATAAGGCTGTAAACCCATCAAGTACAATGGGCGCTACAAAATTACTTGCAGAGAAACTTATCATAAGTGCTAACAACTATTCCGGGTCAAGTGATAGTAGATTTGGGTGTTTAAGATTTGGAAACGTATGGAACACGAATGGTTCTGTGGCTAAGATATTTAAAGATCAAGTCTTAAGCAATAGAAATATTACACTTACAAGTAAAAATATGACCAGATTCTTTATATCTTTGGAAGATGCTGTAGATCTTTGTATTGACTCATGTAGATTATTGGTCGGAGGGGAGACTTTTATTTCAGATATGGGTGCAGCAAGTATTGGTGATGTGGCTATAAATTTTAAAAATTATAATAAAAAAATTAAAGTAGTGGAAACTGGATTAAAGTCTGGAGAAAAATTATATGAAGAACTCTTTACTGATGTAGAAAGTGAGAGAACTTATAAGTACAAAGATATGTATGTAATTTTACCAGATTCGATAAGTGATATTTCAGATAAAAACCAAAAATTAATTAAAAAATATAAAAAAGGGATGCCTATTGGAGAGTCTTTAAGATCGGACTCAGAGTTTGCTGAGAATGTGGCGGTTTCAGATCTAGTAGACCCGTTAATGAATGAGCATTAAAGATCAAAGAATTGAAGATTTACTGTCAAGTTACGATAGTGTTGGGAATCTTATTGACAAAAATATTGACCTTAAGATGGCTGATTTAATGAATTCTAGGTCTTTCTTTTTAAATGAATCTATTAATGAGAAAAAGCCTAAGCCCAGAGAGGTAGATGTTTACGCCATACTGTCAGGGATATCTTTTTATAAGGAGTCTCAAGAATTCATCAAGAAAATCATTCTACAACTAGAAAATATCCTACAAGAAGAAATATTTTACTTTGTTAGTCAAGAAAACCTTGGGGTTGAATATGCTGTTATTAAATGGCCTGATGATTCTTATGATCAAGAATTAATTAAAAATTCTAAAAAGTTCCTTGATCAATGGAAAGGTGATCCTTTCTGTCTTAGAATTGTAGGGATACAGATTCATATAGATGGATGTATAGTGTTAAAGGGAGTTGATTTAGGAAGTGAAATATATGAATTTAGGAAAATGTTATTTTCAAAGGTAACTGGTTTACCGGTTAAACAATCAAGTTGGGCACATATACCCCTCGGAAGAGTCCTAGCTCCAGTAGGAGAAGAGAAAATGAAACAACTCAAAGCATTGATAGGTAATTTAAATAGAAATTTAGTTCACGATGTACTAATTGATAAAATTCATATGGTTAACGAAAAGCGTTGGTATATGGAGGAAAAAAATTATCTACATACAAAGCTTTTAAAATGAAAACTCGAAACCTATTCTCTCTTGAAAACAAAGTAGCACTTATACTAGGGGGGAAGGGAAAAATTGGTTTTGAAATATCTTGTGCTCTATCTGAGAGTGGAGCAAAAGTAATTTCTGCAAGCAGAAATAAACTGCAAGAAAAAGAAAAAATAGATTTATTTAATTCTTTAAATATCGACTCAATGGAAATAGATGCTTCAGATGAGATTCAAGTCCAACGAGCGGTAGAGGAAATTGAGAATGACTATGGTCCTGTAGACATTTTAGTAAATTGCACTTCCGTAAGGCCAATGAAAAAATTTATGCAAGATTCAATTGAAAATTGGCAATCTTCCATGATCATTAACTCCTCTTCTCTTTTTGTCCCTTCAAGGATTATAGGAGATAAGATGTCTAAATTAGGATCAGGTTCTATTATCAACATATCTTCAATTTATGGAATGAATTCTCCTCCTATGCATCTTTACAAAGATGTAGATTTTATTACAGAGCCTGACTATCCGTTTGTAAAGTCTGGAGGTATAGGATTTTCAAAATATCTAAGTTCATATTATGCGGAGAATAATGTCAGGGTAAATGTAATTGCTCCAGGCGGAGTATTCAATAACCAGCCAAAAGAGTTTTTAGATAAGTATAATGAAATAGTGCCAATGGGAAGAATGGCTGAAGCGCAAGACATCGTAGGTGCTGCAATTTTCCTAGCAAGCGATGCATCGCAATATGTAACAGGTATAGTTTTACCGGTTGATGGCGGCTGGAGCTCTATATAACTATCAAAAATCATAGAAGTATTAAAAATTTGGCTCAAATTAAGATAAAAAAAATAATCAACTTTTTTAAATAAATTGTGAAATTTCTAATAATTCTTCAGGCTAGAATGAATTCAAGTCGACTTCCGGGAAAGGTTTTAACTGAGATCGAAGGAGTGCCATCCATTCTTTACCAAATAAATCGCATAAAACCAGTCCTAAGTGAAGACATTGGGTTAGTCGTAGCCACAACCAATACCCCTAAAGATGATATTTTATGCAATCTTTTAAATAAGAATAAAATAAAATTCTATAGAGGTGAAGAAGACAATGTTTTAGATAGGTTCGCTCAATGCTCACTTCAATATAATTCTGAATTTGTGATAAGACTCAATGCAGATTGTCCTCTTATCTGTCCTCAACTCATTAAAGAAGTTATAGATAAAATGAAAAATTCTAATTTTGACTACGCTTCTACAATCTTGGATGAAACTTACCCCCTTGGAATGCATATAGAAATAATGAAGTCCAAAACATTACGAAGTATAAATAAACTTAAGTTATCTCCCGAATTGCGAGAACATGTCACTCCTTTTATTTATAGAAATAAAGAAAAATTTAATCTTCTTTCTATCGCGGATGAAATAAATAACAGCAATCTTCGAATAACAGTTGATTACCCTGAAGACTTAGAAGTGGTAAAGGAAATTGCTAGTTATTTCCGAGGAAGAAAATTTTACCTCAAAGACATCATAAAATTTTTGAATAGCAATCCAAAGATTTCAAAAAAAAATAGCGCACTCTTGAAAAGCCAAAAATTAAATTAAACAATCCAAGGAGAATCATCATGTTACTAAAAAAAGCTATATCATTTATTTTAAAAAAATTTGTTTTCCAAACTAACTCCAAAAATCTAACCACATTCTATGATTCAGATAGCGATTACTATTATATTTCTCCTTCACTTAGACAGGAGTTTAGATTCAAGCAAACTCTTGATGACCACAGTCTTTTTTTTAGGAAACTTAATAAAGTTTTCCATAATAAAGAAGGAAATATAATTTTAGATATAGGATCAAATTTAGGATATTGGGCCCTAGCATTTGATAAATACTTAGACAGAAGAAAGATAATTTTTGCATTTGAGCCAGATCTTGAAAATTTTCAATATTTATCTCATAACACTTCAAGATATCCAAATATACAACTTTTTCAGACCGGTTTGAGTAGCAAAATTGAGGATTTATCAGTCGGTATGCCTGATTATGTAGATAATTTGAGTGAGGATAGAAAAGTAAATACAGGTTACCTTTCTGTGCTTCATAATAAAGAAAATTTGTCTGGTACAAGATTCTCAAGAGGTGATAGCTTTATTCCAGGACTATTAAATGATGAAGACAAGATTTTTATTATAAAGATTGATGTAGAGGGGTTTGAAGATCAAGTGCTGTTGGGTCTAAAAGAAACTCTATCGACTGACAAGCCAGCAGTAATATTAGAGATTAATCCTAGAACTCAAATATTATCTGGATATAGTTTGCATGATGTATTCAAATTGTTTTTTGATTTAAATTATTGCCCTTTGGTGCCACCAACAGAGTTAGAATTTTCTCTCGATGAGGATGGCATGCCTAATCAGGCATTAAATATGATACTTGCACCTGAGGAATTGATTACTAGATTTAAAGAAGAGATGGACTATAAAGAAATTAAATAGAATATTAGATTTTTTTATCCCTATAGAGTGGAAATTGTATGAATAATGAATTTGATAATCCCATCTGGGGTAAAGAGGAAGCTAATATTGGCCTTAAATCTATAAAAAGGTTTTTCAGGGTACTTCCTAACAATAGAAAAGGTTCTTTCTTATTTTTAACAATCTTTATGGTTGCCGCAACACTTTTGGAACTCTTGGGTATAGGATTAGTCCTCCCAGTGGTCGGATTCATCTCTGATTATGAGGGGCTTTCTGAAAGTCCCTATTTAATAAAAATAATAAATCTATTAGGTAGCCCTACAAAAGAAGAGATGATTATTTACTCTTTAGCTTTATTTGCTTTGGTTTTTTTACTAAAGAATATCTTCATAGCCTGTTTGATTTACCTAAAAGAGAGGTTTATTTTCCAGGTCAAAAGGGAGCTTACAATGGTTTTGTATAGTAAGTATCTTAGAAGTTCTTATTCATTTCATTCTTCTAATAATTCTTCTGAAATAATGAGGAATTTAGTGTCATTACCAATAGAATTTGAAAAGCTTTTAACTGTTCTGCTAAGCATGTTCTCTGAATTGTTAGTTTTATTTGGTGTTTTAACTTTATTTGTAATATTCGAACCTATACCTTCTTTAATAATGGTATCTATATTATTTGTGTTATCTATATTTTATTACTTGTTTTTTAAATCAAAATCATACGAATGGGGCATACAAAGGCAATTTCATCAGGGCAGACAGTTTCAAAGCATTTCTGAATCTTTAGGTGCTATTAGAGATATTAAGTCCCTAAAGAAGGAAGATTTCTTCATTGATTGGGTACGAAAACACGTAAGTAAAGTTGGAGAAGTGGCTTTATTTGAGAAGATTCTCTTAGCCATGCCAAGACTCTGGTTAGAGCTTTGTATAGTATTTAGTTTTGTAGGATTAGTATTATCTATAGCTTTTTTTTCTGAATCTAAGGATTTAGTTGTCCCAACATTGGCCGTCTTCGCTTTTGCTGCAGTAAGATTGATTCCAAGTGCTACAATTCTTTTATCAGGCTCTCAAAGTATAAGAATAAGGTTGGCCCCATTGTCAATTTTAGAAAAGGAACTTAGAGATTCTACATTCAATGAGCCCCATGTTTCTGGAACGGATATTCCTTTTAAAAAAACCATTACACTTAAAAATATTAGTTTTTCATATTCTGGAGAAAAGAATATTTTTAATAATTTGAATTTAGAGATCAAAAAGGGGGAATTTATAGGAATCATGGGGGAGAGTGGTTCTGGTAAGAGTACCCTAGTAGATTTAATTTTGGGATTTTATAAACCCATCAAAGGCAGAATATTAGTAGATGAAGTAGATATCTTGGAAGAAGAGTATAAAATTTTTAGAAAAGCTGGGATTGTAAGTCAGGATATATTCTTACTTGATAGAAGTATAGCTGAGAACATTAGCCTAGGAGAAAAAGAGGAAATTGATTTTTATTCATTAGATAATGCAATCAATAAAGCTCAACTTTCTTCTTACATAGACGGCTTGCCCGAAGGTTACTTTTCTGAAGTCGGAGAAAGAGGAGTTCAAATCTCTGGTGGTCAACTTCAAAGGATAGGAATAGCTAGAGCCTTATATAATGATCCTGATATACTTGTCTTTGACGAGGCAACCAGTGCTTTAGATGAAAGCACCGCGTCATCGCTTATGGAGACAATACTAAGCTTTAAAGGCAAGAAGACTATGATATTCATATCTCACAATAAAAACTCTTTAAAACAGTGTGATAAAGTTATAGAAGTAAAAAACGGAAAGGTACTTTACACCAACTGAAAGAATGACTAATAAAATTTTAATCACTGGAGGAGCAGGTTTTCTAGGAAGTCATCTCTCAGAAAAGCTTCTTGCTGAAGATAATTATGTTCACTGTATTGATAACTTTCATACCGGCTGCCTAGACAATATCAAGCACATAATTGAAAACAAAAATTTTACTTTTCAAAATCACGATGTAATCAACCCTTTTGACTTTAATGAAAAGTTTGATCATATTTATAATTTAGCTTGTCCTGCTAGTCCTATTCATTATCAATATGATCCAATAAAGACAGTTAAGACATCGTTCTTAGGTTCTATGAATATATTGGAATATGCTTACAAACATAATGCTAGAGTACTTCAAGCCTCTACTTCTGAAGTCTATGGTGACCCATTAGAACATCCTCAAAGAGAGACTTATCAGGGCAATGTAAATCCAATAGGTATTCGGGCTTGTTATGATGAAGGAAAAAGGGTTGCCGAAACTATTTTCTTCGATTTTCAAAGGCAATATTCTGTTGAAGTAAAAATAGTGAGAATATTCAATACCTACGGACCAAGATTAGCTATAAACGATGGACGGGTTGTTTCAAATTTTATTCATCAAGCTTTAAATGATAGAGATATTACAGCTCATGGTGATGGTTCTCAGACAAGAAGTTTTTGTTATGTAGATGATCTGATAAGAGGTCTTATTAGTATGATGGAATCAAACACATCAGTTTATGGTCCTATTAATCTTGGAAATCCAACAGAAATAACAATTAATCAATTAGCTGAAAAGATTATTGAACTTACAGACTCCTCTTCTGAAATTATATTTAAGGATCTTCCTGAAGATGATCCGATTAAGAGGAAACCTGATATTGCGAAAGCAAAAAATCTTCTAGATTGGGAGCCAAGGGTAGATTTGCAAGAAGGACTTATTAAAACAATATCTTACTTTAAAGAAATTTTATAAATAACATTATGGAAATTAAATATAAATTAAAACCAGAAGATATTTTAACCTTAAGAGAATGTATGGTTTGTTCATCTGCAGACCTCTCAAAATTATCTTCTGCAAGAATAACTAATGATCAAGGACAAGAATTTCCTTTTTTTGAAACTAGCATTTGTAATGCTTGCAGCCATATTATGAGGAACAAAATTCCTAGCGAAGATTGGTTCCTATCTCAGTTTAGTCTTAGAGATAAAATTCAAAGAGAAAGCGGTTTCAATCCTATCAATAATGACGTTGAAGAAGAAAGATATTCTAGATATCAGCAAATCTCTAATTCTTTAAAAAATGATATTTTAGACACTGCACTATATGAGATCAATAATGTAATAGATATTGGTTGTGGACCTGGCACTGGTCTTAAGGCTTGGAATGACCTTGGTATTAATGCTAAAGGGATAGAACCAGACGAATCCAGAGCAAGACATGGGATCAATCAAGGCATAGAGATAGACGTCATAACCTGGATGGATTTCAATGAAAATTTAAAGAAAGGTACGTTATTGACATCTATACAGTCTCTAGAGCATTTCTATAATCCTAGGCAATTTTTAGAACATATGAGGAATCTTTGCAAAGAAGAGGTTATGATTTATATTGAAGTACCAGATGCTTTGAGCTTTTGTGAAGATTGGAATGATGCTATCTATCTTGCTCACACAAGTAATTTCTCATTATTATCTTTAACAAAATTACTCAATATTTGTGGTTTTAATGCTGTTTCTCGTGTTAATCCTTATGATTCGGATAGTTTCAATAGAGAGAATCTTTGTGTCATTGCTTATTCTGGTAAAGGGGATAACAGTTTACTGTCAGAACTTGAAGATGATTTAGACATTAATTCTTACAAGGAAATATTTAAAGAAAGATATTCGGTCAAAGATGATAATAAGATTAATGATTCCATAAACTCTTATTGTGTAGAGGAAATTAATGACCTTTCCTTAACTTATAAAAGAACGAATAAGATTGAATCAAGTGTTAGAGGAAATTACGGGTCTAGAGAAGTAAAAGTTCGACAGGGCACTGCAGAAGTCTTTTAAAATAAATCATTTGTATGATTTTTAAGAGCCTCATCACAAGAATATTTAGAATATTTAATAGCTTAAAATACAAAAAAAGAATAGATCTGCATTTCTTTTTCCCTAGAGTTAAATCATTCTTGCCATCTAAAGAAAATACAGCAATAGTTTCTGTTCTTAATGACGATTTTGTTGACTACTTTATTAAATTCTCTCAATCAATTAAGAAACACAATAAAGACTTTGATTATAATTGGTATATTTTTTACAACAGTGATATTTCCCCTTTATCTGATATATCAAAAGAGAAAATATTAAAAATTTATGCGAATGTAGTTTTTAGAAATGTCGATACAATTGAATACATTCGATTTAAGTCATTGATTCCATCAAACTTATTTCCTTCAATATTAAAGTTAGACCTCTTCAAGCTAGGCAAATATAAAAAAATATTATGCCTTGATGTAGATACTCTTTGCTTGGGATCTTTAGATTTCCTACTAACAAAAGATTTTACTTTTGCAGCAGCTCAAGCTGGCTCAGTTGATAACTATTCAGATTTCTTAATTAATAGTAAGCAGTTCAAGAGAGGATTACCATTTAATGCAGGTATTTTAGTGTTCGGAGAAAAAGTGATTCAAGATAAAAATATTTTACCTACCTTATTGAGATACGATCAGTATGCAGAAACTGCGGAACAGACTCTCTATAACGATTATTTTAGATTTTATCCAGTTTATATACTGCCTCTTGAGTATAATTTTTTTGCAGATAGGCTGTATGAACATTTTAAAGATCACAAAGTAAAGATTCTACACTTTACTGGACCAAAGCCTCATAACCAACCTGAAATACCTCTTGCTGATTTGTGGTTGGATTTTAAAGAATAGTTGCTGATAACTCCCCATAAGAATGAGTAAATTTATACATGCTGAAGAAATCTATGAAGATTTACTTATTCAGAAAGGTGGAATATCCAGTCACAATATTAAGATACTTAAAAATGTCATATCTTACTGGTTTTTATTTCTGCAGAATTTTATTGACGAAGAAGGAAAAGATAATTTATCAAAACTTTCAGAAATTATAAAAGAAACACCAGATAATTCTTTACCATATTCAGTAAACAGTTATTTTTCTGGAAAAAATAACATTTTAAACATAAATTCAAGAAAAAAAAGAACCTATCGAATACCCTTTTTTATATTAAAAATATTAATGCTCATTAGGGGCTATAAATTAGTTTTAGATAAAACAAGTTTGAGAGGAGGGTGGAGACTATCTTCCTATTGTATGGCTTTATTAAATAGATCAGATTTACTAGTAGTTGATATGCAATTGAAACATGATTTTATTGAAGATCTGAATATAAGAAATAATTTTGAACCGGATATACAGAAATTCATAGAAGAAAATCTTCCTGATCTACTTTTTATAAAACCCATTCGCAATAAAAAACTAATAAAATCTATTGAAGTCCACTCTTCAGCAGATATGTTCCTTAATGCAAGGTCTCCTATTAAACTTCTCTTTATTACTAAAAACCTCAGGCTAATTGGATATCAGCATGGAATAAATTATGGACAATGGAATAAAAATTTATATCAAGAATCAGAAGTAAAGGTATCTGATGAATTCCATTTATGGTTTCCACATAAACCCAATTTTATTGGTAGATTTGATGTTAACCCCAGCCTTAATACAAGTAATCAAACAAGAATTTTATGGGTAGGAAGGATAAATTTACATTCTTTTTACAAAAAAATGCTGCCTTATGCTTACGAACATAAGATGGACAATAGTCATCTTGAAATAATTGATAACAGTTTCCATTGTTTAGATAATTTTAGTTTTTACAAACCGGGCAGAGTGGAATCAGTATGGCTACCAGATAAATCTATTGTAGTTAGGGACGGTCCTATCGAGAATTACATTAACTTAGACAGAGATGTATTATTATTTGATAATATTTCTGAGACTACTATTTTTTTAGCTCTCAAGTATAGAGTTCCTTTTTTAATAATATTAAAAAATAAAAAAATAAAGGGTCTTACAAGTAAATATGAGGAATTCTTAGAAATTTTGAATTCAAATAATTTTCTTTATAATATCGACGAAATAAATGAAGCTAAAAAACTATTATTAGATATTTCTATCTCAAGAGATCTATACAAAGAAAAAAAATCCTTAATTAACTCTTTGATAGTAAAGTAAATACATGAATGATCACAAAAAAATCTACCTAGTTACAGGGTCGGCTGGCTTTATAGGATTTCACCTTTGTAAAATTTTACTAAAGCAAGGACATAAAGTTATAGGTTTTGATAATTTAAATGATTATTACGATCCATCTCTTAAAAAGCAAAGGCTAGACAATCTTTTAGATAATGATCAGAGCAAAAATTTCTTATTTTTTGAGGGAGATTTATTAGATAAAAGTTTTATCAAGAAAATTTTTACGGATCATAAACCAAATTTAGTTGTCAATTTAGCTGCTCAAGCAGGCGTAAGATATAGCTTAAAAAATCCAGATGCTTACGTAAGTTCAAATATTCAAGGCTTTCTAAATCTCGTAGAAGAATGCAAAGAGCACGAGGTAGAACATCTTGTATATGCCAGCACAAGCAGTGTTTATGGTGCCAGCACAGATATGCCATTCGCTGAAGATTCTTTAACTGATCATCCTATTCAGTTTTATGCAGTGACCAAGAAAACAAATGAACTTACGGCTCACGCATATTCATCTTTGTATGGCCTTCCAACTACTGGTTTACGCTTTTTTACCGTTTACGGACCTTGGGGACGACCGGATATGTCATTGTTCATTTTTACTAAAAATATATTAGAGGGAAAACCTATATCTCTATTTAACAATGGAGATCATGTGAGATCCTTTACTTATGTTGAAGATTTAGTTCAAACAATATCTAAAGCATCACTAGATGTACCTTTTTCAGATTCATCATGGGATTCTAATAATCCTAATTCCTCTACTAGCTCAGTCCCTTACAGAATATTTAACATTGGTAATCCACAGCCTGTAAAATTAATTGACTTTGTTGCTTCAATCGAAAAGAGCTTAGATAAAACAGCCATTAAAGAGCTAATGCCTCTGCAGAAAGGAGATATTCGTGCCACAGAAGCCTCTAATAGGTTAATTGAAGATAGGTTTGGAGAGCAAAAATATACAAGCATTGAAGAAGGAGTAAATAATTTTGTTCAGTGGTATCTGTCCTATTATCAAAAATAGTTTATGAAGATTTTAGTAACTGGAGGCTTGGGTTATATTGGTTCTCACACTACATTGTCTTTAATAGAAAAAGGTTATGAGCCTGTAATAGTAGACGATCTTTCAAATTCAAATTACGAAGTACTGAATATTCTTAATAATATTGCAAGAAAAGATCTTGAATTTCATCAATTTGATTTAAAAAGTCTTTCAACTTTAGATTCATTATTTAAAAGGAATAATTTTGATGGAGTCATACATTTTGCGGCCTTTAAAGCGCTAGGCGAAAGCATGACTAACCCAATGAAATATTATGAGAATAACTTAATTTCTTTAATAAATATCTTAAAGCTAAGCTTGGACTACAAAGTTAGAAATTTTATATTTAGTTCTTCTTGTACCGTTTACGGACAACCTGAAGATTTACCTATTTATGAGGATTCAATTTTTTTAGAAACACCTTCCCCCTATGGAAAAACCAAACAAATGTGTGAGATTATTCTTCAGGATATTGCAAAAAATGAAAAAATAAAGGTCTTTTCATTGAGATATTTCAACCCTATCGGTGCTCATAAATCCGGAGAAATAGGTGAAAATCAAAAAAGCCGAGCCCAAAATCTAGTCCCTTTGATAACTCAAAACGCTACAGGAAAAATGAAAAAACTAATAGTTCATGGGGATGATTATAATACTCCTGACGGTTCTGCGATCAGAGATTATATTGATATTAATGATTTGGCTGAGGCACATGTTCATAGTTTATCTAAAATAATTGATAATAAATCTCTACAGCACTATGACTCATTTAATCTAGGAAAAGGTGAAGGAGTAAGTGTGCTTGAACTTATATCAACTTTTGAAGATGTCACGGGAGCTAAGATAGATTATGAAATACTTTCTAAGAGGCTCGGGGATGTTCAAGAAGTTTATGCCGATACTTCAAAAGCAAAGAATAAATTGGGATGGGAAGCTAAAATCCCACTTCATGAGTCCTTACTTTCTGCTTATAAATGGGAATTGAAATTAAGTACGCTGTAAGCCTTTCAATGATGTTTCTTAATTTCTAAGCTACAATAAAAGTTATATGCAAGAAGATAAATATATAGAAAAAGATTTCTCTCAGTATTTGATTATTATCAAAGATTTTTTTGTTTTCAATATAGTGCCTATTTTTTCAATAACATTAATCTCCGCATTGTTTTCAATTTGGATTGCATTAAATATTGTGAACGAATACAGATCGAGTTCTACTTTGATTCCATCTTCTATAGGTGAAGAATCATCCGGTCTCGGTGGTTTATCTGCTCTGGGTGGATTGGCTGGAATGGATATGGATACGCCAGGTAGAGCAAATAATCTTATTGGAAAAGAGCTTTTTAAATCAAAAGAGTTTATAAATAACTTTATTAATAATCATGATCTTATGGTTGATCTCATGGCCTCTAAAGGCTGGAATCAAGAAACAGATGAATTAATAATTGATAAAAAAATCTTTGACGATGGTAATTGGCAAAGACCATCTAAAGGTCTTATAAAACCTAAACCTGGACCTGAAGAAGTTTATCTAAAGTTTTATTCTAAATTTAGCTACACTCAAGAAAGAGACAAAGTCATAACTGTAGGCTATACCTCTTTTAGTCCAAATTTTTCTAAAGAAGTATTATCTTTATTAATAGAGGCTGTAAACGATGAAGTAAGAAGAAGAGATGTAGAGGAAGCTAAATCTAGCAGAGATTATTTAATCTCACAGCTAAGTCAAACTAAGCAAGTAAATATTTCTAATTTAATTGCAAATTTAATTGAAGACGAAATTAAAAATATAAAACTCGCTGAAGTAAAAAAAGAATATGTTTATTCGATAGTTGATTCCCCTTCAATTCCAATTTCAAGGTATGGCGTTCCAAGGTCTTTAATATGCTTTTTAATCACATTATCAGGTTTCTTTCTTTCACTGGTATTAGTTATGCTAAGATCTTTAGTTAAGAGATGATAGTATTTAGAGGGTTGGCACCTTCATTTTCTAGGCTTAATCTTTTCTCTCTTTCTTCATTTATCTTATATCTAGTAAGTCTCCCGATTATTAGTCTTGCTTATCAGAGTATTGAGCCCATCTTAGTAATTAATTTATTTTTTTTTACCTTTTCTTCTTTACTGTATTTAATATGTGGTCGCAGAAATTTTGATGATCTTATATCAACAATATTTATTTTTAATATTTGTCTTTTCTGGTCGGCTATAGGTTCTATCTATTTAAATGTATTTGATGATTTACAATACAAAGGTGCAGATTCTGGTTTTTTTCTTGAGTTGGCTAGGGGGAAGTATTTTGAAAACCCTATTCTATTTGGTTCCAATTTTTATGATGGAATAGGAGCTGTAAATTTCTGGAAAATCTTTTATGATTTCTTCTCTTCAATAGGATTTAGTAAAGCTCCTTATATTGGTGTGACAATAAATACTATGTTTGTTTCTCTTTCGGGACTATTTTCATTAAAAATTGTAAAAATACTTTATCCTCAAGATGATGATAGATATATTAGATTTATTCTCTTATTTTCTTCTTGTGGTTTATTTATGCTGTTTGCTGCCTTGCATTTAAGAGATGCATTTATCTTATTTTTTGTAACTTTACAGGCCTTTGCATGGGTAAAATTCATAGACAAAAAAAATCTTATAAACTTTCTACTTCTTCTTTCAATTTCCTTCGTCTCTTCTTATGCGCTCTTATATTTGAGGGCTGAGTTTCTTGCTTTAAGTTTTGGTTTTTTTCTTGCCTTCTTGGTTTCCTATCTTTTGACAAATAATTTATCTGCAATCAGAAGATCCCTTTTAACTTTTTTCTTAAGCTCGATTGGGTTAATAGCTCTAATCTTGATTTTCAATAACTCTTCAACTTTCACTGACCTAATAAGCGCATCTAATCTTTATGCAGAAGCAGGTAAAGGCAGTGGTTCGTTAGGTTATGATCTGATAATCTCACAGCCTTTGCCAATTAGATTACTTTTAGGCTCTTTAATGCTTTTTATTATGCCCATTCCTGTTTGGTCTGGAATTGAGATGAATTCAATTTATTTTTTATTTAAAAGTCTAAATGCAGTTTATTTCTATTTTATGATTCCTCTTATTCTTTTATCTTTATTTAATTTTTATGCGTTTAGGGGCATTAGAAATGAACAAAACTATTTCTTGTTGTTTTGTATTTTAGGCTTCACTTCGGTTGTCGTCTTAACCTCTTCTGAAAATAGACATATAGGAAGTTTTCTTCCATTATTTCTTTTATTCTCTTTAATACCGTCCTTTAATAATAGAAAAGAGATAAAGAATTACATAACTCTATTTCTTCTCTTTTTTTCCTTTATACTGCTTCTTCACTCTCTTTGGATATTAATAGAATATTTATGACTAAAAAGAAAGTCCTCATCCTTGGTCCTTCAAGTCAAATCGGGAAGTCCTTGTGTGAAGAAAATTCTACTCACATAGAGTTTATAGAAGCCCCAAGAGCGAAGATTGATTTAGAAAATTTAGATTTAATTAAAGAATTTATTATAAATCATTGTCCTGAGATTGTTATCAATTGTGCGGCTTACACCAATGTTGATTTAGCTGAGGATGAAAGATCATTATGCAACACTATAAACTCGGAAGCAGTTGATGAAATAATAAAAGGTTGTAATGAAACACGAGCTACCCTTATTCATTTTTCTACTGATTATATTTACGACGGAGAAGCAAAAAATCCATATCTAGAATCTTCTGTACCACATCCTTTATCTTCTTATGGTAATTCTAAACTCAGTGGAGATTCTTTAATAGAGAAGCATTGTTGTAATTTTTTAATTTTCAGAATTTCATGGATCTATGGGATACATAATAATAATTTTTTAAAAGCTATTTATAAAAAAATTATTAATGGTGATAATCTTCGCGTAGTTGATGATCAAATAGGATCACCCACTTCCTCTGGACTCGTCGCTAAGACTATAATTAATATAATTGAGAATTATGATTTAAGCCAAAAAAAGGAAGTTTTCAATCTCCAGCCTAAAGGATCAGCATCATGGTTTGAATTTGCGAATTTCATTAATGATAATCTAGATAATTCTAAGAAGCTTTCAGTAGCAAACATCTCACCTGTAAGTTCAGAAGAGTTTATTTCAAAAGCAACAAGACCTAAATATTCTTTATTAAACACACGTAAGCTCGAAGAGACATTTCAGATTCACCTGAATTACTGGCAAGATTATGCCCTTAAAGAAATTAAAAGGTTGACGCAAAATGGTTAGATTTCTGTGCTTGAATCTTGTTCTAGCCACCATTCATTTTGTTCTACCCACTCAATAGTTTTTTTAAGACCTTGTTCTAGGTTAGTGGTAGCATTCCAGCCTATATCTTTATAAATTTTTGTTACATCCGGGACCCTTCTTTGTATATCTTCGTAAGTGCCTTTATATTTCTCTAGGGTATTAAATATTTCAGGTTTTAGGTTAGGATTTGTGAGTTTAATCACACTGGAAATCACCTCTTCCATTGTGTGTTCGAAATTGCTTCCAATATGATAGATACCTTGTTTTTGTTCATGCATCAAAATTTCGAGTGCCTTTAAAGCATCAATAACATATGTAAAACACCTTGTTTGTTTGCCAGAGTCATAAAGCAATGGACTTTTGTTGTTCATACAGTTGGATATAGATTTTGGGACTACAAAAATAGGATTTTGGTGATTACCATAGATATTGAAGAACCTTATGATGGTTGCAGAAAGACCTTTTGTTTTCGACATTCCTAAAATTAGTTGCTCAGCAACACCCTTGCTAGAGCCATATGACCATCTTTCTATATCAGATGAGCCGTAAACTCTATCGGCATCTTCTTTCCAGGGAGTCGCTAAATTTTTCCCTAGAGCTTCTGAAGTGCTTGTAAAAAGCATATGAGTATTATTTTCAATACATGCATTTGCAACATTCAGAGTTCCAAGCATAGTGGTCATAATTACATCTTCAGGGTTTGAAATGTAATTCTTTATTCCAACTTGACTGGCTAAATGATAAACCCCATCAAATCTATTTGATTGAAATATCCTTTTTAAGAATTCGACTGAATTAACGTCTCCTCGTTTATAAGTTATTGAATATTCATCTATAAATTTATGCTCTTCAACGCTTGGATCTTTTAAGTCAATGACATGAATATCGAAGTCTAATTCTGAGAGATACTTTGATAAGTTTTTCCCAACAAACCCGAGCCCACCAATAAGTAAGAATTTTTTCATATTAAATAGATATATAGTTTTCGGAACCTACTAAATCAACGAGATCTCTATATCCCGATCTACCGTCGACAATTAGTTTTTCTTTATTCATTAAAGGTACAAGTTTTTGTATTTTTTCTGAAGAAATAACTGAATGAGAGCAACCAAAGAGAATAATATCACTGCCTACAATTGCATCATGAAGGCTCAAGTAGTCAATCTGATCTTTGACTAAAGTTTCAAAATTTTCTTTCTTTACAAAAGGATCATGCAACTTAAGTTTCATGTCTTTATTAAGGTCATCATAGACTTCTTTCATAGGAGTGTATCTTAAGTCATTAGTATCAGCCTTGAATGCCAAACCAATCATAGCAACGATAGGATTTTTTAAGTTTTTATCTTTCACCCATTTACGAATCAAATTTACATATTCTTTCGGCATCGAATCATTTACTTTTCTTGCATTTCTAATCATCGACGAGTCCAGATTATTATTATCCAAAAGATTAGCGAAGAATAGGGGATCTTTTGTTAAGCAACTTCCACCGACGCCTATTGAGCTTCTAAGTATATTGACGTAAGAACTCCCTTTTGGAAGTGTGTTAGCTGAATCTATAATCTCATTTGAATCAGCGCCAAGTTTTGTAGCTAACGACGAAATAAGGTTGGCAAGTGCGATATTGGTATCAATCCACAGATTATCTGCTAATTTCGTTAGTTCAGCAGCTGCGAAACTCGAAACTAAAATTGTGTCAACACCCAAAGTATCTTTCCAAAAATTTGAGCACTGCTCTGAAGACTTTTTAAAATTTGAGCCGATCACAATAGGAAATTTTCTTATCTCCTCCAAGGCCCTTCCTTCAGCGATTCTTTCAGGAGAAAATGCAATATGTATGTCTTTACCTATTTCTAATCCCGAGACTCTAGATACTATTTGAGATAACTTTTCTGTTGTACCTGGAATGACTGTGCTTTTTAAGCATATAAGTGTATTTTTCGAAATATACTTACCGATTTCTTCGGCAACCCTTTCTACTTGTGATAAATTTGCTTCAAGTGTATTTGATAATGGGGTACCTACCGTTACTATAATAACTGAAGATTCACTCATTGACGAAAAGTCTGAGGAGCACGAAAAATAACCTTTTTTGACTATATCATCTATTTTTTCTTCTACTCCCGGTTCGTGTATCTGTGTTTGGCCTTTATTTAAAAGGTCAATATTTTCTTGATCTAGATCAATGCCATTAATTGATACTTTCTCTGAAGCTAAAGCACAACTTATTACCGTGCCTATGTATCCGACTCCTACGATCGAAACTTTTATATTTTCATTAATCATTTGTTTAGAATTTTTTCTTTAAGCTCTTTCAGAGATTTTAGATTTTGATCTTTTTGGGAAAGTATAACTTCATCTTTGGGGCATGGAAGTTCAATTTGTAAGTTTTCATCAAAAATATTCACTCCTATTTCGTTTTTTGGAGAATATTCTTTAGTTGCTTTGTAGATTATAAGAGTTTTATCCGAAAGAGTTAGATATCCATGAAGGAAACCTTCAGGCACAAAGAGTTGAAGATTATTCTTGTCAGTTAATGAGATTTGATAGGTATCTCCAAAAGTTTTTGATTCAGGCCTTATATCTACCACAATGTCTAGAATTGAGCCTGAAATAACGCTTATCAACTTACCCTGTCCAAATTTTCCTGATTGTTGGTGTAGGCCCCTAAAAGTAAATTTTTTATCTGTATAAGCAACGTTATCCTGCATAAAGCAGATTTCATCTAGTTGACCGCTTAGGTTACTTTGATTGTAGGACTCATAGAAAAATCCACGCTCGTCTTCAAAGCGTTTAAGGTCTAATACAATGAGCCCTTCGAGCATAATTTGTAGGATTGATTTAAGTGTTGGATATTATTCACTATAATATAGCTATGTCATCTACAAATCTAGAGAACACTGTAGGAATTATACTCGCCGCAGGAAGTGGCAGTAGGCTTTTCCCATTAACCAAGAGTGTTTCAAAACAACTTCTACCAATTTACGATAAACCTTTAATATACTATCCATTAAGTACACTTTTATTGATGCAAATAAAAAATGTGCATTTGATAGTAAACTCGCATCATCTATCGGGTTTTAGGGATTTACTCGGAGACGGTTCTGATTTTGGCATTGAAATTACCTATCATGTTCAAGAAGAGCCCAGAGGCTTAGCTGATGCATTTAATGTTGTAGGAAAACAGAATCTTTCACAAACCAATGTCCTAATCCTTGGCGATAATATTTTTTATGGGTCTGGAATGACTGGTCTCTTGGAAAAAAGTTTGGAAGAAAATAAAGGAGCAACGGTTTTTGGACTTAAATCAAGAAATTTACAAGACTTCGGTGTTCCTGTTTTAGATAACGGAAAAGTTATTGAGATAATTGAGAAACCAGAAGACCCTCCATCTGATTTTGCAATTCCTGGTCTATATATCTACGATCATGAAGTTTTTGCCAGGACTGAATCTCTGACTCCATCCAAAAGAGGGGAATTAGAGATTACAGATTTGAATAATACTTACATTCAAGATAATGCACTGAGATTTGTTGAATTACCAAGAGGTGTTGCATGGTTTGACAGTGGGACCAATGAGACGCTCTATTCTGCAAATAATTTTGTATCTTCAGTGCAAAAGTCACAGAATATTCTTCTAGGCAGCCCTCATGAAGTTGCCTTTTCCCAAGGATTTATTGACAAAGTAAAGCTAAAAGAAGTTTTAAAAGGTTTTAGTAAGAGTGAATATGGTGCAGCTTTAAGTAAAGTAATTTAAAAGTTTATAAATAAGAAATCTTTAATAGATATTTTCATAAATAAGAGCTTGATGCCAGATTTTAAAAACCTTTTATAACTAGTTTCGGTCATAAGGCTTTCTATTTCTTTAAATCTACTGATGTTAATTTGTAAAGCTTTAAACATTCTTGAAAGATTCCCTTTTATATTTTGTTTTTCTGTTTCTTTTATGAGTAACTCTATCCTTAAAAGGAGGTCTTCAGCTGATTTAAGGTTTTTTAAATTATAATCTACTTTTGAATCATTGACTCTTCGTGAAAATACTCGCACTAATCCTTTTTTATATCTATTCCAGGTAGATATTTTGCTTAAAGAGTTTACGGGATGATTGGTTGTATTATTGTCATATCTTCTATAAAACTGAAGGATTTCCTCTAGAACCATCCTTGAATCAGTATTGATACCTATAAAGCTAATCCAGCTGTCATAGGACATCAAGTCAGAAAAAGGGAAAAGTAGAGATTTGTAATCTGAACGAATAACACTGCAACAACCAGGTATAAAGCCATCTATAGTTCCTTGATAGCTTATGACTTGATTTAACTTTGATATACCAGTTCCTTTCATCTCAGAATCAACGATTTCGCAATCATTCATGGCCATATAGGCGCTTTGATTGGATGAAATGAAGTTGGTCATTGTCTCTATTTTGTTATCAAACCAACGATCATCATGATCTGAGATAAATATCAATTCTCCCTCGCAAAGGTTTATTACCTTTTCAAAGTTTCTTGTGAAACCAAGGTTTATATCATTTTTATTGATTTTAACTAGAAAAGGAGCTTTCGCTCTAAAATCATCTAAAATCTCTATAGTCTTGTCATTAGAGCAATCATCACAAACTACAAGCTCGTAAGGGAGTTGAGTTTGGCTGAGAAAGCTATTTAGCTGCTCTTCTAGATGTTTCTCACCGTTATATGTTGTCATCGCAATAGAAACTCGCATAATGTCAGCTTTTACAAAGGATTTATCATGATTACAGAAAGCGACTATCTTAACATTATTACCGAGAAAGGAATTTATCCTAATAAAAAAAATTTAAAACTTCATCTTGCAAATACCTTTTCTAAAATAGACTTTAAAAATAAGAAAGTCCTTGATATAGGAGGGGGAGCTGGTGTCCATTCATTTTATGCAGCAGTCAAGGGCGCAGCAAAAGTTGATTGTCTGGAGCCAGAATTTGATGGAAGCCACGAAGGCATGAAAAAGAATTTTACAGAATTGCAAGATATTCTCGGTGTTACCAACGTAGAATTACATTCAGTTACTTTTCAGGATTATGAAACTAAAATTTTAGATTATGATCTTATCCTTACTTACAATGTCGTAAATCATTTAGATGAAGAGGCATGTCAGACACTTCAATCAAGTCAAGATTCCAGAGATAGATTTGTTCAAATGTTCATGAAATGTAGTTCGATGCTTAAACAGGGCGGAATGATGTTAGTTGCAGACTGTGGAAGAAGAAATTTATTTGGAGATTTAGGAATTTATAATCCATTTGCAAATGATATAGATTGGAAAATTCATCAGGAGCCAAAATTTTGGTTGAATCTCATGGAAAAAGCAGGCTTTGAAAGGCTGAATGCTAATTGGTCTACTTTTAATTCATTAGGTCGTATTGGAAAACTTTTATTTGGAAATAGGTTATTTTCTTACCTTACTTTTAGTCATTTTTATTTTTGGACTATCAAGAGATAAACTATAAATTGAAAATATTTTTGGTTTGTCCCAATCTAAGATTCGGTGGAGCAGAAAAAAACACCGTCAACTTAGCTAATGAATTTCATTACAAGGGCTTCAATGTTTCTGTCGTATTACTTAAAAAAGAAGGAGATCTGATAAAGGATTTGAATCCTGATATCAAAATATTAGTCTTGAACAAATCAAGATCGCGTTATGCGATTATGGCCTTTTTAAAATTACTAAAAGGAGATGGTAAGATTGTGGTGATTTCAATGCTTAGAGAGTCTTCTATGATGGTATCTCTTTCGATGCTTTTCCTTAAAACAAAGCCCTATTTCATAATTAGGGAAGCATGTCATTATGAATCAAGAAATTTAATTTATAAAAAATTGATAACTTATTTATACTCTAAAGCTGATTTATTTATTTCCAATTCAGAGTCAACTCTTAGTAGTTTCAACGATCAAGGGTTACTTAATAAAGTGCCTACTAAGGTCGTATATAACCCTGTGCTACCTAATAAATTTTTTCAAAAGTTAGATGAAGATATTGAGCACAAATGGCTTGATAGCCCTGAGATGATAACTCTAATCACAGGAGGACGTTTAGAAAAAGAAAAAAATATCGACTTAGTAATTAGAGCTTTTAATTTATTATCAAAAAATAATAATAATTTAAGACTACTAATTCTTGGCGATGGCAGTGAAAAGGAAAAATTACAAATCCTGATTCAAGATTTAAACCTCAGCGATAAGGTTGAGATTTTGGGTTTTGTGAACTTTCCTGCTATTTATATTAAAAAATCAGACCTATTTGTCATGGCGACTATTAATGAAGCTTTTGGAAATTTATTAGTAGAATCAATGGCTTGTGGTACAAAGGTACTATCAAAAAATTCTGGTGGACCTGTAGAAATTTTAAAGAACGGAAAAATAGACTTTCTTAAGCCATTTAATTCACCAAAAGAACTGGCCTTTGAGATAGAAGAAGCTTTAATCTCACCAGTTGATACATCCATTTTAATAGAAAGATCTAAAGACTTCCGAGTAAAAAAAATAATTAATGAATATTTAGAAATTTTCAAAACTCTCTAAAAATATATGTGTGGAATTACAGGAATAACTACTTCTAATTTGGCAAAAGATGATCTCCAAGAAAGAATCATTATTATGACCAATGAGTTGAAACATAGAGGACCTGATGCTTTGAATACTTTTGTTCAAGATGGCGTTGCATTAGGTCATACCAGACTAAGCATCATAGACTTGACTCATACCGGAAATCAGCCGATGACAGACTCATCTAAGCAAGTGACAGTTGTTTTAAATGGAGAAGTTTATAATTATAAAGTCCTAAAAAGAGAGCTTTTAAATTCAGGATTATCTTTTCAGGGAACATCAGATACAGAAGTATTGTTACAAGCTTATATGCATTGGGGCTTACAAGGTCTAAAAAGATTAGAAGGCATTTTCTCATTTGCAATATGGGACTCAAGATCTAAAAGTTTAGTTCTTGCTAGGGATAGGCTTGGTATTAAGCCTCTTTTCTTTTCTAATCAAGGAGGTAATTTATATTTTGCTTCAGAGATTAAATCTTTACTGAAGAATTCGGAAATAAGTAAAGAATTAAATTCTCAATCATTTTCTGAATACCTTTGGTACGGGAATACTTATGAAGATAGAACAATGTTTAAGGATATTTTTTCTTTGAAGCCAGGCCACTGGCTCATTCAAAAAGACAACAAAATAGATTTGATTCCCTGGTGGTCACTAGAGGAATTCTCAGAAAGAGAAAAATTTAGGGGCTCTTTTGAAGATGCTGTTTCTGCAGTTAGAAGTGCTATAGATGATTCCGTCAGAAGGCAACTTGTAGCTGATGTTCCTATTTCTTTATTTTTAAGTGGAGGATTGGATTCCTCTGCAATAGCTGCCTCGGCTGTCAAAGACGGTCCTTTAACTAGTTTTTCTTGTGGATTTGATTTTGAAAGTGGTATCAAAGAACTCCCAAAGGCAAAAATTGTTGCAGATCATCTTGGTTTGAACCATCACGAGATTCAGATTTCGGGACATGACATACAGGACTGCATATTAAAGCTTGTTGAAATGCATGATGAACCATTCGCAGATGCTGCAAACATTCCCTTATATTTAATGTCAGAAAAACTAAAAGGTTCTCATAAAGTAGTTTTGCAAGGCGATGGTGGTGATGAGGTTTTTGGTGGTTATAGAAGATATAAGCTATTGAGAAATAACTTTTTTTGGCAATTGTTCCCAAAATGGATCGGAAAAAATTTGTCATCTTTTGGTGATCTTGGCAATAGAACGGGACGAATATTGAATGTAATGGGTAATAAAGACATGTCTATGAAAATGGCGATGCTACTAACGCTAGAAACTCAAAATAATTCCCCATTTGGATATTTGAAAACTGAGAAATCCAATTTTATTTCAGAAAATACAGATCCATTTTTGGCTTATAAGTCTGCCTCTTTAAGATTTAAAGACTATGACAAGGTAGATCAAATGCTTCTAACGGATCTCTCGCTTCAACTTCCAAGTCAATTTCTATCTAAAGTTGATAGGGCAACTATGTCTCAAGGTATAGAGGCGAGGGTACCTTTGTTGGATGAGAACCTTTTATCTTTATCTTTATCATTACCATCAAAATTTAAAGTTTCACTTCTTCAGGATAAAAGAATTTTGAGGAAGTCTATTGAAAACCGATTACCCGCTGAAATTGTAAATCAAAAGAAAACAGGATTTGGTGTCCCTTATCAATATTGGATAAAGAATTCTCTTTATGATCTAGTCTCTTCTTCTATTCTTGATAAAGGTTTTTGCGATGATTATGGATTTGATAAACAGAAACTAGAAAGAACACTAATATCCCATAGAGATAATAAGACTGAAGCAGGATTTACACTCTGGAAGATATTTCAATTTGCTTTATGGACAAAAACTATTCAGTGAAAGGTTTGAAACACAAAAAAATAGTTTTCATCACGCCTAAGGAAAGTGAATTTGTCAAAGGCGGAATAGCCTCCTGGACATCTAAGTTATTAAAATATGGACTGCCAGAAGGATATTCCTTCAGGGTTGTTGATTCTTCTATACTTTTAAAAAGGGGAATATTTAACCTGACTCAATATAATTTTTTTTTAGAGTCGAGCAGAACCTTAAAAATAATTTTTCATCTTCTTTACCAGTTATTAATTTTTAGGCCCAAAGTATTACATCTTAATTCTTCTATATCGAAATATGGAATTTTTAGAGATTTACTCTGTCTTGTATTGGCCAAATCCTTTGGTTTAAAGACTCTTGTGCATTTTAGAGGCAACCTACCACAGGTATGGCAAAAAGATAATTCTTTATCTACCAAAACACTTGATAAGTTAATCCAAGCCACAGATGGAGTAATTGCGATCAATAAACCATCCATTCTTTTTTTAGAAGAACGTGTGGAGAGTAATAAAATATTTAAATTAGAGAGTTTTATTGAAGATGATATCTTTAATGAAAAAAGAGAATATAAAAAAGGAAATCAAGATTTAAATGTTCTTTTTATAGGAGCGTTTGTAGCAGAAAAAGGTGCTGAAGAGATCCTGGCTCTGGCAAGTATTTTCCCTGACTTATCATTTAATTTAGCTGGACAGATCTCTGAGAGTTTTCAAGAGCAAATATCTAATAAAATTAATATAAAATCAAATGGTATAGTCTCACGCATTAAGATACTAGAGCTTCTAGATGAAAATGATATTTTTCTTTTTCCTTCTCATTCTGAAGGCTTTCCTAATGTTGTCTTGGAAGCAATGTCAAAGGGATTGCCAGTAATTGCCTCTAATGTAGGTGCTATTCCTGAAATGATAATTGACCAGAAAGGAGGTTATTTATCGGATATAAAAGATACAGAGTCTCTTAAAATCTCTTTAGATAAATTACTTATCAATCCTATGGCCAGAGAGGAAATGGGTATATTTAATTATCGCAGGGCTAGAGAACTTTTTACTTATGATGTGATCATCAAAAAAATGATCAAAATTTATCAAACTTAATAACAAATAAAATTTATAATAAGCTATATGTCCTATGATAAAAATTCAGTAGAGGAATTCTGGGATGAAGCTTCTTGTGGTGAAGAGCTTTATTTATCTGGAAGAAATAAAGAGGCTTATGATAACCATAGTAAGAAGAGATACGAATTAGAGGGTTACATTATTGAGCCTTTGGCAGATTTTAAAACCTCTAAGCTTAAGAAGGTTTTAGAGATCGGTGTAGGGTTGGGTGCAGATCATCAAAAATTTGCTGAATCAGGTGCTATCTTAAGTGGTATAGATTTAACTGACAGGGCTATATTTCATACCAAAAACAGATTTGAATTATCTTCCCTAAGTTCAGATATAAAAAAAGGTGATGCTGAAAATTTAGATTTTGAAGAATCTTCATTTGATATTGTCTACTCATGGGGAGTCTTGCATCATAGTCCTAACACCCAACAAGCAATTAAAGAAGTGTTTAGAGTCCTGAAACCCAACGGAGAAGCTAGAATTATGATTTATCATAAATGGAGTTTAGTTGGTCTTATGCTCTGGATTAGGTATGGTTTACTGAATTTGAAACCCTGGAGATCACTAAATTTTATTTATTCTAATTACCTAGAAAGCCCCGGAACAAAAGCATATACAAGTTCTGAAGCAATGCATCTATTTTCAGATTTTAAAGAACTAAAGATTAAAACGGAATTATGCCCCGCTGATTTATTAGAATCTGATGCCGGTCAAAGACATAGAGGTCTAATCCTTAGCTTGGCCTATAATTTTTGGCCAAGAGTAATTATAAAGAGACTATTCAGAAGTTTTGGTTTAGCTATGTTGATAACAGCAAAAAAATAGGAAATCTTCTAAAAAATACTTAAATATGTGTGGAATTATTGGCTATTCTTTATCTAAATCAGCCATTGATGGTCAATATTTTGGCTCCAATCAGGCAATTGAAGAAAGGTTATCTAATAATAACAATCTCTTAACACACAGAGGTCCTGATGATTATGGAACTTTCTTTGATCATGAAAATGGTATTGGTTTGGGCCACAGGAGATTATCAATAATTGACACTTCTTCCTTGGGTAGGCAGCCAATGAGAGACAGTAAATCAAAAATAGAGTTAATCTATAATGGTGAAATCTATAACTTTAAAGAGTTAAAACAAGATTTAGAAGATGACGGTATCGGATTTAAGAGTAATTCTGATACTGAAGTGATTGTTTATTTATATCTTAGATATGGGCATGAAATGTTAAAAATGCTTAACGGTATATTTTCAATTGCTATATGGGATAAATCGAAGAAAGAAATATTTTTGGCAAGAGATAATCTTGGTGTAAAGCCTTTATATTATATAAATGATGATGATATCTTTGCTTTCTCCAGTGAGATGAAAGCTATTATGGACTTTTCTCAAAAATCACTGAGTTTGGATTATGAAAGTTTAGCAAAATATCTTACTTTTCTTTGGTGTCCTGGTAACGGTACTCCCGTAAGCTCAATAAAAAAAGTTGAACCAGGAGAATATCTAAGAATAAAAGAAGGTAAAGTCATAGAATCTAAAAAATGGTATTCAGCAAACTACTTAGAAAAGAAATATAAAACAAAAGCTAAATGCATTCAGGACCTTGATACTGTATTGCGATCAAGTGTGCACAGGCAAATGATGTCTGATGTTGAAGTAGGAGCTTTTCTTTCTGGAGGGCTTGATTCTAGTAGTGTTGTAAATTTTGCTAAAGAAGTAAATCCATCAATTAAGTGTTTTACCATAAAAAGCGATTATGAGGATGGAGTAGAAGAGGACTTACCCTATGCTCGACAAGTAGCTGATCATTTAAATGTTCCTTTGATCGAAGTAAATGTAACACCAGATATGATGGTTGAAGGAATTGAGGAAATGGTCATTCAACTTGATGAGCCATTAGCAGATATAGCTCCACTCAATGTAAAGTTCATCTCAGAAACGGCAAGAGACATGGATATAAAAGTGCTACTCTCTGGGGCTGGTGGTGATGATGTTTTCACTGGATACAGGAGACATACAGCCCTCAGTTTAGATCGTTATTTAAAAATTTTTCCTAAATCGTTGATGTCTTCTATGGAAAATTTATCTTCCAGAATGGATTCTAGATTGCCCTCTCTTAGAAAGCTTTCTAAGTTTTTAGATGGATCTAGATTACAGGGAGATGAAAGAATAATTAACTATTTTATATGGACCTCGAGGAGTGATCTTATAAAACTTTTCTCTAAAGACGCATCTTTTATAGCCAAAGAAGCTGATCCTCTTGTGCCAATGAGACAACATCTTTCTCAATTAGAAGCAACCGATGATCTTGATAGGATGCTCTCTTTGGAACAAAGATTTTTTCTTACTGATCATAATCTTTTGTATACAGATAAGATGTCTATGGCCAAGGGGGTTGAGGTCCGAGTTCCGCTTTTAGACAAGGAGTTATTAGATTTCTCTAGAAAAATCCCTAATAAATGGAAGCAGAAAGGATTTACAGGAAAATGGATTCTAAAAAAAACTATGGAAAGTTATCTGCCAAAAAATGTCATTTATAGACCTAAATCCGGTTTTGGAGTTCCACTAAGAAGCTGGATAAGGAATGAGTTAAAAGAGTTTATAGGCGATACTTTGTCCGAAGAAGCTATTCATAAAAGAGGTATTTTTGAAACTAGTGCTGTGAAAAATATAATTGCTGAAAATGAGAAAGGATCTATAGACGCTTCTTACACAATTTTGTCTTTAATTTGTATAGAGATTTGGTGTAAAAATTTTTTAGATAAACCTAAATTCAATTAAAATAAGAAAATGAAACAACTTGTCCAGAATCTTTCTAATGGGTTAATAGAAACTAAAGAAATTCCTAGTCCCAAAATAGAGGAAGGCACAATCTTAATTAGGACAAGAAGAACCTTAGTTTCAACAGGAACTGAGAAAATGTTAGTCGATTTTGCTAAAAGTAATTATTTTCAAAAGGCTCTTAAACAACCTGATAAGGTAAGAGAGGTTCTATCAAAGATAAAAACTGATGGAATAATTCCTACCTTAGAAGCGGTCAGTTCAAGATTAAATGAGCCCTTGCCATTGGGTTACTGCAACGCAGGTGAAGTTATTGAGTCGTCTTTATCTGAGTTTAAAATTGGTGATAGAGTTATATCTAATGGAGGACACTCGGAAATAGTAAGAGTTGGTAAAAATTTATGTGCAAAAATTCCAGATGATGTAGATTTTGATTCTGCTGTTTTTACAGTCTTAGGATCAATAGCCCTGCAATCTATTAGACTAGCGCATCCAACCATCGGTGAAAAATTTGTGGTATTCGGTTTGGGTACAGTTGGTTTACTGGCAGTTCAAATTTTATTAGCCAATGGTTGTGAAGTATTGGCTGTTGATATGGATGAAACGAGATGTGGACTTGCAAAAGATTTCGGAGCTCAAACTGTCAATATATCTAAAGAAAATCTTGTTGCTTGTAATGATATTTTTTCAAAAGGAAAAGGTTCTGATGGCGTCATAATTGCTGCTTCCTCTGATAGCGATTTAATAATCCAGCAGGCCGCAAATGTTTGTAGAAAGAGAGGTCGAGTAATTCTGGTCGGTGTAGTTGGTCTGAATTTAAAGAGAGAAGATTTCTACGAAAAAGAAATTTCTTTTCAAGTATCTTCCTCTTATGGCCCTGGAAGATATGATCCGTCTTATGAAATTAATGGGCTAGATTACCCAATAGGGTTTGTGCGATGGACTGAAAATAGAAACTTTGAAGCAATACTGCAATTGATAAAATCTAAATCTTTAAATCTTCATCCTTTAATCACAAGCAGGTACAACTTTGAAGAGGCCCCCTTAGCTTACGAAAATCTTTCAGATAAAAACCAAGTAGGAATTTTACTGGATTACCATGGAGAAGAAAATTTAACAGATACTTTATTCCAAACAAAAAAGAGATTTAAAACTCATGATGGATTGGTAATAGGTTTAATCGGTGCGGGCAATTTCTCTTCAAGAATCTTAATTCCTTCATTAAAAAATCTTGAAATAAATAAGCACACTATAGTTTCATCTTTAGGACTTTCTGCTTCTGAGAATGCAAATAAACACTCATTTTCTTATGCTTCGTCATCAATAGATGATATTTTATTTAATGAAGAAATCAACACTGTTTTTATTGCAACAAGGCATAATTTACATGCTAGAGATGTTATGAGATGTCTTCAACAAAGAAAAAATGTATACGTTGAGAAACCTTTAGCCCTGAGGCAAGAGGAATTGGATGAAATTAAAGAAATTTATGACTCTGTAAATCCTAACGATGAAGAAAATGTAAAACTTATGGTTGGCTTTAACAGAAGATTTTCACCCCACATAGAGAAAATGAAATCTTTTTTAGATTCACGTTCAAGTCCTTTTAGTAGTATTTACACAGTTAATTCAGGTCAACTAGACAAGGATCATTGGACTAATGACCTTGATGTTGGAGGAGGAAGAATACTTGGAGAGGCGTGTCATTTTGTGGATCTTTTAACTTATATTCATAATAGCAAAGTGGCTTCTTATTCTTGCCACTTATTAGACGAAGGTTCTGATTCCCCTGCTCAAACAGTAACTATAACTTTGGAGATGGAAAATGGTACTCTAGCCTCCATTCATTATTTTTCCAATGGAGGTAACTCTTTTCCTAAAGAGCGTTTAGAAATATTTCAAGATTCCTCTACTCTAGTTCAGGATAATTTTAGAATAACTAAAGGTTATAATTTTCCCGGATTTAAGAGGTTTAAAACTTATAAGCAAGATAAAGGTCACGCTAGTTGCATTAGTTCTTTTGCAGATTCAATCAAGAAGGGTAAGCAAAGTCCCATTTCATTTGATGAGTTGTATCATTCTTCTAAGATATCTATTGAAATCTCACAACAGATTCACAGAAAGCTAATAAAAGAATAAAAATGAAAAAAATTTTAATCGCTTTTGGAACTAGACCTGAAGCTATAAAAATGGCCCCATTGATAAAATCCTTATCATCATCTTTTGAAATATCAGTTTGTGTAACGGGTCAACATCGTCAAATGCTTGATCAAGTTTTAGAGTTATTTGAAATAAAACCTGATGTTGATTTAGATATAATGAAAGAAGGCCAAGATTTATTCGATATTACTTCGAGGATTTTATTAAAATTTAAGGATGTACTCATTAATCTTGAACCTGATTTAGTTTTAGTCCACGGCGATACAACAACTTCTATGACATGCGCACTTTCATCTTTTTATAATAATACTCCGGTGGGTCATGTTGAAGCTGGTTTGAGAACTAACAACATATATTCACCATTTCCTGAAGAATTGAATAGACAAATTACTGCTAGGATTGCGAAATTCAACTTTGCTCCAACACTTAATTCCAAAATTAATCTAATCAATGAAGGTGTTAAAGAAGATAGAATATTTATTACCGGAAATACAATCGTTGATTCGCTTGAAACGATAAAATTAAGAGCTCTAAAAGAAGAATTTCCTGAAAAAATATTAACAGATTTACCCTTTTTAAATAATGATCTAAAAAAACAGATTATATTAATTACAGGTCATAGAAGAGAAAATTTCGGTGAAGGCTTTAAAGAAATTTGTTTTGGCTTAAAAGATCTAGCAAATCACTACAAAGAATTAAAATTTATTTATCCAGTTCATTTAAACCCAAATGTAATTGAACCTGTTGAAGAGGTTCTAGGGAATATTGAGAATATGTATCTAATTGAACCAGTTGAATATTTAGTTTTTATAAAGCTGATGCAGATTTCTCGACTAATAATTACTGATAGCGGAGGAATTCAAGAGGAGGCACCTAGTTTCTCTTTACCTGTTCTTGTTATGAGAGATACAACTGAAAGACCAGAGGCAATAGATTCTGGACATGCCAGGCTGGTAGGAGCAGATAGAAAATCAATTTTAGATCAAGGAAAAGAAATCCTTGATAATGAGGCTCATTATTCACAGATACTTGAATCCAATAATCCTTTCGGTGATGGAAAAGCTTCTGACAAAATTAAGGAAATTTTAATAGCTAATTTGTGATGAAAGAAAAAAGACAAAAAGTATCAGTCATCGGTTTAGGGTATATAGGTCTTCCTACCGCAGCCATTCTTGCTAAGAATGGTTTTGAGGTAGTCGGAATAGATATTAATGAAAATGTAATCAAGACCTTACAGCAAGGACAAATTCATATTGTAGAACCCGATCTAGAAGACTTAGTGAAAGGAGTCGTCAATGATAAGTCCCTTTCGCTAAGTTCTACTTTTATAGAATCTGACGTATTTATCATAGCTGTTCCTACTCCACTTAAAGACTCTGCAGTGCCCGAACTCGCTTTTGTTAAGTCCGTAGCTCAATCCATCTCGGAATTCATCAAACCAGGTAATTTAATTATTCTTGAGTCTACTGTTCCAGTCGGAACAACCGAGATTATTAAGGATATACTCGAGGTAAATAGACCGGATTTATTTTTTTCTTTCAATGAATCGCACGATGAACCAGTTTACATTGCGCATTGTCCTGAAAGGGTTCTGCCAGGAAATATCCTCTTTGAATTAACTCATAATGATAGAATCATTGGAGGACTGAATGCTGAAAGTTCTCAAAAGGCATCAATTTTTTATACTTCCTTTGTTACTGGAAGTATATATCTAACAAATTCTAAAACTGCAGAATTATCAAAGCTAGTAGAAAATTCTTTTAGAGATGTAAATATTGCTTTTGCAAATGAGCTTTCCACCATAAGTGAAGGATTTGGTATTGATGTATGGGAGTTAATAGAACTCGCAAATAAACACCCAAGAGTCAATATATTACAACCTGGACCTGGTGTAGGAGGCCATTGTATAGCCATTGATCCTTGGTTTATTGTAAATTCTGCTCCAGCGAACTCACAGTTAATTAGAACTGCAAGGGAAGTAAATGATAATAAACCAAGAAAAATTTTAGATTCTCTGCAAGAATTGGCAAGATCAATGGGACAGAATTCATCCTTGAATATCACAACTCTTGGACTGGCCTTTAAAAAAAATATTGATGATTTAAGAGAAAGTCCCGCAATGGCAATAGCTGAATCAGTTAGTAAAATGGGTTTTAATTCACATAATATAGTTGAGCCTAATATAAAGACCTTGCCTAACAATTTTACAGATAAAAATACGAAACTTTGTGACCTAGAATTTGGAATTTCCAATGCAGATATTCTGCTTGTATTAGTGGATCATGATGATTTTTTAGAGCTCAAGAAAAGAGACCTTTCTAAAGTTAAAATAATAGATACAAGAGGCATGTTAAGAAATTGATAAACTATAGTCTTTGTTATGAATTCTTATAAACAATGAGCAATAGTTTTTTAGTACAACTTTTAACTTTGATCCGTAATCTAGGCCCTTTAAGTATTTTAAGAAATCTAAATTATAAAATTTCCAAGAAAAATAAATTTTCAAGATTACGAAGAATAAAATATAAGAAACCTGTCGGCCCCTTCTTTTCGATTCTTCAGGAATTTGAAGAACATATCAATTTATATAATAATTCTTGGGAGAATAAACAAACCTATTTCAGTTGGTATGTAAACAAAACTTCAAGCATCCCTGATTGGAATAAGCTTTGTCTTTCTGGAGAGAATTTTAATGATCAAGAAAAGGATTGGCATAAAATACAAATAAACAAGCCTCATAAAGATATAAAGCAAGTTTGGGAGGCCTCCCGTATGGATTGGCTTATAACATTTAGTCAAAAAATCTATCTAGGAGATAAAAAGTATGTTGCAAAAATTAACGATTGGTTAGAGGACTGGATTAGTTCAAATCCACCATACAAAGGTCCTAACTGGACTTGTTCACAAGAAGCTTCAATTCGAATCATTAATTTCTGCCTTGCTTCCTGCATACTAAAAAATGAATACAAATTGAATAAAGGCTCCATAGACTTTATCAAAATGCATCTTGAGAGAATTTTACCGTCCATGAGTTATTCCATATCGCAACAAAATAATCATGCAACAACAGAAGCTGCAGCACTATTTATTGGAGGTTTATTCCTCAAAAATAATGATGTTAAAGGTTCAAAGGATTTTGTGAATATTGGAAAGAAGATCTTAGAGGAAAGAGTCTCAACTTTAATTTCTAGTAATGGCGTTTTTAGTCAATATTCAACTAATTATCAAAGGATGCTAATTGACACTCTAACAATTTGTGAATATTGGAGAGCTCATTTTAATGAACAAAAATTTACTAAGGGTTTCTATACACAATCTATAAAAAGTATTAATTGGCTTGCTATTTTGGTGAATGATACAAATGGACATGTACCCAATCTTGGTTCAAATGACGGTTCTATGCTCTTACCGTTAATAGGCAATGATTACTATAGAGATTTCAGATTATCTGTTGAGTTTGCTTCAAGAATATTTTTAGAAGAGAGTGTCTACGAAGAAAACGAATCTTTTTTATCTTTCTTTGCATGGTTGAGACTAGACATGCCTAAGAATAAGCAATCCACTAGCAGTAGTACACGAATAGCCTCTGACGGATTTTTATTGATAAAATCTAATTCTTCTTTGGCACTTTTGAGATACCCTGATTTTAAATTTCGACCCTGCCAAGAAGATATTTTACATTTTGATTTATGGATAAATAATAAAAATATACTTAGAGATGCAGGCACATATACTTATTTAAGGAATAATGATAACGACTACTTTACTAGCTCTGAAGGACATAATACTGTCAAATTTGATGATTCTGATCAGATGCCAAGAATTGGAAAATTTCTCTATGGAAAATGGCCTAAATCAATTGAAACAAAGTTAGATATAACCACAATAAATCCAGCTTCTTTTGTAGCTTCTTATAAAGATTCAAACTCAAATTTTCATGCCAGAAGCATTTCTTTTGATGAAAAATTAATAATTATCGATGACCGACTAGAGGGTAATTTCCAACATGGTAAGCTCAGGTGGAGACTAGAGCCAGGCGAATGGAAACTAGATGGTAATAGTATTTATAAGGATAATATCAAGATAGAAATAATAGGGATTAACAATTTTGAAGAGATGATCATAAAATCAGGCTGGGAATCTAAATTTTATATGCATAAAACTGAAATTCCTGTCTTGGAGGTATCTTTTAAAGGTAAAAATTTAATTAGAACACAAGTTGATTGGTCATGAAGATACTTTATTTTCACCAGCACTTCACCACTCCTGATGGTTCCGGCGGCACAAGATCTTATGAGTTTGCAAAAAATTTAATTTCTAAAGGACACAAAGTGACTTTAGTATGCGGTAGTTATCAGGGAGGGAATACAGGATTGACTTGTGAATTTAAAAAAAATAGCAGAAGTGGTTATGTGCAGGGCATAAGAGTAATAGAACTCAATATACCTTACTCTAATAAAGATAATTTAATATATAGATCCATTAAATTTATTCACTACTCAATCAAAAGTTTATTCATAGTGTACAAAAATGATTTTGATATATTATTTGCTACTTCTACTCCTCTCACTGCCGCAATCCCTGGAATTTTCTCAAAGCTTATTAAGAAAGGTAAGTTTGTATTTGAAGTTAGAGATCTATGGCCAGAACTTCCAAAAGCTATGGGAGTTATAGAAAACCCTATTATTCTTTATTTACTTGATACCTTGGAGACCATTGCTTACAAATCTGCTGATGGTTTAATTGGCCTTTCTCCAGGTATAGTAGAGGGAATAAAAAAGAAATCAGGCAACTCAAAAAAAGTAGTAATGATTCCAAACGGCTCAGATTTAGATTTATTTAATTTCATCCAAGACGATCAATCGATAGAAGCATTAGGTTCTATTCATGAATCAGATTTTATTGCTCTATATGCTGGTACGCATGGAAAAGCTAATGGTTTGCTTGCAGTTGCAAAAGCGGCAAAAGAATTGGACAACATGAAACAGTCTAATATTAAAATAGTTCTTATAGGTGACGGCAGTGAAAAAAGAGATTTACTGGAATACAAAGCTCGATATATGTTGGAAAACTTAATTTTTATACCTCCACTTCCTAAGAAGAAACTTGGAAGCTGGATGCAAAGATCAAACCTTGGACTACAAATTTTATCTAATATACCTGAATTTTATTATGGCACTTCTCCAAATAAGTTTTTTGATTATTTGTCTTCAGGTTTACCCATACTAGTTAACTATCCTGGTTGGTTATCTGAGATAATAGAGAAAGAAGAGGTCGGATATTTTGCCGATCCTAAAGAACCAGAAAGTCTAGTGACTAAAATCATTGAAGCTTATGCAAATAAGGATGATCAGAGTATAGGCAAGAATTCCCTTAAGCTTGCAACTAATCAATTCAATAGAAAAAATCTTTTTTTAAATTTTCATGATTTTTTACAAGAAATTCATCATGCCTAATCTTAAAAGATCATTAGACATAGTGATTTCTATTTTTGGAATAATAATTAGCTTGCCATTATTAATAATTGCCAGTTTTTTGATATTAGTAATAGATGGAAGGCCCATATTTTTTATCCAGAGCAGACCCGGATTAGGTACAAAGGTTTTTTCGATGGTAAAGTTTAGAACAATGGATCAATCCGCAGAGTCGATTTTAAAAAATGATAAAACCAGAATCACTAAACTTGGAAGTTTTTTACGCTCCTCAAGTATCGATGAACTGCCAGAACTTTTTAATGTTTTATTGGGCGATATGAGCATAGTTGGTCCCAGACCTCTTCTTGTTGAATACCTTGAATTATATGACGATTATCAAATTCAAAGACATGAAGTGAAGCCAGGAATAACCGGTTGGGCACAAGTTAATGGAAGAAATGCTTTAGAATGGGAGGATAAATTCAAATTAGATGTCTGGTATGTAAAAAATCAATGTACTTTTCTAGATCTAAAGATAATATTTAAAACTTTGGTGATGGTGCTTTCTAGAAAAAATATATCATATGAAGGTGAGGCTACTATGAAGAAGTTCGAAGGAAACTCAAATCGAGATAGGATATGAAAAATACTATAATTGGGTTAGTGGGGGCTTCTGGCTTTGGTTCAGAAGTCTTGCCTCTTTTAGAGAATCAGATCAAAGCTCAAGAAGATTTTGAAGGTGATTTAGTTTTAATTGATTCAGATAGATCAAGAAAAAAATTATTTGGAAGGAAAGTAATATCTGAAGAAGAGTTCTTAGAACTGAGTGCGAAGAAAAAGTTTTTTAATATAGCAATAAGTAGTCCAGAGATAAGAGAAAAGGTTTATAAAAGACTATCTCAAAATGATATTGAGCCACTGTCGATCTTATCTGAAGATATGCAAAAGCTAGCTTCTGTAGAAATCAAAGAAGGAGCAATAATCTGTCCTCAGAGTTTATTTACCTCGAATATCAAGGTTGGAAAATTTTTTCACTGTAATTATAAATCTGTCGTAGCGCATGACTGTAGAATCGGAGACTTCGTAACTCTGGCACCGGGCGTATTCGTAAATGGCAATGTAACTATTGAAGATAGAGCGTACATAGGTGCTGGAGCAATAATAAAACAAGGTATAAAAATTGGAAAGAATTCTGTTGTCGGTATGGGGGCAATAGTCTTGAAAGATGTTAGTGAGAATACAACTGTTATAGGTAATCCAGCTAGGGTACTTTATTGATATGGACTCAAAGATAATAAATATGCCCAGTTGGCCTTCTTTTTCTAAGGAAGAGATTAAGAAAGTTGAAAAAGTTCTGACTTCTGGCAAGGTAAACTACTGGACGGGGAATGAATGTAGAAAATTTGAAAAAGAATTTTCAAACTGGAGTGAAGTAAAATATGCCATAGCTCTATCTAATGGAACAGTGGCTCTAGATGTCGCATTACGATCATTAGATTTAAAAAAAAATGATGAAGTCATAGTTACACCTAGATCATTTATTGCTTCTGTTTCATCAGTTGCGGGAATTGGAGCGAAGCCAGTTTTTGCCGACGTGGATTTGTTAACAGGTAATTTAACTGCCTCAACAATTGAGCCTAAGATTTCGAAGAAAACAAAAGCTATTATCTGTGTTCATCTAGGAGGTCTGCCATGCGAAATGGATGAGATAATGAAACTTGCTAAAAAACATGGAATATTTGTTATAGAGGATTGTGCTCAGGCACACGGTGCAAAATATAGAGGTAAAAGTGTCGGCTCAATAGGAGATGTCGGAGCTTGGTCATTTTGCCAAGATAAAATTATGACCACAGGTGGAGAAGGTGGAATGGTTACCACCAATAACAAAAAACTATGGCAGAAAATGTGGTCTTTCAAGGATCATGGCAAAGACTTTGATGCGATTAATTCTTTAACTGCATCCCCAGGTTTCAAGTGGATCCATAAATCTTTTGGAACAAATTTTCGTATGACTGAAATGCAAGGTGCGATTGGAAGAGTGCAGTTAACGAAGATGGATAAGTGGAACAAATTAAGACAAGAAAATGCTTTATCCATTACAAATAATTTAAGAAAATTTCCTCATATAATTTCATCTTATCAAACACCAGTTCATATGAATCATGGTTATTATAGAGTTTACGCAAATCTCAAGATCGAGAATATAAAAGATTCTTGGTCAAGAGATTTAATAATTGACGAGATAACAAAAAGAAATGTCCCTTGCTTTATAGGGTCGTGTCCTGAAATTTATAGAGAAGAGGCTTTTAAAGATTCTGGTTTTGTACCGCCTAAAAGATTACCTAATGCGAGAAAGTTGGGCGATACATCTCTAGCTTTTTTGTGCCATCCAACTTTAAGGAAGAAGGATCTCAAGGAGTCAAATAAAGTCATATCACATATTCTAAGTCGTGCTGCTAAGTAAGTTATCTTTTTACATATTGATGATATTCAATTCCGGTTTGGGAAAATAAATTTGAAGCAAATATTATTATCATCTAGTCGATTAACCAAAAAACTATTAGTTGGATTGGTGGATTTATTAATCATAAATTTTTCGATATTCCTTTCTCTCTATATTTCTTCTGCTGAATTTACACACCATGTAGTTAACAACTTCTTAGAGTTATTTGGGTTTTCTATTTTTTGTATCTCGATTTTCTTATTGTCAGGTGTTTATAAGTCAGTTCTGAGATTTATAAATTTTTCTACCATATCGCTTTTATTTAGATCAATTTTAATTGTCTTTTTTCTTACCCTTTTCTATAGAGCAGCTTTAGACTATTTTGAAGATCCTAGAATCGGCTCTCTGATCCTAATTATTAGTCTTGAAGGTTGGATTATTGGATTTTTATCAAGTGTTTCTTTGATTGTAGGGATAAGGATATTTGCTAACCATTTCTTAACTGAACGTTTTATCGGGAAAAGGGTTGTCATATATGGAGCTGGGAGCGCAGGAAGACAACTATCAGGTGCTTTGAAACTTAGCTCAGAAATGGAACCCATAGCTTTTCTTGATAGAAACAAGGCGTTACAAGATACATATATAGGCGGATTGAAAGTTCTCAAACCTGAAAAATTAAGGCACTTAGTTAAAAGAAAAAAAGTTGATGAAGTTTTAATTGCAATTCCCTCTGCATCGAAGTCTTCTCTGACAGAGATGTTAAAAGAAATAGAAGACTATTCGGTTAAAGTAAGAATATTGCCTGGCTTAGCTGATCTAGCACAAGGGAAAGTCTTGGTCTCAGAGCTTAAAGAAGTTGAGATAACGGATTTACTAGGTAGGTTTGAGGTAGAGGCTAATAAGAAGTTACTTGATAAGAATATAAAAGATAAGGTAGTTCTGATTACAGGTGCTGGAGGCTCTATTGGTTCAGAAATTTCAAGGCAAGCGGCTAAAAGAGAACCTAGGAAACTTATATTGGTTGATTCAAATGAGTTTGCCCTTTATGTAATTAAAAATGAAATACAACAACTAATTCCTGAGTTAGAACTTCACTCAATTATGGGTAGTGTAATTAATAAGAACAGAATGGTTCAAGTCTGTATGGCTTTCGACGTCAATACTATTTACCACAGTGCAGCTTACAAGCACGTTCCTTTAGTTGAAGAAAATCCTTTTGAAGGTCTATCAAATAATGTTCTAGGAACAAAATTTACTTTGGAAGCTGCCATAGACGCAAAAGTTGAGACTTTTGTTCTTATATCTACCGATAAAGCTGTCAGGCCAACTAATATCATGGGGGCTACAAAGAGATTTGCTGAGTTAATACTTCAAGCTTATTCCGCAGCAGACATTGGAATTAAAACACGGATGACGATGGTGAGGTTTGGCAATGTCCTTGGCTCATCCGGATCGGCAATTCCTTTATTTCAAAAACAGATAAAAGCGGGTGGTCCTGTGACAGTTACGCATCCTGATGTTATCAGGTATTTTATGTCTATTCCCGAGGCTGCTGAATTGGTTATACAGGCTGGAGCCATGGGAGAAGGTGGCGATGTCTTTGTACTTGACATGGGAGAGCCTGTAAAAATTATTGAAATGGCTGAAAAGTTAATAAACTTAAATGGCTTACAGGTCAAGAATGACCAGAATCCTAAAGGTGATGTTGAGATAGTTTTTACTGGCCTAAGGCCTGGAGAAAAACTATATGAAGAATTGCTTATTGGGAGCAATGTAAGTAAGACAGATCATAAAAGGATATTAAAAGCTAATGAAGATTTTTTGGAACTTAACGAATTGGAGAATTACCTTGAAATACTTAAAGATGCAGAAAAGCATGAGAATGTTTTTAAGCTTAGAGAGATTTTACAAAAAGTAGTTCCAGGATTTACACCAGATAAAGAAATTGTAGATGTAGTACATCTACAAAAAAATAATCAAGCGACATAACCTACCTTGTATACACTCATAGATACCTCTGAAGACCTAGCTTTTTTAAATAAAGAGTTACTTATGAAGGAATATGTTGGGGTTGATACAGAGTTTAGACGAACAACTAAATACAATATGAAATTGGCTTTACTGCAGGTAAATGATGGTGATGAGATTTACTTAATAGACTCCATGGCAATAAGTGATCCTAAAGATGATGCAAGTTTCCTTTTTTCAGAATCAGTAATTAAAATATTTCACTCTTGTAAAGAGGATCTAGAGGCAATTTATGCTTGGACGAACCAAGAGATGATAAATATATTTGATACTCAAGTTGCTAATGCATTTTTAGAGAGTGACTATTCAATTGGGTACCAAGGGTTAGTTGAAAAGAGGTTGGGTATAACTTTAGATAAAAAAGAAACGAGATCAAATTGGACAAGAAGACCTCTTTCAGATGCTCAATTAAAGTATGCTGCACTTGATGTAGAATATCTAATTCATCTCTATAAGGAGCAAAAAGAGGAGCTAATAAAGTCCTCCAAGCTTAATTGGCATGACCAAGATATTGAAAGGCTTATCAAGAATACCTTTAGTGATTTTTCACCTTTTACAGACCTGGAAAGAACTATGACAAAGGTTCAAGAGTCAGAACTCTTGAATAAACTAAATAATATCGTGGAAGAAATAGCAGGGCATGAGAAGATTAATACAACTTTATTTTTTTCAAAGAAGGCGCAAAAGGATTTTTTAAGGCTAGTGCTTGCAGAGGGCTTAGATTCAGCGTGTGATGAAATAACTTTTTGGAGAAGAAAATTAATCAGAGAACCCATGTTAACTCTTCTGAAGTGAACAAATGTCCTGGATGATTTATATCGCTACTTCCGTTTTCGCTAGTCTAAAGCTGGCCAGAATAAGCAAAAAGTATTTCTTTGAAAGTTTAGTTATTTTTTTAACTATTTTCCTCACACCAGCTCAAATAATAGCTGCTGAAGAAGATTATGCTCCATCTTTATTGACCTTTTTTTTTAATCTTATTTTTCAACAAGAATTTTCTTTAAGGGTTTTGCGGCCATTAATATTGTCATTAAGTTTTTGCTTCTTTTTATTATTCTTATATAAAGTATTTAAAAGAAAATTCTTCTAGCCTCAAGCTCCTTTAGGTCTACTAAACCGATGGCATTCATACCTGTTTGCATTCCTGCAGATTCACCCGGATTAAAAAATAAAACATCATTTTCGATCTCATTTCTATATCTATGAGTGTGACCATGTAAAACAATATCAATATTTCTATTAAGTATTAAAAATTCTTCAATAGAATCAGGTTCATGAAATATAGCGATATTTCTATCTAAAAGAGTTAACAGTTTTGGTGGTTCTTGGAATTGAAAATTATTCTTAATAGCAACATCTTCTAATCCTGCTTCATTTCTATCATTATTACCGTAAACTCCAATAAGGTTAGCATTAAGTTTTGAAAATTTATCTAAGGAATTGGCATTCGCTATGTCACCAGTATGTATTACTAGCTGAATTTCCTCATCATTAAATAAGGAAATTATCTGGTCTATATTTTTTTGGTTGTTATGAGTATCACTTACAACACCAATAAGCATAGAAAATTATACTTTTTCTAATATATGTATTCCGCATGCGCTTCCTAGGCCAATTACATGAGTCATACCTATTTTTGCATTTTCTACTTGTCTTTCTCCTGCTTCTCCTCTCAAGTGAGTGCAGACTTCATATATATTAGCTATACCAGTTGCGCCTAGAGGATGTCCTTTAGAAAGGAGTCCACCGGAGACATTTACAGGTATTCTTCCTCCTAATTCTACTTCTCCTTCATCAATCAATCTTCCAGCTCCACCATCTTCACAAAGACCAAGATTTTCATAATGGAGCATCTCGGCTGTTGCAAAACAGTCATGTAATTCAACAAGGTCTATATCATTAGAATCAAGACCTGCCATTTCATAAGCCTCTGCCGCAGCTTTTCTTGTGCATGAATTAACATCAGGCATCACCAAATCTCTTTCTTGAAAAGGATCACTTGTCATAACTGAGGCTTTAATTCTTACTGCTCTTTGCATTCCTAGTTCTTTAGCTTTCTTTTCAGAAACTAATACTGCTGCTGCAGCACCGTCAACATTTACAGAGCACATCAGTTTAGTATTTGGATAAGAAATCATTTCTGCATTCATGACTTCATCTAAAGGAGTTTCTATCTGATATCTTGCCTTGGGGTTCATCGTTGAATGGTGGTGATTTTTTACTGATATTTTTGCAAATTGTTCGAATGTAGTTCCATATTGTCTAGCATGTTCCATTCCAGCTTCAGCAAAAACTGCCGGCATAGTACCTGAGCCTAGTAAACCTTCCTTGGGAATACCAACTCCTCCGCCAGCTCCTCCCAATAGTCCTGCACCCATCTGCTCAACACCTACCGCCAGCACAACATCATATAATCCTGCTTTGATTGAAGTCCAGGCTTCTCTAAATGCAGTAGCACCAGTCGCACAAGCATTGGCGCAATTAACAACAGGAATTCCTGTTTGGCCTATTTCTTGAAGGATTCTTTGTCCTACCATGGCATTAGCTTGACCAAGATTTCCGCAATAAAAAGCTTCCATATTCCCTACATTTAGACCGGCATCATCTAATGCCAAGAGAGCAGCCTCTGCTCCAAGGTTTGGTACAGTCCTGTCAGGAAATCTCCCGAATTTGATCATATCAACACCTAATACGTATACATCACTCATAATTTTCTCCCTATGAAGCTGGTTTAAAGAAATAACTGATATAGCTATTTCCATCTTTATCTTTTCTGCCAAGAGCATCATCAAAGATAACTTCTACTGGCATATCAAATTCTATTTTTTCTGGGTCAGGCTCACAATCAATTAAATTTCCTTTTAATGTTCCACCTCCATCGAGATCTACAATCGCAGATATATATGGAACCTCTATTCCAGGAAATGACCTGAAGACTATTGAGTAGGAGTAAAGTTTTCCAGTATTGTTTAATTTAATAGGTTCGATAGAGCCTCTAGCGAAACATTTAGAACAAACATTTCGTTCACCTAGGAAAATTGACCCACATTGGTTACATTTGTGACCTTCTAGATAAGGATCCTCACCTTCAGGTAATTTTAGATAATCTACTACAGGTAAACTCATTTTCTCCCCTTTTTTTTAATAATCTAGTTTTATATAGATTCAACTGAATTACAATAACCCAACAATGAGTTTTTGGAAAGCAGGAATAGGCGGGATGATTGGATTTACCATAGGTGGTCCAATTGGAGGTATTCTGGGAGCAATTATAGGATCTAAGCTTTCAGATCAAAAGCAACCAAAGCCCACTAATAATCAACAGCATCAAGCAGCTTTTTTTACTGCACTTTTTGCATGTTTCGCCAAGATCGCTAAGGCAGATGGAAAGGTAACTAGAGAAGAAGTGGATATGGTGGATCAATTTATAAAAGATAGATTCAAATTCCCTCAAGATCAGAGAGGTTTTGCTATAGATATATTTAATCATGCCAAGGAT
>Ga0213869_10000251_pt1 | contig 44972 bp, 46 predicted proteins | sample PICome_10_FD_160083 | JGI IMG/M metagenome (GOLD analysis project Ga0213869, IMG submission 160083) | Coastal seawater microbial communities near Pivers Island, North Carolina, United States - PICO132 | ecosystem: Environmental > Aquatic > Marine > Coastal | place: USA: North Carolina...
TCGGCGTCGTTGGATATTTTTGGTTTGGCTCCTCGATCATTGGTTGGGTCCTGGCGCTGGCCATGGTGCTCAATATGGTTGTCGCCGGGCTGGCCGGCACGGTGATCCCAGTTGTTTTGGAGAAAGTTGGCATCGATCCGGCTTTGGCCTCGGGTGCCTTTGTGACCACGGTGACTGATGTGGTCGGCTTTTTCGCCTTTCTGGGGCTTGCCGCTTGGATGTTGCTGTGAATCTCGAGGCGCAAAAGACTGAGGCGCGGCGTGCCGCTTTTGCCCGGCGCAAACAGGCCTATTCGGCGCAAAGCGGGGCCAGCGCTGGCGTTTTGTCGGATGTTTTGGCCGGTTATCGTGGTGCGCCGGTGGCAGGCTTCATGCCCATTTGGACCGAAATTGATCCATCTTCGGCTTTGGCAGAGGCCTCCGCCCATGGACCGGTTGGCCTGCCTGTGATTGAGGCGGCTGGGGCGCCCTTGCGTTTTGCTCTCTACGAGCCTGGCATGCCGATGGTGGAGGGGGCGTTTAAGGCGCTGATTCCCGCCGAACTCACCTGGATGGTGCCAGAGATTGTCATTGTGCCGCTTGTGGCTTGGGATGTGCAGGGCGGCCGTCTAGGCTACGGTGGCGGGTATTATGATCGCACTCTGGAAGGGTTGCGCGCCCGCGGTCCAGTGTTGGCGATTGGCTTTGCTTTCAATGCACAACAAGCGGATGCATTGCCGTTAGAGCCCACCGATCAACCGCTAGATATGATTGTGACCGAAGACCGAACCTTGCAGTTTTCGCATTAATTTGTGCGATATGCGGGTTTTGGCCATCTCTTTGCCGCAAACCGCGCCGCCTTTTGCCCCATGAAAAAACGGAATTGACGGTGCCGCTGGCCAGCTGGGTTGCGGGCGGCTCCAAATTTCATATGCTGCTAGAAGACTGAGGGTCCTGGCAAGAGCTGACCCAAGCCTGGCAAAAGATCGGGCTGGACAGCACATTGCAGCACCGCTTGGTACAACGTTCTTTGGGAGGAGATCTGATCATGACGGGCAACGCGGCGCATTGGTTTGTGGATCGGCACATTGTAGAGGGGCGCGGCGCGAAAATTGCGTTTGAGGAAGCTTGGGAGGGCGGGCGGCCGCTGACCTATGGGGCGCTGGCCGAGGGCGCGGGGCAGGTGGCCGATGCATTGATGCGCTCTGGCATTGGCCGAGAAGCACGCGCGGCGATGTTCGTGCTCGATCAAATCGAGTTTCCACTGATTTTCTGGGGGGCGCTCAAGGCCGGTGTTGTGCCGGTTGCCCTCAACACATTGTTGTCCAGTGAAGTTTACAGCGCCATTCTGCGCGACAGCCGTGCTGAGATTGCCTTTGTCTCGCAAGAGCTCTGGGATGTGGTGGGGCCTGCGGTGCAAGAGTCGCCGCATTTGCGCCAGATTGTTGTGATCGGCCCAGAGGCGCCAGAAGGAACCCTGGCTTGGGAGGCCTTTGTGGCCGGTACCACAGCCGCAGAAACGCTGGAGTGTTCCGGTGATGAAGTCGCATTTTGGCTTTATTCATCGGGTTCAACCGGGGCGCCGAAGGGCGTACGGCACGTGCATTCCGCATTGCGCCAGACCTGCGAAACATTCGCCAAGCAGGTTTTAAATATTCAGGAGAACGACACAGTATTTTCGGCTGCCAAGTTGTTTTTTGCCTATGGGCTAGGCAATGGCATGTCTTTTCCCATGTCGGTTGGGGCTACCAGTGTGTTGTTAAATGGCCGGCCGACGCCGGACGCCGTCAGTCATATTTTAGCGACCTATCAACCGACGGTTTACTACGGTGTGCCAACGCTCTTTGCCGCGCTACTGCACAAATGGGAGACCGACGGAGCGCCGCCTCAAGTGCCGCTGCGCTGCTGCACCTCAGCTGGAGAGGCATTGCCAGAGGAGATTGGCCGCAAGTGGCGTGACCTTATGGGCCTCGATATTATCGACGGGGTCGGGTCAACAGAAATGTTGCATATTTTCCTCTCCAACCGGCCGGGAGATGTGCAGTATGGAACATCGGGCACGGCGGTTCCTGGCTATGAGGTTCGGCTTGTGGATGAGGATGGCGCCGAGGTCGACGCTGGCGTGGTTGGGGAGCTTTTGGTCCGTGGTGAATCTGCAGCGGCCGATTATTGGAATCAACGCGACAAAACCCGCCGAACTTTCGAAGGGGAATGGACCCGCACGGGTGACAAATACGAACGCAGCGCGGCGGGCCGTTACATCTACTGTGGGCGCACAGATGATATGTTTAAGGTCTCAGGTATCTGGGTCAGCCCATTTGAGATTGAACAGGCGCTTATTGCGTTTCCAGCGGTGCTGGAGGCCGCTGTGGTCGCCCATCGAGGTGAGGATGACTTGGAAAAACCCAAGGCCTTTGTTGTGCTCAAACCCGGGCATGGAGCGGAGGAGCTTGAGGGCATACGTTCGTTTATTAAAGAAAAAATCGGGAAGTGGAAGTATCCGCGTTGGATCGAGATCATTGACGAGTTGCCGAAAACCGCCACGGGTAAAATCCAACGCTTCAAACTGCGCGGCCGTTCGTGAGTGACCGATGGGTCGATGCGGGACTATTGAAGGCGGGGGGCGATCGGCTGGAATATAGCTGCTTCGGGCCAGCGCCTGGTCAGGCCCCGACCTTGGTGTTGCTGCATGAGGGGCTGGGGTCACGCGATCTTTGGCGTGACTTTCCCAAGCGACTCAATGCTGCGACGGGCTGGGGGGTCTGCACCTACTCTCGGGCGGGCTATGGAGGCTCTGAGCCGGCTGCATTGCCGCGCCCACTGGATTATATGGCCCACGAGGCACGCGTGGTATTGCCTGAAGTTCTGCACGCCATTGGATTTGAACGCGGCCTGTTGATCGGCCACAGTGACGGTGCCACGATTGCTGCGACTTACGCGGGAACAGTGCACGATCCGCGGCTGCGCGGCCTTGTGACCATCGCGCCGCATTTTTTTACTGAAGAAATTGGTCTGACGGAAATTGCGCGGGCGAAACAGGCATTTGAAAGTGGAAACTTGCGGTCTCGATTGGCGAAATATCACCGTGATCCCGACAATTGTTTTCGTGGCTGGAATGACGCTTGGCTGCATCCAGAGTTTAAAGAATGGAATGTTTCAGACGTGCTTGACGAGATAAGCGTGCCAGTTTTGGCCATTCAAGGGCAAGAGGACCAATATGGCACATTGGCACAAATCGATGAAATTGAACGCCGTTGCCCCAAGCCAACGCGGCTAGTTGTTCTGCCCGATTGCGGGCATGATCCCTGCTATGAGCGGCCAGATCGAGTTTTGACCGAGCTAACGCGGTTTTGTGCCGATGTGGAGCCTGACGTGGTCCGGCCAGGTGCTGGATCTTGACTCGAGGGGACCGAGACCCGCCGGAACATGCCTATGTTCCAGGACAGACGCCACGCCATGCTGAGGGGCGGTTCGCACCAATATGCGCGACAGCACGCCAGCACATGAGCCCCACGCAATTGGCGCAAAGCGAGGCCTTTTGCACGGGACTATACTATTTTCGGTCCGGATATTTTTGGGAAGCTCATGAGCTTTTTGAGCCGGTCTGGATGGCGCTGGAGGAAGGGAGCGATGATCGCCGGTTTCTTCAGGCCTTAATTCAGCTCGCCAATGCGCAGCTTAAGATCAAGATGCAACGACCTAAGGCCGCGAAACGTCTGTGCATGATGGTTCGCGATTTATTGACAACGTTGACCGCAACGCGGCTCATGGGCCAAGAAATTTCTCAGATTGTTGAATGTTTGGAGGCTGTGGAATCTCATGTTGACGGTGTATTATAATGCATAAATTACAAATAATAGAATTGATTACTTTTAAAAAATTGAATTTAAATATATAAATTTATGTTCTATTATGCATAATATCGTTTACCTGATCCGATCTCTGTTTTAATCTCATGGCAAAACCACAAAAGGGCTTCGCGCATGACCCACATCATCGATTTCCGGACTGATCCGGCTAAATACCGCCATTGGCGCGTGACCTACCATGGGGATGTTGCCAATTTGATCATGGATGTAGATGAGGCGGCCGGACTATTTGAAGGCTATGAGCTTAAATTGAATTCCTATGATCTCGGGGTGGATATCGAGCTGAACGACGTTGTCCAGCGAATGCGGTTTGAACGCCCTGAGGTGAAGGTTGTGGTGATGCAATCGGGCAAAGAGAAAGTCTTTTGCGCCGGAGCAAATATTCGCATGCTCGGTGGAGCGACCCACAGCCACAAAGTCAATTTCTGCAAATTCACCAACGAAACACGCAACGCATATGAGGCGGCCGAGGCCGATAGTGGCCAAAAATATATAGCAGCGATCAAAGGGGCCTGTGCTGGCGGGGGCTATGAGCTGGCACTGGCGTGTAACTATATTATGCTAACCGACGATAGCAGTTCGGCCGTCGGATTGCCCGAAGTGCCATTGCTGGCGGTTTTGCCAGGCACAGGCGGTCTGACCCGCATTACCGACAAGCGCAAAATGCGCCGTGACTTGGCGGATATTTTTTGTTCGACCGAAGAGGGTGTGAAGGGCAAGCGCGCCAAAGATTGGCGTTTGGTTGATGAGGTCATTGCCAATTCGAAATTTGACCAAACTGTTCAGGAGCGCGCCTCAGAATTTGCCTCCGCGTCGGACAAAGCCAAAGCAACTCAGGGAATTTCGCTGGGTGCGATTGAGCGGCAGATCACCGAAGACCGCATGGTTTATGAGCATATTGAAGTGACTTTAGATCGCCCGCATCGCCGGGCGGAGATCACACTCAAAGGCCCGACAGCCCCAGCGCCAACCGATATGGCAGAGCTGCAAGCGCAGGGCGATCAGGCCTATATATTTAAGCTCTGCCGCGAGCTTGAGGATGCAATTTTGCACCTGCGGTTTAATGAGATGGATCTTGGGCTTTGGGTATTTAAATCCCAAGGCGATGGCGCGGCGTTTCTGGCCCATGAGGCGGTAATTGCGGCGAGCGATCACTGGCTGGCGGTTGAAATGCGTCATTACTGGAAGCGTACGCTCAAACGGATCGATGTGACCTCGCGCTCATTGGCGGCGTTTGTGGAAAATGGTTCGTGTTTTGTGGGGCTTTTGTCGGAAATACTCTTTGCTGTAGATCGCACCTACATGATGGAGGGGGAGTTCGAAGATGATGAACGGCCCGAGGCTGAAATATGCCTATCGGTCACGAATTTCGGCGGAGTCCCCATGGGCAATGATTTGACCAGGTTGCAAACACGGTTTCTGGGCGAGCCTGAGCGTGTAGAGCAAGCACAGGCCATGGTCGGCGTACCGCTCGCCGCGGTGCAGGCCGATGCCTTGGGCCTGGTGACAATGATCCTTGATGACATTGATTGGGAGGACGAGCTGCGCATTTTCATGGAAGAACGCGCCAGTTTTTCTCCTGACGCTATGACGGGGATGGAGGCCAATTTGCGATTTGCCGGTCCAGAGACCATGGAAACACGCATTTTCGGTCGGCTGACGGCTTGGCAAAATTGGATCTTCAATCGTCCAAATGCGGTGGGCCAAGAGGGCGCTTTGCAACGGTATGGTACGGGCTTGCGCGGAAATTTTGATATGGAACGGGTATAAACGCCCATGAATGCTCACCGCAAGGCCATGCGCCACTGCAGGGTTTGATCAACAGGAGATAGAAATGCTGGATCTAATTAACGTCAATTATGATACGATGATACCCAACAACGTGGGCCTGTCTGAGGATCGCAAAGTTCTAAAAGCGCTCGAGAAATGGCACCCGGGCTACATCAATTGGTGGAATGATCTCATCCCGCAAAACTTTCAAGACAGTATGGTGTATTTGCGCACCGCGGTCAGCGTGGATCCAAAAGGCTGGGCCAAATTCGATTACGTCAAAATGCCAGAATACCGCTGGGGTGTGCTCTTGGCGCCGCAAGTGGAAGATCGTGTGATCCCGATGGGTGAGCACGCCGGTCAGCCATCTTGGCAAGAGGTGCCTGGAGAGTATCGCAATATGCTCAAGCGTTTGATCGTCATCCAAGGTGATACGGAGCCGGGATCTGTCGAACAGCAACGGTTTCTCGGCCTCACAGCCCCGTCGCTTTATGACATGCGCAACCTGTTTCAAGTGAATGTGGAAGAGGGACGTCATCTCTGGGCGATGGTTTATCTTTTGCAAAAATATTTCGGCAAAGACGGGCGCGAGGAGGCGGACGATTTGCTGCGCCGGTCGTCCGGCTCAGAGGAAGCGCCGCGCATGCTGGGCGCCTTCAATGAGGAAACACCGGATTGGTTGTCGTTTTTCATGTTCACCTATTTCACCGACCGCGATGGCAAGATGCAGCTGGAAAGTCTGGCACAATCAGGATTTGATCCGCTTAGCCGCACCTGCCGCTTTATGCTCACCGAGGAAGCCCACCACATGTTCGTCGGCGAGACGGGCGTGGGCCGCGTGGTGCAAGCCACCTGCGAGGCGATGAATAAGGCTGGGATTACAGATCCCTATGATATCGGCAAGGTGCGGGATTTGGGTGTGATCGATCTGCCTACTATCCAAAAAAAGCTCAATCTGCATTATTCGTTGTCGCTTGATTTGTTTGGCCAAGAAGTCTCGACCAATGCGGCCAATGCGTTCAATTCCGGCATCAAAGGCCGCTATATGGAGCAGCGCATTCAAGATGACCACCAGCTGAAACATGACAGCTATACCGTGCGCAACATCGTCGATGGCCAGATTGTCGCCCAAGAAGTCCCGGCGCTAACCGCCATAAATATGCGTTTGCGGGATGATTATATTCGCGATGCGTCTGGGGGAATTGGTCGGTGGAACAAGCTCATTTCCAAGACTGGAATTGAGTTTCAACTGGCTTTGCCGCATGAGGCTTTCCATCGACAAATTGGCGTCTTTGCTGCGATCAAAGCCAATCCGGCCGGAGACGTTATATCGCAAGCCGAGTGGGACGCGCAGGCGGAAAAATGGCTGCCGACCAAAGAGGATGGTGCCTATATTCAATCGCTGATGGTGCCGTGTTTCGAGCCTGGTAAATTCGCCTCTTGGATTGCAGCGCCCAAGGTGGGCATCGACAACAAGCCCGGTGACTTTGAATATGTCAAATTGCACATGGCCTAAGATCTGGTTGCGACTGGCACGGAAGGAACCGATATGAACACGCCGCTCAAACAACATCTGATCGATCCAGAGATCTGCATCCGCTGTTACACCTGCGAGATGACCTGCCCGCTTGGGGCGATTGAGCATGACGACAACAACGTGGTCGTCAATGCGGATCTGTGTAATTTCTGCATGGATTGCATTCCCGTGTGCCCGACTGGCTCAATTGATGAATGGCGGGTGGTGGAAGAGCCCTATTCTCTGGAATCACAATATGAGTGGGAAGAGCTGCCTGACCAGGAAGACCTGGCCGTTGAGGCGGATCCTGCGGCCCAGCAGTCGGCAGAGCAAGACCCAATCGCCGCGCTTCTGGCTGAGGCGCAAAAAGGTGCAGGCGGTCGAGCGGTGGCGCCTGCGTCTGCGGCAAAACCAACGGTAAATCTTCACAATCTTGGTCATCCGGTTGAGGCGGTGGTGCAGGGTAATTACCCGTTGACCCAAGATCCCGAGCACGATGTCCGCCATATCATCCTCGATTTTCAGGGCAGGCCCTTTCCGGTGCTTGAGGGGCAATCTTTGGGCATTCTCGCGCCTGGAGAGGACTCCGAGGGCAAGGCGCATTTGCCTAGGCTGTATTCAGTTTCCAGCCCACAGGACGGGGAACGGCCGGGATATCACAATGTATCTTTGACCGTAAAACGTGAGGCACAGGGCGTCTGCTCGAATTACATCTGTGATTTAAAGCCTGGTGACCGCGTGAATGTCACCGGGCCGTTTGGCGCCACCTTCTTGATGCCGGTAGACCATGAGGCACGGTTGCTGATGATTTGCACCGGTACTGGATCGGCGCCGATGCGGGCCTTCACGATGGCTCGTCAACGCCGCGTCGGGCCGAAAGAGGGGGGTATGGTCATGTTCTTTGGCGCGCGGACACCCCAAAGCCTGCCCTATTTCGGCCCGCTGAATAAATTGCCCGAATCCCTGATGCAAAAGCACCTGTGTTATAGCCGTGTCGCGGAAGGGCAGCGGGAGTATGTGCAAGATCGTATGCTGCAGGCACAGGGTCTCGTGGCCGAGATGCTGCAAGATGGCCATACCCATGTTTATGTCTGTGGCTTGAAGGAGATGGAAGCGGGGGTGGATACGGCCTTTGAAGTGATCTCTCAAAGCTTCGGCGCCAATTGGCCCGATTTGCGTGACAGCATGCGTGACGCCGGACGGTATCATGTCGAAACTTACTGAGATGGACCCGCGCCCTATCGGCGCAATTTGCCATAAAATCAACGTGACATGGGGGGATTGTGATCCCGCGCGCATCGTTTACACCGGTCGTCTGCCATGGTTTGCCTTGGATGCTATCAATGGCTGGTGGGAAGCCCGGTTGGGCGGTGATGGCTGGTTCCAGCTTGAAGTTGACCACAATTTAGGAACGCCTTTCGTGCGGCTAGAAATGGATTTTTCTCGCCCAGTCACACCTCGCCATCCTCTGCTATGCTATGTATGGCCCGAGGCTTTGGGAGAGACATCGATCACCTTCCGCGTAGATGGCGAACAAGAGGGACAGCGGTGTTTTTCCAGTCGGTCGGTGAATGTATTTGTCACCTCATACGCCTTTAGGAAATGCACTCCGCCGGCGGATTTGCGTGAGATTGTTCTGAGCGCCATCCCGGAGCCGGCCCGATGAAGTTTCAACACAGCGCGGGTCTCGGTCCAGCAGGCACTGCGGCGGAGCTCGATCTGCAAAGCGCAGCGCTTTTGCGCAGTTTGGGCACGCGCCTGCGGCAGATGCGCAAATCGCAGGGGTTCAGCCGTCGCAGACTGTCAGAGCGCTCTGGTGTGTCACCACGGTATTTGGCCAAGATTGAGGCGGGAGATGGCAATGTTTCTATCGGCCTCTTGATCAAACTGGCAGCGGCGCTGGAGCAGCCGATTGAGCATTTTTTGATGGCGGATGTTATGTTTCACTCTGACTTGCCGCATGTCTCGCAACTTTATGTGCGCGCAGATGCCTCTGTGCGCGCGCGGGTCTTGCAGGTGCTGGATCCTGAGCGCATGGGGCTGCAAAAAGCGCAGCGTCTCTGTTTGGTGGGCCTGCGGGGGGCGGGTAAATCAACCCTGGGTGCAGGGGTGGCTAAGGTATTCGGGGTGCCGTTTATTGAGTTGAACCATGAGATTGAAAAGAATGCCGGCATGGCGCTTGGAGAGATTATCGCCCTTTACGGGCAAGAGGGCTATCGCCAGCTTGAGGCCGATACATTGACCAGCATAATTGAGGGGCACAAACGCGCCGTTGTCGCCGTTGCGGGCGGCATAGTGTCTGAGGAAGGCAGCTTTTATCACGTGCTGTCGCGCTTTCATACGGTGTGGCTCAAAGCTTCCGCTTCGGAGCATATGGAACGCGTGCGGGCGCAAGGCGATGTACGCCCCATGCAGGACAATCCACAGGCGATGATTCAATTGCGGCAAATTTTGAGGTCGCGCGAGGCGCTCTATACGCAGTCTGATCATGTTTTGGACACCAGCGGTAAATCGGTGGAGCAAAGCCAGATCGAATTGTCCCAGCTTATTGAGAGCTGCCAAATTCTAAATTCTCGTGCGGTGTAAGATGCGCGCCGTTGGTTCATATTCTTAAGGAGGTTTCCGATGCAGGTGACCATGCGCAGTGAAAATTATGTTGGCTATGTGACTTTGAGAAATCCACCGGTGAACGCCATCGGTCAGGCCCTTCGCATGGGTCTTCTTGAGGCGGTGCGTTGGGCTGAACGGGGCAGGTTAGACAGGGTTATTGTCTTGGGTGCTGGGGATATTTTCGCAGCTGGCGCGGATGCGAAGGAATTTGATGCCCCGCCGCAAGAGCCGCATTTGCCGGAGGTTTTAAATGCGATTGATGAAAGCGTCGTGCCTTGGATTGCGGCCATTGAGGGTGTGGCATTGGGCGGTGGCGCAGAGATTGCTATGGCCTGTCGCATGCGCATCATGGCGCCGGGCGCGCGCATTGGCCTGCCGGAAGTGACTTTGGGGGTTATTCCGGGCGCTGGTGGTACCGCGCGGTTGCCGCGGCTGGTCGGACTTCAAAAAGCTGTTGAGATTATCACCACAGGCAAGCCTATCGGGGCGCAGGAGGCCTGCTCGGCGGGATTGGTCCATACGGTGGAAGATGATCCGATTGAGGCGGCCTTTTTGGTTAACAGTGAGGCGCTGGGCTGCATCGTTCCCACTTGGGAGTATCATGCGCCCGCTCATGACGCTGATCTGTTCCGGATGGCTCGAGAAAATCTACAGGCGAAAATGCCAGGGCAAGACGCGCCTGTGCGGGCGCTTGAGGTGATCGAGGCAGGGCTTGCACTGCCTTTTCATGAGGCGTTGGCGCATGAACGCCGGGTGTTTTTGGAGTTAAAAACCGGATCACAAGCCAAGGCCCTGCGACATCTGTTCTTTGCGCAGCGGGCCGCGAAAGCGCCGGTGCATTTGAAAGGCTCTGCGTTTGAGGTGCAGCACGCCGTAGTGGTGGGGGGCGGCACGATGGGCGCGGGGATCGCCTATGCGCTTTTATCATCAGGCCTGCGGGTGACGGTTTTGGAGGCGGATGCCGCCGGTTTCAAACGTGCTGAAGACAATATTGGCAAAATCATCGAAGCCAGTTTGACGCGCGGTATGATAGACGCCGCTCGTGCTGCGGATCTTCGCAGTCGGTTGACGCTCAGCACGCAGTATAGCCAGGCCGCCACGGCGCAATTGGCGATTGAGGCCGCGTTTGAAGATATGGCGGTGAAACACGAGATTTTGGGTAAATTGGATGCGGTGCTGCCCGCTGATGCCGTATTGGCCACCAATACTTCCTATCTGGATATCAATGAGATGGCGGCGCCGCTTATGGACCCCACGCGTGTCATTGGCCTACATTTTTTCGCACCGGCCTATATCATGAAATTATTGGAAATTGTCCAAGGGGCACAGAGCAGTGATCGGGCGATTGCCGTGGGCTATGCTTTGGCGAAACGCTTAGGCAAGGTCCCGGTGCTTGCGGGGGTGTGCGACGGATTTATTGGCAATCGCATTTTAGCGCGCTATCGTGAGGCGGCCGACACGGTCTTTATGGACGGCTCAACCCCCTGGGAGGTGGATGACGCCATGATCGAATTCGGGTATGCCATGGGGCCCTATGAAGCGCAGGATTTGTCGGGTTTAGATATCGCTTATGCCAATCGGCAACGTCAGGCGCCGACGCGCGATCCAAAACGGCGTTATATCCCCATCGCCGATCGAATGATTGAGTTGGGGAAATTGGGCCGCAAGACAAGTGCGGGTTGGTATCGCTACCCTGGGGGCGGAGGCAAAGTGGAGGATCCAATTGTGGCTGACCTGGCCATAGAGGAGGCACATTTTTCTGGCCTAACGCGCACCGATTACTCCGGGCAGGAGATTTGCCAAAGGCTTGTTTTGGCAATGATAAATGAGGCGGCCGATATTTTGGACGCTGGCATTGCGCAATCGGCCGCTGATATTGATCTGGTAACAGTTTTTGGCTACGGCTTTCCACGTTGGCGTGGTGGTTTGATGCATTATGCGGACAGTCTTGGGGTTGAAACAATCGTGGCGAAGATTGAGATTTTGGCACAGGAGGATCCGGTCGCCTGGAAGGTCTCGCCTTTGCTCCGCCGCTGTGCGGATGCGGGTCAATCTCTGGCAGAGGCCCGGTCGATGCGTTGAGCCTAGGAGGTCTCCATCAAATTCGCATTTGCAAGGGTGTTGGATAGGGAATAAAAACAAAATACAAACAGGAAATTAGGATCGATGTCTGCCCTGCATGACTATACATCACAGATACGTTGGACCGGCAATCGGGGCGACGGCAATGCAACTTACGACGGTTATGATCGGAGTTGGCAGCTGTGCAGCCCGACAAAGCCGATCATAGAATGCTCTAACGATCCGCTGTTGGGGGGCGATCCACAGCTGCACAATCCTGAAGATTTGCTGATCACAGCTCTGAGTTCTTGTCATATGCTATGGTTTTTGCATTTGTCATTAAATGGTGGGATCATTGTGATGGCGTATGAAGATAACCCCATCGGTCACGGTGAGAGCGCGCCCTCGGGGGCCGGGCGCTTTGTCGCGGCAACGCTGAGACCGCAGATCACACTCGCGCCCGGAATGGATCCACAGGCGGCGGATGCGGTGCATGCCAAGATCCATGATGTCTGTTTCATCGCCAAATCTGTCAACTTCCCCGTTCGCATCACAGCGCAATACGACTTTGCAGAAGCCTAAGACCAGTCACGCATCTTGCTTTAGCGCCAACTGAGGCCTAAGGGGGTGCCATGAGAATTCTGTATCTTGGCGATGTTATGGGCCGTTCCGGGCGGCTGGCAATTTCAAATGAGCTGCCCGGTCTGCGGCAGCGGTTGAAAGCGGATTTTGTTGTGGTTAACGGAGAGAATGCCACTGGTGGCATGGGGCTTTCGGCCAATCATGCCCAGGAGATTCTAAAGGCGGGTGCTGATTGCATAACGCTGGGCGATCATGCTTTTGATCAGAAGGATATGTTTCAGTTCATTGGAACCGAGCCACGCATCATTCGCCCGCTTAATTTTTCCAAATCAGCGCCAGGGCGTGGCGCTGCGATTTTCACGGCCACGCGCGGGCGCAAGGTTTTGGTGGCACAAGTCCTGGGGCAGGTCTTCATGAAGCGGCCTTTTGATGATCCGTTTTCCGCTGTGGATGCGATATTGTCGCGCCACCCCTTGGGCGGGCAGGTCGCCGCGACGGTGGTGGATATGCATTGTGAGGCCACCTCTGAAAAAATGGCGATGGGGCATTTTTGTGATGGCAAGGCCAGCATGGTTGTCGGATCGCACACCCATGTGCCGACTTCCGATGCGCAGATTTTGGAACGTGGCACAGGCTTTCAAAGTGATGCTGGCATGTGCGGCGATTACAACTCCGTCATTGGAATGCAAAAGGCTGAGCCGCTCCGCCGGTTTATCACTGGCATGCCCAAAGCGCGCTTTGAACCGGCCCTGGGACCGGCGACGCTCTGTGGTCTTTTGGTGGAAACAGAGGATGCCACGGGCAAAGCCAAATCGATTGATATGATCCGCCATGGTGGGGTGCTCAGCCAATCAGTCGGGGTGCCATCTGAATGAGGCATCTCATTCCTTATGGTTGGCTGTTGTTTATCGGCGTCAGCTGGGGCGCCACGCAGCCATTGACAAAAATCGCCGTTTCCAGCGGCTATCAACCCTTGGGGCTGATCTTTTGGCAAATGTTGATCGGCGTTGTTGTCTTGGGGCTGGTCAATATGATCCGTCGCCGACCGTTGCCGATCAATCGGCGGGTGCTTCCATTTTATCTGGCGATTGCGCTGATCGGGACGATTATTCCAAATGCGGCTTCCTACAAAGCCTATACGGTTCTGCCATCGGGGATCATGTCCTTGCTTTTATCCTTGATCCCGATGATCGCTTTTCCAATCGCTTTGATGCTGGGTTTGGATCGTTTCAGCTTCAAACGCATGGCCGGTCTGTCGTTTGGTTTGTTTGCAGTCTTGTTGATTATCGGCGTGCCGGAGGCCCTGCCAAATGCGGCTATGTTGGCTTTTATTCCTCTCGGGTTACTGCCGAGCCTCATGTATGCGTTTGAGGGCAATTTCGTGGCTCGTTTTGGCACTGGTGGGGCCGGTCCGTTGCAGCTGCTATTGGGCGCTTCGATCATTGGCATGGGGATCACGGGGCCACTGGCCTACAGCAGTGGGCAATGGATCAACCCGCTGCATGCGTGGGGTGTTGCGGATGTGGCTGTGGTCGCCTCGGCCTTGATCCACTCTGTTGTTTATACTGCATATGTAATGATTGTGCGCCAGTTTGGCCCAGTTTTTTCGGTGCAGGTGAGCTATGTTGTGACCGCCGCTGGGCTAGGATGGGCCATGTTGATTTTAGGCGAACGCTACGCAGGACCGATATGGCTTGCGTTGGCTTTGATGTTCATGGGCATTTATTTGGTCAGCCCGAATTTAAAGGACCCTCAAAATGGAAAACCTCATTTTGACTGATCAAAGCCAAGCGCTCTTCGCGCTTGGGGTGGTTGCCTTGATGTTTTTGTTTTTTCTACGCGAAAGCTTCCCAACTGAGGTCGTCGCGATTTTTGGCGTTGCTGTTTTGCTCATCAGCAGGGTGCTGCCCTATGAAGTGGCGCTTGCTGTTTTGTCCAATCCTGCCTCTTGGGCCATTGCGGCAGTGTTTTTGGTTATGGGGGCATTGGTGCGCACTGGCAGCCTCGTTGGATTTACCAAATTGGCACATCGCCTGACCTAAAGGAGCCCGACCTTGGGGTTGGGATTTTTGTTTGGATTTGTGGTTCTTGCGTCGGCTGTGGCCAGCAATACAACCCGTGGTTGTGGTGATGATCCCAGTGTTTGTTCAATTGGCCAAAACCTTGAATACATCGGCCAGCAAGCTTTTGATTCCCCTGTCCTATGCGGCAATTCTGGGAGGCAGTTTGACCCTGATTGCCACCTCGACCATCTTTTGGTCGACGGTGTTGCGCGCGCCAACGGGTTGGTTGGGTTCACAATCTTCGAAGTGACACCTTTGGGCGAAACTTTGGTGCTCTGGGGTATGTTCTATCTGAGATTTATTGCTCCAATATTGCTGCCGGTGCGCGCCAGTTTGGCAAATCTCCTGTCCGATCGGCCGAAAATGAAATTTTTACTGAAGCGGTGATCCCGCCGGAGTCGAATTTGATTGGCCGGGCGGTCAATGGCGTGCAGCTGTTCAATCGACCGGGCGTGCGGCTGGTCGACGTGCTGCGCAGTGACCGCTTCTTGCGGCGCAGTTTGCAAGATGTGCAGTTGCAGCTTGGGGATCGGATTGTCTTGCGCACCGAAATGACCGAACTTTTGTCATTACAAAGCAACAAGAGCCTGCGGCGGGTGGATCAAATCTCAGTGGTGCAGACGTCAACTGTGGAAGTTTTGGTCTCACCGGGCTGCCGTATGATTGGTCGGAGTTTGGGAGATCTGCGCCTGCGGCGGCGCTACGGGATTTATACATTGGCGCTGCATCGGCGCGATCAGAACATCAAAGGCGCATTGGATGGTGTGGTCGTCAGAATTGGAGATACACTTTTGCTAGAAGGTGCCGCTGAGGATATCGCGCAATTAGCCGCGGATATGGATGTGCTGGAGGTGAATGCACCGTCTGACAGAGCCTTTCGCCGGTCCCATAGCCCCATCGCAATTTTGGCATTGCTCGGGCTTGTGGGACTTGCAGCTTTTCAAGTGGCGCCGATTTTGCTGCTGGCCATTGTGGCTGTGGCGGTGGTTTTGGTCACTCGCTGCATTGATGCGGAGGAGGCATTCGGATTTGTCGACGGGAGGCTTTTGGTGTTAATTTTTGCCATGCTGGCCGTTGGCGCGGCGCTGGAACATTCGGGCGTAGTCGTATTGATTGCCGGTGGTCTTGCGCCTCACCTGGCGATTTTGCCAGGGTTTTTAATTGTCTGGGTGCTTTATCTTTTGGCTTCGGTGCTGACAGAAATGGTGTCGAACAATGTGGTGGCCGTGGTGATCACACCTTTGGCAATCGGCATTGCTGCGCAGCTTGGTATGGATCCGCGCCACTTAGTGGTCGCCGTCATGGTGGCCGCGAGCGCGAGTTTTGCCACGCCGATTGGATATCAAACCAATATGTTGGTCTATGGGCCGGGTGGCTATAAATTCACTGACTTTTTGAAGGTTGGTATTCCGCTCAACCTGTCAATTGGCGTGCTGGTATCACCGTGCATCCCATGGTTCTGGCCGCTCTATCCGTGAAGTTGACGGCGCCAGAAACCCATAGCTGCAAGAATAAAGACAGCAGCAATCCGGCTGGCGAGTCAGCATCGCATGTTCAGCTATGGCCAAAACAACGACATCTTTCCGCCCTGCCTACTTTTGGCAGATTGGTATGAATTGCCGCCAAAGACGGGTTGAATTGCCCCGCTGCCCCGCCTAGAAACGGTCGAAATCATTAAACGTAGGGGACTGTCATGGCAGGCCATTCCAAATGGGCAAATATCCAGCACCGCAAAGGTCGGCAGGATGCGGCACGGTCGAAACTGTTTTCCAAACTGGCCAAAGAGATCACCGTGGCGGCCAAGATGGGCGACCCGGATCCCGATAAAAACCCACGGCTGCGCTTGGCGGTGAAAGAGGCGAAATCGCAATCCGTTCCGAAAGATGTTATTGATCGAGCGATTAAAAAGTCCCAGGGCGGCGATGCTGAGAGCTATGACGAAATTCGCTATGAGGGCTATGGACCCGGCGGGGTTGCGGTGATTGTGGAAGCAATGACCGATAACCGCAATCGCACAGCCTCAACCGTTCGCTCTACATTTACTAAATGCGGTGGAAATCTTGGCGAAACAGGCTCGGTCTCTTTCATGTTCGATCGCAAAGGTCAGGTGCTCTATCCTTTGGAAGTGGGCGATGAGGACACTGTGATGATGGCCGCGTTGGAAGCCGGTGCGGAAGATGTGGAAACCACCGAAGACGGCCATGCGATTTTCTGTGCTGATACAGACCTCAACGAGGTTTCCAACGCCCTAGAGGCGCAATTGGGTGAATCTGAAAGCGCCAAGTTGATCTGGAAGCCGCAAACGACCACCGAGCTAGATCTGGAGGGTATGGAAAAGCTGATGAAGCTGATTGATATTTTGGAAGACGATGACGACGTGCAGCGGGTCACGGCTAATTTTGAGATCAGCGACGAGGTTATGGCCGCGTTGTAAGCTCTTGTACATAAGGCAGTAAGCAAGGGGCTTATGCCCCTTTTGACTTGCACTATTGGGCGCATATTTCGTGGAATTTTTGTCACTGGGCGGAGAACATCCGCTAAAATCTTCTGCTCCGCAGAGGTCTTTAATTTGATTTTTTAAAAGTATAAATTCCGCAGACGTATTTAATGTCTTTGTCGACCTCTGTCACAGAAGTATCGAGGTGCAAATCACTGGAGTCATCCACATAATCACATCGTCGTAGCGTCATGTGCTGCTTAACAGATGGATGATCGAAGATAGAGGTGACGTGAAACACCCTCTGGGCATTAAAATGTACCTTGCCGGCTTGTCCAGTGGGAAAGCTGATGCACAAACGATCACCCTTAGGCACGAAGCTCACAAGGTTTGTTAAGCCTCTGATATAAATATTTTATATCGATTGGATTGGTATAGCGTCCCAGGCCAAAATGCTCAATCGCGTGAAGACAGGACAGAGAGTCTGTTTGACCCAAATCCTGCGGATTCATCAGATCAGCCTGACGAAATGTGATGTTTTCGAGTTCGGATTTTGGCAAGGGGTGGACGTCAACAACTTCGATCCCACGATAGGAGGCCACATGTGCAACAAAACCATCCACGCGAGAGGCGATATCAATATGGCGCTTTGGATTGTGGTCGTGGATGAGCCGTGCGACCAACAAGTTTTAATGGATATAATGGCCCTTAACGGTTCCGGCAGTGTCGGCGTAATCTGACAGGATGCGAAACTCGCGGGTTATTGTTACGCCTTGTGCCAGCCACTGTTTTTTATCTCTGTAGAATTTCCGTAGATATTAAAATGCTTTGGATTAATAAGAACAGTCCAATCCCGAGAGGCAGAACATATTGCAGAACATTTTAAGGTCAAAGGCTGGCTTTCATCCCGTCGTATGGTGTTGTGTAGCACCAGTCAATATGGATCACCCTCGCGCCGTACACCATGGGATGTGGTGACTCAAAGCTCTCGATCACTTGGCATTTAACAATCTGAAAATAAGCGCGCTTGGGGGCTAGGAGGCCCCCTCGGGGCGGACTACTTGGAAGATGCCGTTCATATAGGCCAAGGGCGGAGTGGCAGCATTGGTGATTGCTGTAACATTTCCAATATAGATATCATGGCTTCCATGGGTAACGTTTTGATCAACAGTGCACTCAAAGGCTGTGGCGCCGCTTATAACAGGCCCGCTGGCTGTGTCTCGGCAGTCGATGGCGCCGAACCGATCAGGCTCTTCGGCGTCAAATCGACCCGCAAAGCGGCCCGCCAGGGCGCTTGCGCCTTCGGGCAGAATATTTACACAAAACACTCGATTCCGTCCCACGGCCAGACTAATCCGGCTGTCGGATCTTAGGCAGACCAAGACAGATGGTGGATCGGCGGATAGCGATGAGAATGCACTGACGGTTGCGCCTGTGGGGCCGTCTTCTCCCAACGTTGTGACTACCGTAACCGATTGCGCCACATGGCGCATAGCGTCAATAAATAAGCTGCGGTCAACCATTATTTGTCCAGTCCCTGCCACGAAAAATCTTGTACTAAACATACCGTCTTTGGGGCGTAATTCAATGGCGAGATCGGTCCTTTCTTAGGTCATCTGACTGGTGGAATTTTAGGAGGGCAGACTTGAGGTGGTTGATTCTGTTTGAGTTTGGCCTGATTAATAGTCTAGATGGTTTCCTGCCCCAAAACGGGGTATTCGGAGAATTTCTGATCACATGATGCGGCCCGACGAGGCTGTAATGAAAAAAATGGGCGAAATTTCTGATATTTTTAAGTTTCCTGTTGCGTCGGGCAGATGTTTGTTTGTTAATTCTCGCTAATCAATACCAATCCACCGAGATTGGAGAATATGGGGATCAAGGATTGGCTGAGGCACATACAAAAGCATTTGTTGAATTTCAACGCGTTCAAAAGAGTTATGACGGCGAAATTTTAGTTGTTAAAGACCTGAATTTGGCTATTCCGCGCGGTGAATTTTTGACCATGTTGGGCCCGTCGGGTTCAGGCAAAACTACTTGCCTGATGATGTTAGCTGGATTTGAGACCGCCACCCACGGAGAAATTTTGCTTGATGGAAAGCCCATCAACAATATCCCACCCCACAAACGTGGCATTGGTATGGTGTTTCAAAACTATGCCTTGTTCCCGCACATGACTGTGGGGGAAAATTTGTCGTTTCCTCTGGAGGTGCGCAAATTCGGCAAATCTGAACGGGAGGCTAAGGTTAAGCGCGCGCTGGATATGGTTGAAATGGGAGATTTTATTTCACGCCGCCCTTCGCAGCTGTCTGGTGGCCAGCAGCAGCGGATCGCATTGGCGCGGGCTTTGGTGTTTGAGCCAGAACTGGTGTTGATGGATGAGCCTTTGGGAGCACTCGACAAACAACTGCGCGAAAAGATGCAATTTGAGATCACAGACCTGGCCCACAAGCTGGGGATCACAGTGGTCTATGTGACCCACGACCAAACCGAAGCTCTGACGATGTCGGATCGCGTTGCGGTGTTCAACGACGGGGTCATCCAGCAAATTGCCCCGCCGGATGAGCTCTATGAAAGCCCTGAAAACAGCTTTGTGGCGCAATTTATCGGCGAGAATAATACTCTTGAAGGCGTGGTCAAAAAGATCAGTGATGGGTTCGCACTGGTTGAGTTGGACAGTGGCGATTTGATCGATTGTAAACCGATTAATGTCAGCAAGCCAGGCGAGCGCACGCGTGTGTCTATTCGTCCTGAGCGGGTCGAATATAACAACGATCGTTTGCAAAAAGGTGCACACACGCTTAAAGCTGAAGTTCTTGAATTTATATATATGGGCGATATTTTCCGGACTCGGTTGCGTGTGGCCGGCAATAATGAGTTCATTATCAAAACGCGAAATGCGCCAGATCAAGTTCGTCTGGCCCCAGGCACTCAAATTGAGATTGGCTGGATGCCCGAAGATTGCCGCGCTTTGGATGCGTAACCGCCTCCAAGCCGGACAACGATCCCCGACACAGATCGGGACAAATAACTAAGTTTTAACTGGGAGACTATGACGATGAAAAAGACAACTCTACTTTTGGCCGGAACCTCTCTGGCCCTTGGAGCTACCAGCGCTTTTGCTGGTAGCCACACCGGAAGCATTACTGCAGTTTCGTGGGGCGGCGCGTATACAGTTTCGCAAGTCGAAGCTTACCACAAGCCTTGGACTGCAGCGACTGGCAACACGGTTGTGTCTGAGGATTATTCAGGCGGTATAGCTGAGGTTAAAGCGCAAGTGGAAGCTGGCAACGTGACTTGGGACATCATCGACGTCGAAAAATCAGACGCAGTTCGCGGATGTGACGAAGGTTTGTTCATGGAAATAGATCCAACATCCTTACCAAATGGCTCTGATGGTTCGTCCGCCGTTGAGGACTTTATTCCAGGCTCCTTCACAGATTGTGCTGTCGCCAATATCGTATGGTCTACAATTTTTGCATATGACTCGTCGGTAACGCCTAAGGGCCCAGCTTCAATCGCTGACTTTTTCAATCCAGCGGCTTTTCCTGGCAAGCGGGGTCTGCGCAAGTCACCAAAAGCAAACTTGGAAATGGCTTTGGCTGCCGACGGCGTTGCATCCGCGGATATCTATGACGTTTTGGCAACAGAAGAAGGGGTTGATCGAGCATTTGCAAAACTTGACACCATTAAAGACATAGTTGTCTGGTGGGAAGCTGGCGCGCAGCCTCCACAATTGTTGGCTGATGGCGAAGTTGCTATGACGACTGCCTATAACGGACGTATTTTCAACGCAGTAGCTGGTGAGGGTAAATCCTTTGAAATCGTTTGGGACGCACAAGTTCTCGATGTTGACATGTGGGCGATCATCAAAGGCGCACCAAATGCTGAATTGGCAATGGACTTCTTGAAGTTTTCGACTGCCACGGAGCAGTTGGCCGCACAAGCATCTTACATCGCTTACGGCCCAGCTCGAAAATCATCAGCACCCTATGTAACAACGTATCATAGCAATGCTGACCTAGAAATGGGTCCTCAAATGCCAACCGCTGCAGCCAACTTGGCAACAGCTATTCCAAACGACTTTGAGTTTTGGGCAGATAATGCAGATGAGCTTAACGAACGTTTCAATGCTTGGTTGATCAATTAATTTGATCTTGATGGGGCGCCTTTGGGCGCCCTATTCTTTCCATTTATTCAGGGCTTTGAACTTATGACGGACTCCTCTGGACCGCTTCTTGCGGTAGATGGTACCCCCCTTAAGCGGAAATTGGCGCAATCGATGTTTCGGAGCCGTGCGCGAGCCTTTGGCCTGGCCCTTCCACTTTTGGCGTTTATCATTGTGGTTTTTGTCTATCCGATTTTGGATTTCTTGCGACAATCGGTTTATGATGCACGGTTTGCGACGCTTATGCCTGCCACGTCTGAGGTCATGGCCGATTGGGACGGTAGCACGGCGCCGACCGAAGAGATGGCGGTGGCCTTGGTGGCCGACTTGGTGGTCGCGAAGAAAGAAAAAACCATCGGCAAAGTGGCTACACGGGTAAATCGTGAGCTGAGCGGTACCCGTAGCCTCTTTACCAAGACTGCGCGCAGTGCCAAGAAAATGAAGCCCCCCTTTATGGAGGCTTTGATCGAGAAAGATAGAGACTGGGCTGATATTGAAACTTGGCAGGCTATGAAAACTGCCAGCCGGGTTTATACGCCAGCCTATATTGCGGCGGCTTTGGACAGAAAAATGCTGGCTGATGGATCAATAGTGCGACAAAGCGAAGAGCGTCGAATCCATGTGCAACTTTTTGCCAAGACCTTGGAAATTTCCTTTCTGGTCACGATATTTTGTTTGATCCTCGGTTATCCGATTGCATTTCTCATGGCCTCCTTGCCGCTGCGGACGTCAAACCTGCTTTTGATTTTGGTACTTTTGCCGTTTTGGACGTCGCTTCTGGTGCGCACCACGGCTTGGATCGCCATGCTCCAAGCGCAAGGGGTGATGAATGACCTCTTTGTGGTATTTGGTCTGGCGACGGATGAGGATCGGTTCAGTTTGATCTACAACAAAACTGGAACATTGATTGCCATGACCCATATTTTGCTTCCTTTCATGATCTTGCCGTTATTTTCTGTCATGAAAACTATTCCTCCGAGCTATGTTCGGGCGGCGAAGTCCATGGGTGCAACGGATTGGACAGCTTTTTGGCGCGTCTATTTCCCGCAATCTGTGCCGGGCATTGGGGCAGGGGCCTTGTTGGTCTTCATTCTGGCCATTGGCTATTATATCACCCCGGCTTTGGTTGGCGGTCAAGACGGGCAGATGGTCTCAAACATCATTGATTTCCACATGCGAAAATCATTGAACTGGAACCTTGCAGCGGCCCTAGGGCTGGTAATGCTGGTGTTCGTGATGTTCCTCTTCTGGGTCTACGACCGCGTGGTGGGCATCGACAATATGAAACTGGGGTAAGACCAATGACAGGTGAATATCGCTATATTCCACCCAAGCCCTCGCTTGGATTCACTGTGGGAATTTTGGCCGGCTTTGGCGGCTTGGCCGGTGTGATGACAGCCCAGGGCAATACGGGGCTCATGCTGCCCTTTCTGGCCATTGTTGCGGTGCTCTTTGCAATATTTTCCTTTGCCATAACCCGGCTCGGTGACCGTGGCCGCTTGGCCGCTTGGCTGGGTGTGATATTCTTCTTCGCTGTGGGGACGGCATTGGTTGGCTTTGCTTACGGTGTATTGATGGCCATTGTGGGTTACATTGCCGGTGGCATGACCTGTTGGCTGGATTCAGGCCGCTATCGATTGAACTTGCCGCCCTATGCCACAGCGCGGCAAGTACTTTGGTTCTACAGTTTTCGCGTGATTTGCGGCATAATCTTTGTATTCCTGATTATGCCTATTTTCGTATTGATCCCATTGAGCTTTAACCAAGAGCCATATTTCAGTTTCACCCCTGGGATGTTGCGTTTTGATCCACTGGCCTATTCGATGCGCTGGTATATCGATATTTTGCAAAATGGCATGGTGGATCCGGCGGCGGTTGTCGGCTGGTGGGGTGACATGTGGTCGAATGCGCAGTGGATTCGCTCCATTCGCAACTCCTTTTTCATTGGCTTCTGGGCGACGATGATCTCAACGGCTTTGGGCACGCTGGCTGCCGTTGGTTTGTCCTCTAGCGATATGCCGTGGCGCCGGCCAATCATGGCCCTGCTGATTTCACCGATGATTGTGCCCTTGGTTATCACGGCATCGGGACTATTTTTCTTTTTCTCTAGTGTGGGCCTGGCGAAAACCTACCTTGGAATCATTTTGGCACATGCGGCTTTGGGCACACCATTTGTGATCATCACTGTCACGGCTACCCTGTCGGGCTTTGATCAATCCTTGACCCGGGCAAGTGCAAATATGGGCGCGGGGCCTATCCGCACCTTCTTCAAGGTGCAAATGCCCTTGATCCTTCCTGGGGTAATTTCCGGAGCACTTTTTGCCTTTATCACCAGCTTTGACGAGGTCGTGGCAGTGTTGCAACTAGCGGATGTGCGCCAACGCACGATCCCGCGGCAGATGTTCAGCGGCATCCGAGAACAAATTTCGCCCACCATCTTGGCTGTTGCGACGATCTTGGTCATCATCTCGATCTTGCTTTTGACCACGGTGGAATTGCTTCGCCGTAGATCAGAGCGCCTTCGTGGTGTGAGCCCATCCTAAAAAAATTATCGTTGTGTCGGTTTTTATGAGGATAAGCGACGCAATTCTCTCTTTTTGCTGTGAAACTCTGCTAGACTCCTGGCGACAAAGCGTTGGAGGGGATGATGGCTGAACTTGAATTGTTGCAGATGCTGATTGATGGCCAGTGGTGCTCAGCCTCTGATGGAACCGCCTTCGAGTGTATTGATCCGTCGACCGGGATGCCTTGGGCCCTTATTCCAGAGGCCAGCCATGCTGATGTAAACCGAGCAGTGGAAGCGGCAGCGGCTGCTTTGGAGGGTCCCTGGGGGGAGATGACACCCACTCTGCGCGGCAAGCATTTGGCCCGGCTTGCAGATCTTTTGGCCGCCCATTCTGAAGAAATTGGGCGCATCGAGACCCTCGATACCGGTAAAATGTTTAAGGAAACAGCATGGCAGGCAACCTATATTGCCGAATATTTGCATTTCTTTGCGGGCGCGGCCGATAAGATCAGCGGTGATACATTGCCGATTGATAAGCCTGAAATGTTTGTTTTTACCGACCGAGAGCCTTTGGGGGTCATCGCAGCGGTGATCCCTTGGAACAGCCAAATGTTCCTCACCGCCACCAAGCTGGGACCGGCCTTAGCTGCGGGCAATACGATGGTCCTGAAGGCATCAGAACATGCCAGCGCGCCCCTTTTGGCTTTTGGGAAATTGATTGCTGAGGCTGGTATCCCGCCCGGTGTGGTCAATATCATTACGGGTCATGGTGCAGTTTGTGGTCGGGAATTAACCCGTCATTCGAAAGTGGCCCGAGTTGCTTTCACGGGTGGACCGGTGGCCGCGGCGCAGGTGGTCAAAAATTCTGCGGAAAATTTTGCGGAAGTGAGTTTGGAATTGGGAGGCAAATCCCCAATTATTGTCTTTGACGATGCCAATATCGAGAGCGCTGTGAATGGTGCGATTGCCGGGATATTTGCCGCCAGTGGTCAATCCTGTGTCGCGGGTTCGCGGCTCTACTTGCATGATGATATAGCAGATGACTTCTTGGCGCGTATGCTCAGCATCGCCCAGGGCATCGTCATTGGAGATCCGCAGGCCGATGCGACGGAAATGGGCCCGCTATGCACTCTTGGTCAGATTGAACATATTGAGCGGCAAGTGGCTCTTGCTATCGAGGAGGGCGGCAAGGTCCTGTATGGTGGGCGCCGTCTTGCTGGGCCGGGCCTATTCTTTGAACCCACCATCATCGAATGCCCGCGCCAAGAACTGACCATTGTTGATACGGAGCTCTTTGGTCCGGTGCTGGCCGTCCAAAGGTTTCGCACGGAAGCCCAGGTTTTGGCAATGGCCAATGACACCAAGCATGGGCTGGCCGCGGGGCTGTTCACCCGCGATGGTGCCCGGCAATTGCGTTTGGCCAAATCTCTGAAATCAGGGATGGTTTGGGTCAATACTTACAGAATGATTTCACCGATTGCTGAATTTGGCGGGGTGAAAACCTCTGGCCATGGGCGGGAAGCTGGGCTGCAAGCTATGTATGATTACACCCGTGCCAAAACCGTCTGGGTCAATCTGTCCGATGATCCTATCGCCAACCCTTTTCAACCACGGTGATTAAATGAAGTTTCACATTGCGATAAATTTAGAACGCATGGACGCCGAGACGGATATACGCGAAGTGCGCGATCATGTGCTCGAAATGGTGCAAATGGCTGACCGAGCGGGATTTGAAATTGCCTGGGCGGCGGAGCACCACGCTCTTGAAATGACTATCGCCCCTAATCCGTTTCAAATCATGACCTGGTGGGCGGATCATACTGATAGTATCCGGTTGGGCTGTGGCGTGGCTAATTCCGCCTATTGGCACCCTATCAATTTGGCCGGTGAAGCGGCAATGGTCGATCTCCTGTCTAATGGACGGTTGGATTTGGGGCTGGGCTCTGGTGCCTATCAACGCGAGTTTGACCGTATTAAGCCTGGATTGGCGCAAAGTGACAGCTGGCGCTATATGCAAGAAATGCTGCCTTTGATACGCAAACTTTGGCAGGGGGATGTGACTCATGACGGGACATATTGGCAATTTCCCTCAGCCACATCCTGTCCGAAGCCGCTGCAAGGCGAGGTGCCGATGTGGGTTGCAGCCCGCTCGCCCATCACCTTTGACTATGCGGTGGCCAATCACTGCAATATCATGTCTTGGCCGTTTTCTATGGACTTTTCTGAAGCCGAAAAGTACAAAGCCCAGCTTGATGAGGCGATTGAGACTGCGGGCAATGGCTGGGATGGCACATTCGCCATGATGCGTCACACGGCAGTCTATGAAACTCCAAAAGATCGCGCCGCAGCTATGCATGCCATTCGTGACGTTTTAGGCAGATTTGGCAATTTGATGACCAAAACAGGAGCGGTGCACAATGGCTTTCCCGAAGCGGTCTCGGCTAAGGAATTAGAGGGCAATGTCCGCGTGGACCCCGAAATGCTTGAAGAAAACCTGATGTTCGGATCGCCCGAACAGGTTATTGCAAAACTGCGCCGCTACGAGGCGTTGGGCGTAGATGCCTTTATTTATTACGCCTCGATGGGATTGGGGATGAGGGAGCAAAAACGCTCACTCCAGAGCTTCATTGATCATGTTATGCCAGAATTTACCCAAAGGACTTCGCAATGAGTATCGAAATTCGCCGCACGCTGACACTTGTTCAAACCACCTATGAAGAGGGCGGCAAGGCCGTGCCTGTGCCAACCAAATTGGTGAGCGCCGTGGCGATTGTCAAAAACCCTTGGTTGGGTCGGGGATGGGTTGAGAACCTGCGCCCAGAAATTCAAGAGCACGGGCCGGTGCTGGGCAAGCTGTTGACTGATCTGTTGCTTGAGATTTGCGGGGATAAGATTGAGGGCTGCGGCAAAGCCAGTATTGTTGGCATGGGGGGTGAGATTGAGCACGCGCAAGCGATGACGCATACGCTGCATTTCGGCAATCAATTTCGCGAGGCGGTCAATGCCAAATCCTATCTCGCTTTTACCAATACCCGAGGCGGCGCTGGCACATCCTTGATGATCCCGTTGATGCATAAAGATGACGGCGGCATGCGCAGCCATTATCAAACCATTCATACCACCGTGCCCGATGCGCCTGCTGGCGATGAGATATTGATTGCGCTTGGCGCCTCCATTGGCGGTCATCCCTTGCACCGGATTGGCAACCGCTATGATGACCTGCGGGATATGGGCCGCGATGTGGACAATCCCGCCGGTGTTTAGAGCGGCTGATGGCACGGCCTATTGGCTTGACGGGCCCGAAGATGGACCGCCTTTGGTGTTGATCCATGGGTTGGGGCTGAGTTCATCGCTGTGGCAGGCCCATTTACCAGCGCTCTGCGCGCGTTACCGGGTATTGAACTATGACCTTTACGGACATGGGAAGAGCTGCCCGGCAGAGCGCCCGCTCAAACTGTCAGTCTTTGCGGATCAAATCGCTGGACTGCTGGAGGAAACCGTAATGGGCCCTGCCCATTTGGTCGGATTTTCCATTGGCGGCATGATCAATCGACGCGTCGCTATGGACCATCCAGATTTGGTGCGGTCATTGGTGATACTGAATTCTCCCCATGATCGCGGTGCGCAGATGCAGCAGGAGGTGGAGGCGCGGGCACGCAAGGCGCTAGATCAGGGTGCGGAGGCGACACTACAGGCCGCTTTGGAGCGATGGTTCACGCCAGAATTTCTGGCCTCAAATGCACAGACTCCTCGGCAGGTTGTATCGTGGCGCATGCAGGCGGATCGCGCGAGCTATGGGCAGTCGGCCTGGGTTTTGGCTCATGGCGTCAGGGAGCTAATTCATACATCCCCGCCTTTAAAGCACGCGAGTTTGGTGATGACCTGTGCGGAAGATGTAGGCTCAACGCCGCGGATGAGCTGGGATATAGCGGCTGAAATTGCGGGGGCAGAGTGCCAAATTGTACCGCAGCTTAAGCATCTGGGTCTGTTGGAAGTTCCAGAGGCTTTTACCCAGCCAGTTTTGGATTTTTTGCAGCGGGTTTAAATGCCGCCGCAGGCGTTCACTTTACGGCTTGCGCGGCAAAGAGCTGACCGGGCCCTTGCAAAGCCTGTGGATCGCCAGACAGCTGCGCGAGATGCCAGGCTAACACAAGATTGCTCGACAGCACAGGCAGGCCAAGTTCGGCTTCCATGGGGGCAATCAAATCCATAGTGCGCAGGTTGGTGCAACTGAGAAAAATTCCGTCAAGTACGCCGCCGGCGAGCAGATGACGGGCCGCACTTCGAACGGAGGCTCCAGAAATGCGGACAACCTTTGACTCTTCCGCCTCGCCGAAGGTGCCGAAAACTGGAGTTTCGACGCCGTTTTGTTGCAAAACCTGTCGCAGATTGGCACTGACCTCTTCCAAGTAGGGAGACAAAAACGCAATACGCTTGAGCTTGAGATGCTGGCAGGCTGCCACCAGTGCCGACACGGGCTGGCTGACCGCTCGGGTTTTTGTACCAGATTTCACCAGCCGATCGATCTCCTGCACACCAATTTGAGCGGTGCCAGAGGTACAGCAATAGCCCACGGCGTTAAAGCGCAGTGTTTGGGGGAAGAGCGCCGCTGAGGCCTCAATATGCCTGGCCATAGATTGCAGCGTTTCAGCCGTGACCTCTTGCCCGCTGGGCACGCGGCTAAAGAAGAGATCCGCGGTGCCGCGCATCTGCATCATATCGCGCTCGATGGTTTCATCCGATTGCAATACCACAAGCCCAATTCGAGTTGGATCAATAGAAACAATATCAAATGGCAGAAAGCTCATGTTAAATTCTACGCATTTCGGCGCCATAGGGTTGGCTAAGCCATTCGGCGCCATTCTCGCGAATGACAATATTTTCTTCATGAACCAAAGCGTGGCCCGGCGCCAGTTCGATCCCCGGCTCCAAGGTGAGCACCATACCTGGGGCCAGCGGCGTATGATCCGTTGGGATTATGCTGGGCCATTCTGTGAGGTTCATGCCAAGCCCGTGGCCGTAGCGGCCAGCTTCGGACCCGCCGGCGCTGCCGGTGACAATTTTGTCCATAACGTGAAACAGATCTGCGGCGGTATTGCCCGGTCGCGCGGCCTCAAAAGCGGCATATGTGGCTTCGATCAAACGGCTGTGCCCTGCGGCAACATCTGGCGATGGGCTGCCAATGGCAAAGTTGCGATCAAAATCGCAAAAGTAGCCACTATGCACCAAGCCGGTGTCCAGCATCAAGATATCTCCTGCCGTGAGCGGACGGTCGTCGGCTGGAGAGATCACATCGCTATAGCCGCCCTGGGCCGCAGCACCGGCGAGATAGGGCACCCAATCGGCGCCTTCCTCAAGGCAAAGGCGCTGAAAATCACGAAACACCGCTGCCAAAGGCTGACCGACGCGGGCAATATCTGGCACGCGCTCAAAGGCGCGGGTGGCAATGTGACACGCGGTTTTGATCTTCTCTATCTCAGCCTCAGATTTCACCAAACGCAGGCTACGCAGAATGCCAGCATCCGCACCAATAGGCCTGGGCAGAGCGGCGTTGAGCCGGGCAAAATCATCCAGTGGCATGCGCAGATGAGTCTGCAAGCCGCTGGGCGTGCCAATGCGCAGGCCTATTGAACGAAGGGTTTCGGCCAAAAGGCCTATGCCATCATCGTCGAGATCTGGCGCGCGCCATGTGCGGATATCTGAGATCCACGTACGGGCCATCAACGACGCGCCAATCGAGGGGATGACGGCAATAGGATCGCCAGCGCGGGGCAATACCAAGAACCAAGGCCGGCAGGGGCTTTCCCAGAACCTCGTGAGATAGCCTGTGAAATAGCGGATATCTGGCTCAGTGGTCAGCAAAATAGCGTCGAGATCGACGTCATACATGCGGCTTTGGGCGAGTTTCAGGCGCGCCTTAAATTCTGCAGTTGCGAAGCCTTGGGGCATTACTCTGGGCCTTCTGAAAGTATGACGAGCGCATGAGAGTTTGCGTCAAGCTTGAGCGCCGCGCGATGGGCAGGTGAGGCCAGAAGACCCGCCAGCCCCGCGGCTCCGGAGGGTGTGCTCTCCATTTGATGCGCCGCGGCATATTCGGCGCCGGCTTGGCCTTCCTCTTCGCTGATCAGCGCGAAGACATCGGCGTCTTTGGCTAACCCCTTCAGAGCAATCAAAGAGGCCTCTAGGCAATCTAGCCGGCCCATGGCGCTTCCTGGGCCTGTCGCAGCGGTGAAATCATCGGCCTGAATGCAGCCGTGCAAAGCCGGGGCGTGGCGTGGTTCAACCACCACGATCACTGGTGCCTCACCCCAAATTTTGCGAGCCATCGCTGCTGCGGCGCCGGCCAATCCGCCAACGCCAGCTTGTAAGAATATATGGCTCGGAGCAGAGATTTGCCGCTCGGCTTCGGCCATAAAGACAGTATAGCCCTCCATCAAACGATGGCTCAGATCGCTGTAGCCCGGCCAAGAGCTGTCCGATAGCAAGGTCCACCTGTTATCCTTGGCCGCAGCTTGCGCTGCACTCATGCTCTGTTCATAGGTCGCGCCGGCGCGCTCGACTGTTGCGCCGTGCGCGATCAATCTTTTGGCAAAGGCTTCTGGCACGCTCTGGCTGAGAAAGATCACTGAGGCGGCGCCAAAGGCTTTTGCGCCTGCTGCCACGCTGAGCCCGTGATTTCCAGCACTGGCGGTGACATAGGTTTTGGCGCTCTGCGCTTCGCCTTTGACGATGGCGCTATGGGCGATGACATAGGCCGCACCAAGTGCTTTGAAACTGCCTAGGCCCATGCGGCCGCGCTCATCCTTCACGCTGAGCTGCGCGATATTCAGATCTTGCGCAATATTGGGAGCTTGCAGCATTTCAGTTTCAGCAGCATTGGGGCAACGGGCCAAAAGGGCTTGCACAGCGGCAGCATCAGTCGAGGGGGCGGGGATGGCGCGCAGGATGTCGACGGTCAAGCCGGTGTGGCGGTGGGGGTTTTGCAATATATCCATGAGGTAAATGGAGCCCATCGCGTCCGTAATAGCAAGTCTATATGCGACCAGTCACAGCGCGGAATTGTCAATTTCACAGCGCGCCTTTAATATGGGAGCAATAACAGAGAGAGGCTGCATGAAACATCAACATTCCACGCACCCCGAACCCACAGATGCGCAGGCGCGGCGGGCGCGTACGGTGATTGTGTGCTATCCCACTAAGACCTTGCCGCGGGTGGATCTGGCGGCTTCAGCGGCAAGACGGGAGGGCGCAAAAATGGTGCAGCGGCTCTCCGTGCTGCCGCGAACGGCCGCCTGCATAGATGTTCCAGCGGGACATTTTGCACGAATTGTTTCTGTGGAGGGACCGCAGGTGGGCGATCTGAACATTTGGAACAGCCACAACATCGCTGAGCGGTTTTACAGCGGCAAAACACGCGCCCTGCACGGCACCCATGTCAGCACGGGTGACAGCCTTTGGTCGAGCTTCCCCTTCATGCGGCCCTTGGCGCAGATCACCTGTGACACGCTTGACTGGTATGGGTATGACGCTGATGGTGGCTCGGTGCATGATGTGATCGGCACGCGCTGCGATCCCTACACGGGCCGGTTACTCAGCGGCACAGATTACCACTATTGCTGCCATTCTAACCTCACGCGGGCCGTGGCGGATCACTTTGATCTGGCGCTGCAGGAGGCGGAGCGGCATGTGCATGATGTGCTTAATGTCTTCATGCTGACGGGGTTTACCCACGACACTCATCAATATTTCATGAAGGCCAGCCCTGTGCGTCCGGGAGACTTCCTAGAACTCGAGGCGCAGATTGATATCACGCTCGGCCTGTCTACCTGCCCGGGCGGTGATTGCGGCGCAGAACATTCCAGCGACACAGCGCAATGCCATCCGCTGGTGATCGAGACCTATGCACCCAAATCGCTGGCGGGCTTCACCCCTGCGCCGCGCAATCCATATGGCCAATAATCACGGCTTGGGCAGACCACAAGTATTCGCAATACAAGACGGTAGGGTCCATTTGGGAGGGTGGCTTGAAGTCAAACTGTCCTTATCACGGGAGTGAGCAACGTTCAGTGAAATGGGTCCTATCCAGAGGTCTTTTTTAGCAGATGGAGGCACCATTATATGATGGGGTGGCCGGACGTGAATCGCTAGCAGAGCCATCGCGGCGGTGGCTGCTGCGTCTTGTGTTAAGTGCGCGCAGGCTGCGCGTCAAACGCGATGCGAAATCCCATATGGCTGGTGGTGCTCTCAGGTGAATTGCCCGTGCGCGCGGCGATGCGGTAGCGCGTACAATAGGAATCATGGCACAGAAAGCTGCCGCCTTTGATAACGCGATACCCCCGCATGGCCGCCGCATGGGTCTTGCCCGCTTTTGATATGGATTTCAGGCGAAACAGATCGGCGGTCCAATCCCAGACATTCCCGGCCATGCCATAAAGCTCGTGCCCATTGGGGGCGAAGGAGCGCGCTGGACTAGTGAAAGCGTAGCCATCAGCGGCGGTGTTGATGGTGGGAAAGCTGCCTTGCCAGATATTGCAAGGCAGATGCTCGCGATCATCGGGCGGCGCATTTCCCCAAGGAAAGTCCACATCTCTCAAACCGCCACGGGCGGCTTGCTCCCATTCCGCTTCGCTTGGAAGACGTCCGCCCGCCCAAGCGCAATAGGCTTGCGCATCCGACCAAGACATATGAACCGCGGGGTGATCGGGCAGGCCTTCAGCGCCTAAAGGGCCTGCGGGATACCGCCAATTTGCCCCATCGACCCGCCGCCACCATTCCGCACCTGCTGCGCCTTGCTCTGTGATTTGGGTCGCGGGAACTTGAAGATGAAACACGAAAGACCAGCCAAAAACTTCAGCCTCTGTGATATAGCCGGTCTGTTCTGCGAAGTAGGAAAATTCGGCATTGGTCACCGGGGTCTGCCCAAGCAGGAAGGGTTTCAGCTTGACCCGGCGCTGCGGCGCTTCGCCGTCCAACTTGATGACCGGTCGGTTGGTCCCTACCAAGCCCGTGCCGCCCGGTATGGGGCAGAGTGCACCGCGATGCGCTCCGCTGCCCGCAGATTGCGGGGCGCGTTGAGAGGGGACGCCCCGGGGTCTGGGTGGGGTGCAGCAGTTGGGAGAGGTCGGATCCGCCACCATCGGTAGTTTATATCTCTTTTTTGTCTTGGACGATATTCATGGTGGCCGTGCCCGAAAATCCAATCTCCACTGACGCGAAAGGTCCGCCTTGGCACATTTGCCCGGGGTCATGTGGATCTGCAGGATCGGCGGCAGCTAGGACCTCAGTGGCAAATTGTTCTGCATTGTCTTTCGGACGATATCCCAAGAAGGCCGCCTTGTGATTGTCGACCGTGACGCGGTCATTGTTGGACACGCCATAGATCACTGCAAAGCCAGTTATTGGTGTGGTGATTGCCTGTTGAACCAAATGGACCAGATCGTCATAGGACAGCCAGGAACCAAGCGCGCGCGGATTATTGACCTGTGCGGCAGAAAGAATACGAAGGTGCACGCTTTCAATGCCTTTTTTGTCCCAATAGAGGCTGCCAAGATCCTCTGCGAAACATTTTGCCAAACCATAGTATGTATCTGGGCGGTGAGGTACCTCTGTATCGATCCTTTGGGTTTTGGGATACATGCCCACCGCATGAATGGAGCTGGCATAGATCACGCGGCGTACTTCCTTTCGCGCGGCTGCCTCCCAGACATTGTAGGCGCCCATGATGTTGGAATGTAGAATCTTGTCCCAGGCGGCCTCATCGCCAATTGCGCCAAAATGAACCACCATTTCCGCGCCATCAAGCACCGCCTCCATGGCGCCCAGATCTCCCAGGTCTGCTTTTACATAGGTCTCACCGGGATAAAGCTCGCCGAGGCCTTCGGTCCAATCGGTAGAGACCAGCGTGTCGCACATCTGGCTCAGCGGTTCGCGCAGATAGGAACCCAGCCGTCCCGCGGCACCGGTTAACACGAGTTTTTTCATCAAATTACTGCCTTTTCGATAAAGGGTTCACCCTCTTCGACACGTTTGTACGCGAAAGGAGAAAGGTCAATGCTGTGATAGGCGCCATAGGCGATAAATTCCGCCAATCCGCGCCCAATGGCCATGGATTGTTGTAAGCCGTGACCAGAAAACCCATTGGCAAAGAGGAAGTTCTCGACCTGATGATGCGGGCCGATGATCGCGTTTTGATCGAAGGTGTTGTAGTCGTAATGTCCCGCCCAGCTGTTGACCAATTTGATCGCTTCGAATTGCGGCACGCGGGCGGCGAGAATGGGCCAAACCTTCTCTTGCCAGATACTGTGGTCCTGGATAAAATCATCATAGGCTACAGCAGGGTCTTCATCGGGTGGGCAACCGGCGAGATAATATCGCCCCTCGGAACGCATATGCACGCCAGAGGGATCAATGGTGAGGGGCAGGTCGCGCTCCAAAGGCTGCTCGGCATCAAAGATGAAAGTGTAGCGTTTGCGCGGCTCGATTGGCAAGTCGAGCCCGGCCAAGCTTGCGGTTTGTACGGCGCGGGGACCTGTGCAATTGACCACGAGCCCGCAGTTGACACGTTCACCCGAGGCTAAGGTGACGCTCTGGATGCGGTCTGCGCGCCGGTCAATGGCCACAACCTCATTTTGCACATATTCAGCGCCTTTTTCTTGGGCCACTCGCTTGCACCAATCAAAAATCGTGCCGCCATCAAAATAGCCTTCGTTAACAACGTTGTGATTGCCTGCGGTAATGTCATCCAAATGGTAAAACGGATATTCAGCCTTGATTTCAGCAGCTGTCATATGCCGCGTACCGGCGCCCAGTTGTGCTTGCACCTCTTGACTGTGACGCAGGTTTTCGGCTCCGGCGGTGCTATCGGCCAAATACATATAGCCAAAAGATTGGATATGGATCTGCGGTACACGGGGGTCATGGTCAAAATAGCTCTGAAAATTGTTTATAAACTCTGCACCAAATTGGCTAATTTGGATATTGGTCGGGTTCGAAAATTGTTGGCGGATACAGGAATTTGTGTGGCTTGTTGACGCAAATTCAAAATTAAGGTCCCGCTCTACCACAAGAATAGAGCCGTCAAAACCTGGATCGCGGCTGAGCCACCAGGCGATGGAGCTGCCATACATGGCGCCGCCAATGATAATTACGTCGTAGCTTTGTGCTTTGGGGGTTTGCAGCGGTCTTGCCATTTAGAACTCCTCACCTTTGTTGGCCTATGCCAACGCATTCGCAATCTGTTTTGGTGCCAGGCCGTAAAGTGCCTCAGCGGCTTGGGCGGTGATATACCCGCCAGCCAGATCTTTTAGGATTTCTGTGGCGCTGCGCTTGGAGACGCAACTGCGCTCCAAAACGACGTCCGTAAAGGTCCCGCCGATATCCACGCCCAGGCGCACAGTTTGCTTTTGCATTTGATCCTCCAAATTGCAGATATAGTATCAGAATGTGCTAGCAGGGGAAGGCATTTAGCGCTTTCATTGTGATACATCGGCAAAGCGATCTGGCAGCTCTGGGCCATGACTGACACGCGCGGTACCGCGCAATGGGGCCGCCTCAAGGCGCCCAGATTTATCTTTCCGCAACCTTGATGACGCAAGGTCATATTGCCGGCGCAATTCAGGGTATTGCCAGACTGGGCTTTCCTGCACTAAAGCGCGTTTTAGCGTCAGATTAGGAGCTCACAATGTTTCAGGTTCATGCTACAGCGCGTTTGCGCCCATCTCCCTTCTTCAATTCGGTGGTTGCCGAGGGCTGCACCAATGCATCGATCTACAACCGGATGATTTTGCCGGCGAGTTTTGGCGATAAAGAGAAGGAATATTGGGACCTTTTGAATGGGGTTGTCATGTGGGATGTGGGTGCGGAGAGGCAGGTGCAGCTCGAAGGGCCTGATGCTGCCAAATTGGCGCAGATCTTGAGCCCGCGCGATTTGTCAAAATGCAAGATTGGGCAGGGAAAATATGTGCCGCTTTGCAATCACGACGGCATTTTGATCAACGACCCGATCTTACTTAAACTGCACGAAGATTTGTTTTGGTTCTCGATTGCGGACAGTGATATTTGGTTTTGGGCGCGCGCGATTGCTGCAGAGCGAGGTTTGAACGTGAAAATTTCTGAGCCAGATGTCTCGCCCTTGGCGGTGCAAGGTCCAAAAGCGGGCGCGGTTGTGTCGTCGATCTTTGGTGACTGGGTGCATGATCTGAAGTATTTTTGGTTCTCGGAAACTGAAATCAACGGAATTCCTGTTGCTGTGCAGCGCTCGGGCTGGTCCAAACAGGGCGGGTTCGAGATTTACCTGCGCGATGGAGCACGCGGCGACGAGCTGTGGAATATCGTGAAAGAGGCCGGCGCGCCGTTTGACATTGGCAATGGCGGGCCAACCTCTCCCGAGCGGACGGAAAGCGGGCTTGTGAGCTATGGTGCTGATAGCGATAACGCCACCAATCCCTACGAGGTACGTTTGGGCAATTATATTGACCTGAATGTCCCCGATGATGTCATCGGTATTCAAGCGCTGCGACGCATTCATGCGGAAGGTCCCAAGCGTCATCAGCTTGGTTTAGTCTTAGACGGTGAAACGCCGGATCCTTTAGGCTTTCGCTGGGAAGATATCACCGTTGATGAGCAGAAGGTCGGCGATATGACCAATTGTGTTTGGTCCCCGCGAATGAGTAAAAACATCGGCTATGCGTTGATCTCACGCAGTTGCACGATCGGCGACACAGTGACATTGTCCCGTTCTGGCGGTCGCAAGGTCCCAGCAAGACTGGTGGATATGCCCTTTTTGTAAAAAGCGATTCAAAATTTGGGGCCCACGAGGCTGTAACTGGATATACTCAGGCCAGCGAAACATGTTGTACCCTGCAGCCAAGCCTTGACCGCTCCTTCATTCAGTGGTTTTTGAGTTCAACAAAATGAAGAGGACGGCTTGCTCATGAAAAAACTATTTGGATCCGCCAGTGAGGCTCTTGAGGGGCTTTTGTTTGACGGGATGTTTATCGCGGCCGGGGGCTTTGGTCTGTGTGGTTTGCCGGAAAATCTATTGGCCGCTATTCGAGACGCTGGTACTAAGGATTTGACTTTTGCGTCGAACAATGCCGGCGTGGATGATTTTGGCATTGGTATCTTACTTCAAACGCGGCAGGTGAAAAAGATGATCTCCTCCTATGTGGGCGAGAATGATACTTTCATGAAGCAATATCTCTCTGGTGAACTTGAGCTTGAATTTAACCCGCAGGGTACTTTGGCGGAACGGATGCGCGCCGCCGGTTGCGGCATTCCGGGATTCTATACCAAAACCGGAGTGGGCACGGTGATTGCTGAGGGCAAGGAGCATAAAGAGTTTAGTGGTGAGACCTATATTCTCGAAACCGGGCTCTTTGCAGATATTTCAATTGTAAAAGCGTGGAAGGCTGATGAGACGGGCAATTTGATTTTCCGCAAGACTGCGCGGAACTTTAACCCGCCCGCGGCCATGTGTGGTAAGGTCTGCATTGTGGAGGTTGAGGAGATTGTACCAACCGGCAGCTTGGATCCTGATCACATCCATTTGCCCGGAATATATGTGCACCGTCTCATTCAAGGCAGTCATGAAAAACGGATCGAACAACGTACAGTGAGGGCTTTATAATGGCCACAGAGACAAAAGGCTGGGACCGCAATCAAATGGCAGCGCGGGCCGCGCAAGAATTGGAAGATGGCACTTATGTGAATCTTGGCATTGGTATCCCAACGCTTGTTTCCAATTATATCCCCGAGGGGGTTGAGGTAACCTTGCAATCGGAAAACGGTATGCTGGGCATGGGTCCTTTTCCAACCGAAGATGAGGTTGATCCTGATCTGATCAACGCGGGCAAGCAAACGATTACCGAACTGCCGCAAACCGCTTACTTCGACAGTGCGACTTCTTTTGGGATGATTCGCGGCGGCAAAATTGCTATGGCCATCCTCGGCGCGATGGAAGTGGCGGAAAATGGTGATTTGGCCAATTGGATGATCCCCGGCAAGCTGGTCAAAGGTATGGGCGGCGCCATGGATCTGGTGGCTGGCGTGGGCCGGGTTGTTGTTGTCATGGATCACACCAACAAAAGGGGCGAAAGCAAGGTGCTGCCGGCTTGTAACCTGCCACTTACTGGCGCAGGTGTTGTGGATCGTATCATCACCAATCTTGGGGTTCTGGATGTAGTTGAGGGCGGATTGGCGATAGTCGAGACCGCTCAGGGTGTCAGCGAGAAAGATCTTCGCGCGGCCACTCTGGCGAAGATTGTGTCTTAGACAGGTCATTGTGCAGAGGCCTTAAACAACGAAGGTTTATGCGACATGAGCAATGATTATGCGGGCACCTTCTTGATGCGCAGTTCTCCATGTGGAGTAAGTTCAGGATATACTGAAGGATTTTTCCACTTACGCTTTTCGTGAAACTAAAACGTGCTTTTGATAGGGATCAAGGGCTGTGTACATATTGGTGGCGACAACATTAGTAGGTGCACTGACAGACTATGCTATAAAAGGATTAGAAGCCATGATGTCCGAGAGAGTGAAACTCATGAGTTAAATGATTGCGCCTACATTGATAGCGGCTTTAAGGGCATGGATTTCTAATCCGTCGGATCGGGGTGTAGCGATAAAAGGCATTACAGCGGCACTTGGGATCACAACTGAATGCATCTACTTCTCACCCTCCAGTGCAGAATCCATCATGATCGTTGAGTCGGATGCGGAAAAAAACGCGCGACTTATGATGGTCGTCATGTCGTCGGGAACCTTCACGAGCGGATCCATGATCGAGCTGATTGATACTGATAGCATGTTCTCTGCCATGCAAGATTCTGGAAAATTGCTGGGGACTTATAAATCTACAACCGGCTGATGGTTCAAGCCTGCTCGGTTTTGGAAAAGGCGCGATCGGCGAGGAAATAACAAATATTTGGCGCGCAGAAGCGTCTTGATAAAAATGGCGTAAGACCTGTCTTTAGGTTTTGCATATGAAATAAAAAGGAGATGATGACATGATTGATGCAAGTGGTGGAATGGCGAACTTTACAGCGATCCTAATTCCCGCGCTCATGGGGGATATTATGGTTATCGCTGCCTGTTTTTAAGCGATGCGTTTATCGCGCAATATGGGTTTGGTGCGGGTTCTGAATTTATGGTCAAACTGAGCGGCACTTACACCTTCACGCAATCACTCATTTATATCATATTATTGTTGTCCTCTCCTGTTGGAGCGTGGTCGGTCTTTGCCTTTGGCACGATCCAAGCAGCCTTATTCCTTGTGTTTGGTTATCTGACGGTCAAGGGCAAATGGGCGCAAGTGGAAGGTGTGAAAGCGACAGCGGAGGGCTATATTGTCCCGGCGATATTACTGGTTTTTCATCTCTATATTATGTTCACGATAGGTGACATCATTTACGCATAATATCTTAAATTTAGGACGCATTTAAATCACCGGTGGCGTGGCGCTACATTGGGCGCGACCCGGTGATCTGCACATTCGCGTCAAGGTGCACGCAGTTGAGTTGTCAATCTGCCTCGCACGCCACTGAGCAACAAAATTTAAACAAATGGTAGGCCCGGCAGGACTTGAACCTGCGACCAATCCGTTATGAGCGGACTGCTCTAACCAGCTGAGCTACAGGCCCCCGAGCCTTCTCACTAGCAGAGAAATTTCTGGGGTCAAGCGGGCTTGATGGACATGTGTTGCCGAGCCTGTTATCGGAGCGGCAAATTTGCAATAAATGGTGCTCAAATGACCCAAGGATTAACATACTCGGAAGCTGGCGTTGATATTGATGCAGGCAATGAATTGGTGGAACGGATCAAACCGGCCAGCAAATCCACCCAACGATCTGGGTCCATGTCAGGTCTGGGCGGTTTCGGTGCGATGTTTGATCCCAGAGCGGCCGGCTATAACGATCCGATTCTTGTAGGTGCCACCGATGGGGTTGGCACCAAGTTGCGTTTGGCAATCGATATGGGTGATGTCTCAACAGTGGGTATCGACCTCGTGGCCATGTGTGTCAATGACTTGATCTGCCAGGGCGCTGAGCCCTTGTTTTTCCTAGATTATTTTGCCACCGGCAAGCTGCGCGTCGCGCAAGCTACCAAGGTTATTGAGGGGATTGCTGAGGGTTGTCGCCTGTCTGATTGCGCTTTGATCGGCGGCGAGACAGCCGAGATGCCTGGAATGTATGCCAAGGATGATTTTGATTTAGCCGGCTTTGCCGTCGGCGCCATGGAGCGTGGCACACATTTGCCGCAAGGAGTGGTTGCGGGCGATGTGCTTGTCGGTCTACCGTCCAGCGGGGTACATTCGAACGGGTTTTCTTTAGTGCGCAAAATTGTGGCCAATCAAGGGTTCACCTGGGATAGCCCTGCGCCATTCGGGACCGGCACCCTTGGCGCAGAGCTTTTGACGCCAACGGCCCTCTACGTGAAGGCATGTTTGGCCGCGCTAGGAACGGGTGGGGTGCACGCAATGGCACATATTACCGGGGGTGGGTTGACTGAAAACTTGCCGCGGGTGCTCCCGGATGATTTGGGCGCGACGATTGATTTGCAGCGGATCCCAGCTCTGCCGATTATGGCCTGGTTGGCGCAAGCGGGCGGAATTTCTGAGGCAGAAATGCTCAAGACCTTTAACTGCGGCATTGGCATGATCTTGGCAATAGAGCCGGCGCAGGTCTTGGCGGTTGAGGCCGCTTTGAGTGCGCAGGGTATGGGTCCAGTCCGCTTGGGCGAAGTGATCCCTGGCCAGGGCGTCAAATACATGGGGCAACTGCCATTTTAAACGTTGCAATTTTGATTTCTGGCGGCGGCAGCAATATGCAGCGGTTACTTGAGGATATGGTTGAGCCGCATCCAGGGCACGCCCGCTTGGTTCTGTCCAACCGACCCGAGGCAGGCGGGCTGGCCAAGGCACAGGCGATGGGTGTCGCGACTGAGGTTTTGGACCATCAGCCTTTTGGTGACGACCGGGCCCTGTTCGAAACCGAGTTAGATGAAATCTTAAAGGCCTATGAGATCGATGTGATATGTTTGGCTGGCTTCATGCGAATTTTGGGCGCGGATTTCGTCAGCGCTTGGCGGGGGCGGATGCTCAATATTCACCCCTCGCTTTTGCCAAAATATCAAGGGCTCCATACCCACCAACGCGCCTTGGAGGCTGGTGATCGGCTTGCGGGATGCTCTGTGCATGAGGTTGTACCGCAGTTGGATGCCGGCCCAATTCTGGGGCAAAGTGAGGTGCCCGTCTTGCCTGGCGATACGGCGCAAGATCTTGCAGTTCGTGTTTTGGAGCAAGAACACCTGCTGTACCCAAAAATTTTGCGGGCCTTTTTGACCCGTTTTAAGCCACCCCGTTAGCAGGGGTTATGGCTGCTTTCTTTTCCTGGGGTTTCGCCATATTGTGCCCTGTATATCTTTCAAACAACCGGACAGCGCATGCAGACATTGACCACACAAGCCGAGCTTGACGCTTTTTGCAATCGGGCGCAGGGCTATCCCTATGTGACTATAGACACTGAATTTCTCAGAGAGCGCACCTATTATTCTAAGCTATGCTTATTGCAAATGGCGGTTCCGGGGGACGGTGAGGGAGATGCTGTTTTGGTCGATCCTTTGTCTTCTGAGATGTCGCTTGAGCCGCTGTACCGCCTCTTTCGTGATACGTCGGTCGTGAAAGTGTTCCATGCGGCCCGTCAAGATCTTGAAATTTTTTGGAATGACGCTGAAATTTTTCCTACCCCCCTTTTTGATACGCAAATCGCCGCGATGGTCTGCGGCTTTGGTGAGCAGGCGGGTTACGAGACTTTGGTGCGCAAAATCGTCAAACAACAAGTGGACAAATCTTCGCGCTTTACAGATTGGTCGCGCCGGCCTTTGACTGAGGCGCAAATGATCTATGCCTTGGCGGACGTCACTCATTTGCGGGGAGTCTACGAGTTTCTGAAGGCTGAGTTGGAGCGCACCGAGCGCACTGCTTGGGTGGTTGAGGAAACCCAATCTTTGACGGATCCAACCATTTATGATGTGTTGCCTTCTGAGGCGTGGCGCCGGGTGAAAACACGGAGCAATTCAAATAAGTTTCTGGCCTATATTCGCGAATTGGCTGCCTTTCGGGAAACTTATGCAAAGACGCGAAATATCCCGCGCAACCGCGTGTTTAAAGATGATGCGATGATCGAGTTGGCCTCCACCAAACCGGCCACGCAAGAGGATTTGAACAAATCGCGCCTGCTGCTGCGTGAAGCGCGCAAAGGTGACATCGCTGAAGGCATTTTGAGGGCCATCAAAACGGTGAATACTATGGATGCAGATACCTACCCGAAGGCGCCGAAAGTGAATGAAAAGCTCCAGGTCAATTCGGCTGTGGCCGATCTTCTCAGGGTGCTATTAAAAGCCAAATCTGAACGCTCTGATGTGGCTCAAAAGATGATCGCCAGCACGGCTGAGCTGGACGCTTTAGCCGCCGGACAACGAAACGTTCCATCTTTGAAGGGATGGCGTATGGATGTCTTTGGCTCGGATGCGTTACGTCTTTGCGAAGGCTCGGTGGGTTTGGCCGTTAAGGGAAACAAAGTTAAACTGTTTGAGCTATAACACAGGTTCAGATGGACGCGAAATAGGAGAGCCCCATGGCGCAAGCTGGTTTTGAAGATCTAGTTGAAACTTTTGAATTTCTTGATGATTGGGAAGAACGCTATCGTCATGTGATTGAGCTGGGCAAAGCTTTGCCTGATATGCCAAAGGAGCTCAAAGTTCCGGCCACAAAAGTTGAGGGCTGCGCGTCGCAGGTATGGCTGCATATGACCATTGAAAATGACAATCTGACTTTCATTGGAGATAGTGATGCGATCATTGTGCGAGGGCTCATTGCGGTGCTGATAACGCTCTATTCCGGTCTTACGGTTGATGATATTGGTAAGGTCGATGTCGCCGCGGAACTGGCACGATTGGGTCTCAATGAGCATCTGTCCTCGCAGCGTTCAAACGGGTTGAGGGCGATGGTAGCGCGTGTGGTGCAGACGGCGGCAGCGGCGACCTAAGAGGCTGGCGACAGCGCGGCCAAAGCTGGCGTCAAATCGCCGTATCCAGTAAAGCGATATTCGTAGGCAAGCCCCATCCGGTGAGCACAGTCCTGCGCTTTAGCCTCAAGCGCGGCGTCTTTGAGCTGTGCTTGATAGACTAGGGTGGTGTAATTGCCAAAATAGGCATCGCGCAATTGTGGGTGTTTGTCCAAGCCCATAGGTTGCCAGAAAAAGGCATCAAACTGCCGCACCAAAAAATCAGTAAGATAAAAGCAGGTTAGCTCTTCGCGAGCTTCAAAGGCGGCGTTGCCCTCAAAGAAACTGTAACAATGCGGCCCAGAAATCATCGACACGCCCATCTCGTCGCAGAGGTTTTGCAAATATCCCCCGGTGCCGCAATCCGCATAGACTACGAAAATTTCCGAATAATAGTCTCGGTATTTTTCGATATAGCGCTTGACCGCTGGCGTGATTTTATTTGGGGTGTTGTGATAGATGGCAGGCAGGCATTGCAAATCCATATGTTGCCAATCATTTGTCTTCATTAAGGCCAAAATTTCCCGCGCCAAAGCCCCGCAAGCAATCAAAAGAACGCGGCGTTGATTTAGCAGCTGCATGCCTTCAGTTGCGAGCTGATCGTCTGAAACGGGCTGTACCATCTCATTTCACTCCTGCGGCGTTGTTACAAAAACGGCCCCACCTGAGAACAGGTCGGGCCGCTTGCGCACTTTACTGCGTTATATGCTACGCGTTGGCGGCCATACTGTTATGTTTGCGGGCCATAAATTCCTTGGCTGTTTCCACAGCAACTGCAGCATCGCGGCAATAGGCATCGGCGCCGATGGCCTTGCCAAACTCTTCGTTCAACGGCGCCCCGCCGACTAATACTGTGTAATCATCGCGCATGCCTTTTTCTACCAAAGTGTCGATGACAACCTTCATATAAGGCATTGTGGTGGTCAAAAGTGCAGACATGCCCAGAATATCGGGTCCTTCGGTTTCGATCGCTTCCAGATACGCTTCAACGGAGTTATTGATCCCGAGATCAACAACCTCAAAACCGGCGCCCTCCATCATCATACCGACGAGGTTTTTGCCGATATCGTGGATATCGCCTTTGACCGTGCCAATCACCATCTTGCCGACGCGCGGTGCACCTGTTTCGATCAGCAATGGTTTCAAGATGGCCATGCCACCCTTCATCGCATTCGCTGCAAGCAAGACCTCAGGAACAAACAATATACCATCCCGGAAGTCATTGCCCACGATGGTCATTCCGCCCACCAATGCCTCGGTTAAAACCTGATAGGGTTCCCATTTACGCTCCAGCAAAATGTTTACACCTTCTTCGATCTCTTCTTTCAAGCCATCGTACAGATCGTCAAACATTTGGGCGACGAGATCTTCGTCGTTCAATTCGGAGAGGATGATATCGTCTTCTTGGTCAGACATTGGCCATAGCCTTTTTGTGGAACTTATCTTCACCCGTATGCGGTCGGTTGATCTGTTTGGTCTTCACCGATTGCGACAACAAGTCTGCCGCTACCGACCTTTTGCAAAATGCCGTCGGTTTGCGGCAGTTGGCGCGTCTTAGGAGCTGCGCCGCCTGCGGTTCTGCCGCAATCGGTTGGGGCCAGCGCCATCGGTGCCGTCGCTGCCTGATGAGAAGCCGCCAAGAGCTGCTTCGATAACCGGCAAGCTTGGGCGCTCTTGCGGCAAATGCGCCTCCAAAGCTGCACGCATGGCCCTCAGATGTTCGGGGGTGGTGCCGCAGCAGCCGCCAATGATGGTTGCACCGCAGTCGCGAGCCAAGGTGGCATAATGGGCCATCAACTCGGGTGTGCCGTCATAATGAATGTGGCCTTCGTGATATTTTGGAATGCCCGCATTGCCTTTCGCAACAATTGGAGTTTGCGTGCCGGTGGCGGAGAACCCCAAGATTGTTCTTAGAAGATCGGACGCCCCCACGCCACAATTGGCACCAAATGCGAGCGGTTTGTTTGGAATCCTGTCTAAGAGTTTCACCATCTGCGTTGCCGTGGTGCCCATCATTGTGCGCCCAGCCGTGTCAAAGCTCATCGTGCCAACCCAGGGCAAATCTGCGAGGTCAAAGGCCTCTGCTGCGGCGCGGTACTCATCGCCGAAAGAGATCGTTTCGACCCAAGCTACATCTGCGCCACCGGCCTTCAAACCCTCGGCCTGCTCGTGGAAAATTTCCACGGCCACAGCATAGGAGAGCGGGCCGATGGGATTCATGATCTCGCCGGTTGGGCCAACAGAGCCGGCGACAATCACCTCACGACCGGAGGCATCTGCCACCTCTCGACCGATCTGCGCTGAGATGCGCGACAGTTCGGCGGCGCGTGTCTCGGCACCATGAAGCTTTA
>Ga0213869_10000252_pt1 | contig 44930 bp, 33 predicted proteins | sample PICome_10_FD_160083 | JGI IMG/M metagenome (GOLD analysis project Ga0213869, IMG submission 160083) | Coastal seawater microbial communities near Pivers Island, North Carolina, United States - PICO132 | ecosystem: Environmental > Aquatic > Marine > Coastal | place: USA: North Carolina...
CGCCAGCAGGAGTCCATGAAACAGTCCATGTGTTTTCAGCTGCAGCGATGGTGAGGTCGGTTGCGCTAGCATCGCCATCAACAGCACTGTCTGCAACGACTGTGCCTGTTCCGACTGGGCTGCTGCATCCGACTTCGTTACAAACTGCAACAGTCACAGTGTATTCAACACCATGGGTCGTGGATTGTCCAGAGTAAGGATACGATGTGTTTCCAGCACCAAGAGAGATCTCGAATGCAGTAACACAGTCGACTGTTTCACAAACGGTGACGTCGATGCTGTCTCCAGCAAGCATAGTACCGTCTACATCCCAGTTGATTTGGATTGCTCCACCCTTTGCTGCTGCAGCATTGAATCCGGTGATGCTTGCCGAAGGAACTTCCGCTTGTGCCAAAGAACCACCCATGAGCACCAATTGACCGTTCGAGAGAATCGGTGAATTTGCAGGGAAGCTGTAGGCGAACTGACCCGTTGTTGCATCAACATCAGTTGAAACATCACTAAGGAGAGTCCAGGATGCGCCGTTGACGTACCATAGAGATGTTGCACCGAGGCTCTTTGCGTATTGAACGCTCATGGATTGCTCGAGAACATCGTTTGCAGAGTAGGTTGTTAAAGGAGTATAGTCAATCACACCAACTGAGTCGTATCGTCCAGTGAATCCGGGAAGTTCCGTGTTCGTCTGTGCTTCACCGTCTGTGGCGTTCACACTGAATGGAGTGGTCCCCCAGAAGAACATGTCGTAGGCGAGAACCAAACCGCTAGCGGTACTTGTGGAATAACTTCCATCGTTCCAAACTTGAAGCATGAGTTCGGCCGAGACTTCTCCTCCGTTGGCGTCATAGACGTTCACGGAAACTGGGAAGTTGGTGACGAACTGCGGTTCAATGAGAACAGAACACGTCGTTCGCATTGTTGCTCGGTCGCATCCTTGTAGAGCGACTCCGTTGAACATCCATTCGATTTCCATGTTTGAAGAACTTGGGTCGTCAACATCGAAAACTTGTACAGCCATCGAGATGAGGTCGTCTTGACCAAGGTAGAGGTCTTCGTCATTCAGCAAGTCCAGAGAAATAATCAGTGGAGCATTGTTGCGTACGGAGGCGGTCATGCTCTTCTCGTTGTTGGATGGCTTGGCATCGACCATCTTCGATCCATTCAAAAGGCTTGCAGAGAAAGTGTATTCTCCATCGATTGTCAAACTAATCATGGTGCATGCGTAACCGGTCATCGAAATTCCAGGGCCGATACCGAGAGGCGAATACTGGAGGTATGCAGGTTCAACTGCTTCGCAAGTGGTCGAGTCAGGGACATCGACAACTCCTCCGTTCGGATCAGTGATTTGGAAATCGACAGACCAATTGTATGTTGATTCTGCTTCACTGCCTCGGTGTTCTACTTCAACGTGAAGGTACGAAGTACCAACATTGAGTTCTCCAATGTTAGCATCGTTGAAGAAGGACGTTCCTTGTCCAGTTCCGTCATCGTTGTAACCTTGAACGACGGTAAGTTGTGAGATTCGGATATCATTGAAGACGCTCGCAAATCCATCGATTGTGCTGGAATCAGTCGCAGGGTATGCGTCCCGAGTGAATGTTTCCTCACAGAAATTATCGAATGAATTGTTGTCTGCATCGGTGTAAACACAACTTGACCACTGGTCGTATTGAACATATTCAACCAATGAGGCTCTTAGACCGTAAGAAGCAGAGTCCACGTTTTCAACATCGGGAGTCAGACTACCAGTGAGTGTCCAAGTTGTAAGAACACTTCGGGAGTCGGTTGTAACCGTTGAAGGTTCTGTCGAGAGGTTTTCGTGGACATCAACGGTTGTTGAGGTACCTGCTGTGAAGATGTTTGTGGTGCTTGCGTCAATGACTGTTCCATCGAGGGTTTGAGCACTGTCGACTTCTCCAGTGGTTTGGAGACGGACTTGCAAATTGCGTGGCTCGAAGGTATCGGAGCCAGATGCATTAACGGTGAGCGTCCACTGCTTTGCACCGGACCCACTTTCCATTTCCATACCGCTGTCCCATACGAGGTCCACATCGATGTCGTACCAGTCTTCGACCGTAACGAACACTTGCTTTGCGTCGTTGCCTACATCGTCGTCAGGGTTAGCGTTGACAACCATTTCAATGACGTACAATCCCTTGGTAGGAGTCCACGTAATCGGGGATCCAGCAACGGACATGGTGTGTTTGCCGCCACCAAGGACGGCTCCAGCAGCGAGTGATTGGAAATCACATACAGAAACTGATGCACACATGACATCGTTGTTGGTCCATGAAAGGTCATTGCCGTTTGCATCCTTAGCAATCATGCTCGGGTTGCCGTCGGCGTCCGAGAGCCAGACATTTACAGTGTATGCCATCTCGGTGATGTCAGCATCGCCGCTGTTCTTGATGTAGGCTGAGAATGTTGTTTCATCGCCTACTTTCAATACATTACGGCATTCTGCTCCAAATGGGCAGACTGTTTCTTTCGGGGTGGTGATAGCAACCAAGTCTGCATCAGCACCCGCACGGGCACCTGTGTCTTCAATTACTTCATTTTCTTCTAGCTCGGCGAAGTCAAAACTTGAGAGTGCACTCACAAGCATCAACATGACGAGAATCGTAGGGGTTATTTTTCGCATATCTATACCTCCGATGGTTCGGTAATACTCTCCACGAAAAGCGTCGTATTTATACTATAGGAGAACCAAAGTTGGCTTTACATATAAATAAAAACGGTAGATTGAGATGATATAGATGCGCAGTGCCACGATAAAGGCAAGAGTGGAGTGTGAAGTTTGTAAAACCTCGTTTTTTTAACTAAAAACGCACATGAATCATTCAGTTCGCAAGGATGTAACAATTACACCGCACGTAACGATGCGGACGCAGGGACATTTGACGCTCTTCGAATGGGAAGGTATGTGGCAAGTAAAACCAGCAACCAACCTCCGAAAAAGACCATGAAGATGGATTCAAGTGGAAGGGTAAAACTCGCACCTTGATCCTCCCAAAAAGCAGTGTAGAGCGCTCGATGGAAGCCAACAGCCACCAAGATACCGTTCACCATTCCAAGAACACTTACCCAGGACACTTCAATGAAAAACGACATGAAGACCATGCTTTTTCGATAGCCGAGTGCCCTCAATATGCCGATGGAAGTGCTTCGTTCTGACACAGAGCGAACGGTAACTACGCCGATACCAGCGATTCCAACGATGAGCCCCAAGGCGAGGTAACCTTCGAAAATCCCCAGTAATGCTAACACCAAGGACTGTAGAATCAACACCTCATCGGAAATAACCGAAACTTGAACACCCTTACCGTTGAGAAGGGGTGTCAGCTCAGACTCCATTTCAGCCGCTGTCAAGCGCACATCACGGCTCTTTCCAGTAGGTGAAAAATCCGCTGTACTTTCATCATCAAACTGAGGCGAAGGGGTAGCGTCGTCAGCGACGCTGACATACATGCGAGTGAGACGACCATCGAACTGTTCCACAACAACATCATCGTTCATCCATACGCCTGCAGAAAACAGATATGAAGACTGTTCAAGGAAACCTGCAACTTGCACATTTCGCGTATTCCCAGGGTTGGATATATCAATTAGGGAAATTGAATCTCCAATTGAAAAACTTAGCATGGATATTCCATTCCCATCGGCAAGAGATTCAAGTCCAAATGAGGCATCGAGAATCACCAAATCATCGCGATTTGAGACCGTCGACCATACTTCGTATTCATTCGAACCCAGAGAGGTATCCCAGAGATAGAGAGGCAAACCACCATGCGCAGAAAAGGCCTCGTCGAACCCACGAACGACGTACGGCATTCGCTCACCCGAACTGTCCTCAAGGAACACTTCACCGCGGTGCACTCGAGCAACTGAATCGATGTGTGATTCAAGTCCTGAAGAGAGATTCCATTCCGATACATTCTCGGATAAAACAATTGGGCTGGAACGTGAACCGGTGAGCAACAATTCATACTCACCTTCTGCTTCTTCGACAAATGAACTTGTGTAATTATCGAATTGCTCTGCATATCCTCCAAGAACAATAACCGAAAACACGGTAATCGAAAACATGCCCATGACTACAGCAGTTCGTACTGGAGTTGCCAGAGGGTAGGCCAAGGAAACTGGAAGAACAGGCCCCCAACGCTTTGTTAGTAATTTGGATTTCCCTAATCGTCCAACGATCATGGGTGCTGCACTGGTGAGTAAAAGAACGCCGGCAAAGACTTCGACCAGTCCCAATGCAATGAACGAAATTTCGTCTGGCTCCATTCCCTTGCGTACCGGGTCAACACTTGCAAGCCCAACCGTCCAAACCAACAAGGTAACGCCGAGCCATGCCAATGTATTGCGATTCGCATGCCTCCAAAAACGCTGCCATGTGCGATTTTTACCACGCAACAAGACTGGAACTATCCAGGTGAAAAGAGGCATCAACAGCACGATACCGAACACTCCCGACAGCATCCAGAGGAAATACGACATCGAGGAGTCGAAACCAAAAATGAACAACAGGCCTAGGCTAAGTAGGCCGCCACCAAGTGCGATAATCTGAATCAACACAAGGAGCATTGGAATGCCTTCTGAGCGAGGAGTTCGACCTCCCTTAAGAGCGAGTAAAATGTTCAGCCGAGATGTCCAAAGTGCAGAAACCCATATGGTTGTTAATGCCAACAGAAAACCCCAAACTGCGCCTGAAAACAGGGAGTTCCATTCCCATGCAAAACGAAACTGGTTCGACCCAACAGATGCAAACATGTTCTTGAAACCGATGCTGATGAACCAAGCCAAAACAATTCCAACTATACTTCCAACAGCACTGGCAAGTGCAGAAAGAAGGATTCCTTCTTGAACCGCAAGCGCCCTTGCGTCGGACTGAGACACACCAAGTGCCCTCATGGTGCCCAACTCGGAGCGTCGTGATTCTGCGAGCATCATCACGATGGTCAAGACAAGAAGAATTCCTGCAACGATAGTGAATGTTCCAAACACCAAAAACATGGCTGCCAATACACCTGATGATTCTTCAGCCATTGCTGCTGCCTCTACTTTCACTGCCCGTATTTCGAGATTTGCTCCCGTCGAGTTTGCATAGCCATCAAGCCATTGAATGATATTCTCGGAAGAACCGTTCAGTTCTCCATCGAGAGAAAGAACGACCAGTGAACGTTCATCTTCGCCACCGGATGCAAGCATTTCCCCGTCGGAGAGCGAAACAAGACCCAAAATTACTGAATCAAGATCAGTCAAAGTTTCGAACCCCTCAATATCCGCATATGAGCCACCATAGGCGAGTCTGTGCGCCGTATTGTCGCCAAAGGCGTAAGGGATTAATCCCTTCACCCAGAAATGACTCTCATTCTCTACCAATGGCAAAGCCCCTAACCGCTGACTGAGTAAAACTTCACCAGGCTCAACCAACATCGGCGATTCACCTCCACCAAAGGCCAGATACAATTGTGGGAGAACGCCGAATCCACCGGCTGTTGAAACGATAGGAATGCGTAATGAAAGAATGTCGTTTGTCGAGGAATCCCAACGTATGAGGCCTTCGTCAACGGTACACCAATGTTCAGGTGTTGAAAACAAGGTGAGTGATGCTGCACCGTCACACATTGGATGCAATTCGGCATCAGCCGCTGCAACAGTTTGATTTGGCCACTCAGCTCCAACCTCCAACTCAGTGAATTGTACACTGGAAAGCGGCGAGGAGTACCGAGAAGAGGAAAGCAACCCTTCGACTTCTAAATACAGGGAATCACTGCTGAGTAGGTGAGTCGACAAGATGGTTGTTGGCACCTCAATGTCAAGCGTTGTCGTCTCATGTTCACTCAAATCCAGATTGAATAAATGAAGGTTCAGGCTTGCATTCACCTGTTCCAATGCCCACCAACCGTCGGTGGCCTGTGCAACGGAAAGGAAAGTCCCTGATGAGGAAAACGATGCCCATTGATCGTCATCAAGTTCTCCTTCATACCCTACGATGAGTTCACCTCCCGTTGCAATAAGACCGTACTGCCCAGAGCCATCGAGAGTGAAATCGTTCGCAATTCCATTCTCATCAACCCTCCAAACCCAAGCATCACCATCGCCTTCGATTTGAAAACCTGCTCCGCTTGGAGAGAAATGCCAAAGTCCACGTTGTCCTGGCCATAACTCAGTAATTTCTGAATCAGCAAGCGTCAAAACTTGCTGATTCTCATACTCCATCTCGACCATTGGAACTTGCAAAACTTCCATCATGCTGGTATCCGGTGAAAGAATGGAGAGGTTTTCTCTTAGCCCTCGGACCAATTCACCAGAGAGTCGACCTAAGCCTTGTGATGAAGAAAGCGTCATCGAATTACTCGGTAGGTCGAGATCCAAAGAAATTCCAATATCCTCCGCTCGTATGAATTGGTCAAGAACTCGCTCTAATTCCTCAACGACCGGTTGGATTTGTTCGGCCTGCTCATGTTTTGCATCAACAGCGTAGTACAGCATGTTGATTCGTCCATTCATCAGTTGCATGGATTGTGCAGTTTGCAAATCTGTAAAGATTGCAGGCGCTTGTGTTCCTGCTGAAGCGCCCTGACCTTGGTTTGATACCACTGCAAAGACGCTTACTTGTGAATCAATACGCTTACGTTGACTGTTTTCGGTAACGTACCAACCTAAATCAAAAACGTCACCCTTGGCAAGACCTAACTCATCTGCCAACACTTGATTGACCGCAACTTGATGTTGTTGAGAAAAGAAATTGGCTTCATTGAGAGCAGAATACCGAATCCCTGATGTCTTGGAGCCTATATTCGGCCAATGACCGATGGAATCGATGGAACTGTTCATCGCCATCCAAGTCACTCCCGTTAGCGATGAAGCAGGCGATGAAGCGCTGACTGCGGCTACAATGCCTTGCTGTTGACCTTCAATGGAGGCGTTCAACAGGGTGTTGGTTTGTATCCCATTCCAAACGTCATGTGCCACCGTTTCTGAAAGTGTAACTCGCTCTCCAATTGAGAGGTCAAAGCCTGAAACGGTGATGTCAGTCTGGCCCCATGAGCCTTCCACTTCGTTTCGAACGGTAGCATCCAATGAATCGCCAACAACCATCGAGGAGGTGATGATTGCGGAAGCGACGACCAAGCCAACCATGAGCAATGCAGCCTGTCGTTTACGACGAAGGATGTTCTTTGTAGCTAATCTCCAAACCACCAATCGTTGAGGTACCAACAGGGGTTGAAGTAAGACATGACTCATCAAACCGAGCGCGAACGAACCCGCCCACAAGGTAGCCCCCGAAACCGAAATCCATTCAAGAAAAAAGAAGGCAATGTAGGCATCAGCGACAGGTGCAAAAATCAGCAATAGAACTCGCCAAGCGCCAAGTTGCTTCCACCTTCCTATACCGAGAGTCGATACTGCACTAAGCAGTGTGACCATGATGAAAAGTGATAACAACTGGAGAAACAGGTTCATTCCTCCTCATCATTACGCCGGTCTTCAACAATTGTTCCGTCAGACATCTGTAATGTCCTTGTGCACCGTTCAGCAATCATAGGGTCGTGGGTAACGATGAGGAAAGTCGTATTGCGTTCACGGTTCAGTGTGTGGAGCAATTCAAGAACTTCTGAAGACGTCACTGAGTCAAGATTGCCCGTCGGCTCATCGCAAAGAATGACCGCGGGATTGTGAACAAGTGCTCGTGCGACTGCAACCCGTTGCTGCTGACCACCAGACAGTTCCGAGGGGAGATGTTCCGCTCTGTCAGAGAGTCCAACCGACTGAAGCGCCTCCAGTGCACCTGCCCGTGCTTCTGAGGCGGAGTTACCGAGCAAAAGAAGTGGTAGTTCGACATTTTCGACCGCAGAAAGGACAGGTAGGAGATTAAAATCTTGGAAAATGAAACCCAGGTACTCAGCCCGCATACGTGTTCGTTGATTGTCAGATATTCCAAACAGGGGTTCACCGTTCACATGCACATCGCCAGAATTTGGCTCATCAATGCCTGAAAGAATGTTCAACAACGTTGTTTTCCCACATCCAGAAGGTCCCATGATGGCCACCATTTCACCAGCATCAACGCTCACATCTACACCTTTCACCGCTTGAACTGTAGATTCCCCTGATGGATAGATTTTCCACACTCGTGTCGCTTTCATCACGGGGCCCATGCATTGAGGACAACCGAATGCGTTGATAAACTACCGCTTCAAAGCAGCAACATGAACGGTGAAAAGGTACTCTGCGTCACCGTTCTCACATTCGGCCCCCTCGCTGAGACCCTCGGCTGGAAAAGGAAAGAGTTTGAATTCACTCAGAACACCCGTATTGGCGAGGCAGTGGCTATCCTCGGCCTGCATTCAATGCAGTGGAAAGGACTGCTTTTTGCAGTAAATGGAGTGCAGTGCTCCAGTGAAACCACGCTTCAAACAGGAGATGAATTAGCACTGTTGCCTCCAGTTTCTGGCGGCTAATAGAAGAAAAAGGGAATGTTCGGCCGAAGAGTTCAACACTACCCACGCCGTGCACACACTGAGGAAGAAGCATGATTGGCGGTTTAGGACCACTTGAACTAACGATACTTGTCGGACTATTCTTTGTTCTGTTCGGTGCAGAGCGATTGCCGAAGATGGCAAACGCACTTGGCCGCTCAAAGGGTGAGTTCCAAAAAGGACTCACGGACACTTCACGTACAATCACTGACCTTGAAGCAGGCGGTAAAACTCCAAACCAACTGCTCAACGAACGAGCTCGTGCAGTGGGTATCGATCCTGCGGGAATGGATATTGAGGAACTTGAGCGAAAAACTTCAGCCCTCGAAACGCTCACGAACAGTTCTGAAGAATAATCAGCGTTTTCTTTTCAGAACGAGTGCTGCGCCGCATCGGTCACAGTTACCAACATTTCCTTTCTTTGAGCGTGCTACGTCCTCGGGCACTTCCGTCGTATGTCGGCAGCCAGTGCAACGCCGAATCCAAGTCCAAACTTGCTTCGCTCCTTTGGTATCGACCGAGGTCGACTCGCGCCCCGAAAATTTCATTGTGTTTTGAAGACGATAATCATCTGTAACAAGTGGAAGTTGGAGCCCCAGTGCAAGCGCTAAAACCTCGATATCGACGTCCGAAAGACGAGGCAAGTCACCGCTTTTTGCTGCACATTCACGTGCTTGATTCAGCCATGCTGCATCCGCATCACGCCAATCAATGTCGAGGGCTTGAACAAGCATCCAACGTTGTGGACTTACACGTTCCAATTCCGCTTGTTGGCCAACAGAACAGATGTTACCGTTCAGTTCGTGAACTGGCCAGTGAAGTAAAGCCGCTGTATCGAGGACTCGCATCAAAACGACTACCATCGAATGCACTCCTTGAAGTCACCGCACACCCACACCTTCATGGCTATGAGTATGGAGCGAATGTCATGTCGTGGAAGCAATCCATACTCGACATTTTTGACATCTTTGGCCCTGCGAGTTTGGCTGTACTCTCTTTTACGGAATCAATTCTCCAGCCAATCCCGCCAGACTTGCTGTACATACCGATGTTGGCAGACGCCATGGGAGATACACCCCTTGTTGTTTGGCTGTGGCTCACTGTCACTCTCTCATCGGTAGCAGGTTCGCTTGTCGGTTACTGGATTGGAAGGCGATGGGGCAGGTCTTTCATTGGGAGGTTCTCAAAGCAATCCCACCTTGATAAAATTGAGGCACTGGCCCTTCGATACGGCACCTTTGGAATATTCATTGCTGCATTCTCACCGATTCCGTACAAGGTCTTTGGATGGGTGGCTGGTATGGGCGAGATGGAAAAGAAACCCTTCATCACCGCTGGATTGCTCGGTAGAGGATTACGTTTTGGCTTGGAGGCAGCCTTGATCGGTATTTATGGAAATGCTGCCATTGATTCCATAAACTGGTTTCTCGATAATGAAATCATTCTCGGCTTAGGCATGATACTCGCCTCGATACTGGCATGGTTTGTTTGGAAATGGTGGTCTGGCATTGAACTTGAATCAATAAGCACTGACTCAGACACAGTCGATTGAATCCTCACCACATTCGATGGTGCGAATCATTATCAAGGGGAGGTTGGTGGACAGGCTGTCGCTCGTGTGGTGTAGCCAGGTCCATCATAGTGGGTTTTCATCCCGCCGACCCGGGTTCGAATCCCGGCACGAGCATCTTGACTCAAATAGCACGCAGTAACGCGTTTATTTTACTCAAAAAACGGTTGGAATCTTACCCACCCGCCCCCTTTCCGGTGTCGAAACGGGGTATTGCATTTCTTGCCAACGACATTTTTAGCATAATGCTCGAGACCCGCACGAGCATCATCGACTTTTGAGCGAAAGAAAGGCACTTAACTCTAAGCAGTCGTATGAAATCATCACCACATTGCTGATGATACCTTTAATGAGGAGCGCACGTTAAATCCAACAAACTACCATCCAACATTCAGATCAAAAATCTGAAACAACTTTGGTTGAGATTGAGCCGATGACTCACTCAATCATCATCGGTATCGAACATGGTAAGCGTCTTGGACAACTCAATTGCTCGGTTATCCAGGTCAGCACGTTCTTCCTTACTGATACCGGTATCTCGTAGCATCTCTTGGATGTTTTCGAGTTCCTCACGAGCATCATCTCGTTGCTTACGAAGATTTCTGTCTTCACGGGTCATCTGACGCTTTGCAGCACGTTGACGGCTCTCCTTCGAGCGAGCATCGCCGGATTGCATCTCCTCTTCTTCACCGGAAAGCTCGACTGCAGTTGGGAACGGTATACGAATATGTTCTTGCTCAAACCGTTCATCTAACGACTTAAGCAGCCAGTCACGAGTCACCCATTCATCGCTGTAATCAGCAACCCAAGTGTACAATCGGAGCACCTTAGCGAAATCACCAAGTTCGACCAGAAGAACTCGAGGTTCAGGTGAATCGATGGTGTATGGACAATCTCGTGCTAATTTGAGCATTGTGACCTTGACGTGGTCAATGCTCTCACGGTAGTCGACACCAATGTCGACAACTACAGAAATTCTTCTCGCGATTCCATCGCCACCACCACGAGCGTGGTTCACCAGTGTGGATGAAATAAGTGAATTGTTCGGGATAACAACCAGTTTCTCATCTCGATCTAATACCTTCGTCGATAGAATACCCATTGAGATAACTGTACCAATCATGCCCTCGACTTCAATACGGTCTCCGACTTCAAACGGCCGGTCAACTGCAAGCATGAATGAATTGACGATGTTACCGAGCGTTTGTTGAACGGCCAATCCAATGATGAGGGAGAAGACCGCCAATGAAGCGAACAGACCAAGTAATTCGATGTTCAGTTCATTGAGCGCAAGGTTGAGACCGACAAAGTAGGTGACTGCTCGCAACATGAACACAATCAAAGGATTACCACCTGAAACCGTTACGCTTGACTTTGCAGTGAAACGTCCAAGAATGACAGGGACAAGGTGCTTGATACCGGTGCTCAAGATGGAGGTTGTCGTCATTATGTAGATGACGCTAAAGTACGGAAACAGAGATTCAAGCAACACCGAATCTGAGTCGGTAACCCAAACTCCGGACAATTGAAGGCCAGCCACAACGACGAAGAAGTAAAGTCGGTTCGAGAGTGGTACAATGAGAGCATCGTCCCATTGAGCCTTTGACCGAGTCACTAAATTACGGAAAGGCCGTAGGACAAAATACTTGCAAAAAGCAAGGGCTAAAACCATCAAACCGACACATAGGCCAACCTTTGGAAGAGTGTCCAATGCTTCAATTTGTTCGAGGTACTCGTCCACTGTAGACATGTCAATCATTTTGCTCCCTAGCCCTACCTTTACAAATCTACCCCATAGAAATTTTACTTGAAGCCTGTATAGAACGGGTCAAATTATATTCTACCATCCAATAGCCTGTTATAAGGGGGTATACTTGTGGACGGGCTAAAATATTTTCAAGTCCAAATGTCGCTGGAAAAAGGGTCACACCTCCCCGGAGTGAACATCACTGAATACTTTACGAAGGTAGAATTTGTGAGCGCTGTAAACACTCAAATTTCCCCTGCCAGTTATGTATTCCTCGTCGAGTACGAAAATCCCGATGTCTTCGACAAACGAATAGACCTTGATTTGAGTTTTCAAATTGAAGAGGTTTTGCTCAAAACAGATCATTATGCTTACGTCGTTGCTAAGTTGCCAGGACCTTTGGGTGCCTTGGTTCAAAGTACCGAAGGTTGTTGGTTTGCATCGCCGTCTTCTCTCTCTCGTAGAAACGGATTGATGTGGACAATACAAGGAACTGCAACTGGATTAAAAGAGGCGAGAGATTTGATTTCAAAAATAATACCTGGTGAACTTAAAATGCGCATCAGTAAGACCGTCGCATCGGATTGGATTAGCGCTCCCCGGCTTCCATCTCGTCGTCACGAAGTCATGAAAAAAGCAGTTGACCTTGGTTACTATTCAACGCCGAGAGGCTGTACTCAGCGAGATATAGCAGACTCACTCGGAATTCGTCAAGGAACTGTTGCAGAACATCTTCAATCAGCAGAAGGTTCGATCATCAATTCTTGGTCGAAGCAAACAAGTGATAACTCACATTCTTGATTCAAGGGAGCGCTTCTTCACTGCATCACAGCGCATGAAGTCCTGCGTTACGCAAGTGTACCGTTTTGGTAATCAAGTACTGCTTGATGTATCTCTTCACGTGTGTTCATCACAAACGGCCCGTATCGAGCAATCGGTTCGTTAAGCTCCGGTCCGGCAAGAATCAAGAACTCAGCGTCGTCATCGATGGCCTCCAAAACGACTTCATCTCCGTCATTCATCAAACCAAGTTGTCCGTCTTGAACGGGCTTTCCGCCAAGGTGCAATGTACCACCAAAAACGTAAACCATACCGTTGAGCCCAGATTCGATGCGTTGCCTGTGCGTTCCGCCTTGTTGTATTTTCATGTGAATGTAGGTGATAGGTATGACCGTATCGATAACCGCATTTACTCCGAGTGTTGAACCTGCGATAACGTTCGCCCATACTTTGCCATCCGGCGATGAAACTTTGGGGATTTCAGAAGAATCAATATCTTGGTAACGGGGTTCCATCATTTTGTCTTTAGCTGGGAGATTGACCCAAATTTGAAAGCCATGTGATACGCCACCTGTTTTCAGAAAATCATCTTGGGGTAATTCAGAATGGATGATTCCCCGCCCGGCAGTCATCCATTGTACATCTCCTGGATTCAAATCGCCTTTGTTCCCAGCACTGTCTTCATGTTGCATGGCTCCTTGAATCATGTATGTGACCGTCTCAAAACCACGGTGAGGGTGGGCTGGCGCCCCGATTGCTTGACCAGGATCCCAATGAACTGGGCCCATTTCATCGAGGAGCAAAAATGGGCTCATGAGTGTACCCATCGCCGAAGGTCGCCGCACTGGAAACCCTCCTCCTTCAAGGACGGTGTGAGTTGGAGCGGTCATTTTCAAGGTTCTTTCCAATTTCATAGTATCACCTGTTCAATCATTTCATCAATCGAAGATTGGTTGAATGGTTTTGTTTTATTGATGATGACTGGTCGGCCTAGAACATTTGAACCAAGATAGGAAAACTGCATCCGCATGCTCATTACAGCATGTTGTCCGCCGCCTCCACTTACAGAAGCCAACCCTATCGTACGTTGGTTGAAGAGCGATCGGAAGTTCTTCGATTGTACAGACAACCAGGCAATCATGTTGTTGAGAACAGGAGGTATGGAACCGTTGTATTCTGGAGCACAAACAATCATTGCCTCGCTTGAAAGAATCAAGTCCATCATGTGTTCAATGACCGAAAGGTCGGATAATTCCTTCTCTGCTAAAGGTGTGTACATTGGAGCGTTGAGCGTACACAAGTCGACAACCGTACCTTCGTGTCCTTTCACTTCCAAGGAATGCTTGAATTTCTGAGCGAGTTCGAGGTTTTTACCCGTCGAAGCAGCCACTATCAGAATACGCGACACAATAAGAGCAAGAGGTCATCCCCTTTCAACCTGTGAGTATCGTCATGAAAACTTCCATATCATGCGGGTATGCGATGAAAGTACATCAATTCGTGGAAATTACCATTTCATGCGGTATGCGATGAAAAGTACCCCGATGACGGTTGGAACGATAGCCAGAGCAAGAATCGTCATCAACAATTGTCGCACTTCGCTTTCGGATTGTGCATCGACCGTGTTGACCTTGTCTTCCTCTTCTTCATTCACACAATTCTCAAGCAACGGGTTGCATATCGGGTTTTCTGTTTCGGATTCCACGAAATCGACTGGGTCGTAATCATCATCCTCCGCATCATCCCTACAGCCATCAGCATCCGTATCAAGGGCAGGAGTTGATGTCCAAAACCGCTCGCCTACCGGACAACTGTCGATAAGGTCATCAACACCATCGTTATCATCATCGAGGTCTTCGCTGGAATCCTTACAGCCATCATCGTCATAATCGTTAACGGAATCCGAAATCCAAGAAAGAAGTCCTCGGTTACAATTGTCTACACTGTCGGATATGCCATCGTTGTCATCGTCCTTGTCTTCAACTGAAACATCTTTGCAACCGTCTCCATCGTAGTCCGTAGCCGGACTTGAAAGCCAATTGAGTTCACCGATTTTACACAAGTCTGTCGTATCCTTTACGCCATCATTGTCATCGTCTTCATCTTCCGTTGAATCTCTACAACCATCAGCATCATAATCTGAGATGGATGAAGATGTCCACGACATTTCTCCGGTTGAACACTTGTCTGACGTATCAAAGATGTAATCGTTATCATCATCCAAATCCTCACCACTGTCTTGACAGCCATCAGCATCAAAATCTGAAGACGGTCCGGAAGTCCATGATGATGCTCCTTTAGGACAGAGGTCATTGATATCAATAACCCCGTCTCCGTCCGAATCGTTATCCTCAATCGAACCGTCTTGACAACCGTTTTCATCCAAATCAGAGCTTGGGTTGGTAGAATCCCACCCCACAAGTCCAACTGGGCAGTCGTCTTCTGAATCCATGCGATTGTCGTTATCATCATCTTCATCTTCAACGGAGTCTTTACATCCATCCCCATCGTGATCGGTTCCATCTGATGAGAACCAGTTCAATTCACCCAATGCGCAAAGGTCTTCCAAATCTTTCACACCGTCGTTATCATCGTCAAGATCTTCAAGTGAATCTAAGCATCCGTCTGAATCAAAATCAATCGTTGGATCGGAACTCCAATTCAACGCACCTCTGGAGCACAAATCGTCAATGTCTAATATGCCGTCGTTATCATCATCGAGGTCTTCTATATCAGGGTCATAACACCCATCAGCGTCATAATCAACGTTAGGAGAAGGACCTCTCCAACCCGTTACACCCTTCGAACAATTGTCCACTTCATCCAAAACATTGTCATTGTCATCATCGGAATCTTCACTCGAATCTCTACAACCGTCTGCGTCATAATCTTCTATTGTGATGGATATCCAATCGAGTTCACCCAACGGGCAAAAGTCATTGGTGTCCGTCACACCGTCGTTATCGTCATCATCATCCTCGATGATGTCAAGACAGCCATCGCTGTCATAGTCAGTGATGTTGGATTGTATCCAACCGGATTCACCACTCGGACAAGCGTCATCTAAGTCAGTGATTCCATCATTATCATCGTCGGTGTCCTCGTTGTAATCTCTACATCCATCACCATCGTTATCGGTTAGAGGTCCTGAAGTCCAGCCCAAATCTCCTTTTTGACAGAGGTCGGATACGTCCAAAACTCCATCGTTGTCATCGTCCAAATCTTCTTCGAGGCTGAAATATCCATTGTTGTAAAAATCATCCATACAACCGTCACCGTCATGGTCACTAAAGTCTGCAGAGGACCAATTCCAGTGGTTTCTGATTTTGGGACATGAGTCTGAACCATCCAGAACACCATCGTTATCATCATCTGGATCTTCACCAACATCTCGGCAACCATCGCCGTCCCAGTCAGTAATCATATCATCATTATCGGATGTGAATGTCGAGGTCCAGCCTAAATCTCCGGTCTGACAAGCATCGATACTATCAGGAATTCCATCATTATCATCATCACTGTCTTCTGAAAAGTCGTTGCAACCGTCGGAATCCCAATCGGTTGTTGAATTTGAGGTCCAACCCAAGTCCGCCGGCCAACAGTCATCGAAATCATCCAAAATAAGATCATTGTCATCGTCTTGGTCTTCAGTGAGGTCTCGGCAACCGTCCGAATCGTAGTCTGTCGTTGCGTTCGAAATCCATCCGAGTTCTCCGACTCGACAATCGTCATTCACGTCAGCCTTCGTATCGTTGTCGTCATCCAGATCTTCACCTGCATCGCGGCAACCATCCGAATCGTGGTCCGTAGCAGGACCAGAAATCCAACCGAGGTCACCCTTTTGACATTGTACGTCAATGGTATCGATGATGCCGTCGTTGTCATCATCCAGGTCTTCAGAAATATCTCGGCAACCGTCGGAGTCGTAATCGGTGCCTGGAGTCGGAGTCCAACCCATCTCACCTGTTTGACAGCGGTCATTGACATCAGGAACACCATCATTGTCATCGTCCATATCTTCACCAATGTCTTGACAACCATCGCCATCATAATCCGTGATTGAATTTGAAATCCACCCCACGATACCAAGTTGGCAAACATCACTAAGGTCAGGAACGGTGTCATTGTCGTCGTCGAGGTCTTCAGAAGTCGAATCTTGACAACCATCACCGTCATGATCTGTGAAGGTCGTCGAGGTCCAGCCAATGTTACCTTGTGAACAACTGTCGATTGGGTCGTTGACACCGTCGTTATCGTCGTCATCATCACAGACATCGCCCTCGGAATCACCATCATAGTTGGCTTGGTCAGTATTCGGAGTGAGCTGGCAATTATCAATACCATCAGCGACTCCGTCGTTATCATCGTCGGGGTCGTTCACGCCGTCTTCGCAACCATCGCCATCGTTATCGGTCGACGAATTTGAAATCCAACCAACAGTGCTGGTTGGGCAACTGTCCGCTGAGTCAGCGACGGTATCTCCGTCGTCGTCGGGGTCTTCATCTGCATCGCGGCAACCGTCACCGTCATAGTCTGTGGATGGCGAAGAAATCCAGCCAAGAGCACCACGGAAACAACTGTCCGCTGGATCAAGTACTGAATCATTGTCATCGTCGGTATCTTCCGAAGAAGCATCCCGGCAACCGTCAGAATCATGATCGGTTGTTGAAGAAGAAGTCCACCCCGTCTGGCCAGGCGTACAATCGTCAGAGGTGTCTGAGATGCCATCGGCATCATCGTCGTCATCCTCATCAAGATCACGGCAGCCATCACCGTCAAAATCATTGGTAGGCGTTGAAGTCCAGCCAAGAGCACCACGGATACAATTGTCCGGTACATCATCATCGACCCCGTCGTTATCATCGTCGTCATCGCAAGCATCACCTTCTGAATCAAAATCGTGATTTTCTTGTCCAGTGTTCACTGCAAGTTGGCAATTGTCTGAGGTGTCAGTTATTGTGTCGTTATCATCATCGATGTCTTCAGATGAATCACGGCAACCATCGCCATCGAAATCAGTTGTGCTGTTTGAAGTCCAGCCGAGGTCGCCAGTATCGCATGTGTCAATGGAATCGCCAACACCGTCGTTGTCATCATCGATGTCTTCATCAGCATCCCGACAACCATCGGAATCGTAGTCATTGACCAAAGTTGGAGTCCATCCAATGATTCCTGTTGGGCACTGATCGAGTGAATCGGTGATGCCGTCGTTGTCGTCATCCAAATCTTCATTGGAATCGTCTTTGCAACCATCGGAGTCGTGGTCTGTGGCAGATGAAGAAATCCAGCCGAGTTCAAGGAAGTTACAGTCATCATTGACATCGTCGATTCCATCGTTGTCAGTGTCCGAATCTTCTGTCGAATCTCGGCAGCCGTCTCCATCGTAGTCGTTTGCTGGTGTTGAAGTCCAGCCTAAATCACCCTTGTCACAAACATCTGGATGGAGATCGAAAACACCATCGTTGTCATCGTCGAGGTCTTCCAAAGAATCTTGACACCCATCGGAATCGTAGTCGGTGGATGGGGAAGGGGACCATCCAACATCTCCAGCTTGGCAAACATCAAGATTGTCAGCGATGCCATCGTTGTCATCATCTCCATCTTCGATTGAATTGTCCTGGCATCCGTCACCATCGTTGTCTGTGAGGGCGTTTGAAATCCAATTCAAGTCGCCTTTTGGACAATTATCAGGGTCTAAATCTTCGACTCCATCGTTATCGTCATCGAGGTCTTCAGTCGCATCACGGCAACCATCAGAGTCGTAATCGGTACTCGGCGATGGATTCCATCCACCTTCGCCAAATTGACATTCATCAAGATTGTCAGCGATGCCGTCGTTGTCATCGTCTGTATCTTCAAGAGAATCATCTTTGCAGCCATCGTTATCGGAATCTGTCAAGGCGGTCGATGTCCAACCTGTGATGCCGAATTGGCAGTCGTCAGGGTGCAAATCAAGTACTGAGTCGTTGTCGTCATCGAGGTCTTCGAGAGAATCTTGACAACCGTCATCATCGTGGTCAGTGCTTGTACTTGAGCTCCAATTAAGGTCTCCTTTCTCACAGTCATCGAACGGGTCAAAAACACCATCGTTATCATCATCTGGGTCAAACGAGGTATCGTCTTTACACCCATCGGAATCGTAATCGTTGGTTGAATCCGGACTCCAGCCGATGGTCCCCGTTGGACACGAATCGTTTCCATCAGGGATTCCATCGTTATCATCATCGGTATCTTCCGCTGATGTGTCTTTGCAGCCATCACTGTCGTAATCGGTTGAAGATGATGAAGACCAGCCAGTAATCCCTTGTGGGCATAAGTCAAGGTCATCTGTAACGCCATCGTTATCCGAGTCAAAATCCTCTGTGGCATCCCGGCAACCGTCTTGGTCGTTGTCGTTGAGCAACGTAGAAGTCCAACCCAAATCGCCCTTTTCACATGCGTCATTTGAATCAACAATTCCGTCGTTATCGTCATCGTTATCTTCGACGTCGTCTTTACAACCATCTGAATCGTAATCCGTCAAAGTCGTCGGAGTCCAGCCAATCGTTCCGGTTTGACACGTATCCGCTGCATCAAGTACTGAATCATTGTCATCGTCGGTATCTTCCGAAGAAGCATCCCGGCAACCGTCGGAATCATGATCGGTTGTCGAAGAGGAAGTCCACCCCATATCGCCATTCGGGCAGGAATCCATAGAATCGGAAACATCATCATTGTCATCATCTGGGTCTTCATCAGAATCCCTGCAACCATCAGAATCACGGTCCGTAGCAGAGGATGAGGTCCAACCAAGTGCACCAGTAGGACAAGCATCGAATCCATCGAAAACACCATCGTTATCATCGTCAGGGTCTTCAAGAGAATCTTGGCAACCGTCAGTATCATGATCAGTAACTGCGCTGGAAGTCCAACCAAGATTGCCTTGTGGACAAACGTCAGCTGCGTCAAGAATGAGGTCATTGTCTCGGTCGTTGTCTTCAGTGGAATCCTTGCATCCGTCGCTGTCGTAATCATTGCTGGAACTGGAGATCCATCCCAACTCACCGGTCTGGCATAAATCAGAGCCATCACTGACTCCGTCGTTATCGTCGTCGGGATCTTCATCCGAATCGCGACATCCATCAGAATCATAATCGGTGCTGGATGAAGGAGACCAACCAATCACGCCGAATTGGCAGGCATCAAGAGAATCATTAATTCCATCGTTGTCATCATCCAAGTCTTCAGGGGAAGCATCTTGGCATCCATCTGTGTCGTGGTCGGTGCTTGAATTCGAAACCCATCCCGTATTGCCGTTGACACAGTCATCATCGTCATCTGGAATCTGGTCGTTATCGGTATCGAAATCTTCTGTAGAATCACGGCAACCGTCGCCGTCGAAATCTGTAGATGGTGAGGAGGTCCAACCCATTTCACCCGTTTGGCAGAGGTCAGGAGCTAAGTCGGCAACACCATCGTTATCGTCGTCGAGGTCTTCCAAAGAATCTTGACAACCGTCTGTATCATAATCGGTCGTAAGTGCTGAAGAAGTCCAACCAAGGTTTCCTGTGCTGCAATCATCAATTCCATCTGCAACGCCATCGTTATCGTCATCATCATCTTCGCTTGAAGCATCTTGACATCCGTCAGAATCATGGTCAGTCGATGAAGATGAGGTCCAACCAAGATTACCGAGGCGGCAATCATCGGTGTTATCGAAAACAAGGTCATTATCATCATCCAAGTCTTCACTCGAGTCTTGACAACCGTCTGAATCATAATCTGTAGAGGAGTCGGGTGTCCAACCCAAATCACCGTCTTGGCAATCGTCTGCAGAATCGGTAATACCGTCGTTGTCATCGTCGGTGTCTTCAGTTGAAGCATCTTGACAACCGTCTGAATCGTGGTCGGTCGCAGAAGAGGAGGTCCAACCCGTGTCGCCCGTAGGACAATCATCGTTGCCATCAAGAAGCCCATCACCGTCGTCATCATCGTCTTCAGATGCATCTCGGCAACCATCGCCATCGACGTCCGTAATTGCGGTTGAAGTCCAACCTAAATCACCAGTCTGGCACGAATCCGAGCCATCTAAAACTGAATCGTTATCGTCGTCACCGTCTTCAGACACATCTTGACAACCATCTGAATCGTAGTCATTGACGCTTGATGAAATCCAACCTTTGTCGCCAATAGGGCACGTATCCAAAAAGTCAGTCACGTTGTCATTGTCATCGTCATTATCCTCGGTTGAATCTTGACATCCATCAGAGTCATAATCGTTGATCGCCGTAGGCGTCCAGCCGATTACACCCGTAGCACAATCGTCAAAATTATCGGTAATTGTGTCGTTGTCATCATCTTGGTCCTCATTCGAATCTTGACAACCATCTGAATCGTGGTCGGTCGTTGAATTCGAGGTCCAACCATTGTTGCCAGTTGGGCACGCATCATCGAGGTCAAGTATGCCATCAGAGTCGGAATCGGTCGAACGCGACGAGGAATACAGTGTTGAGATGTCACTGGTATTTTCAAGTTCGAGGAACATCAATTGTGATGTCGAAACTGAAGCGAAAACAAACATAGCCAGCGCCGCAAAAGCACCGAACCTACGCATACGCTCCGCTAACATGGTATGTTGTGAACCCCCGGACCTTTTATTCTTCCGTTTAAAAGTCGAAAAATCAAAGCCCATAACTCGCTTAAGTTCCTGTTACATCATAACGCTATTGACACTTTGGCCAAGACTCGGAAGGGGAAAGAACATGATGATGAATCGACTGGGAGTCACATGCCCAAACTACGGTACTTCGGCCGTAACCAAGTTGTTTCACAGTATGTCGAAACATTGGGATGGAGCATCACTGAAGAAGAGACTGAAATTGATGTTATTCTCGTTGAAACTTACGACAACCGAAGCTCGGAGTATCTCAAACGTCTTGAAGGAACGGTCGCCCTCATGAGAACGGCATTAGATGTACTGGAAAAGGAGAATGTGCGATCGTTCATCGTTCTCACCGACCACTCAGCGGAAAACGGGACAAAAAGGCCGAATGTGCCCGGACATGTGAATCAAGGAACCAGGCCAGATGGCATCCACGGCTTTGGTGCCCTTACCGTGGAGGTCTTGGGCAGAATGGCGGCAAAGAAAGGTGCCATCACTCGAATTGTGAAGCACTCCGGGAAAACTGACGCTGCAGTATGCAGTGCTGTCCACTACGGCTTAGAAGCGTTGAATTCAAAGAAAAAGTACGATGTGGTTCACCACGATATATAGGTTCAAGTAGGGCGTTCATAGAAGTAGATACATGTCCGAAGAATTGATTCTTGAACACGCCAACTCCCACGCCACAGATTTTCTCGTGTACACCGGACAATTCTGCGGTTACTGCACAGCAGCAAAGCGCCTGCTTAACAGTAAAAACCTCAGCTTTACTGAAATTAGTTTCGATGAACAACCTGACTTGAGAAAGCCTGTGGTCGAAGCAACAGGCCATCGAACTGTCCCAGTGATTCTTGACATTCGTGGGGAACAGCCCGTGTTTATTGGTGGCTTTGACCAATTACAACCGTATTTGCGACAAAGCCGTTAACCATTCTTTCAACGAATCATGGTGCTCCATTGGAATCATGTGCCCCTTCGGATGCTCAATTAACTCCATAGCCCAACCTGCCGATTCAAAAACATGGGCCACAGCCCAACCGTCTTGGATTGAGACGCGTACATCTTTTTCACCGTGCATCCAAAAGAGGTGCTTTGGCTCTAATTCTGCCAATCGAAGTCGTAATTCCATCTCCCGAACCAGACGTGTACCCATGGCCACTACTCCGACGATTCGGTCTGCAAGTGGTAACTGCAGCATCTCTTGAGCCATGGCACCACCTTGGGAAAAACCACCGACAACCAATGGCCCGAGTGGTGCTTGTTCTGCAATCAGTTGCTCGAGTTGAGAAAGGGATGAATCAACATCGATGAGTTCTCGGCGAGAAAGGGTCATTCGTCGAGTTGCATCAGCATCTTCATCCTCATACCTCCACCAAGTTCGACCACGGCGTGGATGTACATAACGCGCTTCAGGTACAATAAGCGTCCAACCTTCCGGGAGTATTTTTTCAGCAAAGGGTCGCATCATACTGGCATCGCCAGTCATCCCGTGCATCATGATGAGCGTGGGCAAAACAATTCCTCACAGTTCCCACTGGAACACGAGGGCACCTGCAACTCGCAAGTGGACAAAGGAGCCAGGCCCTCGTACAGTTGCCGTAAGAGAATATTCTCCAGTATTCGAGGGGATGGTACCGATTGCTCCCTTTTCGGTAGCACCTGAGCCCCACGCTCTTGTCAGTGGGGAGGCCCCTGCATGGTCTTTCATTGAGAGGGAACCCGAGCCACCTTGAGTGATTTCTACATCAAGATACCAAACAAGTGTATTCCAGTCTCCCTCGGAAGGATGCCCTTCATCAAGGAAAGTATCGTACACTTCTTGGTCGCTGTTTTCGTAGCGGTTGTCGAGTAAATCACGTGCGCGATAGAAAAAGACATCACCAGAGTACCCATCACGAGCGGAGTTCAAATCCATCCGCAATTGCCGAACGCCTTCTGCATCCCGCCAGACGAAGTTCTCCATGAACTCTTTATCACCGCTGAAGGTATAGGAAATCTCGTGCCCTTCAGCAGAAGTGGCCGAAACACGAGCGTTGCCGTTGGTAATCGAATCGGTCGTCGCAGTCCAGTCTTGTCCGAACAATGTGAATGTCCAACTGTCGCCAACGGTCCATGGGAACGAGAACACGGATTGCGGTTCTCCATTTTCATAAACGGACAATCCATCAAGAGTCATTCGACCCAGAAATGGATTGTGATTGATCACAGCGTGGCGTTGAGCCTCCCGTTCAGAGGAGATTCCAACTTGATAAACGCCTTCTGCGTCGTCTATTTCTGCGACCACTAATCGTGCGCTGTCTTCTCCAAATTGTGGCGTAATGAATGTATAGAGCCATTGATCTCCAACTTCCCACTGTGGAAGTAAGGTCTGTTCAACGGTTGTTGAATCCGAATCGCTTGAATCCATGGAACCAGTTGTACATCCCGCTAGAATGCTGGTGCAAAGCAACAACAACAGCATTGCGCCGGCCTTGATGCCTCTTCTCATGTGATTGCCCAACAAGACCCTGTTCAAGAGTCTAACGCTTCGAGGTGGCTCAGAGTTGTCCTGTGCCAGCCAATACTACGGCAACAATCGACATCAACTTGATGAGAATGTTGAGTGATGGACCTGAGGTGTCCTTGAACGGGTCTCCAATCGTATCGCCAATAACGGCTGCTTCGTGAGCAGCATCGCCCTTCTTTGCGCCTTCAATGTGACCTTGCTCGATTGCTTTCTTTGCGTTGTCCCAAGCACCACCAGCGTTTGCCATGAACAGAGCCATGAGGACACCTGTGACCAGAGAACCTGCAAGAAGTCCACCAAGAGCATCCGCGCCAATAGCAAGCCCGACAACGACTGGGGCTACTACTGCAACCACACCAGGGCCAATCATCTCTCGGAGAGCAGCCTTGGTTGAAATATCAACACAAGTTTGCGAGTCTGGATACGTCATATCACCTGCAACGACCTTTTCTGGCCAAGTTGTAGCGTCCTCTAAGTTGCCTTCAAAAGAAGAGTCATTTGACAAACTTTCTCGCATGATGGCAAATTGTCGTCGGATTTCGACAACCATGTCACCTGCAGCCTTACCGACTGAAGTCATGGTCATAGCACCAACAACGAACGGTAGACCGCCACCGATGAGAAGGCCGATGACGACCTCTGGATTGGTCAATGACAATTCAAGATCGCCAACTGCTGCCGTGTATGCAGCAAACAGTGCAAGTGCTGTCAATGCAGCTGAACCAATAGCGAATCCTTTTCCGACTGCTGCAGTTGTGTTTCCGATTGAATCGAGTTCATCGGTAATTGCTCGAACATCAGAGCCAAGCCCGCTCATCTCTGCAATTCCACCTGCGTTATCAGCAACTGGCCCATAAGCATCGACGGTCATGGTCACGCCGACTGTAGCAAGCATACCCATTGCGGCCATTGCAATGCAATAGAGGCCGAAATCGGCTCCACCAAAGTGGTTCGCTCCGAAGATACCACCGGCAATCAAAAGAATTGGAATGAAGGTTGACATCATACCAACTGAAAGTCCGGCAATAGCGTTGGTTGCAGGTCCAGTCTTGGACATTTCACCAATGTGAGGAATTGCCTTGGTTGGGATTCCAAAGACGGGCTCGATACCGGTGTAGTACTCTGTAATGAGTCCAATGGCGATTCCGACAACACTGCCCAGTACAACTGAGTGCATAACGCCCATTTCAACGTCAATGAGACCTTGATTGATGGCAAGGTATCCTCCAGCCCAAAACAGAAGCGCTGCGATGAATGTCGTGTTACGAAGTGCTGCTGCTGCGTCTTTGCCGTTCTTGAGAACGAACATTGAGAAAACCCCAACAATGGATGCTACATAACCAATGAGACCAAGCATAATTGGCATCATGATGTAATCAGAGGCGCCGGTGAAGCCATCTCCACCAAATCCATCAGAACTTGCAATAATCATTGCTGCAATGATTGAACCGACAAACGATTCAAAGATATCTGCGCCCATTCCTGCAACGTCACCGACGTTGTCTCCGACGTTATCTGCGATAACACCGGGGTTGCGAGGGTCGTCTTCAGGAATTCCTGCTTCAACCTTACCGACCAGGTCAGCACCAACGTCAGCAGCCTTGGTGTAAATACCGCCACCAACACGAGCGAACAAAGCAATGGATGAAGCACCCATACCGAATCCTGCAGCTGCAGAAAGGTCGGGGTTAGCATCACCAGCGCCAAGCCAGTATGCAACAAGAGAGATACCGAGAAGCCCGAGCCCACCAACTGAAAGACCCATAACAGCCCCTCCGTTGTAGGAAACGGCTAATGCTCCAGCCTTACCGTCGTTCTTCGCAGCCATAGTGGTTCGACCGTTGGCCGAGGTTGCAGCACGCATTCCTGAGAAGCCAGCGGCGACGGATGCAAGAGCGCCAGCGAAGAAGGCAAGAGCGGTGTTCATGCCATTGAGTTGTGTAAGAGCAGCACCGACAACCACGACGAATATGGCGAGGACACGGTATTCTGCGAAGAGGAACGCCATAGCGCCTTTTTGAATTTCTTCAGTGATGTTGGCAACTTTTTCATTGTCAATTTTCACTTTGTTTACTTGTTGGTACAGCATAAACGCAACAACAAGTCCGAAAAGACCTGCACCTGCGGCAATCATTGGTATATTATCCATCATTATAGAACACCTGTACCTCCGGCGACCAAAGAACCCTTCATAAGTGGTTCCCTCCAAAAAACACTGTTTAACGGTCTTTACGGGGGACTGAGGTTGATGCCGCACGGGCCGTAAGCGCCATCGTTCAAGCAATTGTTGAAAGGGGAGAGGCCTACAGGGTGTCTACATGAGCATCACCGCTGAGGAAATCTTGGCAGAAATTGGACCCGTCCAAGAGATTTTGGATGAGCATGATGGCGTGGTCAATGTCCTCGATACGACCGATGGCAACATTATGCTCTCGCTCGATGGTGGCTGCAACGGCTGTTCCTCCACACCGATGACAGCCATGCAGATCTATTACTCACTCAAAAAACTCGACCACATCCATGATGTCATTTTTGTCAACGGTGAACTTCCGGAATACATGCGTACGTTCATCGACCAGAAAATGGCGAAAGAAGCGGCTCAGCCTGAAAGCGCAGTTGAAGACACAAGCACGCCCCGTGGCGAAATTGTTTGATTATTCTTCTTGGTTTTTACCAATCGTGTGTGGATTTGCTCCGAATGAGACGTTTTCGCCTTTGATGTTCATACGTGCTGCAATAGCGATAACGACACATACCAATGAAAGCGGTTTTGGAAGGTAATTCGAACCCCACAGAACTCCACCTGACAGTGAAAGCCACCAAAGTACTCCTGCTGCGGCAATAAGCGTGATAGCGATGAGGTTCTGAACAATATGTTCGGCGCGTGGTGAGCGAGAAAAGGTCGCAATGAATGTGAACAGCACTGCCGATATGCCGCACAATGCTTCGGCCAAATGTTCGATGAAGGTGACGCTGACCATAGGCAGTGCTACAGGTCGTGGTTCTTCAACATGAAGTCGTGCCTGAAAGGGTAAGAGCAACGTTTGAGAAGGGTCGCCGGTAACACGATGCATGGCAGGCGCCGGATTTACACTACCAAAGGCACGGCCAAGCGGCCCACCCTATTTTTCACGCAACCAAATCGCCACGGTCATGCACCAAGTGGCTGTTCTTCTGGAACTCAACGGAGCCAATGTGTTTCGAGTCCGCTCGTACCAAAACGCCAGCAGGATGCTTGGGGGTCTAACAGAAGACCTCGGCGAACTGGTCTCAACCGGTCGACTGTTCGAAATGAAGGGTATTGGAAAGGGGCTCGGCTCTGCACTCACACAAGCCATCATGGATGGAGAATGGCCAAGCGATTGGGTTGATTTGCACAGTTCAACTCCTCAAGGACTCATTGAGATGCTTGGCATTCCTGGACTGGGGCCGAAGCGAATCAAACTGATGAATGAAGAACTCGGAGTTGATTCAGTAGCCTCTCTAAAAGAAGCAGCAACGGATGGATTGATAGCGCCAATGAAAGGGTTCGGAAAGAAATCACAACAACGAATGCTCGACGGTATTGAGTTGTTAGCTCGATTCAGGGCTCGCCGAAGATTGGATGTCGGGTTGATGTATGGAGAGGCATTTCAGTCAAAGATTGCATCGATCGAAGGCGTGATTAAAGCCCAATTAGCCGGCAGTGCGCGCCGCAGAAAAGAAACGATTGGTGATCTAGATGTCGTCGTTGCTGTCGAGGACGAACACCATGAGAGTGTTGCTGAAGCAATATTGTCACTTCCAGGAATTGCCGATGTGAAAGGTGCAGGTGATTCGAAAATCAGCCTCATTCTTGACACCAGTATCTTTGATGGCGGCTTCACAGTAGGTCACATCGACCCAAACGTGCTCGACGCTATTGGTGGTGACGATTACGAACAACTTGAGAGTGGTGGCACCATTGATGCACAAGTTCGACTTGTCACACCAGAGGTGTTCCCATTCACTCTAGCGTACTTTACTGGAAGCAAGGAGCACAACATTGCCATGCGACAACGAGCTATTGACCGTGGATTGAAATTGAACGAATTCGGACTCATCCCAGATGCTAAGGCTGGAGACTTGAAAGGAATGGCTGCAGCAAAATTCTCGCTTCAAGCATCCAATGAAGAAGAGATTTACCGACATTTGGAACTCGATTGGGTCACCCCTGAACTTCGCGAAGATACGGGTGAAATCGCTGCTGCTGAATCATCTGCTCTACCGAATTTACTGACCGGAATGGATATTCGAGGTGCTTTACATAACCATACCACCCTTTCAGATGGAGAGGCAAGTTTGGAAGAAATGGCGGATACGGCTCGTAAAATGGGTTGGAACTGGTTGGGTATTGCTGACCATTCGCCAACGCTAAAAATTGCTAATGGGGCAAGTGCTGAAGATTTATTGGAGCAAGGTGAAACCATCCGACGCTACAACGCAGCATGGGCTGAAGAAGGCACAGACTTCCGACTCTTCCACGGTGTCGAATCGGATATTCTTGAAGGCGGCAAACTCGACCATCCCGATGATGTTCTTTCGCAATTGGATTACACAGTGGCGTCTGTTCATGCTCTGTCGAAATGGAAAGCGCGTGATGAATTGCAAAATACAGAGGAATTAATGCAGTGTATCGACCATCCCTCAACGACCGTTCTTGGCCACCCTACTGGAAGAATATTGCAGGGAAGAGACGGATATGAGGTTGACTTGTTTGCTGTTCTTGAACACATGGCTGAACATAACGACGAAGGGCGCCTCAAGGCAGTTGAATTGAATGCAAGCCCATACCGTTTAGATCTCGATTGGCGTTTATGTAAACATGCGAAAGGTTTGGGGGTTCCGGTAATCATCAATCCAGATGCGCATTCAATTCGGGGCCTGGCCGATATTAGTTACGGAGTCATGGCCGCTCGAAAAGGATGGATTGAGCCACATGACGTCCTCAATTCACTCGGTGGAGAAGAACTCACACTGCGTCTTTCTTGATGCTAGGGAAACCACACCTTCATGGCATTCCCACGACTGGCATTGACATGCGTCTCCTACGTACCCTCATCATGGGCGGAGTCATGTTGATTCCAGGGCTGTTGTTATCGATGATTATCTGGTACACCGCCGGCCAACCGACTACAGAACCCATGGAATCGCTCATTTGCAACGGCATACCCCTGTTTTCAATCGGCATAGGTTTGTTTTTCGGTTGGAAAACTGGAGAGGCATACTCCGTAAAAATGGAATCTTGAGGCGATTCGATGTCCCGGTTCAAAATCGAACAATGGAGCGAAATATGCCCTTTTTTCATCTCGTTTTTCAGCACCATCAAAGGTGAAGTCGTTCAAGATGAAAACCAAATCAGTTTCAGTTCTCATCCCGATTCAGTCGACACCAGCATCCAACTCTTTCGTGACGGTACTTTTGGCGCCACTATGCCGCTTCACGGCATCGAATCAAAGGTAACGGAAGTTCACTTCCAAACCGAACCTCATTGCATAATATTCACTGGTGTGAAAATCCAATACACCTATCGAATACCACCGCAACTCATTCCTCACGGAGGCATCTGAATGAAGCGCAGCGACAAAGCGGTGAAAATAGCAGCGATGCTTGAAGAGTTCTATCCTGAAACTCCAGTGCCGCTTGACCATGAAAATGACTTCCAGTTACTGGTTGCAGTTCTAATGAGTGCACAAACTACTGACCTCAAGGTGAATGAAGTCACCCCCTCCCTGTTTGCCAAAGCCCCAACTGCAGAAGCAATGGCCAAACTGAGTGTTGAAACTATTCTCAAGGATATCCGCCAAGTCGGGCTTGCTCCGACCAAAGCAAAGAACATCCGTAGACTTTCAGAACTGATTATCGAACGGCATGACGGATTGATTCCTCAAACATTTGAGGAACTTGAAGCGTTACCTGGCGTTGGGCACAAGACGGCTGGTGTTGTGATGGCTCAAGCCTTCGGCGTTCCAGCCTTCCCAATCGACACGCACATCCATCGCCTCGCAGCACGCTGGGGGCTTTCCAATGACACCACTGTCGTACGAACCGAGCGTGACTTAAAGGCCATTTTTCCAAAGGAGATTTGGAACAAGTTGCATCTCCAAATCATATTCTTTGGCAGAGAATACTGTCCTGCTCGAAACCATGACCTTGAGCAATGCCCAATCTGTTCCTGGACGGCAACCAAAAAGAGAATTGCCCAAGAGAAGAAACGCTGAACTCAAGCGATGGATATGCTACGAGAGGCAATGTTCAACACAACAAGGACGCCAACGATGACAGCTGTAACGCGAAGTGCTGTGTGCTCATGTTTGTCATCGTAAGACTCCCGGAGGAGTGCATAACCAATCAGCCCTAGACCAAACGATTGGAGTATTGTTCCGACCGAACCAATAACACGATTCAAATCGGTATGTGCCTCAGTATCCTCTGCTATTTTTTCGGTGACGCCTTCGGCTTCAAGATCATAATCCACTGCGGATGGTGGACCAAACATTCCAACAACCTCGACAAAAACAATGGAAGCAAGAACCAGAACGATACCGAGCATTAACCATCGGTGAAAGGAATAACTCATCGGTGATTGCTGAAAACCGGCTGCTGGCAGATAAGGCGAGGGTGTTGGGGCGCTTTGCTGAGATGCGGCTGCTGGTGGCGGTGGAGGGACTTGCATGAACAGCAATCACCCATTGGGATTATGATTGTTGGGTCGTTAAACACCGAATACTGAAGATGCAGATTCCAAAACCAATGAAGTGATGTACGAGGTGATCCCTGCAACCCAAAGCAACTGAATCCCTTGACCCATAGCTGTTGTCCAAATGCCACCTCTCAAACGATTGGAAATCGTTGAGACCGCCATAACCTGGAAGAGAATAAGAATGGATACAATGACTTTGAACATTCGAATATTTTCTCCAACCCCAGACGCATCTTCCATGACTGGAAGAGCCAGACCTGCCCCAAAATCAGACAAAGCAGTGACATCAGTATCCGTGAAATTGGATGCAACACCAGCAATTGAATCGCCGAGTTTCAAAACAATGGCAATGGTCACGTTGAGGCTTGTGACCGAAGCGATGAGCAAACCAAGCGCAACCCCTCGCATCGTGTTTGCAGATAATGCTCTTCTCCGACGAAGAGAGAGAAGGCTTCCAACAGAACGCGAAACCATTTCTGCTGTGTCTGCTGGCTTGCCTGAAGATTGTGAGCCCTCGATATAGATTCGAGTGTATCGAGAGATCACTGCTGAATTGGTATCGGCGTTGAAGTAATCCCACGCACGGTCCGAATCAATCCGTGTCGACAATCGCTTCTCTAAACGGTCAATAGAACGGTCGAGCATACCAAAGTCGATACCACGTAGCGCTTTGATGGTCGCAGATGGTTCCGAAGAACGAGCTTGGGCAGTACCGCCCAAAGCACGAATGAAATCGGGGTAGGTCTCATCTCTACGCAAAACTTGGCGCTCTTCCCTTCCAATCATAATTGCAGGAATGAGCAGTGGAGAGAGAGGAGCTGCGATGAAAATGAGTCCATAACGGTCCCATTGATTGGTAACAGCTTCCCATGCTGATGCAAGCAACAAAATCATGATGAAGACCAAGAAAACAGTCAAAATACACGCCCCAACCAAAGCACGTAGGAAATTTATTCGGAAAGGTGTATCCATTTCGTCCCGTGCAAAGGTAGGATCTTCAGGTACCGTAGCCCTAAACGCAAAGACGGCTATGATTTGAATAACCGTGAAAACCAGTGACGCTAGAAGAACGAATCTCAAACGACTGGCAACCAAAATCGGCGTGTCGGAAGACGAACCTACTTCAAACAAAACCAGATGTATTCCAGCAATGACCAGTCCAAACAACGCTGCTGAGACCAAAGAAACGTAAATTTCCTTCATGGTGTCAACAGATTCAAGTCGGGTATCGTACAACGTCGTGTACTGTTCTGCTACGGTTTCCTGTTCAGAGCGCATGAACTCATCAATGGCCTGACCTGCCTCGATTGAAAACGCCATTCTGTCAAGGAAATCAGCCCATAACGGGCTTGGACTTTGCTGGGCCACAATTCTCGATGCTTCGGGTAGAGAAGTGTGCCATTTGTCGACAAGCGTCTCTATACGCTTGACTTCATTTGCTAATTCTCCATAATCGCTCATTTGCTTGAGGATGTCGAAAATGGACTGTGCCCCGACTTCACCAAGGGAGAGAATGCCCATTCTTGTGATGAACATGTGCATTTCTTTCTCAATCAACGTAGCCGAGCGTTGTACATCAAGCAAGGGATACGCAGCAGCAGCACCTCCTGCTAAGATTGGTAAGAGAAGAAGCAAAAGAATACCAGCAGCACCAGAAAACAGGGCGCCTTCAGCAAGGCCACCTGTAAACAAAATGAGTACAAGTGAAAAAAGGAAACCAACAATTGCGGCCCCTCCAACATAAAAAAGAAGAAATTGGCCGACTGGAATCTCGACGCGACGCAGGGCGATTTGCCAGTAAGACATTCGCTGCATCCGACATCACCTCAAGTATGGTTTACTCCAGTCCATGAATCAACTGCTTTGTCGAAGTGTTCCCATCCGTTGTTGTAATAGATGCCCAACAAATCGAATACATCGTCGTAATGCGTTAACTCCCGTTCAACCATACGGTCAAGAGCAGCGGCTCGCCTCAACATTTCGTCGTAAATATCACGCTTGTTTGAGAAACCTGCCATTGCAGCGATCTTATTTTCCAACAAGTGACTTTGGAACATACCACGGAAATAGTGCTTGTCTTTCACCGGATCCCATTCGAACATACCACGAGTAAGTACACCATCGCTGTGTTTGTTGTAGCCAATGACTTCATCAATTCCAGTGACTCGTCGAGCGATACCTCCACCTGGTGCCTCAACCACTTCTTGGAAAATAGCGAAGTTCAGGTTATCGAAAAAGCGAATTGGAACATTAATCGGGTCACCGGTAAATCTCTGAATCATTTTGACAATGGACGATGCGTGGAACGTAGCGATAACGGGGTGCCCTGTTTGCATAGCCTGGAAAGCTGTTGCACCTTCGACACCACGTATTTCTCCAATGATGATGTATCGAGGTCGGCTACGCAAAGCAGCCTTGAGCAGGTCGAACATTTCGACACGAGATTCCTCATTCTTTGATGAACGAGTGACGAGGCGTTGCCATATCTTGTGACGTACCTTTACTTCAGGGGTGTCTTCAGCAGAGTAAATCTTAACGTTATGGTCAATGAAAGGTAAAATCGCGTTGAGCGTAGTGGTCTTACCGGATGCAGTTTCTCCAGAGACAAGAACAGACATTCCGTATTCAAGACAAATCCAAATGTAAGCAGCGACTTGTGAAGAGATTGTTCCCCAAGCAATAAGCTGCGTGATGGAGATGGTTTCTTCAGCGAACTTACGAATAGTGAACGATGGTCCAAGCATTGAGACGTCATCGGAGAAAATAATGTTGATACGGGAGCCGTCAAGCAATGCTCCGTCAATAATCGGTTTGTTGTCTGAAACTGGTCGCCCAATTCGTTCAGACATGGCCCTCAGGAAACGAGAAAGCAGTTCCCGGTCACGGAATCGAATGTTCGATGTGACCATTCCAAACACTTTGTGGTCCATGTGGACGTGCTTTAGGCCAATCGAGTGAATATCTTCCAGCATTTCATCTGAGAGAAGAGGTTCCAATGGACCGTTACGAATTAAATCTCGGACAACAATGTATCGTAGGCGTTCTCGTTGAGCGGCTGTTACAATCAACCGCTTGTCGTCCATGCCCATCATTTCCCAAAAGCGGCCTTGCCGACGAACGTTCGTCACAGCATCTGTATCGAGAAGCGTATAGCGTTCAATCATTTGAGAGAGAATATTTTCAAATTCCTCGTCCGTGGTAAACGATGGGGCTGTTGGGGCCTCTTGGAGTAGAGTTTCGATTAAACCACGCCGAATGTTTTCCTCTTCTTCGGAAAGTTGAGGCTCGAGACCGAACCAAAGAGTTTGTCCACCACCTTCCTCATCGGCAGGAGGTTCGTAAATGTGAACGAAAATAGGTTCTTTTGTAATATAGATGAGGTTGTAGGGTCGTTCCTTTTTGGCCCCGCGGTCTAATGGGCCGTAATAGATTGGACGCGTACCATGGCTTGATTCAAAGTCACGCACCCATTCAGCAACGTGCGGGTGTGCACTCATGACCCCGTTGAGGTCGCCTCGAGCAAACTTGAGTTCTTCATCGACCATCATAACACCTCATCAGCTAACCGCCGTAATATCAACGATGAAGCCCATTCCAGGCTCCACACGCCATCCAATGGATGTTTGAATCGGTCCTGCCGCTCGTAAAAAGCGAGTAATGACAATGTTGCGCTTAATTTCGCCACCAATCATCGCAGTTTGTAAATCAAGAACAACTTCAGCAGAAGCCCGTAAAGTGTGCATTAATTTGTGGTCCATTTCATCAGGGTCTACACAGAGCATTAAAGAACGTCCATGGGAGCAAACTTGACGCAATTTTTGCATCAACTGGAAGCGACTCATATCGTTGAGGTCATCCGGCATGATTGAACTTGCTGAATCGATGATGACGACGTCTGCCAACTCAATCGCTTCGGATTCCAGAACTTCCTCAAGACCAACATTTGGCAATGATTCCGCTATGGTTCCAAATCGGCTGAACACCAAGAGTTTACCCTCTCGAATGAAGTCAGTTACCCCGTATCCGAGAGATTCCATTTGCTCAACCCATCCTCGAGTTGTTAATTCGGTGGTGATGACCAGAACTTTGACACCGTTTTCGGCAAGTCCAAAAGCAAGGCGTTGCGAAAGGAGAGATTTACCTCCACCAACAGCACCTTGCAACACATACAGCGAACGGTTCGGCATACGCAAACCCATCGAGTCAGCAAGGGAATCAGTTTCCAGTTCGTACGGGAAGCCGTCTTCTTTTGGCTTGTGAGCGGTGACGAAAGGATCATCTTTGACGTGTTCATCCATTCAAACGCACCTCGCTGTTGAAACTAGCACTGCCTGATACTCCTGCCACTTCCTCGGAGTTGACGGTTACAAAAATACTAACATCGGCATCGTTGTTGAGTGAATCAAATGAGTTATTCGACAAGACGATTTCAATCAGTACCATCGAATCCCACGACGAAGGCGTTGGAGAGCCGACAAAGGTTGTAGAAACTCCCAAACTTGGTATAACCTGCCCATCAATGAGAATTTCCATTTGGTTTTCATCCATTCGGTGTTCGCCAGTGTTCAGAACATAGAACGTGATTTCGTCAGGCGTTGTTGATCGGTCGATGTTGACGTTCATAGGGTCTCCAGCAAAGTCGATACTTAACTCTTCAGCGAGTTGAATCCCCCGTTGTTGTTGTTGGATTACTCGTGATGTGGAAGACCATTCTTGTATCAAAACTGCACTAACAGAACTGGAAACCAGCAATGCTGTAATCAGCATGATATAAGTTGAAACTCCGCCATCCGCCATGATAAACACCTCAAGATGTGGAACGCACCAAAGTTGTTGGTCCAGCAGTAAATGCTAATCGCTCATATTCTGTGTTCAAACTGGATTCATCATCCCAGAACAACTGAATGGTTTGTCCGGAATACCAATTGGTACCGACTCCCAAAATTTCCGACCGAGTTGAGTCTTGTGAATCCGTGAGTGTCTCCGGTTCTTCACCATCGTAGAATACCCAAACGTCATCGGTTTTCAGGAAGTCTTCTCCTTGATTCGTGATGTTTGCATAAATATACTGTCGGAAGACTGGAGCCGAGAAATTAGCTACCGATGAAGGTGTTTGAACAACGAGAGACGAATCATATATCGTCCATGTAGGCGTGGATGAATCAGGGCAGAAACCGTGGTTGGTGATAACCACGTTTCCTACATCAATTTCTCCACCTGTTGTCGAAAAGGTAGCAGAAAATCCGCCACATTCGTCCGAACCAACGTTCGCTCTCAAAATTCCATCGACGTAGCCAGTACCTCGATTCCCAGCAGTCATTGAGACTTCATGAATAACATGCTGTTCAAGATTAACATCGTCAATGGTAAAACTCGGGTCTGGAACTGAAGCGCTCTCTATTGCATCCAATCCGGTTGCAACTTGAGCATCAAATGCTGAGATGGCCATAGTAAAGACCACCAGCATTGCGATCCCAATAATGAGACCGCCAATTCCAGCCGAAGCACCCATATCAGAGTTCACCTCGAAGTGACTGAACTTCACGCCATGAACTGATTAACGATGAGAACACCAACAATTCCTTGTGCGATAGATGATCGTCTAAAGCCGCTTCAGATTCACCAGGTGCTGCCAGTTGAACAATAGCAAGGACTGCTCGTCCTTCATGTTCCGACAACATTCCTGAGGACATTGCTTTCTGAGCGAAACTAACCGCTGCCATGCCTGACATACTGTCAAGAAGTAATGCTGAAACGGTAGGTGCACCAACCTGATTCGCCTTCGTTGTTGCACCAGTAGATGGTGCATGCAAGAAAGGATTCGCAGCCAGTGCTTGCGCTTCATACAATTCTACGAGGGGGGCTTCATCAACGCTCTTCAAACGGTCCATTCCCGAGGCAGAGATTACTTCGCCACTTGCGGTGACGATGGTGTCTCCACTCATCCTGGATGCTTCATCAATAGATTCTGCTGTCGTAATCGGGTTACCTTCAGGGTCCATCACTGGAGTTGCTGCAGGTGTATCCAATCGTACTTCGACCATTCGCAATACATCCTCAACCATGTCGAGGCGACTGCTGATAAGACGCTCCAATCCAGAAGTGTCGACGGTTGTACTCGCAGGAACAGGAGTTGAAGGGGCAAGAGTTGCCGCTACAGTTGGAACGCTTCCAACGCTGTTCATACGAGCTCGTGTCGGACTTGGACTGATTGTCCATGCATCGTCTTCGCTGAGCTCTCCTTCTTCAGGAAGTGGGACTTGTTCAATGGCGATGTTCGCCATAATCTTGAGTCGTTCCTCCGTAAGGTCCGCATCTGCATCTCTGTTTTTATCTGCGTTTCCGCTAAATGGCCATGCCATAATAGTACCTCCTAAGGGCAGTGTTGCCTTTCGGCATCGACACCCTTAGTTGTAATCAGATAACCAGTGAACCCGAAGTTGTCGTTCCAATATCGAGGGTTGCGAAGGTTGTTCCTCCGTTTCCGACGTGGACATACATCTCAACTTTGGAATCTCCGCTGTTAGGACTGCAGTCGTTTAGACCGAGATTAGCTGCTCCGACTTGTCCGCCGTCCGCATCAATCCACATGACATAGCCTGTGGAAGGTTGCATAATTCCAGTGGTGGAATCAAGCAATTGCGCTGCGTTAGTAGGATCAACAACATCCATCAATGCGACTGCGCCTGAAGCAAGTCCTGCTCCAGGAGGGTCGCCAATGGTACCTTCACGGACACCGTTGTCACAGAAGAACTGGAAGGTAATCTCGTTGATAGGTGCAGGTTCGCTACCAGGTGCGAGACGTACAAAGAACATGTACGCTTCACCAGGAGTCATAGCGGTAGGAGATCCTCCGTTACCGCCAGTAGCAACAAAGCCTTGTTGAACCAGAAGTTTACCTGCCATGTTATCAGCAGTATCGTCACCGGTTGTTTGAGCGTTTTGTTGAAGTTTTTCAGCAGTTTGAATAATAACTGCTGCAGCAACTGCAGCAACCAAAATCAAAGCAATAAAGACAATCATTGCACCGATACCGATGGCAGCGATTTTGTCTTCTTGAATATCGTTACGGGTGTTGGACTTCATATGACTTTCGCCCCCGCAGAAACATCAGCTCCATAATTCAGAACTTCGTATGTGAAACCACCTGCACCAGATTGGATTGCAAGCGTGTGGTCTTCGTTAGCAGATGGAGCGCACTCGTCTAAGAGTCCACCGGCACCTGCGGCAGTAAGGACGACATCAAATGTGGCACCTGGAGTGAGTGGGTTGACTGCAGTTTGGTCACCAACAGTTGTTGCTGTTCCAAAGTTGCCGTAGTCAACACCGGCTGCGCACACAATTGACCAGTCAATGTTTGATGGGTCAATCGGGTCAGATCCTGGGGCCAGTTCAAAAGTAATGTACAAAGCTCCAGCAGATGGAATCAATACGTTCTTAATGACCACTTTCGAGGACAGCAAGGACGTTGTTTCATCACCGGTTGTTTGTGCATTCTGTTGCAATTTCTCAGCGGTTTGAATAATAACCGCTGCTGCAACCGCCGCAACCAAAATCAGGGCAATGAACACAATCATTGCACCGATACCAATTGCAGCGATATTATCGCTATTTTCGTTCTTATTTTCTTTCATATTTTTCACCATTTTTTAATTTTTTATCCCCCATGTAGGGTGGAATAGGATTGAGTTAAGAAGAACCTCCTGAACTCATTGTGATGCGAAGTGGGATTCGAATAATTGCCACTTCGTCGGGAGCAAGGCGTTCCACAAACGGAACTGAATCAGCAGTGTAGCCTGGGGGGAACCAGGGCGAAAGAAGGATGTCAGCGAGCGGTTCCATCGAACGGTTTTGAGCTCGTATGGTGACAAAAACTTCACCGGTACGGACTTCATAGCCAGTCGTGATAGCCAGTTTACGAGACAGTGGAATTTCATCTGCACCGTACCGGCGGTTCGCAGAGACATTGAATCGGACTGGTAAATTGCCACCAGGTGCAATTGTTGGTAAGTCCACCGATGAAGGTGTAGAAGACCAGCCGTCAGGAACAGGTGGAGAAAGACGCATTGGTGGCATTGCTACTGGCCCGTCGTTAATGATGCGCACGACCAATACTCCCTCATCGCCACCAGCAGGCCAACGTGTTTCAAGGCCCATCCAAAAATGACGGAAGAGGAATGGATTGAGGGTTGAAGTATTGCCACCGATTAAATCGTCAACAAGGAATTCCACTTCACCTGCAGCACCACCCACATCACCAATTTCCGCAGCACCGGTAGCACTCCTCAAGCGAAGAAGAATTGTTTCAATATCGTTCTCACTGATTTTCTTTTCATTGAGTAAGCGGTGGAGCATGGCAATGTTTCTTCGCAAATACAGGACATCTTCTTCGAGGACAGCAAGCGATGACTCCGCCTTGTCGACACTTGACAAGGCTCGGCGAAGCTTGTGGGTCTGTAAGAAATTCTTTGCCTCACTGATTTCAAGTTCAGTACCTGCAAGAGAGTTCGTATCATCTTGTGCAATACCGAGTACCATTGTTTCCATTTCGCGAGGTAATGGGCGTTCTGGCTGGGGGGACGAGGCGGGCATCGGAGGCATTGGAGGTGCCTCAACGGCTGCATCTGCTGTTTGGGTGGCAGTACCTTCCGGAGTATCCGCAGTCGTACCGTTGGATTCAATCGAAGACGGAAGTTCCTCGTCTTCGAACTGAGGCATTTCATCCAGCCTTTTTTCCTCAAGCGAAGGGTCAATGATTTCTTCATCAGGCATCATCGTTCACCTCCTCATTTGAGAACAGGTTTTCCGGAGTCAATGGCTGAGAAGCCTCAACAGCCCCAAAGATGTCATCGAGGTTCAATCCGTCGCCAGCGAGTTCGTTGAACAGACGAGCAGGGTCGCCCAAGTCTCGTTCAATTCGAACCGCTTTAACTTCGATATCGGTGAGGCGTCCATAGAGCGCACCGTACATGTTGTTGGCACGGTTAATGAGGTACCAAACTCCAGCCATGACGACGATAACATAGGCTGCAATGCTGACGACATTGGTTTGATCTTCAGCGAGCATAGGGGGCAATCCAAGGATAATCGCTAGCATGCCGAGGACAGGCATACCGAGAATAGTACGGAGTTGCCGACGGCTGCTTGCAAGTTCTTCGAAATGATCAGCATAGAGTGTAGAGATACCTCTTCGGGCACGCTGGTAGTCCTCGTGAAGGAGGCGGAACTCATCTGTGCTCTTCCAAGTCATTCTCCAAATCCATAATGCAGCCAGTGTCAAGACCACAAAGCCCCACCATGCGAATTGGAATACATGGAAGGAGAAGCCGAAGCCAATGACACCAGCATAGATGGCCAAGAGACGGAAATTATCGTTTTGTGATGTCAACCGGAACAGAATCATTGAAACGAGCAAACAAGTAATAGCTGCAACGAAACTGCTTGAGACACCAGGTGACCAAGAGATGACATCTTCTTTCAACGTCATCTGGTCGTTCTCCACGACATTGTTTTCCATGAAGGAGGCATTCAGTGTCGCCACACAGGTTGCCTCCGAACGTTGAGACCACCAGTCGATGGAATCTGCAGTCACGACCCATGTGAGCGTTCGTTCTTGCGTCGCAAAGAAGAATGGAATCATCGAATAATTGAGTCCACTTGACACTGAACGGTTCAAGAGCACAGGGCGATTCAATGGATCGCTTGAGACGGTCAGCCCTTCACACTGCAAGTCAACCATAACATCGAGTGCAGTTGCCGAACCGACGTTCTGTACAACGACCGTAATCGTGCTCTCAGTGCCTTCTTGGAACCGTCCATCGTTGGAAGAAATACTCTTGATCATTGGGTCTGCAAAGACAGCTAATACCAGCGCGAATGTTTCCTCATCGTAAACGGTGTAACCGTTGTTTTCATCCGGATGATAAAGTCTGAAAGTTAAGTCCCATCCGTCGCCAGGTAGAATGAACCCTTTGGTTGGAATTTCTGCTTGAATACGGATACTGGATGGGTTCCACGCTTCGAGTTCGAGTAGATTGTATCGTGAGGTGGGCCCGAGGGAAGTTGCACCACATTCCTGCTCAAGGTTGAGTGGATGTTCATCAGAAGTTCCATCAAACTTGTCGACAATGAGCGTAAAGTTCCACGAATACTCAAACTCAGAAAGACCCATTGCACCGAGATCTAACAAGCGTTCCGAGTCACAGAGTTCAATCATGTACGCAACTTCACTGCCGTTGCCTGTTGGAATGTTCGTGTACGGCAAGAACACATCCACAACATCGCTGTTGATGTCCGGTTCAATACCAATATCGCCGGTTGAAAAGAACCTCGACATGATCAACTGCGTTTTGAATTCACCACTGCCTTCAACTTCCGTTTCAGTGGGGTCAAGGAACAGTGTCAAATCCGCAGTCAATGAAAGCAGAGGCTGATTCACAGTTCCGACGGCAGTAAATGTGTGCACAACTGGAATGTTACGCGGCAATACAATGAGTGAGGGTTGTGTAATCATTTCCCAATCGGTGGACAAATTCGTAAGACCAGGACGAGTTATGGCATACACTGCATTCACTGTAACGTCTTTATTTCCAGTATTGGTGAGCGTCACCTCCCAAGTCCGAGTCGATTTCGGTTGGAACTCCATCACAGAAGGCCAGTCAGTAGATTCGACGATGAACAACGGTTGAATCAGCAGTTCCACAGTGTGCGAACTGTATACAATTCCAGTGGTCGAATTAATCGCCGTAATCGTGAGGTTGTACACTGACCCTTGAACGAGTGTATCGGTCCCACCAAGGCTTGGAATAGCAATATTCACGCTGTCTGAGTAAGTTTGGTCAATCGGAATCGTTTCAGTAAGTTGATACTTTGAGAGAGAAATATTACCTTCGACAGTCAAGTTGATTCCAACAGTTTCCTGAAGATTACCGAGATTAACAATGCCGAACTCAACTTGTTCCATCTGGCCTGGAGTAACTGCCATTTGTTCTGGAGCTGTGATGGCAATGGAATGATTTTCAGTGATGTTGGCCACGATGTTCGCCGAGAGAAGAATCTGGCCGTTGTTGGCCGAAACCCAAACGGTCGTCATGTAGAATCCATCCGAATCAGCATCGTCATTTGCGTTCATCTCAACCCGAATGGTCTCTTCGTAACCCGCTGCAATGAAAAGACTGGAACTGCTCGGTGATTCAATTTGGAAATCAACATCGCCAGCGAGTGAATTGTCCAACCAAATCTCATAATCAGTAGGAGCGTTACCAGTGTTGACGACGGTTATCGAAGTGAAAGTAGAATCAGCAATGTCCAGTTCAAGCGATTGATTGGTAGGAGTAAGGCTACCGTTGAAAATCTGCCCGACCACTACGAAGAACACATGTTCCGTTCCAATTAACAAGCCAGAAACAGGGTCTTCAATTCGAACAGTAATCGGTTGATTCAATCCAGCAGGCGCCAATGGGTCAGTGCGAATATTGAACGAAACCACTTGGATGTGTGCGGCATTTCCAGAAGAGCCGTCAAGCGTTCCATCGGCAATATCAGCGCTCAAATTCGAAATGTTTTGATCGGCATCAGTGAAATTGGCAGACCAGTTTTCAGGAAGATTATCAACCACTCTTAAGCGGTACGAACCAACATCGTTTCCAGTGTTTGCGAATCGCATTGGAATACTGTTATCAACGCCAACTGGGATATCATACGGCCCTGAATCGAGGAAATCACCATTGATGACCTGTGGAATAACAAGTGTGTAGTTTCGAGTAAGCGTTACTGCGGTGACTCCACTTCCTACCAAAGCTGGACTCAAAGTCGGCGTAATGGTAAGCGAAGCAGAAAATGTGCCTGCAACTGGGTATTGATTTGCTTGAGGACCGATAATATCGAGTGTTGTGTTCATGCTGTCCCCTGGAGTAAGGCCGGTATAAATCGGGTTCGAAACCGATACAGACCACCGATCGGCCTCCCCAAAGCCACCTTCATTCAATGCAGTGAATGATTTCGAGGTGGTCAATGTAGCGTCAAGCGTCTCGGTGAGAAGTGTTGGGAGGTTGTGAATGACGCGCAAGTTCAGGTCAATATTTTCGACAAGTTGAGTACCTGTAAGCGTCTGTTCAATCACTTCGACCGGTACGTGCTGTGGTTCAGAGTTCAATCCTGGGTCAACGACGATAACAGGTGAGACTTCAATCGGAGCAGTGTCTTGGGAAGGGACTCCTCCGCCGATAGGCTGGCATTGAATCCATACATCGAGTTGGTCGCCCGCCATGTTGTATTCGCTGGTTACAATCGGATTCTGGATGGCGGGGGCGGTGAGCGTAACGACCACTTGTGTTGTCGCGCCAGATGCAACAGGAGGTGTGATGGAAGGGCTAACTTCCCATGTCCAGTTGAGTGTAGAGACTGAGAGTCCGGTCGTCAAGGTGTATGTTGTGGTCACACTACCGGTGTTTTCGATTTGCGCAATGTACTGGGCTTGACCACCGGGATTGATGGTTTTGGTCGTTGCATCCTCAATCAACGTCACTTCCCCTTTGAAGAAATCACCAACCATGACTCGACCAACACCAGAAATCTGGTAATTATCTGGAGAATTAACAGATGTAAATGTCATCGTGATTTTGTCCGTCTCAGAGCGAACAGCATTCGCAGGGACATTGATGTCGAGTGTAATCAATCGAATGGAACCTGCGGGAAGCGTAGCGCCAAAGGATGCGGAGTTGATGTCAGCCCATGGCTTGTTTTGAGTCACAGAGATAGTGAAGAGATCCGTCACTGAACCCGTGTTTTTGACGACGAAAGTGAGCGCTGTAGCATCTCCTGGCTCGACAACTAATGTTGCAGGTTCGATCACAATGGCATTGTAATCGGAGAATTTCACCCATGACTCGCGGACAATGACGGTTTCAGTCCATGAAGTTCCATCAAACTTCACCGATGCTGAAATGTTCCAAACCCCAGTCAATGCTTGAGCATCAACATCAGCGCTGAGTACTCCCGACTCTTGAAGCGTTGCAGAAGACGCCGGGTAAGAACCAGGCTGGAGCAGCACCGTGTTTGATGGAACGGTAATCACATTGGCAGGCGTCGAGTTATCTCGTAGGACAATGGTCATCGTAGCCGAGATTGGCTTGACACCAGAATTCGTCACCGTGGTATTGAGCGTAGAAACAGCGTTGGGTAGGGTAATTTGGTTGGTGACCGGTGAATCAGCAGGGAATGTATTGGTCATCAATTCCCCAAGGTGCTTGTTTTCGACTGAGAATGAAAAACCGACGTCTTGAATGTTGTTGAGCAGGTCGTTACCTGTTTCCTTTGTGGAGACGATTTTAATCCGAAGTTCTTGCCCTGCGCCGTTGGTGGCGTTCCAAGAAAACGAAATCGATGTAAGGTCAACTTGCCCAGATGCGCCACTGACGGTGCCCATAGCGATACTTTTGACGTCGGTGAAACCGAGAGATGGGGAGCCTTTATGTTGCAAAACCAACCATAAATCGTCGCTACCTGAACCGGTTGCTGAAATGTTTGCCGTAACGATGTGTTCACCAGGTTCAAGGAAAAGGCTCGAACCAATTACTGCTGAGCCAGAATTGCTCAGTTGGAGTGGGTTGCGGAAATAAAAGTCGAGAATCGCACGCCCAGATGCTGTATTCTTCTCCTCAGTATCGTCTGCATTTGCCAATGGCAAGTACATGGGGAGGACGAAAAGGGCGACCAATATCGCTGCGAGCAGCGTTTGGCGACTGGTGTGTTCACGCAGATGAATCACCTCCGGGTGAATCAAAACGAGCAATGGTCACTTTCTTACCCTGGCGACGCCATTGCAGTAAAAGCTGCTCAAGTAGACGCTCATGGTCGATATCCGAAATCCCGAGTCTGCGGCGCTCTTCCCAAAGCAGCATCTGTTCGGTTTTCGTGAGAAGAGCGTCACGCAAATACAACTCAAGAGTGCGACGGTAAGCATCTCGGTCCGATACTGCGTAAACGATTGTATCGCCAGGTAACTGATCTGCTCGGTTTTGGATGAGGTTGCCCAACGTAAGGGCCTCGTCGTAAGTTATGTCTCGTTTGTCTAAATCAGTTTGCACTGAACTGGCAATCGTTTGCAGGTCAAAACGAGTGTTTGTGCGTTGAATCTGCTTGGAGTAACGGCGACTTCTTCGAGACAAACGTGCCGCCACCATGTTTTCCCTTGTTACCCGCCGGTTATTGAAAGAATCGGTCGCTACACACTCCTCCACCCGAAACGAAACAAAAACTACCCGTTTTGCATAAAAGTTAGACTGAAGCCTCCTTTTGCATTCGATAAGAACCAAAAAGGGTTGAAACCATGAGAATATGGCGCAAAGCAATGTTTCATGTCCTTTGAGCCATCACATTGCAATATGAGCGAAGCGATAACCCATGAAGCCGGACAAACAGCACCAGTATTCGAATGCCTTGATTCCAGTGGTCAAACTCACAGTTCCACCGCATATCA